>Ga0209888_1000011_pt1 | contig 157964 bp, 140 predicted proteins | sample OrgsoiDNA_201059_FD_185807 | JGI IMG/M metagenome (GOLD analysis project Ga0209888, IMG submission 185807) | Permafrost soil microbial communities from the Arctic, to analyse light accelerated degradation of dissolved organic matter (DOM) -... | ecosystem: Environmental > Terrestrial > Soil >...
CGTCGGCACAGGCGATATCTTCCGTGCCTGAGACATCGCTTTCGCGGACGAGTCCGCTCCTACAGTAATTTTTCGTCGCCATAAATAATCAGGTAAATCAACGAATTAAATCTTGTTTGATAAGAGCGAGCTTGCTCGCGAAGGGGCCGGCGCAAGCAGCAGATTTTTTTGGCCCAAAAACAACAAACCCCGGTTCAACCGGGGTTTGTTTCACAGCATCAATCGATTACTCAGCAACCGACTTGCCCATTGGCTGCGGATCCTTGCTGCGCCAGTGCGGCAGAGAGTTCCAGTAGCGCTCGCCCTTGGCATCGTCGTACATGCCCTCCCAGCGCGAGATGACCAGCACGGCCAGTGCGTTGCCGATCACGTTCAGTGCGGTACGGGCCATGTCCATGACACGGTCGACACCGGCGATGAACGCCAGGCCTTCCAGCGGGATCCCGACGCTGCCCAGTGTTGCCAGCAGCACCACGAACGATACGCCTGGTACACCTGCGATGCCCTTGGAGGTCACCATCAAGGTCAGCACCAGCATCAACTGGGCGCCGATGGACAGGTCGATACCGTACAGCTGGGCAATGAAGATGGCCGCAATGCTCTGGTAAAGGGTCGAACCGTCTAGGTTGAACGAATAGCCGGTCGGCACCACGAAACTGCTGATGGCCTTCGGTGCGCCGTAGGCTTCCATCTTCTCGATCACACGGGGCAATACGGTTTCCGAACTGGCGGTGGAGTAGGCCAGGATCAGCTCGTCCTTGAAGATGCGCATCAGCTTGATGACTGAGAAACCGAACAGGCGCGCGATCAGCCCGAGCACCACAAAGGCAAAGAAGGCGATGGCCACGTAAACCAGAATCACCAGCTTGGCCAGTGGCAGCAGCGACGCAAACCCGAAGTTGGCGACGGTCACTGCGATCAGGGCAAATACACCGATAGGGGCGTAGTTCATGATCATGTGGGTGACCTTGAACATGGTCTCCGACACACCCTGGAAGACCTTTACCAGCGGCTCACGAACATCCGCATTCAGGCCGGAAAGGCCCAGGCCGAACATCACCGAGAAGAAGATGATGGGCAGCATGTCGCCACGAGCAATGGCCGCGAAGATGTTGGAAGGGATCAGGTTGAGGATCGTGGCGATGAACGCGTGATCGTGCTGCACCTCAGCGGTGGTCTTCTCGTATTGCGAAATGTCCACGGTGCCCAGGGTGCTCATGTCGATGCCGGTACCCGGGTGGAACACGTTCGCCAATACCAGCCCGACCAGGATCGCGATGGTGGTGACGACTTCGAAATACAGAATGGTCTTGAGCCCGATGCGGCCCAGCTTCTTCGCGTCGCCCACACCGGCAATGCCCACCACCAGGGAGGACACAACGATGGGGATGACGATCATCTTGATCAGACGGATGAAGATGTCACCGGCAGGTTGCAGGATATTGCTGATCCACCAGGCTTTTTCGGCGCTGAAGTGGTTAAGCAGCGCTCCCAGTGCGATACCCAGGACCAGTCCGATGAGGATCTGCCAGGCCAGGCTCAGTTTTGCCTTCTTCATGTCGTTACCCTTGTTGTAGTTGGTCAGGACACTTCTAAACCGACGCGTTCGACGAAGCTTTTTCCTACAGCACTTCGAGGCGCGGATACCGATAGAACTGTCCAGAGAGGGTCATTGCAGGCGAGCATCCTGGCTCTGTCGCAGGCGAAAAAAGGCGCAACTATTCCGACGCCATCGCAGGGCGTCTAATGCCGTAAATGCCTACCTCATGCCGAATCGGCATGAAGATAACTCGCGAAAACAGCAATAAGAGGGGAAAAAATCAAAACAGGAGGGGTGAAAAATACCGCTTTTTGGCTCAAGACTGGCTAAAACGTCGCCTGTAGCTTGGCAAGTCATAAATGCTGCAAAGTGCTTCGAAGGCCCCATAAGGGGAGCCCATACGCGGGATATTTCTCGATATACGGTGTGATCTGGCGGACATGAAAACGCAACGCAAGCTGCGATATCGGTCTGGAGTCGTCACTTTCGACACGAATCGTAACTTGCGTTGCGGTTTTTGCCTGACCCGGCCCATTGCTGGAGGCACTCCCTGTACCCCTAGGTCGCTCCGATCACGCAACAATCAAAGCATCCCGGCCCCATGGTCACGCACAACCCTCACCGGGTTGCGCGACTTTCGAAGCGAATCGCCGTTCAGACGGCAATTTGCCTCTCATGTTCAATACCAGTTCGGATCTTTTTTCAGCTGCTCTTTCAACAGCTGCTGCATGCCATCGTCAGGCTTGCCCAGGAAGCGGTAGTCGGCGTGACGGGTTGGCGACTTGTCCGCCGGCAGGCCAGCAGGCACTTGCACCAACATTGCGTACGCATGTTTCTTGTCCAGGCTCACGGCCACAATCAGGCGCTGGTTACGGCAGGAATCCTGCGTTTCACACAGCGGCCCTACCACGTACTGGTCACCTTTTTCGGTTACCGCGGTCATCTGGTCGGAGTAACCCGAGAGATTCATGACCCACTCAGGCAAGCGCTCTTCCTTCTTTACGACCCCTGACCAGGTGTCGCGGTATTCGGCAGAGGAACTGAGTAGCTCATTGGCGCGGGTCTGTCCGTCGTTGGCGGCCATGGCCGAAGCACCGGCGCCCATGAAGAGCGCTAGTGCCAGGCACTGCAATGGCTTGACTGCCATGGTCAGCCTCGACCGCGACGGCCAAAGAAGAACGACACCACGAACATCACCAGGAATACGACAAACAGAATTTTGGCGATCCCTGTTGCGGTGCCCGCAATACCACCGAAGCCCAGCACAGCAGCGACGATAGCGATAATCAGAAATGTGATTGCCCAACTCAACATGGTGATACTCCTTCCCGTTTTTGGTTTCTTGCCGCGCTTGACGAACAGACGCAGCGTTGCTTGATCAACCTGCACCGCAGATTAGAAAACCCAGGTCTGCGGCTGCGGCAGCTGGTTGGGGGCCACTTGGCCATCAACCGGTGTAAAGCTGAGTGCAGTTTCATGACCCAAGGGCGCACTCACGCGTGTGTAAAGAGCACTATGAACAGGCTGTTGTTGAAGCCGGGTAGCTTCCCGATGCTGGTCCCAGTGCTGGAACTGCTGGGTAGCAACGAGAGTGACAAGCAGCGCCAAGCTGGCAAACAAGCCTTGCTGGATGTGCAAGGGCGAGATACGCAATTGAGCGAGACGCTGAGTGTTCATACTGGAAACTCCCTCCACCGCAGTGGATGTTCGATCTTATGAGTCGCTGGCATCACGACTTTGGTTAGATACGATGTTGCAGGCTGCATGCCAGATTTTTAACACTGAAAAAACCTTTTAATTTCAATAACTTAAGATCAATTTAAGAATCTTCCTACCAGCAAGCTGCACGATTACACATTTATCATCGTGCGTTCTGCACGACGCCCGCAGACTCAACCGGCAACCCCGGAGACCACCTTCAGCGTGTCCGCGTCCACGCCTCTCACGCCACGGATGTTGCGGGTGATTTCAACCGCCAGCTGCTTCTCGGCATAGTTGGCGACCACCCCGTTGAGGGTGACCATGCCGCCTTTGGTGTCGACCTTGATATTCAGGCCATCCAGGTTGCGGCTATAGATAAGGCTGGATTTCACTTTGCTGGTGATCCACACGTCGCTGAGCTCTTCGGTGGCGTTGTTGCCCTGGGCTTCGGCCTGGGCCTTGCGGCCTGCCGTGTCCAGCGCCCGGAGGCTGATCAGGTTGTTGACCTCGGTCACACCGTCGGTATTGCTGGCCAGGCTGCCTGCCAGTTCCTTGCCCTCAGCACTGTCAGCCTGGCCCTTAAGCGTGACGACACCCGCCTTGCTGTCGACATTGATGTTCAGCGCCTGGGTCACGCTGTTCCACAGCAACTTGGATTTGACGGTGGCCGTGAGCGTGGCGTCTTCGAAGCGCTGGGCCATGTTCGCCTTGGTGCCGGGCTCGGCGGCGACGTTGGGGTCAATCTCTAACTGGTTATCGACTTTGGTGACGCCTTCGGTCTCCAGCGCGATTTGCTCGGCCAGATCGTGATCAACCTGATTTTCGACCTTGCCTTTGAGGATGGCGGTGCCTTGCTCGACATTGACGTCGATCTTGAAGGGGCTCAAATGGCGATTCAGCGCGAAGGCGGTCCAGATCGAGCCTTCCTGTCGCGCTTCTGCCAGCTGGCTGGTCAGATCCCCACCGGCAGCGTGAGCAAGCAGCGGGGTCAGCCCCAACAGCGTGGCGGTCGCGGTGGCAAGGGCGATCTTTTTCAACGGGTGCATGACGAGCTCTCCTTAAGAATCCGGGGTATGTCGTCGGTAACGACAAGCCCAAGAAACTCGCAAGCCCTATGCCACCCCTCCAAAAATACAAATAACTTTATAAATCAATCAATTAACTGATATCCCCGTAGATAACTACCATGCAAGGCGCCGAATCAATCAGAATCCACCATGCAACTTGCCCGATTTTTCCGGGACTAACCAAGATCATTCATTAAGGAGCGTAGGAAAAATGGAAGCAGCCACTGAGAATCAGGGCCGTATTCTGCTTGTGGATGACGAATCCGCGATCCTTCGCACGTTCCGTTATTGCCTGGAAGACGAAGGCTACAGCGTCGCGACCGCCAACAGCGCGGCGCAGGCAGATGCCTTGTTGCAGCGTCAGGTGTTCGATCTGTGTTTCCTGGACCTGCGTCTGGGCGAAGACAACGGGCTGGATGTGCTGGCCCAGATGCGCATACAGGCGCCATGGATGCGGGTCGTGATCGTCACGGCACATTCGGCAGTCGATACGGCCGTGGATGCGATCCAGGCCGGTGCTGCCGATTACCTGGTCAAGCCCTGCAGCCCCGATCAACTGCGCCTTGCGACGGCCAAGCAGCTGGAAGTTCGACAACTCTCGGCACGGCTCGAAGCGCTGGAAGGCGAAGTGCGCAAACCCAAGGACGGCCTGGACTCCCACAGCCCTTCGATGATGGCCGTGCTGGAAACCGCCCGGCAGGTTGCCAACACCGACGCCAACATCCTGATCCTGGGCGAGTCCGGTACGGGTAAAGGCGAACTGGCGCGGGCGATTCACGGCTGGAGCAAGCGGGCGAAGAAATCCTGCGTCACCATCAACTGCCCGTCGCTGACCGCCGAACTGATGGAAAGCGAACTGTTCGGCCACAGCCGTGGGGCGTTCACCGGGGCCAGCGAAAGTACCCTGGGGCGCGTGAATCAGGCCGATGGCGGCACCCTGTTCCTGGACGAAATCGGCGACTTCCCCCTGACCTTGCAACCCAAGCTGCTGCGCTTCATCCAGGACAAGGAATACGAGCGCGTCGGCGACCCGGTGACCCGCCGCGCAGACGTCCGCATCCTGGCGGCGACCAACCTGAATCTGGAAGACATGGTCCGTGACGGGCGCTTCCGTGAAGACCTGCTGTACCGCCTCAACGTGATCACCCTGCATTTGCCGCCTTTGCGCGAGCGCAGCGAGGACATCCTGACGCTGGCGGACCGTTTCCTGGCGCGCTTCGTCAAGGAATATGCGCGACCGGCCAGGGGCTTCAGCGAAGAGGCACGGGCGGCGCTGCTCAATTACCGCTGGCCAGGCAACATTCGCGAACTGCGTAACGTGGTGGAGCGCGCGAGCATTATCTGTCCGCAGGAGCGGGTGGAAATCAGCCACCTGGGGATGGCCGAGCAACCGACCAACAATGCACCTCGGGTTGGCGCGGCGTTGAGCCTGGACGAGCTGGAGAAGGCGCACATCGGCGCGGTACTGGCCACCAGCGACACCCTGGACCAGGCTGCCAAAACGTTAGGCATAGATGCGTCTACGCTGTACCGCAAACGCAAACAGTACAACCTATGAATTGTTCTTCATGAAACTGGCAATGAAGCTGCGAACCCGGCTGTTTCTCAGCATTTCGGCGCTGATCACGGTGGCTTTGCTCGGGCTGCTGTTGGGCCTGGTCAGTGTCATGCAGATGGCCAAGTCCCAGGAAGCGCTGATCAAGCACAACTTCGTCACCCTGGACCTGGGGCTCAAGCTGCGCCAGAACCTGGGCGACCAATTGGTGATGATGCTCAATGAGCAGCCGGACCGGAACGCCCTGCAGCAAGCGCAGGAGCAGTTTCGCGAATTATTGGCCCAGGGCGTGGAGCACGATGCTCAAAACAGTATCGACACCGGCTTTGACCAGGCGCGTGTCGACTACCAGCAGTTCCTCCAGACCTACCAGCAAAACCGCGACGGCGCACCCAGCCTGCGCGATGACGCCGCACTGAGTGACAGTTTCAACAAACTGCGCAACGGCTTACTGGCTGCCCACAAACAGGCCCTGACTAATATCAACGAGGCCGAAAGCAACTCTCGCGAACGTGCCCTATGGGTCGCGGCCTTGCTGGGGCTGGTGGGCATCGCCGTGCTGGGTATCGGCTTCATCACCGCCCATGGCATTGCCCGGCGCTTCGGCGCCCCCATCGAAGCGCTGGCCAAGGCGGCCGACAACATAGGCCAGGGCAATTTCGAAGTGACGCTGCCCATCTCCTCGGCGGCGGAGATGAACCTGTTGACCCGCCGTTTCGGCATCATGGCCGAAGCCCTGCGTCAGCATCAGGCCACCAACATTGACGAATTGCTGGCCGGCCAGCAGCGCTTGCAGGCGGTTCTGGACAGTATTGACGATGGCCTGCTGATGATTGACCGCCAAGGCCGCCTGGAACACTTGAACCCCGTTGCACAACGTCAACTGGGCTGGGACGAGGATCGTCTGGGGCAGGGACTTGGCGAGGCGCTGCAACGCCCCGAACTGGATGAACAGCTGTACCTGACCCTGCGCGGCGGCACGCTTGACCGAGCGCCTGACGACTTGTCCGTTGAGGTCGATGGTGAAACCCGCCTGCTGACCTACAGCCTCACCCCCGTCAGCCATACCAAGGGCCACATCCTGGGCGCCGTGATGGTGCTGCACGACGTTACGGAGCAACGTGCCTTCGAACGGGTGCGCAGCGAGTTCGTGTTGCGAGCCTCTCACGAGCTGCGTACCCCGGTCACGGGCATGCACATGGCGTTCGGCCTGTTGCAGGAGCGCGTGCATTTTCCCACCGAGTCCCGCGAGGCGGACCTGCTCAATACCGTCAACGAAGAAATGCAGCGCCTGATGCAGTTGATCAACGACTTGCTGAACTTCTCGCGCTATCAGAACGGCCTGCAAAAGCTGACGCTGGGCCCCTGCGACGTAAGCGAAATGCTCAACAACGCCCGCCAACGCTTCGCCGACCAGGCCGAAGAGCAGAACATCGTCATCGTGGTGGAGATCCAGGAGCCGCTACCGCACCTGCATGCCGACCACACTCAACTGGACCGGGTGCTGGACAACCTGCTCGATAACGCACTGCGCCACACGCCACAAAACGGCCTGATTCGCTTGCAGGCCCGACGCCATGGTGAGCGCGTGATCATCAGCGTGGAAGACAACGGCGAAGGCATCGCCTACGGCCAACAGGGCCGCATCTTCGAACCCTTCGTCCAGGTAGGCCGCAAAAAAGGCGGCGCGGGCCTGGGCCTGGCGCTGTGCAAGGAAATCGTGCAATTGCACGGCGGCAGAATGGGCGTCTACTCCCGCCCGACCCAAGGGACGCAGTTCTATATGGCGCTGCCGCTTTAGACTCGGCCAAGGTTGGTATGGGCGTTGTGGGAGGTCTATGTCCGGGATCAATTGGTAATTGTTGGACCGACCGGGGTGGCGATCCACCTTGCCCGCGAATGCAATGATTCGGGTTTGAAGATCTTCGCTGACTGTACCGACCTCTTCGCGAGCAAGCTCGGCTCCCACAGGTTTTGTGTGTTGCCGCAGACTCTGGGTTGAACATCGCCCCCTGTGGGCGAGCAAGGTGGATCGCCACCCCGGTCGCTCCAACAGGTTTGTGTCTGTATTGCGGCCCCTAAGCAACATCCCCCGTGCGCCTGCCCAGTGCTGTGCGTCTGCCGCCGGTCACCAGTTCCGTGAATTTGGCGGCGGTCAGGGGTCTTGCGAATAGCCAGCCCTGGCCGTAAAGCACGCCTTCACTCATGAGCAGCAACGCCTGGGATTCGAACTCGATGCCTTCGGCGATAACCCGCAGCTGCAACGCGTGGGCCATGCGGATGATATGGGGTGCGACGCCGCTGCTGGCCGCGTCATGGCCCAAGGCATCGATGAACGCTTTGTCGATCTTCAAGCAGTCCACCGGCAGGGTTTGCAGGTAGGCCAGGCTGCAATAACCGGTGCCGAAGTCGTCGATCAGCACTTGATGCCCGCGATCGCGCAGCATCTGCAGATGGTTGCGGGCAACCACCACGTCGATGAGGCCGCGCTCGGTCACTTCGAACGCTATCTGTCGCGCCGACACCTTGTGCAGAGCAAGCAGTTTGGCCGTTACCCGACCGATGCGTGGTGCCATGACGTCGCACGCCGCGAGGTTCACCGACACATACAACTGAGGGTTGGCACGCAGCAGCGGCCCTAATTGCTCAAGCAGCTGCTGGAGCACGAAATCGGTGATCTGGCGGATTTGCCCGGTGTTCTCTGCCAAGGGGATGAACAGGTCCGGGCTGGTCAGGGTGCCATCCGGCCTGCGCCAGCGCACCAGTGCCTCGGCACCCACGCACAGCCGGGTATTGAGGTCGAATATGGGTTGGTACAGCACTCGCAGCTCGCCCCGGCGCAACGCGCCATGCAACTCACCGCCCAACGACTGTCGCTGGCGTACCCACTGCAACACCAACGCACCAATGCACAACGCCACCAGGACGCTGGTGGGCACCAGCAACCACCATCCCCCAGTGATTTTCTGCTGCAAGCCGGTCCGTGGCGTGATCAGCACCAGTTGGTATTCCGGGCTTTTGGTGGGCATGCGGTAGATCAACTGGCTGGGCGTCACAATCAGTGTTTCATCGGATTCCGGCGCCCAATCCGAAGTCGGCGGCCAGGTCTGCGCCGGGCCCAACACCGGTATCGCCTTGATCCCACGGTCCAGCACCACCAACAAGCTACCCCCTGGGGGTAAATCCACGACATCTGTCAGATGCCCACGGGAAGTCGATACCCGAAACTGCCCACGCCCCAGCATCAGCGCCGCAAGGTTGTCGTCGGGCTGGGTCGAGGTATTGAGCCAGTAATCGTAGGTCGGACCGCGAATATCGGGGGCGCGAGGGTTGGCGAGCATGGCGTGGCGGGTCCAGCTGGAACACGAATGCACGCTGTCGACAAAGGCCGCTTCGTAGATGAAACGGTAACTGGAGGTCACCTGACGCAATGTTTCGATCATGTCCGGGCTGCACCCTCGCAGCGGCTGGGCTTCGAGCTGATCCAGGCCCGTGCGCAGTTGACCGAACAGTTGCTCCAGACGCACCAGAAAGCGCTCACCCTGGGCGTTCATCTGCGCGCTCTCATCCTGTCGCGCCTGATGCATGGCAAGCCCGAAACTGGCACTCAACAGCACAATCAAACTCAACAATGCCGCGAGCAACGCCAGCAAGGTCGGTCGATAAAGCGCAGAGCGCAGGCGTGGGGCGGCATTGAACATCAGGGGATACCCATATGAACACCCATGATATATAGCAACAAGCGTGTAAATAGCCCGTCAAATCGGACGGTCAGGCACATTTAACCGCTGTCAGGGGGTGTTGTTGAGAACCTGAAGCAGGGCCGCACTTTGCAGATCGGGCTCGCCGTCGAAACGGGAGGGACGATAATGCATCTGAAAGGCCGCCAGCACATGACGTGTCGCCACGTCGAGTTCGCCGGTTTGCGGGGTGGCGTAACCCAGCTGGGCTAGCTGCTGCTGAAACCAGGCAATACTCGGCAGATTGTTCGCCAGTACGGCTTGCTGTTGGGCCACCCGTTGCTCGTCAGGCCATATACCCAGGCCTTCTTGCGCCAGGCGCTTCCATGGGAACAGCGGGCCGGGGTCGAGCTTGCGCAGCGGGGCGATATCGCTATGGCCGATGACATGGCGTGGGTCGATGTTGTTGCGTTTGACGATGTCCTTGAGCAGCACGATCAGCGCCTGGACCTGCCCTTCGGTGTAGGGATACCAGAGCCTGCCGGTAGGGGTGTCGCGGAAGCCGGGGTTGACGATCTCGATCCCGATGGAGCTGGAGTTGAGCCAGGTGCGACCCTGCCACTCACTTTCCCCTGCATGCCAGGCACGGGCGCTCTCATCGACCAGCTTGTAGACCACCGGTGGCTGTTGATCGCCGATCAGGTAATGGGCGCTCACCTGGCCACGGGTCAACAGGATCAGCGAATGATCCAGGTTGGTGGAGGTGTAATGCACAATCACAAACTGCACGCGATTGTCGTGATTGGCCGAGGGATGACTGGTGTCCAGCTTTGGCCCGTTGGAACAGGCGGAGAGCAACACAAGAAGGAACAACGAACAAAACAGTTTCATGGACACATCGGAATACGTAGGCAAGTAATGCAATAGCATAACGTACGCCTGCTGAAGCGCCCGAAAAAGCCTTGCCGTTGAAATATTTGCTTATGAAAAGGCGCGCAAACTGCGCTGGTCAAGCCTGTTCGATGCGATTGCGACCTTCATCCTTGGCGCGGTACAGAGCCTGGTCCGCCCGCTTGATCACCAGATCGCCCCGTTCGCCGGGCTTGAACGCTGTAAGCCCCATGGAAACCGTGATCACCACAGGTTCGCCCTTGAAGTGAAAAGGGCAGCGTTCAATGGCGGCGCGCAGCTTTTCGAGCAAGGCCAGGCCATCGGTCATGGAGGTCCGGGGCAGCAGGATAACGAACTCTTCGCCACCAAAGCGCGCGATGAAGTCAGCGGCGCGCAGGCTTTTCCTGAGTACTGTGGCGACGATCTTCAACACTTTGTCGCCTGCCAGGTGCCCATAACCGTCGTTGATGCGCTTGAACTGGTCCAGGTCCAGCATGGCCAGCAGCAAGTGGTCTTTGTGCTTCTGCCAGCTTTCGACTTCCTGCTCCAGGCGCTCACCCCAGGCTGCACGATTCGGCAGGCCAGTGAGTGGATCGATCAGGGCCTTCTGCCGCTGTTCTTCCAGGTGAACACGGAAGCCCTGAGCCTCCTGCTCCATGGTGGCGACACGACTGGCCAGCCCTTGAAGCCGCGCTGCGACTTCCTGCTCACGCTGATCATGGGCATGCTGGTGGCGGTCCATGGTGCTGAGCAGCCCTTCGAGGCGGTTTTCCAATACGTGTTTGAGGCTGTTCAGGTCCGCCGCGCCCTGAACGCTGTTTTGCAGGCCGTCGACCTGTTCGCGCAATTGGCTGTTGAGGTTTCGGGATGCGGAATGGTTGTCCGCATGCCCTTCGGCCGCAGCCTGCAGGTTGGCCTGGAACGACTCCAGACGTTCATTGAGTTGCTGGAGATAAGCTTCGAATTCATGCTGGCCGCTGTCGGTGATTGCCAGCATCAGAACTGCAAGATCGTCGAGAATCGGCAGCAGTTCGTACCAGTTCAACCCATGTTCAAGCCGCGTGCGCATGTCTTCGGCTTGGGGGCGATGGTGTTCGGGTAGTGTCAGGTCGTTGAGCAGGCCCAGCAATGTCTCTTCAATATGCGCAGCCACCGAGCTGTAGCTGGGCTCGGGGGAAGCGGGCAGGGCATAGGCGGATTCCGCATCGGGCTCTGCATCCACCTCTGTTTCTTCAACGTCTGTTTCTTCAGCGTCTGAGCTGGCTTCAACGGCTTCGGTTTCGGTCTCTGCCTCTGGGGTTTCAGCCTCGGGAACCGGCTCCAGCGTTGGCGCCTGCTCAATGACTTCAGCCGGGGCGGGCTCCGGCGTTGTGGCCGAAGGTTCCTCGACGGCAGGTTCGGCCGGGGGTTCAATCGCAACAACCGGTGCCGACATAGCCTCCACTTCGAACGGAGCGGCTGGCGTAACCGGGTCAACAACAAGCTGTGGCGCGGGCTGCAAGGCTTCTACAGGCTGGGCCACAGGTGGCGGTGCCGGGTGCTGCGGCGGCTCGCCGGGCTCGGGGTCAGCAAGCGCCGCCACAGGTGCCGTCTCAACCGGATGTTTGCCAGCTGTTGCATCGGCCGCCTCACGGGCACCGAACAGTCGCTGCAGGAACCCGGGACGGGAAGCATCTTCCGGGTTTTCCAGGATCGTCAGCGCCTGACCCTGCAACCCGCTGAGCTCGCCCAGCAGCAACGGGAGTTCACGGGCCTGGGAGACTCGATCATCCAGATCCTTGGCGAAACGCTTGAGCGGTTTGCTGACTTCACGGGGCAGGGGCAGACTTTGCAGTTGCGTGACCAGCGCACTCACCGCAGTGGCGATCTGGCTAACCCGCACTTCACGGCGCTGCTCGGAGTCCAGTACGGCTTTTTCCAGACGCGGGATAAGGATCGCAAGCCCCGAATCCATGTCGTCCTTGCGCACGACCTCGCGCATTTCCTTCATGCATTGGTCGACTGCACGGTCCGAGCCCTCGGCGGCCAGGCTGGTGCGGACCAGGCCACGACGCAACAAGTCGAGCCGTGCGTTCCAGCGCCGCTCAAGCTTTTCCTGTTGCTCGATGCTCTTGAGGTACTTTTCTTTCCAGCGCTGTGCGTCGTCGCTCATGCCTGGGATCCGCTGGAGGGCTCAAACGAGACGGGCAGCGAATCCCCCATGAGCGCATCGGGCAGGCGAATTTCAACTGCAACCGGCAGGTGATCGGAAATCGGCTGTGCCAGCACCTGTACACGTTCAAGGGTCAGGCTCGGGCTGAGCAGGATGTGATCCAGGCAGCGTTGCGGGCGCCAGCTCGGGAAGGTGGCTTCGATCTGTGGCGCCAACAGGCCCAGATCACGTAATGGCGAATGCTGCAGCAAGTCGTTGGCGTGGGTGTTCATGTCGCCCATCAATACCTGATGGCGATAACCGCCAATAAGATCGCGAATGTAGGAAAGCTGGCGGGTACGCGCTCGAGCGCCCAATGCCAGATGCATCATGACTACCACCAGCGCATCAGCGCCTTCGCCAAAACGAACCAGAATGGCGCCACGGCCAGCAGGCCCGGGCAATGGATGGTCTTCTATCGCCCACGGGCGCAGGCGACTGAGCACGCCGTTGCTGTGCTGGCCAAGATGCCCGAGGTTGCGATTGAGTTGCTGATACCAGTACGGGAAGGCCCCGAGCTGGGCAAGGTGTTCGACCTGATTGACGTAGCTCGATCTCAAGCTGCCGCCATCGGCTTCCTGGAGTGCGACCAGATCGAAGTCGCCCAGCAGGTTGCCGATCTTCTGCAGGTTACCGGCACGCCCGTTGTGCGGCAGTAAATGCTGCCAGCCACGTGTCAGGTAATGCCGATAGCGCTCGGTACTGATACCGACCTGAATGTTGAAGCTGAGCAACCTCAGCCGACCATCTGCCGGTAAACCGCTCGCCTGCAGATGGCCTTCGTTGACCCGCGCATCGTGCAGGCCAACCACTCGTTCAGTGCCCCAGCGCCGCATGGCGTGCGCTGCTTACTTGGCTGCGGTCACTGCCGCTCGCTCTTGGGCGATCAGCTTGTCGGCCAGGGCCAGGGCTTGCTCAGGACCACCGGCAGAGCCGATGTCGAAGCGGTATTTGCCATTGACGATCATGGTTGGTACGCCAGTGATCTCGTACTTCTTGGCCAGTTCCTTGTACTGGGCGATCTTGCCCTTCACAGCGAACGAGTTGAAGGTCTCGAGGAACTTGGCTTTATCAACGCCTTGGGTAGCAACGAAGTCAGCCATGTCGTTTGGATCAGTCAGACGCTTGCCGCCTTTCTGGATGGCGTCAAAAATCGCGGAGTGAACCTTCTGCTCTACGCCCATGGTGTCGAGGGTAATGAACAGTTGGCCGTGAGCGTCCCAAGGGCCGCCGAACATGGCAGGAATACGCACGAAGTGAACGTCGGCAGGCAGCTTGGCGATCCATGGGTTGATGGTCGGCTCAAAGGCGTAGCAATGCGGGCAGCCGTACCAGAACATCTCCACCACTTCGATCTTGCCTGGCTCGGAAACAGGCACGGCGCTGCTCAACTCGACGTATGGCGGGGTGGCAGGATCAGCGGCCTGGGCAGACATTCCAAACAGGCTGACAGCGATCAGAGCGGCGCTGAGGATCAGATTACGCATGTTTACTCCTGGACAATTGAGTCGCCTCGACGCGACCGGCTTTTCGACCGGTCAGGCAGGCTTGAGTTCGGTAGTGTAACGCTGACGGTCGCAAAAAAGGGCAGCCGCGGCCGCCCTTTTTATACCTGCGTCACATTGCGAGGCATGTGAATTGTTTCGAAAGGTCAACGCCTTCGACCCAACGGTCAATGCAGGCCCTGAATATAGGAGGCGAGGGCTTCGATGTCCTTGTTGCTCAACTTGGACGCGATGGTGCGCATGACCATGGTGTCGCCATCGTTGGTGCGCTCGCCTTCACGGAATGCGGTCAGCTGCTTCTTGATGTAGTCAGCGTGCTGGCCACCCAGGTGAGGGAAGCCTGCTTCTGCGTTGCCGCCGCCGTTGGGGGAGTGGCAGCCGATGCAGGCGGGCATGCCCTGATCCAGCTTACCGCCGCGAAACAGCGCTTCGCCCTGGGCCACTAGCTTGGGGTCTGCTGCGCCGACGTTGCCACGCTGGCTGGAGAAATAGGCGGCCATGTCGGCCAGGTCCTGATCGCTGAGATTGGTCAGCAGACCGGTCATTTCCAGGACGACGCGTTTGCCGTCCTTGATTTCATGCAGTTGCTTGAGCAGGTAACGATCACCTTGACCGGCCAGCTTGGGGAAGTTGGGTACCAGGCTGTTGCCATCCGGGCCATGGCAAGCGCCGCAGACCGCAGCTTTTGTCTGACCAGCGGCAGGATCGCCAACGATGTCAGCTTGGGCAATACCGGAGACGCCCAGTGTCAACAGCAGACTCACGAGTAATTTTTTCATCAGGCATTCCAAAACGGCTAAAGGTGAAAAGATGTAGCCGAGCCGTTCGCTCACCCGAAGGTGATGGTTCGCAGCGTCCTGGCTACTGCATTCCTTGCACAATCCACGCGTGGCAACGATTTGAAACCCTGGCGACCATTTACTCCCAGCGTCTCCATACCCTGCGAAACCCTTTCAGGTTAAAAGCGGACTGCGTTCTAATGCGCAATATTAGTTCTCGCTTCCGCGAACTTCATCCTGCAGGCGGACAAAGCACACACAAAATCTGCGGCATTATATACTGGCGTCACCGAAACGGAAACGACACAGCTTGCCGCACCCCTTGCCGGCACCGCCCCTCACCGGAAATCACATGCAACTCAAGAACCCCATCCTCGGCCTGTGCCAACAGTCCAAGTTCATGCTCAGCGCCGCCAAAGTCGATCAATGCCCCGATGACGAAGGCTTCGAAGTGGCCTTCGCCGGGCGTTCCAACGCTGGCAAGTCGAGCGCACTGAACACCCTCACCCACGCCAGCCTGGCGCGCACCTCGAAAACCCCGGGACGTACCCAGCTGCTGAACTTCTTCCAGCTGGACGACGACCGTCGCCTGGTCGACTTACCCGGTTACGGTTACGCAAAAGTGCCAATCCCGCTGAAACTGCACTGGCAGCGTCACCTGGAAGCCTACCTGGGCAGCCGTGAGAGCCTCAAAGGCTTGATCCTGATGATGGACATCCGTCATCCAATGACCGACTTCGACATCCTGATGCTCGACTGGTCGATTGCCAGCCACATGCCCATGCACATCCTGCTGACCAAGGCCGACAAGCTCACCTACGGCGCAGCCAAGAACACGCTGCTCAAGGTGCAGGCTGAAATTCGCAAGGGTTGGGGCGATGCGGTCACCATCCAGTTGTTCTCGGCACCCAAGCGCCTGGGCCTGGAAGAGGCCTACACCGTCCTGGCCGACTGGATGGAGCTGGAAGACAAAGCGCCCGCCGAGTAAATCGCGGGCAAAAAAAACCCCGGACTTCATATGGGGAGGGGAAGTTCGGGGTTCAAGGTCCAGACCTCTAGGGTGGGGTCCGGATATCTGCCAACACTTAACACAACTTAGGAGCATGAGAGGCTTCACTAGCCAATCGACATCTCTGACCCGGTGTTGAGGGACTAAGTTCCAGCTGAGCAGAAAAATGTCTGTGATCGTGTGATCGTCAGGACCGCTTCGCGCTCCATTGCGGCAAGCCCACCCCTACAAAAGAGCCGGACCTGTCGGCCTCTACATCAATGCGCCTCATCCCAGTTGTTGCCCACCCCGACTTCCACCAGCAACGGCACGTCCAGCTGGGCCGCGCTGCTCATGTGCGGGCGGATCTGCTGGCTGATCTGGTCGACCAGGTCCTCGCGAACCTCCAGCACCAGTTCATCGTGCACCTGCAGAATGACGCGTGCGTCGAGGCCGGAGTCGTCGAGCCAGCCATTCACCGTGACCATGGCCTTCTTGATGATGTCGGCCGCCGTGCCTTGCATCGGCGCGTTGATCGCGGTGCGTTCGGCGCCGTTGCGCAGTGACGGGTTCTTCGCGTTGATGTTCGGCAGGTACAGGCGACGCCCGAAGATCGTTTCCACATACCCCTGCTCGGCCGCCTGGGCGCGGGTGCGTTCCATGTAATTGAGCACGCCTGGGTATCGAGCGAAGTAGCGATCGATATACGCCTGGGACTGCTTGCGGTCGACGCCGATCTGTTTGGCCAGACCGAACGCACTCATGCCGTAGATCAGGCCGAAGTTGATCGCCTTGGCGCTGCGACGCATGTCGGTGGTCACGGCCTCCAGCTCGACCCCGAAGACTTCCGCCGCCGTGGCGCGGTGCACGTCCAGGTCGTTGCGGAAGGCGTGCAACAAGCCTTCGTCCTGGGCCAGATGCGCCATGATCCGCAGCTCGATCTGCGAATAGTCCGCCGCCAACAGCTTGTAGCCCATCGGCGCCACGAACGCCTGACGGATCCGGCGACCTTCGGCTGTACGGATCGGGATGTTCTGCAGGTTCGGATCACTGGAGGACAAACGACCGGTCGCCGTCACCGCCTGATGATAGGACGTGTGAATGCGCCCGGTACGCGGGTTGATCTGCTCGGGCAGGCGGTCGGTATAGGTACTTTTCAGCTTGCTCAACGAGCGGTATTGCATCAGCACGGTGGGCAGCGGGAAGCCTTGCTCGGCCAGGTCCGCCAATACATCTTCAGCCGTGGACGGCTGGCCCTTGGCGGTCTTGCTCAACACCGGCAGGCCGAGCTTTTCGTAGAGGATCACGCCCAGTTGCTTGGGCGAGCCGAGGTTGAATTCTTCACCCGCGATGGTGAAGGCCTCGCGCTCCAGGGCTACCAGCTTGTCGCCGAGCTCGACGCTCTGGGTACCCAGCAGCTTGGCGTCCACCAGAGCGCCCTGACGCTCGATACGGGCCAGCACCGGGATAAGCGGGATTTCGATGTCATTGAGCACCGGCGCTAGGCTTGGCAGCAGCGCGAGCTTTTCCTGCAGCGCGTGATGCAGACGCAGCGTCAGGTCGGCTTCTTCGGCGGCAAATTGCGCAGCCTGCTCCAGGGCAATCTGATCGAACGTCAATTGCTTCACGCCCTTGCCAGCGATGCCCTGGAAGCTGGTGGTGGTGTGGTTCAGGTACTTCAGGGACAGGCTTTCGCGGTCATGGCGAGTCGCGGTCGAATCCAGTACGTAGGACTCGAGCATGGTGTCGTACAGCAGGCCCCTGAGGGTGATGCCCTGGTTCTGGTCGCCATCGATGGCGCAGTTGGCCAGGATGTTGATGTCGAACTTGGCGTGCTGACCCACCTTGATCTTGCTGGCGTCCTCCAGCAACGGCTTGAGCGCCTTCAAGACCATGTCGCGGTCCAGTTGCTGCGGCACGCCCATGTAGGAGTGGGTCAGCGGGATATAGGCTGCTTCGTGGGGCTGAACGGAAAACGACATGCCGACCAATTGCGCGCGCTGGGCATCCAGGCCGTTGCTCTGGGTGACGAAGGCGATCAGCTTGGCACCGTTGAGCTTTTTCAGCCACGCCTCGAAGCGGTCCATCTCGAGGATGGTTTCGTAGCGTGTTTCGGCCACGGCTGGCGCTTCTTCGATGACGATTTCCTGCCCGGCACGCTTGGCGTCACGTTGCAGCTCTTCGATCCAGCTTTTGAATTCCAGCTCGGTGTACAGCTCGGTGAGCTTTTCCCGGTCAGGTTCGCCGCAATGCAGGGCGTCGAGTTCGATATCCAGCGGCACGTCGACCTTGATGGTCGCCAGTTCATAGGACAGAAACGCCATGGCCCGGTGTTCTTCCAGCTTGGCCGCCAGAGTTTTCGCCCCGCGAATCGGCAGGCCGGCCACGGAATCCAGGTTCGCGTAAAGCTCGATCAAGCCACCACCAACACCCACCAGCAGGCCTACGGCAGTTTTCTCGCCGACGCCGGGCACGCCTGGGATGTTATCGACCTTGTCGCCCATCAGCGCCAGGTAATCGATGATGTGCTCAGGACCGACGCCAAACTTCTCTTTCACGCCAGCCACGTCCAGCACGCTACCGGTCATGGTATTGACCAGGGTAATGTGCCCGTCGACCAACTGCGCCATGTCCTTGTCGCCAGTTGAGATGATCACCGGACGATCTGCTGCCGCGCTGCTGCGCGCCAGGGTGCCGATCACATCGTCAGCCTCGACGCCTTCAACGCACAGCAACGGATAGCCCAGCCCCTTGACGCAGGCGTGCAGCAGGTCGACCTGCACCCGCAGATCGTCGGGCATGCTCGGGCGGTTGGCCTTGTATTCGGCGAACAACTCGTCGCGGAAAGTTCCGCCCTTGGCATCGAAGACCACGGCGAACGGACTGTCGGGGTACTGCTTGCGCAGACTTTTAAGCATGTTCAACACGCCTTTCACGGCACCCGTCGGCAAGCCCTTGGACGTGGCGAGCGGCGGCAGCGCGTGAAAAGCGCGGTACAGGTAAGAAGAACCGTCCACCAGGACGAGGGGGGCTTGGCTCATGAGCAGGATCAACCTTTTCGGCGGGGTCGGCGCTAGAATGCGAGGACCATTGACGACAAAGGCACAAGGTTATCATGCGGACGACAAATCGCCTGTTGCTGGCCAGCCTGTTGGCATTTTGCCCACTGGTTGCCATCGCAGCAGACAAAACGCCGTCGCCGGGTCCGCAGGTCACGATCCGCGTCGAAGGTGACAAGGTCATCAGGGAATACCGCGAGAACGGTTTTCTCTATGCCATCAAGGTTTCCCCCAAGGACGGTAAACCTTATTTTCTGGTGCGCTCTGATGGTACAGATGCCAATTTCATCCGTTCGGACCAACCGGACATGCTGATCCCCCAATGGGAAATTTTCAGCTGGTAGCGCCCTACATTCACTTTTTACTGGCAGTCCCGACAATGTCCGTGTTTACCCCCTTGGCTCGGCCCGAGCTCGAAACTTTCCTCGCCCCTTACGGGCTCGGCCGTCTGCGTGACTATCAAGGCATTGCCGCCGGTAGCGAAAACACCAACTTCTTCATCAGCCTGGAGCAGGGCGAATATGTCCTGACCCTGGTCGAGCGCGGCCCGATTCAGGATTTGCCGTTTTTCATCGAACTGCTGGACGTGCTGCACGACGCCAACCTGCCGGTGCCTTACGCCCTGCGCACCACCGACGGCGCCGCGTTGCGCGAACTGGCCGGCAAACCGGCGTTGCTGCAGCCTCGCTTGCCCGGCAAGCACATCAGCGAACCCAACACGCAACACTGCGTGCAGATCGGCGAGCTGTTGGGCCATCTGCATGTGGCGACCCGCGAACATACACTGGAACGCAAGACCGACCGTGGGCTGGACTGGATGCTGAGCGAGGGTGCGAAGCTGATTTCCCACCTGAATGCGGCGCAGGCTGCGTTGCTGCAAGCGGCCCTGGATGAGATCACCCGCCTGCAACCGAAGATCATGGTTTTGCCGCGCGCTAATCTGCATGCGGACCTGTTCCGCGACAACGCGCTGTTCGAAGGTACGCACCTGACCGGTCTGATCGACTTCTACAACGCCTGCTCAGGCCCGATGCTTTACGACCTGGCGATTGCGCTGAACGACTGGTGTTCACACGAAGACGGCCAGATCGACGCCCCTCGCGCACGGGCCATGCTGGGCGCCTATGCCGGGCTGCGTCCGTTTACCGCCAGCGAGGCCGAGCTGTGGCCCACCATGCTGCGTGTGGGCTGCGTGCGGTTCTGGCTGTCACGCCTGATCGCCGCCGAAACCTTCGCCGGGCAGGACGTGCTGATTCACGACCCGATGGAGTTCGAGAAACGCTTGAAACAGCGTCAGGAAACTCACATTCCGCTGCCGTTTGCGTTGTAAGCACAGGGAGTTTGCCGCTGGATCCTGAACCTGTGGGAGTCGTCCCGCCGCTAACGCGCCGCGCTGTCGCACAGCAAACGGTGGCCTTGTTGGAGCGACCGGGGTGGCGATCCACCTTGCCCGCGAATGCGGTGGTTCGGGTTTGGAGATGTTCGCTGACTGCACCGGCCTCTTCGCGGGCAAGCCTCGCTCCAACCCTGATCCCAATCTATGTTTGATAAGAGTGAATTCATTCGCAATGCGATGCGCCAGTCACCGAACATGTTGAATGTGCCGGCCTCTCGCGAATGAATTCGCTCCCACAGGGGTTATTTACAACGACTCCAGACACCCAGCCAGATCACCCCCCAGCTTGCTCAGCAGATGTTCGTAACCATCTGCTGTGGCCGGGGTGTAGCCACCCAGTGCATCCAGCTCTGCCAGTTTCGCCGGCAGGCCCGCGGTCAGGGTTTCGGCAAGGCGTGGGCGCAATGGCGGCTCGCTGAACACGCAGGTCTTGCCCATTTCGGCCAGGCGGGCACGCATCGCCGCGACGTGTTGCGCCCCAGGCTGGACTTCGGCAGAGACGCTGAAAACGCCCGCGTGCTTCAACCCATAGGCATCTTCAAAGTAATCGAACGCTTCGTGGAACACGAAAAACGGCTTTCCGGCGACGCCTGAAACACGCGCTTTCAATTTTGTATCCAGTGCATCGAGACGCCCGTCGAAGGCTTTGACGTTGCTGACATAGCGCTCGGCATTGGCCGGATCCGCAGCGCTCAGGTCTGTCGCCATCTTCGCCGCGATCACCCGGGCATTGAACGACGACAGCCACAAATGGGCGTCGAGGCTGCCAGGGCGATGGTCGTGATCATGCTCGTCAGGATCGTTGTCGTGGGACTGGCTGTCAGCGGCGAAATGACGTAAATGCATGCCCGGCAAGGACTGCACGCTCACCGACGGCAGGCTGCGGCCCGCCAGGACGCGGGGCAGGAAGCTCTCCATGTCCGGGCCGATCCAGTACAACAAGTCGACTTCTCGCACACGGCGTACGTCGGAAGGACGCAGCGCGTAGTTATGCGGCGATGCACCGGGCGGCAGCAGCACTTCCGGGGTGCCCACACCGTCCTGCACCGCAGCGGCAATCAGCTGCAACGGCTTGATGCTGGTCAGCACGCGAACATCGGCATGGGCAGTGGAAATCACCAGAAAACTGGCAGCAAAAGCGACAAACATGGCAAAAAGACGGGACACAGTAACCACTCATGGGGGGCAGGAACGGGTAACATAATAACGTCTCTCACAAAAACCGTCGCCGCTCATGCCTAAAACACCGCTGGCCAGTCGTCCCCATGATCACTCCCACTGCGTGCATTCCGCACTCGCCGAGGCTGATGCGCTGTGCGCTCGCCTGGGCCTGCGCCTGACCGCTCTGCGCCGTCGCGTCCTGGAACTGGTATGGCAAAGCCACAAACCGCTGGGCGCCTACGACATCCTCGCCGTCCTCAGCGATGAAGACGGCCGCCGTGCTGCACCACCTACGGTCTACCGCGCCCTGGACTTCCTGCTGGAAAACGGCCTGGTGCACCGCATCGCATCGCTCAACGCCTTCACCGGCTGCAACCACCCGACCCACGCGCATCAGGGTCAATTCCTGATTTGCCGCGAATGCCACGCAGCCATTGAGTTGCAGCATCAGGGCATCAGCGAGGCCATTGTCAGCGCGGCCGCCGAAGTGGGCTTTTCGGTGGAAGGCCAGACCGTCGAAATCGTGGGGCTGTGCTCGGGCTGCAAGGCTGCCTGATGAACACAGCGCTGATCCGACTGGAGCATGTGGCGGTTACCCTGGCCGGGCAGAACGTGCTGGAAAACATTCAGCTGAGTGTCAACCCCGGCGAGATCGTCACCCTGATCGGCCCCAACGGCGCGGGCAAGACCACCCTGGTGCGCTCCGTGCTGGGTCTGCTCAAACCCACCTCGGGCAGCGTCTGGCGCAGGCCTAAATTGCGGGTTGGCTACATGCCGCAAAAACTGCATGTGGACGCGACCCTGCCGCTGTCGGTGCTGCGCTTTCTGCGTCTGGTGCCCGGTGTCGACCGTGCGCGTGCGCTGGCCGCACTCAATGAAGTCGGCGCCGAAAAGGTCATCGACAGCCCGTTGCAGGGGATTTCCGGTGGCGAAATGCAGCGCGTGCTGCTGGCCCGCGCCCTGCTGCGGGAGCCCGAACTGCTGGTGCTCGACGAACCGGTGCAGGGCGTCGACGTTGCCGGCCAGGCCGAGCTGTACAGCCTGATCACCCGACTGCGGGATCGTCATGGCTGCGGTGTGTTGATGGTGTCCCATGACCTGCATCTGGTCATGAGCACCACGGATCAAGTGGTGTGCCTGAACCGCCACGTCTGCTGCTCAGGTCATCCTGAGCAGGTGAGCAACGACCCGGCTTTCGTCGAGCTGTTCGGCAAGAAGAGCGCCCAGAGCCTGGCGGTCTATCACCACCATCACGATCACGCCCATGACCTGCATGGCGCGGTGGTCGATGACACTCCGGCGCCAACCACCTTCACCCCGGTAAAACCCCACGTTCATGGAGACGGCTGCAAGCATGGCTGATTTTCTACTGTATGCCTTGCTCGCAGGCCTGGCCCTGGCACTGGTGGCCGGCCCGTTGGGGTCGTTCGTGGTCTGGCGGCGGATGGCCTATTTCGGCGACACGCTGTCCCATGCCGCGTTGCTCGGCGTAGCCATGGGTTTCCTGCTGGACATCAGCCCGGCCATTGCCGTGACCGTCGGCTGCCTGTTGCTCGCGGTGCTGCTGGTGACCTTGCAGCAGCGCCAGCCACTGGCGTCCGACACGCTGTTGGGGATTCTTGCGCCCAGTACCCTGTCCCTCGGGCTGGTGGTGTTGAGCTTCATGCATGACGTGCGCATCGACCTGATGGGCTATCTGTTCGGCGACCTGCTGGCGATCAGCCCGACCGACCTGGCCTGGATCCTGGGCGGCAGCGCGGCGGTCATGGCCTTGATCGTGGTCCTGTGGCGCCCCTTGCTGGCGATCACGGTGCACGAGGAACTGGCGACGGTCGAAGGTTTGCCGGTCCCGGCGTTGCGCATGACCCTGATGCTGCTGATCGCCGTGGTGATCGCCGTGGCGATGAAAATCGTGGGTGTGCTGCTGATCACGTCGCTGTTGATCATCCCGGCGGCTGCGGCCCAACGTCATGCCCGCTCCCCGGAGCAGATGGCCTTTGGCGCAAGCCTGATCGGCGTGGCTGCCGTGTGCGCCGGGCTGGCCTTGTCCTGGTTCAAGGACACCCCGGCCGGGCCTTCGATTGTGGTGTCGGCAGCGGCCTTGTTCCTGCTGAGTTTCCTCTTGCCCAAACGATGAGCCGGGGTTAACCGATAACAGTTATTTTCGAGGCAGGGCACTTGCGTGTAGACTTGCTCGTTTTTTGCGCAATTAGAGAATCGCTGGAATGAAGCCGTTCGCATCCCGTTATCTGCTGCTTGCCGCATTTTCCATTCTGTTGGGTGCCTGCCACAGTGCACCGCCCGTCGAAGCGCCTGCGCCTGTAGCACCGCCTGACGCGTACCAGATTCTGGGGCAAAGCATCGCCAGCGCCGAGTTGGCCACAGCGGAAGACCAACTCGCCGCTTTGCAGGCCCAGGCGCCGGATGATCCGCGTCTGGAGCAATACCAGCGCCAGCTGGCCGAGGCGTACCTGAGCCGCAGCCAGATCGTGTTGCAAAAAGGTGATGTCAACGCAGCAGCTACCGCCCTGAGCCGCGCCCGCGTGCTGATGCCCAAGGCGCCGGCGCTGACCAGCGGTGTGAATGGTGCCATCGCCCACGCCCGCAAAGCCGAGCTGGACAAGGCCGAAGCCGACTTGCGCGCTGCAGAAGCCAAGCGCATCGCAAAGGTGATAGACCCGACTGTAGAAAGCACCACCATCGTGCTGAAAATCAGCAATATGGCGCAACTTCGTCGTCAACTGGATGCGATTGCCGCTGATACCACGGCATTCAACTGCGAAGTGCTGGTGCAGGTACCGCGCACCGATGACTATCCATGGCTGTCAGGTCTGCTGGCCAAGCGTGTGACCAAGATCAACCCGGACTTCGAACTGCAGATCCAGCGCGACATCGACCGCAACCAGCCGGCGCAGATCGTTCTCAAGCCGGCCAAGCTTTAAAAGCTTCGCGAGCAAGCTCGCTCCCACAGGTCTGATGTAAACCTGTTGGAGCGAGGCTTGCCCGCGAAGGATCCTGCTTACGCCGGAATCGCTTTGGCCTTCGCCTCCCGCTCCCACACCCGGTGCTGCCCAATCGCAGCAAAGAAGGGCGTGAATGATTTGCTGTCTTTGCTGACCAGCAGCCCCGAATCCTCTTCAAGGTGCAGCAGATCAATCAGCTGCTTGGCATCGCCGTGCACGGCAATGGCCTTGAGGTGCTTGTAAGCCTCGAGGACGAAGTGCAGCGCCACACCGTCGGTGCTCAGGGCCTTGATGGACGCCGCGCCGCCGGGGATGTAGACGGCATCGAACGCCACCGAAGGCAGGCCTTCCATGGACGCGTCCACGGGCAGGGTCTTGCCGTCGGCGGTCTTCACCGGCGCGGAGGTCGGGCCAAGCACTTTCGCATGGGCGCCTTCCGCTTCCAGTGCAGCCTTGAGCGCCGCGATAGGCGCAGCATCGACACCGTTGGCCACCAGAATAGCGACTTTCCGCGACTGGATATCCGCTGGCAGCAAGTTGGCCTGGCTCAGAGCTGGCGACTCGGTCACCTGGGTCGAGCGCGCGGGAACGGTGCCCGCCGTGGGCGCGGGCAAGCCGAGATTGGTTGCCACGCGGCTGGCCAGCTCCAGGTCAATGTTCGCCAATATCTCGTTCACCTGACGCGCCCGGATGTGTTCGCGCTCCACCTTGCCCAGCTCGAAGCTGTAAGCCGCGATGATGTGTTCCTTCTCGTGCGCGCTCATGCTGTTGAAGAACAGCGTCGCCTGGGAGAAGTGATCCGCGAACGATTCGCTGCGTTGGCGCACCTTGTGGGCCTCGATCCGCTCGGGGTACGTCTCGAAGCCACCGTCCTGCGGGCCAGGCGCGGTTTCTTTCGGCCAGCCGCCGTCAATGGAGTTCGGCTCATAGGAAGCCCTGCCCTTGTCGATCACCGAACGATGCTGGGCATCACGCTGGCCGCTGTGGTTCGGTGCCAGCGGGCGGTTGATGGGGATCTCGTGGAAGTTCGGGCCGCCCAGACGACTGATCTGGGTGTCGGTGTAGGAAAACAGACGGCCCTGCAGCAGCGGGTCATTGGAGAAGTCGATCCCCGGCACCACATGGCCGGGGCAGAACGCCACCTGCTCCGTCTCGGCGAAGTAATTATCCGGGTTGCGGTTGAGCACCATCTTGCCCAGCGGCGTGACGGGCACTAGCTCCTCGGGGATGATCTTGGTCGGGTCCAGCAGGTCGAAGTCGAAGTTGTGCTCATCCTCTTCGGCAACGATCTGCACGCCCAGCTCCCACTCGGGATAATCGCCTTGCTCGATGGATTCCCACAGGTCACGGCGATGGAAGTCAGTGTCCTTGCCCGCAAGCTTCTGCGCTTCGTCCCACACCAGCGAGCAAACGCCAAACTTGGGTTTCCAATGGAACTTCACGAAGTTCGATTTGCCCTCGGCGTTCACCATACGGAAGGTGTGAATCCCGAACCCCTGCATGCTGCGCAGGCTTTTGGGGATCGCCCGGTCGGACATGGTCCAGAGCACCATGTGCGCCGACTCCGGCACCAGTGACACGAAGTCCCAGAACGTATCGTGGGCTGAGCCCCCAGTAGGAATCTCGTTGTGGGGCTCGGGTTTCACCGCATGGACGAAGTCCGGGAACTTGATCGCGTCCTGGATGAAGAACACCGGCATGTTGTTGCCGACCAGATCGTAGTTGCCTTCATCGGTGTAGAACTTGACCGCGAAACCGCGCACGTCCCGCACGGTGTCCCCAGAGCCCCGCGGGCCTTGCACCGTGGAGAAGCGCACGAACACCGGGGTTTTCTTGCCCGGGTCCTGCAGGAAGCCGGCCTTCGTCAGCGCGACATGGTTTTCATAGGTCTGGAAGTAACCATGCGCACCGACACCACGGGCATGAACGATGCGCTCAGGAATGCGTTCGTGGTCAAAGTGGGTGATTTTCTCGCGCATGATGAAGTCTTCGAGCAGCGAAGGGCCGCGATCGCCGACTTTGAGCGTGTTCTGGTTATCGGAAACTTTCACACCCTGATTGGTGCGCAGCGCCTGGCCGGTGGCGTCGGAGCGAAACTGCTCCAGGCTGTCGAGCTTGGCGTTGGTGTTGCCGCGGTCCAGTGTGTCGGTCCCGGCCACTTCGCTTTTATGGGTCGTAGTGCTGTTGCTACTGCTGGGGTTGACGGGTTTCTTGGTAGCCATCGGACAAAAACTCCTCGGAGACAGGCGGCCCATTTGAGGGTGACGAGATGGGCTCGATGAGCGGCGACTTGCTGCCCAGGGACGGTCAGAAAATCGTCATGCCTATTAACTGACTGGGAGCAAAAACAGCCGTTCAGTATTTTTGACGACCTTTGGTCTGCCTTGCCTGGCGCAAAAGGCATCAGCACCACTCATCGCGTTATGCCTATTTGGCAGGTTGGGAGCAAAATAAATGCTAATCGCTACTATCGAGACACGCTAAAATGCGCGCCCGGCTTATCCGGCCATACTCAGAAGCCCAAACGACCGCGCAATCAAAACAGGGCGCGTTCTGTCATTTGCGCTGATTTTTTTACCGCGCCCCCACAAGGTTCGCTACGTGATCGAGTTTCATAACGTCCATAAAACCTATCGGGTAGCAGGCAAGGAAATTCCCGCCCTGCACCCCACCAGCCTGCGAGTCGAAGACGGTCAGGTGTTTGGCTTGATCGGTCATTCCGGCGCGGGTAAAAGCACGCTGCTGCGCCTGATCAATCGCCTGGAAACCCCAAGCGGCGGTCAGATCGTGGTCGACGGCGAAGACGTCACTGCGCTGGACGCAGACGGGTTGCGGCACTTCCGTCAGCAGGTCGGGATGATCTTCCAGCACTTCAACCTGCTGGCGTCCAAGACCGTGGCCGACAACGTCGCCATGCCGCTGACGCTGGCCGGGAACCTGTCCCGCGCCCAGATCGACCAGCGCGTGAGCGAATTGCTGGCTCGGGTGGGTCTGTCCGATCACGCCAGAAAGTACCCGTCGCAGCTGTCTGGTGGACAAAAGCAGCGCGTGGGCATTGCCCGTGCACTGGCGACCAAGCCCAAGATTCTGCTGTGCGACGAGGCCACCAGCGCCCTCGACCCGCAGACCACGGCGTCGGTCCTGCAATTGCTCGCCGAAATCAACCGTGAGCTGAAACTGACCATCGTCCTGATCACCCACGAGATGGACGTGATCCGTCGTGTCTGTGACCACGTGGCCGTCATGGACGCGGGCGTGATCGTCGAGCAAGGCGAGGTGGCTCAGGTATTCCTGCACCCCAAGCACGCCACCACCAAGCGCTTCGTACAGGAAGCCGAGCAGGTCGATGAGAGCGAACAGCGCGATGACTTCGCCCACGTCGAGGGCCGTATCGTGCGCCTGACGTTCCAGGGCCAGGCCACCTACGCGCCGCTGCTGGGCACCGTCGCCCGGGAAACCGGGGTGGACTACAGCATCCTCGCGGGCCGTATCGACCGCATCAAGGACACCCCCTACGGGCAACTGACCCTGGCCATTACCGGCGGGGACATGGAGGCGGCTTTTGCACGCTTCGTTGCCGCTGACGTTCACATGGAGGTGTTGCGCTGATGGCTACCTTGTTGAGTCTGTTTTCCAACGTCGACTGGTATGAGATCTGGGTCGCCACTGGCGACACCCTGATCATGCTTGGCGTTTCCCTGGCCTTTACCGTCCTGCTGGGCCTGCCGCTGGGTGTGCTGATGTTCCTCACTTCGCCCCGCCAGTTGCTTGAAAACAAGCCGCTGTATGCGGCTGTCGGCGTCGTGGTGAATATCCTGCGGGCATTGCCGTTCATCATCCTGTTGATCGTGATGATGCCGCTGACCGAAATCATCACCGGCACCTCGCTGGGTATCCTCGGCACCTTGCCGCCGCTGATCGCAGGCGCCACGCCATTCTTCGCCCGGTTGGTGGAAACCGCCCTGCGGGAAGTGGATCGCGGCATCATCGAAGCGACCCAGGCCATGGGCGCCACCACCCGGCAGATCATCGTCAACGCACTGCTGCCCGAAGCGCGACCCGGTATCCTGGCAGCCATCACCGTGACCGCCATTGCCCTGGTGTCCTTCACCGCCATGGCCGGTGCCGTCGGTGCGGGTGGCCTGGGCGACCTGGCGATCCGTTATGGCTACCAGCGCTTCCAGAACGACGTGATGTTCGTGACCGTGGTGTTGCTGCTGGTACTGGTGCAGATTCTGCAAACCATCGGCGACAAACTGGTCGCACACTTTACCCACCGTTAATCGTCTGGCCGGTGATGGACCGGCCTTGCCCACTGGGCACTCACAAGGAGTTGAAGCATGAAAAAACTATTGGCTGTTTTCGCTGCGGTCGCCGCACTGTCCGCCCACGCCGATGAAACCCTGACCGTCGCGGCCAGCGCCGTGCCTCACGCCGAGATCCTCGAGTTCGTGAAGCCAACCCTGGCCAAGGAAGGCGTGGATTTGAAGATCAAGGTCTTCAACGACTACGTACAGCCGAACGTGCAGGTTGCCGAGAAGCGTCTGGACGCTAACTTCTTCCAGCACCAGCCGTACCTGGATGAGTTCAACAAGGGCAAGGGTACTGATCTGGTGAGCGTGGCCAAGGTTCACGTTGAACCGTTCGGCGCCTACTCCAGCACCTACAAGAAGCTGGAAGACCTGCCGCAGGGTGCTACCGTTGCACTGCCCAACGATGCCACCAACGAAGGCCGCGCCTTCCTGCTGCTGGCCAAAGCGGGCCTGATCACCCTCAAGGACCCTACCAACATCCTGGCCAAGCCAAGCGATGTGGTGCAGAACCCGAAAAACCTGAAGTTCCGCGAGCTGGAAGCTGCAACCCTGCCGCGCGTACTGACCCAGGTCGACCTGGCGCTGATCAACACCAACTACGCCCTGAGCGCCAAGCTGGACCCAACCAAGGATGCGCTGATCATCGAAGGTGCCGAGTCGCCTTACGCCAACATCCTGGTGACCCGTCAGGACAACAAGGATTCGGACGCCGTGAAGAAGCTGGTAGCCGCGCTGCAGAGCCCGGAAACCAAGCAGTTCATCGTCGAGAAATACAAAGGCGCTGTGGTTCCGGCGTTCTGATCTGACTTTACCTTTCTGTAGGAGTCGCCATCGGGGACCGCTTCGCGGTCCATCGCGGGCAAGCCCACTCCTACAGTTGGACTGCGATCCCGCGACACACCTCTCACTTCCTCGCCAACAACCCCGGCAATTGCGCCAACAGCTTCTGGTTATTCAACGGTGAACGGATAAACCCGCGCTGGGTGCCATCCGGGCCGAGCAGTGCCAGGTTGCCGCTGTGATCGACCGTGTAGTTCGGCTTGCTGGTATCGGCCGGGATGAACGGGATGCTCACCGCATTCGCCAGCTTCTGAATGCTGTCCACCGGTGCCGTCAGCCCCACGAATTGCTTGTCGAAGTAGCCCAGGTATTGCTTGAGTTGCTGCGGCGTATCGCGGTTCGGGTCGATGCTGATCAACACCACCTGCAGCTTGTCCACCACGTCCTTGGGCAACTCGCTCTTGATCTGCCGCAATTGCGCCAGCGTGGTCGGGCAAATGTCCGGGCAGAAGGTGTAGCCAAAGAACAACATCGTCCATTTGCCCTTAAGCTCATTGACCGCCACCGGCTGGCCGTCCTGATTGGTCATTTGCAGGTCAGGCAGATTGCGGCTCTGGGGCAACAGAATGACCCCGGCATCAATCAAGGCCGTCGGGTCGCCCTGGCCGTTGCCCGTCAACACGCGGTTGATGGTCAGGCCCATGATCAGCGCCACGATGGCGACAAGAATGAAGACGGTTTTCTGGATTCGGGTCATAGGGCCAACAGTAGGTAGTGATCTACAAGCAGGGCAATGAACAGCAGAAACAAGTAGTAGATGGAGTACTTGAAGGTGCCTATCGCCGCGTGCGGTCGGGTGCCACGGTACAACACCCAGGCCCAATGCAGAAAGCGCGCGCCCAAAACCAGCGCACACAGCAGGTACAGCACACCGCTCATGTGAATCGCATAGGGCAGCATGCTCACCGCCAGCAACATGCAGGTGTACAGCACGATGTGCATCTTGGTGTAGCGCTCGCCGTGGGTCACTGGCAGCATCGGAATGTCGGCCTTGGCGTATTCCTCCTTGCGGTGGATCGCCAGCGCCCAGAAGTGCGGCGGCGTCCAGGCAAAGATGATCAGCACCAGCAACAACGGCTCGGCGCTGACATGCCCGGTGATGGCGACCCAGCCCAACAGTGGCGGCGCAGCGCCGGCAAGCCCGCCAATGACGATGTTCTGCGGTGTGGCACGCTTCAGAAAGCCGGTGTAGATCACCGCATACCCCAGCAACGACGCCAGGGTCAGCCAGGCCGTTAGCGGATTGGTGAAAGCCAGCAACAGCACAAGCCCGACCACCGCCAGCAGCAAGGCAAACGCCAGCGCGGCCAAAGGTGATATTCGCCCTTCGGCCATGGGGCGTTTGTGAGTGCGCGCCATGACCGCATCGATGCGTCGGTCCACAACATGGTTGACCGCCGCCGCGCCGCCCGCGCACAGGCCGATGCCCAGGTTGCCGAAGATCAGCACCGTCCACGGCACACCCGCGCGGGTCGCCAGAAACATGCCGACCAGCGAAGTGATCAGCATCAGCACCACGACCTTCGGCTTGGTCAGTTCGAGATAGTCGCGCCAGAGGGCCTGGCCTTGCCGTATCCCGATGCGGGTTGTCATTGCCGTCCTTCCTTCTACTTATGAGGGTGGTGCAAGGTCCAGCCACGGCCATGGTGCAGGGCGTCCGACCCATACACCCATCGACGCGGCAGCGGTTTGGCGGCTTTGATGAAGGCCGCCCTCGTTCGGTAGTTGATCAACACCAGGGTCAACATCAAGGCTGCGCCCCCGGCGTTATGAGCGACAGCGAGCGCCAGTGGCATGTGCAGCATGACGTTACTGATGCCCAACCCGACCTGCACGGCCAACGCCAGCACCAACAGCGCGGCCATGCCCTTGAGCCCCACGCGCAGCAGTTGCCAGGCCAGCGCCAACAGGGACAAGGTGACCAGCACAGCACCCATGCGATGAGTCAGGTGAATGGCCGTTCGCGCTGTGCTATCCAGCTGGCCTCCCAGGTAATTGGGGCCGATGTGTTGGGTCAGGTGAAAGCCGTTGGCGAAATCCGTCTCGGGCCACCATTGGCCGTGACAGGTCGGCAAGTCGATGCACGCCATCGCCGCGTAATTGGAGCTGACCCAACCGCCCAGCGCGATCTGCACGCCCACCATCACCAGCCCGACCGCTGCCAGCTGTCGCACGCGTGCAGGTAATTGGGCCATCGGCGCAAAAGCCCCGGACAAGCGCACCGTCAGCAGAAACAACAGGCTCAAGGTCGCCACGCCACCCAGCAAGTGCGCGGTGACCACTTGCGGCCACAGCTTGAGCGTCACTGTCCACATGCCGAACGCGGCTTGCGCCAGGACTACCCCGAGCATCAACAGCGGCAATTTCACAGGCTGTCCACTCACATGCCGACGCTGCCAGGCCTGCACCGCAAGCACCACGATGATCAGCGCCAGGCTGCCCGCGAAATAGCGGTGCAGCATCTCGCTCCAGCCCTTGTCGGCCTGCACCGGGGTGTCAGGGAAGTGCAGTTCGGCGTGGGCCAGTTGCACATCGCTGCTGGGCACGGCGATAAAGCCGTAACAACCCGGCCAGTCGGGGCAGCCCAACCCGGCATGGGTCAGGCGGGTATAAGCACCGAGTAACACCACGAACAGCGCCAGCAGCGTGGCAAGCAGAGCGAGACGAAATCCGGGCCTGGTCATCTTGACCTCCCTAGCCGATGTTCGACAGTTTCAACAGCTGACGCAGGTCGTTGAGCAAATCCTTGCCGTTGACGTCGGCGCCGTAGCGCAGCACAAGGTTGCCGTGAGGATCGACGATCCAGAGTTGTGGCCCCTCGATACCCGGCGCGGCTTTTCGATAGAGCGACAGGTCCAGCGGATAGCGCTTCAACTGCGGGTATTCGCGAGTCAGGGTGGTTGTGTAGTCGGCGTTCAACGGTTGCGCGCTGCTCAAGGCATGGCTGGCGCGAGAAGCATCGCGGCCCAGGCCGATCTGAATCTGCCGCGCCAGGTAGACCAGTTGCTGACAATCGGCTTCACAGCTTTGAGGCGCACTGACCAGCAGTTGCCAGCGCGTTTCATCGCTTGGCACGCCCAGTTCGGCACGGGTCTGGCCGTTGCCGATCAGCTCGCCATGAAAGCTGCGATTGTCCGGCACCCAGAACTTGAGCTTGTACATGCTCGTGGCCAGGATCATCGGCCCGATCGCCACCAACAACACCAGAACCAGCTGCAAACGCCCTTTGCGGCGGCTTACAGGCACAGGCGTTTCAGACATGCTGCGTGGATTTGTGGTCACTGCCATCCTTCTTCTCCCTGGCTCTACGCCATCCCACATACAGATAAAGTCCGAACAGGGCAGCCGCCATGGCGAACCACTGCACGGCATAACCGACATGTTGTTCCGGCCCCATGGCCACCACCGGCCAGTCCAGCTGATAAGCACCGATGCCGGGCTCCATGCGCAGCTCATAGGCAAAACCTTCGTAGCCCAGCTCCGGCCAGAGCTTCACGGGATCGACAGCGGTCACCACCCTCGGCCAGGCCGCGCCCTTTGGATCGGCGTGTAACTGAAAGGTCGCGGCGGAGGGCACATAGACCCAGGCGTCGAGGTTCACCGGTTGACCGGGCGTGGTGAATTGCGCAGGCGTGCGCCGATCTGGCCAGGGCAGCCAGCCGCGATTGACCAGCAGCCACAAACCGCTGGTCTGGTCGTGAAACGGCTGGATCAGCTCAACGCCGGGGCGCCCGTCACGGATGCTGTTATCCAGCAGCAGGCTGTGCCCGGCATCGAACTGCCCGCGCAACTGCACACGCCGGTAGGCAGGATCGGTGGAGGTTTGCAGTTGATCACTGGTCAGCGGCGTGGCGACCCGACGCTCGGCATAGTTGGCCAGCATCTCGCGCTTTTCCTCGCCCCGGCTCAACTGCCAGAACCCCAGGAAAATCAGCAACGGCAGCAGCACCAGCACCACCAGCGACGGCGCGACGCCAGGCCGAAAGCTGTTCACGGAGCCCTCGCTATACTGGAATGCATCGCACGTCCTCCCGGAGATTCGTCATGCTCAAGGCAGCGATTGTCCTGATGCTCATCGCCACGGTCGTCAGCCTGTTCAGCGGGCTGTTCTTTCTGATCAAGGACGATGCGCACTCGACCCGACTGGTCAAGGCACTCATGGTCCGCGTCACCTTCGCGGCCATCACCCTGGTGCTGATCGCCTGGGGGTTCTACAGCGGCCAGCTGGTTTCCCATGTGAACTGGTGATCCTCCCCAATGATCAGCAACCTCAAAGCACATACACAAAAACAAACAACCCGATCCACACCACGTCCACGAAGTGCCAATACCAACTGGCCGCTTCGAAACCGAATTGATGCTCGGCATTGAAGTGCCCGCGCATGATGCGCATCAGCATCACGAACAAAATGATCGTGCCGATGGTCACGTGGGCGCCGTGGAAGCCCGTCAGCATGAAGAAGGTCGCGCCATAGACGCCCGAGCCCAGGGTCAGGCCCAGCTCTTTATAGGCGTGAACATATTCCTCGGCCTGCAGCGTCAGGAAGCCGAGCCCCAGCAGGACCGTTATCCCCAGCCAGATCTTCAACACGCCGCGGTGGCCCTTCTTCAACGCATGGTGGGCGATGGTGACGGTGGCGCTGGAACTCACCAGCAACACGGTGTTGATCAACGGTAAATGCCAGGGGTCGATGACGCCCTTGGGCGGTGGATAGAGCTTGGGATCGGGGGTATGCAACAGCGGCCAGGCAAACTGGAAGTTCGGCCAGAGCATATGCGCCACGCCTTTTGCACCTTCGCCGCCCAGCCACGGCCCTGCCCACGTCCGCACGTAGAACAGCGCGCCAAAGAACGCGACGAAGAACATCACTTCCGAAAAAATGAACCAGGTCATGCCCCAGCGAAACGAGCGATCCATTTGCGCGCTGTACAGCCCCGCGCGGCTCTCTTTTATCACTGTGCCGAACCAGCCAAACATCATGTAGGCCACCAGTAGCCCGCCGACGAAGAAAATCCAGGGCCCATGGGAGTCGGGTCGTGCCGCTTTCATGTCGTTGAACCACGTGCCCAGTCCGACCATGGTGATCAGCATGCCGACGGTGGCTATGATCGGCCATTTACTCTGCGCCGGAACGTAATAGTGCTCATGGGTGGCCATGGTGCTTTCTCCTTGCTACCCGCCGTTCTTCGCGACGTGCGCGACGGGCGGCATACGAGCGGTGATGTCGAACAGCGTGTAAGACACCGTCAGGTGTTTCACGTCGGCAGGCATGTCGCGATCAACGATGAAACGCACCGGCATTTCGATGCGCTCACCTGGTTGCAGCATTTGCTGGGTGAAACAAAAACATTCGGTCTTGTGAAAATACGAAGCAGCCTCGGCCGGTGAAATGCTCGGCACCGCCTGGGCCGTCATCGCGTGGTTGCTGGTGTTCTGCGCCACGAACAGCACCTGCGTGACCGCGCCGGGGTTGACCTGCACCTCAGCGGTCTTGGGGTAGAAATCCCAGACCATATCCACCGCGTTGGTGGACAAGAACTGCACCCGCACCTGCCGGCTCGGGTCCACCACCTGGGAGCCTTCGTACTGGCCAGCGGTCTTGCCGTTGATACCAAAGGCCTTACACATCACGTCATACAGCGGCACCAGGGCGAAACCGAAGGCAAACATCACCACAGCCATCAGCAGCAGACGGATAACCAGACGCTTGATCGAACGTGATTCGTTCATGGCAGCCTCTTGATGTCATTTCACTTCTGGCGGGGTGGTGAAGGTGTGGTACGGCGCGGGCGACGGAATGGTCCACTCCAGGCCGTCGGCGCCATCCCAGGGTTTGGCCGGTGCAGGCTCGCCGCCGCGAATGGTCTTGATCACGATGAACAGGAAGAAGATCTGCGTCGTACCGAACAGAAACGCACCGATGGACGACACCATGTTGAAGTCGGCGAACTGCAGGTTGTAGTCCGGCACCCGGCGCGGCATGCCCGCAAGCCCGACGAAGTGCATTGGGAAGAAGGTCATGTTCATGCCCACGAACGACAGCCAGAAATGCAGCTTGCCCAGGGTTTCGTCGTACATGTGCCCGGTCCATTTCGGCAGCCAGTAATAGGCCGAGGCAAAGATGCCGAAGATCGCACCGGGCACCAGCACGTAGTGGAAGTGCGCGACCACAAAATAGGTGTCGTGGTACTGGAAGTCCGCCGGGGCAATGGCCAGCATCAGCCCGGAAAACCCGCCGATGCTGAACAGAATCACAAAGGCCACGGCAAACAACATGGGCGTCTCGAAGGTCAGCGAGCCTTGCCACATGGTGCTGACCCAGTTGAACACCTTCACACCCGTGGGCACCGCGATGAGCATCGTGGCGTACATGAAGAACAACTCGCCCACCAGCGGAATGCCGACCACGAACATGTGGTGCGCCCAGACGATGAACGACAGGAAGGCAATGGCCGCCACGGCGTAGACCATAGAGGTGTAGCCGAACAGGGGTTTGCGCGAGAAGGTCGGGATGATCGAGCTGACCGCACCGAAGGCGGGCAGGATCATGATGTACACCTCGGGGTGGCCGAAGAACCAGAACACGTGCTGGAACAGCACAGGATCACCACCGCCCGCCGCGCTGAAGAAGCTGGTGCCGAAATGGATGTCCATCAGCATCATCGTCACGCACCCGGCCAGCACCGGCATGACCGCGATCAGAAGGAACGCGGTGATTAGCCAGGTCCAGACGAACAGCGGCATCTTCATCAAGGTCATGCCGGGGGCGCGCAGGTTGAGAATGGTGGCGATGACATTGATCGCGCCCATGATCGAGCTGATACCCATCAAATGGATGGCAAATATGAAAAAAGTCACGCTTTCGGGGGCATAGGTGGTGGAGAGCGGGGCATAGAAGGTCCAGCCGAAGTTCGGCCCGCCACCCGCCATGAACAGGGTCGAGACCAGCATCAGGAACGCAGCAGGCAGCAGCCAGAAGCTGAAGTTGTTCATGCGCGGCAGGGCCATGTCCGGCGCGCCGATCATCAACGGGATCATCCAGTTCGCCAGGCCGACAAATGCGGGCATCACCGCGCCGAATACCATGATCAGGCCGTGCATGGTGGTCATCTGGTTGAAGAACGCAGGCTCCACGATCTGCAGCCCCGGCTGGAACAGCTCAGCACGGATAACCATGGCAAAAGAGCCGCCCAGCAGGAACATCGAGAAACTGAACCACAGGTACATGGTGCCGATGTCTTTATGGTTGGTGGTCAGCACCCAGCGCATCAGCCCCTTGGCAGGGCCGTGGGCGTGTTCGTCATGGCCGGCGTGGCCATGGTCATCGATCACTGCACTCATGTTCTGTCTCCTGCGGGAAACATGCAAAACACTGTGGGAGCGAGCTTGCTCGCGAAGGCGTACTCACAGGCAACGCTTGCTGGCTGGCTCATTTACTCTGCGCCTGCTTCAGGGCCAGCACGTCTTTAGGCGTGACCATGTCGCCTTTGTTGTTGCCCCAGGCGTTGCGTTCGTAGGTGACGACGGCGGCGATATCCACTTCCGAAAGTTGCTTGCCGAAGGCCGCCATGGCCGTGCCGGCCCGACCGTTGAACACGGTATTCAAATGCTCTTCCTTGGGTCCGGTCGCTGTTTTCGAGCCCTTGAGGGCCGGGAACATGGGCGGCAAGCCCTGCCCCTCTGGCTGATGACAGGCCACGCAGGTGGTGTGGTAGACCTTGTCGCCACGGGCCACCAGCTCTTCCATGGTCCAGTCCTTGCTGGTCAGCTCCTTGAGCTTGGCGCTTTCTACCTTGCGGCCTGCCAGCCAAGTGTCGAAGTCGGCCTTGGTCTTGACGTCGACCACGATGGGCATGAAACCGTGGTCCTTGCCGCACAGCTCGGCGCACTGGCCGCGATACAGGCCGGGCTTCTCGACGCGGGTCCAGGCCTCGTTGATGAAGCCGGGGATGGCGTCGCGCTTTACCGCAAATGCGGGCATCCACCAAGAGTGAATGACGTCGGCGGAGGTCACCAGAAAGCGGATCTTCTCGCCGACCGGCAGCACCAGTGGCTCATCCACTTCCAGCAGGTAGTGTTCGCCCTTGGGTTCCTTGTTATGTATCTGATCAGAAGGCGTCGCCAGGTTGCTAAAGAACTCGACGTCCTGACCCAGATACTTGTAATGCCACTTCCATTGATAGCCCGTGACCTGAATATCAAGGTCGGACTCAGTGCTGTCATATATGTTTATGAGGGTCTTAGTCGCGGGTATCGCCATCGCCACCAGAATCAGGATAGGGACGATGGTCCACATGATTTCGACTTTGGTGCTTTCGTGAAAGCGCGCTGCAACTTGTCCCGTAGAGCGCCGGTGCACGATCATTGACCAGAACATTGCACCAAATACCACGGCCCCTATGACCACACAGATCCAGAAGATGATCATATGCAAATCGTAGACGGAGTGACTGACTACTGTGGCGCCCTGCCCCATATTCACAGTCCAGGCTGCTTGTGCCTGACTAAATATCGGCGATAACAGAAAACCCATCCAAACGGGTGGATGTCGCGTCATTGCGAGTTCCCCTCATGATTCTTCTTGTCTCGCGGGCGTTGACCAGCGAATCGAGGGAGTGGCTGTAAATCCGGTACTTCACGCCAGATCGAGGTTGCTCAGGTCGTCGGGCGTCACCAGCTAACTTCCTCACAAAGGCGAGTATAGACAGCACTTCACGTCGCGCAATTTTGAGGTACGTTCGTACCAATTAATAACTTTCGGCGAAAGAACTTTGAATAAAAAGGAATAAAGGGGGCAAAATAGACTTTTAATAGCTCACGCATATAAATGTGAACCTCTTATGACAAATGCGTCTTAGCATTTTGAATAAGCAGGCTAACGTTTGTCTTCCCTAAATAAACACCTGGTTTATGCCGTCAGGAGCCCTCATGAACACCGCCGCTTTGCGCGAGCAGATTTTGCGTGCCCATCAACACGAAACCGCCACAGGTCAACTTGTCAGACGATTGGAAGTACAACTGCCTCATCTGCATCCGGCCATCCATCTTCCGCAAGTGGATGCCCAAGGTGTGCTGACGCGTTTCGTTTGCGCATATATCGAATTGGTTCCAGACCTGCTGGACGCTGCACATGAAGTCGCGCTTGAGGCCGGTATCGAAGGCCAGATCAAACCGGTGCTGAAAATTGCCGAACACTTCTTCACGACGCCACCGACCATCATGGAAGGCCACGAAGGCCTGGAGAGCCTGCTGGACGAAGCCTACCTGGCCCATCGTCTGGTGGAAGAAGTGAATGACCTCTACATCAAGCATTTCGGCCAACCGCTGATTCCGTCCAATACCACGGTTGCCAGCGTGATCGCCCACCAATTGATCGGCGAGGAATTTGCCAATCAGCTGGATGAAGCCGTCCACCATGCCGTGGAGCAGTTGCTCGACGAAGACAGCTTTGCCCTTGAGTCCGTGGAAGCCTACCGCGAGCGCCTTTCCAGCCCCGATACCGAAGCAGCCTGGAAGCGCTGGCCAAGCCTGTCGCGCCAGCTGGGCGTAGGGCTTGGGCTTGAGTGCTCGGCGGACTGAGAGGCTATATAAAGTTTGCGCCAGACATCAAACCGGTGGGAGCCGAGCTTGCTCGCGAAGGCGTCAGTCCTGAGACATCGTGGGTGACTGACCCACCGCCGTCGCGGGCAAAATTGAATGGCCTAAGCCGCGCTAACACCTGCCGTTGTGCGCAGCCTGCCTTCCAGTCGACGCTTCAGGCCCCGGGGTTCGATGATCAATTGCGAACCCTGGGCAGCATTGGCGCGGCCCCATTCTTCCAGCAACTCCAGACACGAGTGGTCGATGTAGCTGAGGTTGTTCAACGGCACATGCAGCGTGCTGCCTTTTGGCACCGTGCCCAACACCTGGGTCAACGCCGGGACTTTCAGGAACGTAGCCGCGCCGATCAGACGCAGCTCCATCTCGCCCTTGGTGTCCAGGTCGATCAGGCTGATCTTCAGGCGTGATGCCTTGAATGCCAGCTTGACCAGCGTCAGGCCAAAACCGATCAATACGCCCGTCAGCAGGTCGGTAAAGATGATGGCCGCCGCCGTTGCCGCGTAGGTGAACATCGGCATCCGCCCATAGCGCCCCAAGCCTCGAAACGCCTTCAGATCCACCAGTTTCAACCCGGTGTACACCAGCACGCCCGCCAGGCTGGCAACCGGAATCCGTTGCAGCACGCTGGACAGCAACACCACGAACGCCAGCAGCCAGAGGCCGTGGAACATCGCCGAGAGACGGGTCTTGGCGCCTGCCTGGACATTGGCCGAGCTGCGAACGATCACACCGGTCATGGGCAGCGCGCCCATCAGGCCGCACAGCATATTGCCGATGCCCTGGGCGCTCAGTTCCTTGTCGAAGTCCGAACGCTGGCCGTCATGCATACGGTCCACAGCAGCCGCAGACAACAGGGTTTCGGCGCTGGCAATGAACGCCACGGCGAACGCGGCCACCAGAATGCCGGGATCGGCCAGGCTCAGCAGATCCGAAGGCCGCAGCCAGTCGATGGCCTCTGCCAGATTGGCCGGGACTTCGACGCGTTTGACTTGCAGCGCCAGCATCAGGCTTGCGGCGGTAGCGATGCCAACCCCAAGCAAAGCACCCGGCACGAAGCGCAGGGTTTGTGGCCGCCATTTGTCCCACAGCCACATCACCAGAATCGTACCCAGGCCGAGCAAACCCGCCTGCAGGCCGCTGCCTGGCCCGAACGCCTGAACCAGTGTCGCCGGGAAGCTGATCAGGTTATCCAGCCCCGAGGGCTTAGGCCCGCCATCGAACATCACATGCACCTGTGAGAGCACGATCAGCACACCAATGCCCGCCAGCATGCCGTAGACCACGGCAGGCGCGGTCACCCGAAACCAGCAACCCAGTTTGAAACGACCGGCCAGCACTTGCAGCAACCCGGCCAGCAGCAGGATCGGCCCCAACATCGCCATCCCGTGTTCACGCACCACTTCAAACACCAGCACGGCGAGCCCCGCAGCCGGCCCACTGACCTGCAACGGCGACCCCGCAAGCCAGCCCACCACCAGACCGCCAATAATGCCGGTGATCAAACCTTTGGCCGGCGGCATGCCCGACGCAATCGCGATGCCCATGCACAGCGGCAAGGCCACCAGAAACACAACCACGGAAGCCAACAGCTCCCGTGGCAACACAGCTTTCAGTTCTGCAGTGCCCATGACTACTCTCCGGGGTTCTTCAGACGTGGCAAAGCCCGGCGGCGCGCTCCATGCGCAGCCACCGTGAACTTAAAAATGTTTGAACCGTGTCAGGCGTTAATCAAACGCCTGCGGCTAGAAGCGCGACCTGGGCGTCGCCATCGGTATGGGATTGGCGCCATCGAGGGGCAGGAAGCGGTCTTGTTCGGCGTCGTAGGCCAGGATCTCGCTGGTCTCGATGCTGTAGACCCAACCATGGATGAACAACTGACCGCTGGCCATTTTCGAGGCCACCGAGGGGTGAGTGCGCAGGTGCTGCAATTGGGCGATGACGTTTTCCTGGGTCAGCACATGCATGCTGTCCAGTTCATCAGTGCAGTGACAGTTGTCCTGGACCACGGTGCGAGCGACTTCTGCGTGACGCAGCCAGGCTTTGACCGTTGGCATTTTTTCCAGGGTCTGGGGGTTGAGTACGGCACGCATGGCGCCGCAGTCCGAATGCCCGCAAATGATGATGTGCTGCACGCCCAGGGCAATGACTGCGTATTCGATGGCCGTGGAAACGCCGCCGTTCAACTGGCCATAAGGGGGAACAACGTTACCCACATTACGGGTCACGAACAGATCGCCCGGTGAGCTTTGGGTAATCAGCTCAGGCACGATGCGCGAGTCGGCGCAGGCGATGAACATGGCACGGGGCCGTTGCGCCGTGGCAAGTTTCTTGAAGAGTTCTTCCTGCTGCGGGAAAACTTCATGGCGAAAATGCATGAAGCCGTCAACGATATGCTGGAGCGCTGCCTCGGCGCTTTCCGCCTCGGGTTGGGCGTTGGCCGACGCAGCCAGAGGCTGTTTATCCAAGTCACTCATGTCTCATCCTCTTTGACGGATTGATGTGGATTTTCCTGTTTTATCCGGACATGACCAACCATTTTCAGCGCCGCTGATAGATCCTTTCCTACGCGACTGGTCGGTCATTCCGACAACGACAGTAACCGTCCAAGCTTAATTCAAACTGAATAAACCGCTCTAGCCTGCGGCTTACAGGCATTTTGCCTGCATCTACAATAATGACATTTGGCCACCTGGCGGGCAAAACGCGTCGCAATCGAGCTTGAAGCTTTCGCGCCGATCCAGCCCAAGTTTTCTGACCGCAATCGCATACCGTTGTGCCAGCAGATCGGCGAACGGTCCTTCTCCACGCATACGTACACCAAACCGGCTGTCGTAGACCTCACCGCCCCGGCTCTGCCGGACCAGGCTCATCACATGGGCTGCACGTTGCGGATAATGCGCCTCAAGCCATTCCTCGAACAGTGGCGCCACCTCCAGCGGCAAGCGCAGCATGACGTAGCTTGCGCTCAACGCACCAGCGGCCTTGGCTTCGCTTAGCAGGCTCTCCAGCTCGCTGTCATTGATCATCGGGATCATCGGCGCACACAGCACGCCCACCGGGATGCCCGCCTGGCGCATCACGCGAATCGCCCGCAAGCGTGCCTTGGGTGCGGCAGCACGGGGTTCGAGGATGCGCTTGAGCTCGTCATCCAGAGTCGTCAGGCTGATGAACACCGACACCAGACGCTGCTTCGCCAGCTCCGCCAGAATGTCCAGATCACGCAGGATCAGCGAGCCCTTGGTGATAATCGTCACGGGATGACGATAGCGCAGCAACACTTCCAGCGTGGCCCGGGTGATCTTGTACTCGCGCTCGATGGGCTGATAAGGATCGGTGTTGGAGCCCAGGGTTATCGGCGCGCAGCGGTAACCCGGCTTCGACAACTGCTGCTCCAGCACAGCGGCGGCGTTGGTCTTGGCGATCAGCCGGGTTTCGAAGTCCAGCCCTGGCGACATGTCCCAATACGCATGGCTGGGCCGCGCGTAGCAGTAAATGCAGCCGTGTTCGCAGCCGCGATAAGGGTTGATGGAGCGGTCGAAGGGAATGTCCGGCGAGGTGTTGCGGGTGATGATGGTCTTGGCCGTTTCACTGCGCACTTCCGTGCCCTGGGTCAGCGGCACTTCCTGATACCAGCCGTCGTCCTCGGCCACCGAGCGGTTCGGCGCAAAGCGATTGTGCGGGTTGGTGGCGGTCCCGCGACCACGCGGCGGAAGGGAGGTCGACATGCAAGCGTCCTTTATACTGTTTATACATACAGTACAAGTAAACTCCGTGGGTTTCCATCTCAACTGCCCGGTGGTTCTCGCCCCTTATAACCGGCCTCCCACGAACTTTTGACATCTATGTCACATGGCATTGACCTGCAAATCGTCATCCTCGCGGCTCAACATATTTTTTTTTTGCGACGGCGGTCTCTTGATGCCTACAAAATTTCTGGTCTCGCTGTGCGTTGTGATGACCACGTTCTTGTTCACCTCACTGACCCAGGCAGATGAATCGGTGGCCGAACCAAGCCAGCGCCCCGTCGATTGGGCGCGCTCCGTGGACACTGGTTACAACCTCTACCAGATGACTCCGCTGCTTTATCGCAGCAAGCAGCCGGACATCGCCGCCATGCCGCTGATCCAGGGCCTGCACATCGTGACGGTGGTCAATCTGATCAAGGAACCGGATGACTGGCTCTCTGACCCGGCCGTCTCCAAGGTGCAGATTCCCATCAAAACCAGATTCATTTCTGACGCTGAAGTGCTTCAAACCCTGCGGGCCATACAAGTCGCCGAACGCAAAGGCCCGGTCCTGATTCACTGCAAACACGGCCTGGACCGCACCGGCCTGATATCCGCCATGTACCGCGTGGTGATTCAAGGCTGGAGCAAACAGGCAGCGCTGGACGAAATGCGTCAGGGTGGCTTTGGTGACGAGGATCGGCTGGATAACGGCATCAGCTACATGAACGACGTGGATGTCGGCGCAATGCAAACGGCGCTGGCCTCAGGTGCCTGCAGTACCAGCAAATTCGCGGTGTGTTCGATCAAACAGTGGTTTGCAAGAGCGGACCTGATCGAACTGTAGGAGCCGGAGGCAATCTGTGGGAGTGAGCTTGCTCGCGAAGAACGATGACGCGCGATACCTGAAACATCGCGGCCTGCGATTCGCGAGCAAGATCTTTATCAGCTCGGATCAACCGGCTTCTTGAGCTTCGGATTCGGGAAGAACTGCACGCCCTGAACCTTCGGGTCAGCCGGCTTCACAACCGGTTTATTAACCCGCGTGCCCAGCTCTTTCGGAACCGACAGGCCCTGCTCGTTGAGCGTGTCGGAATACCCGCAACCCACGCATTCGCGGTGGGGCACGTCGTTTTCGTTCCACATCATCAACTTGTCAGGCTCGCTGCACGCCGGGCAGACAGCCCCGGCGATAAAGCGTTTCTTGGTAATCACTACCGGTGTATCGGTCATGCTGCCGCGTCCTCGCTCAAACCGCTGTGACGCAAGAGTGCGTCAATCGAGGGCGCACGTCCGCGGAAGTCGACGAACAGCACCATCGGCGCCTGGGAACCACCACGGGCCAGAATCGCGTCGCGGAAGGCACGACCGGTCTCGGCATTGAGCACGCCGTCTTCCTCGAATTTCGAGAACGCATCGGCCGACAGCACTTCCGCCCATTTGTAGCTGTAGTAACCCGCCGCATAACCACCGGCGAAGATATGCGCAAAGCTGTTGGGGAAACGGTTGTAGGCGGGCGGGCGCATAACCGAAACTTCGTCGCGGATGCCTTCGAGCACTTGCAGGGTGGTGCGGCCATCGCCGTGGGTGGCGTGCAGTTCGAAGTCGAACAGCGAGAACTCCAGCTGACGGACCATCATCAGCCCGGACTGGAAGTTCTTCGCAGCCAGCATTTTTTCCAGCAGGTCCTGGGGCAGGGCTTCGCCGGTCTCGTAGTGACCGGAAATCAGGGCCAGGCCTTCAGGCTCCCAGCACCAGTTCTCCATGAACTGGCTCGGCAGTTCCACTGCGTCCCACGCCACACCGTTGATGCCCGACACGCCCGCGTGTTCGACACGGGTCAGCAGGTGGTGCAGGCCGTGGCCGAACTCGTGGAACAGGGTGGTGACTTCATCGTGGGTCAACAACGCAGGCTTGCCGCCCACTGCCGGGGTGAAGTTGCACACCAGGTTGGCCACCGGGCTTTGCAGTTGACCGCCAGCGGTACGACGACGGTCGCGCGCGCCATCCATCCAGGCACCGCCACGCTTGTTGGCGCGGGCATACAGGTCAAAGAAGAAACGCCCGACGTGCTGGCCGTTTTCCTTGATTTCAAACAGGCGAACGTCCGGGTGCCAGGTGTCGAAGCCTTTCTGTTCGGCGATCTCGATGCCGTACAGTTTTTGCACGATGGCAAACAGGCCGCCCAGCACCTTGTCGATCGGGAAGTAGGCGCGCAGGGTTTCCTGGGACACGCTGTAACGCTGCTCACGTAACTTCTCGCCGTAGAAACCGCTGTCCCAGCTTTGCAGGTCCGGGCAACCCTGCTCGGCGGCGTAGGCTCTGAGCTGTTGCAGGTCCTGGGCGGCAAACGGCTTGCTGCGTTTGGCCAGATCACGCAGGAAGCTGAGCACCTGATCGCTGGACTCGGCCATTTTGGTGGCCAGGCTCAGTTCGGAGAAGCTGGTGAAGCCCAGCAGTCTGGCCAGTTCCTGACGCAGATCCAGGATTTGTTCCATGACAGGGCCGTTGTCGTTCTGACCGGCGTTCGGGCCTTGGTCCGACGCACGGGTGCAGTAGGCCGCGTAGACCTCTTCACGCAGCGCGCGGTCTTCGGCGTAGGTCATCACCGCGTAGTAACTCGGGAATTCCAGGGTGATCAGGTAGCCGTCCAGCTCTTTGGCCTGGGCCGCAGCCGCCATTTGCGCCTTGGCCGAATCGGTCAGGCCAGCAAGGGCTGCTTCGTCGGTGACGTGCTTGGTCCACGCCTGGGTCGCGTCGAGCAACTGGTTGGAGAACCGGCTGCCCAGCTCGGACAATTTGCTCTGCACTTCGGCATAACGCTTTTGCTGCTCTGGCGGCAGGTCGATGCCCGACAGGCGGAAGTCTCGCAGGGAGTGTTCGAGTATGGTTTTCTGCGCCACGTCGAAACCGGCCGCCTCAGGGCTGTTGGCCAGGGCTTCGAAGGCCTGGAACAGTTCACGGTTCTGGCCCATCTCGGTGGAATAGGCGCTCAATGCGGGCAGGCAAGACTCGTAAGCCTCACGCAACTCGGCGCTGTTGCACACGGCGTTGAGGTGGCTGACCGGGCTCCAGGCGGCGCCCAGGCGATCATTGAGTTCGTCCATCGCCAGGATCAGGCCGGCCCAGGTAGGCTGCTTGCCTTGCTTGACGAGAATCTCGGCAATCGCTGTGCGGTTGTCGGCCAGAATCTGTTCGATGGCAGGTTTTACATGCTCGGCACGGATCGCCGAGAAAGGTGGCAGGTCGTACGATTGCAAAAGAGGGTTGTTCGCGCTCACGGTTTGGCACCTTGGCTGGAAGAAACACCCGAGCATCTTAATTACAATCGGCGCTGTGCGCAGCAGTCCAACCTATCTATCCGTGTCAGAGAAGGAGCCTATCGTGGCCATCCGCAAGTTTCAGAACCACACCCCGGTGCTCGGCGAACGTGCTTTCGTCGATTATTCGGCGGTGGTCATCGGTGATGTCGAAATTGGCGCCGACAGCTCTATCTGGCCGTTGACCGTGATTCGTGGCGACATGAACCACATCCGCATCGGCGCCCGCACCAGCGTGCAGGACGGCAGTGTGCTGCACATTACACACGCCGGGCCTTTCAACCCGGACGGCTTCCCTCTGCTGATCGGCGACGACGTGACCATCGGTCACAAAGCCATGCTCCATGGCTGCACGGTGGGCAACCGCATCCTGATCGGCATGGGCAGCACGATCATGGACGGCGCAGTGGTGCAGGACGACGTGATCATCGGCGCGGGCAGCCTGGTGCCACCGGGCAAGGTGCTGGAAAGCGGCTTCCTGTATGTCGGCCGCCCCGTGAAACAGGCGCGGCCGTTGACGGACAAGGAAATGGCGTTCTTCCCCTACAGCGCCAACAACTACGTAAAACTCAAGGATCAGCACCTGGCCGAAGGCTACGACCAGCCTTGCTGATGGCTCCTGATCAACTGGAAACGGACATTTCATGCATTACCAAAACATTCTGTTCGACCTCGATGGCACCCTGACCGACCCACGCGAGGGCATCACGCGCTCGATCCAGTTCGCGCTGGGCAAGATGGGCATCGACGAACCCGACATCACCAAACTGGAACACTTTATCGGCCCGCCACTGCTGCAAGCCTTCATGCTCAATTACGGCTTCGATGAGGCCAGGGCCTGGGAAGCGGTGGGCTTCTATCGCGAGCGTTTCAGCGTGACCGGCCTGTATGAGAACCGCGTGTTCGACGGCGTGACCGAGCTGCTGGAAACCCTGGCCGGGCAGGATCGCCAGCTGTACATCGCGACCTCCAAGCCTTGGGTGTATGCCCGCGAGATCGGCCGCCACTTCGACTTCGCCCGGCATTTCAAGGTGATCTACGGCAGCGAACTGGACGGCACCCGCTCCGACAAGGTCGAGCTGATCAGTCATTTGCTGGCAGAAGAAATGCTCGACCCGAGCCAGACCCTGATGATCGGCGATCGCAAGCACGATCTGCTCGGCGGCAAACGCAACGGCCTGGATGTGGTGGCGGTGGGTTATGGTTTCGGCAGCCGTGAAGAACTGAAGGCCGAGGCGCCGACGTATCACTTCGAGACCGTGGCCGAGCTGCATCAGGCGTTCATCGGCGCCTGAGCTGCAAAACCGAAAATGCTGGCCTGAATACAAATCCACTGTAGGAGCGGACTCGTCCGCGAAGACGTCAGCACAGGCAACATTACCTAACCTGACACACTCCCTTCGCGGACGAGTCCGCTCCTACAGAGTTTGCTGTGCGATCAGCAACGCCTGCAACGCCGCCTTGCGCTGATCCACCGGCAAATCCCCCATCTGCTTCACCGCACTGTAGAACTTCGGCCAGTCCCCGCCGACCTGCTTGAACAACGCTGCGAACGCGGGCACCCATTGGTCATAGAGGCCGAAGGGCAGCAGCTTGGCGTTGTTTATCGGGGCGTTGATCCAGGCGTCATAGCGCTTGTCACCTGCCCATTGGCTGTCGCGCAGTTGGCGATAGTCACTGCGCAGGCGCTCGAACTCCGCAGCCTTGCGCTCGCGCATCACCTCGCGGGACAGCGGCTGGCGATACAGCTGTTTCAAGCGCTCCCGGGTCGCCAGTACCAAACGGGTGAACTGATCCCGACGGCTTGAATCCACCACCGGCTCGACTGGCAAACCACGGGCTGCCCGCCATTGCCGCGTGCCCTCCTGCTCGACGAAGGTGGCGTAGGATTCATTGAACTCGCTGTCGTCCTTCACGTAGTACAACTGGTGCGCCAGCTCGTGGAAAATCAGGGTCGCCAGGCGTTCGTCACCCCAGGTCATCATGGAGCTGATGATCGGATCGTCGAACCAGCCCAGGGTCGAATAGGCCTCGACCCCGCTCATGAACACGTCCTTGCCCGCCTGGCGCTGCAACGCCGCATCGCCACGCGCCGCGCCCTGGCTGTAATAGCCGCGATAGGCCACGCAGCCAGCGACCGGGAAGCAATGGGTCACCGGGTCCAGAGAAAACTCGTCGGTGGCGAAGACGTTCCACACCACGTAGGGCCTGCCGATATCGACGTACAAGCGATAGCTCTGGTTATCCGGCAGGTGCAAATGGCTGCTGGCAAAGGCGCGGGCTTGTTGAGACTTGATCAGGTGTTCACGCAGCTTCGGGTCGCGGGCAGCGTCATCGATGACCTTCGCCACGGGCTCGCGGGCGCGCAACAAGTGCCACTGCCCGCTGGCCAATTGGCCATAGTAGGAAACACTGGAGCAACCGCCGAGCAGCACAACAGCCAACAGCGAAACCGCTCGAATTAAATAGCCTGGGGAGGGTCGAATCATGGGCCAGCCTTGACGTCGAATCGAGCGTGTTCAAAACACTCTGCGTTATGCCGGACAGCAGGCACCCAACGCAACTATGATCGCTACTTCTTCATGTCTGGAGCCCATCATGCGTTTGCCATTGTTGATCGTTGCACTGAGTGCGATTGCCGGTTGCGTCACCCCCATGCCACCCATGGACCCGCAACAGGCATGGATCGATATGACCACCACCACCGGCAAGCTGGTGATGGCGGACAAGCTCGACGGTAAGCGACTCGATGACGGACGTTTCTTCCAGGTCACCCCTGGCAGCCATGAACTGCAAATGCGTTACGACTATGAGCTGCATGTCGGAACGTTCGGCATGTTCAACAACGATGACGCAGAAATCACCTGTTTCATCAAGGTCAAGTACGACCACTTCGCACCTGGTCAGCGCTACCGGCTTGAAGCCCGCTCCATCGTCAACAGCGTCAGCGCGCGGCTGTACGACGCCGGGCACAAGGTGGTGGCTGAAGAAAATGACGTCAGCTGCCTGCCCTGATCAGTTGTCGTTCTTCTGGTAGATGATTTTCTTCGTGCCGTTTTCACAGGTGCCCACGATCAGGTTCTGGTCGTGGACCTCCTCGTTGCTGACGATTTCCAGCGTGTAGGTACTGACATTGTTGGCCTGGATCTTGGCTTCGATTTCAGCCTTGAGTTCTTCACAGGGCTTGGGAGCAGCAAGGGCGCTGGTAGTCAGTACGACGCTGGTCAGGGTCAGTACGGCCAGGGTGAAACGTTTCATGATCGACTCCTTCGATACAGCGCAGGCGGCGCCGCGCGAGACAGATTAACGCGCGTGCCCCGGATGCTTTCATACGACCTTCGTCAGCCGGGGCAAGTTCTGTGTGACCAAAGGTTACGGAGCAGGCATGAAAATGACCCGGCCGGCAGCGCCGAGCGGGTCATGGGTTACTGCGCAGGCAATCAGCTGAGCAGGGTAGCGTCCAGCGTGATCTTGGCATTCAGCACTTTGGAGACCGGGCAGCCCTCTTTGGCTTTTTTGGTCAGCTCATCAAACTGCTGTTGAGTGGCGCCAGGCACTTTGGCCTTGAGGATCAAATGCACGGCGGTGATGGAGAAACCTTCCGCGTCCTGATTCAGGGTGACCTGGGCTTCGGTGTCGATGCTGTCGGCCTTGAGGTTCGCCCCGCCGAGGATCATCGATAGCGCCATGGAGAAACACCCCGCGTGGGCTGCGCCGATCAATTCTTCAGGGTTGGTGCCCTTGCCACCCTCGAAGCGCGCCTTGAAGCCGTAGGGTGCCTTGTTGAGGACGTTGGTTTCAGTGGAGATGCTGCCGATACCGGTTTTCAGATCACCTTCCCAGTGGGCCGATGCTTTCTTGACGATGCTCATGGTGTCTCCTCATGAATGTGTGCGACGGAATTCGCACGGTGGCTGCTTTTTACTGACAAGGATGTGAGGCCAGCGAGCTTTACAAAGTTCAACCGCCAGAGAGACCTAGTATTTTTGTAGGTTATTTCTTGTCTTGCCATTGAAACTCGATCATCCGCCCATACTCACTTAGGTCTATCGTGGGTTTTGGTCGCTGCCAGCTTTCATGGGCCAAACCCGCACTGCAAACTTGAAAAGGATATGTCGAGGCCTATGAAACGTTTAGCCGATGTGAAGATTTCGACCCTGGATCTGGTGCCCGTGCGCCAGGACAAGGGCACTGCCGCTTCATTGCACAACTCGCTGAACCTGGCGCAACACGTAGAAAAGCTGGGGTACAACCGCTTCTGGGTCGCTGAACACCACAACATGGACGGCATCGCCAGCTCGGCGACTTCCGTGCTGCTGGGTTACCTGGCCGGCGGCACTTCGACCATTCGGGTCGGCGCCGGTGGCGTGATGCTGCCCAACCATGCGCCGCTGGTCATCGCCGAACAGTTCGGTACGCTGGCAAGCCTTTACCCGGGCCGTATTGACCTGGGCCTGGGCCGCGCGCCGGGGTCCGACCAGATGACCGCCCGCGCCTTGCGACGCGAGCGTTCCGGCAGTGCCGATGACTTCCCGGAAGACGTGACCGAGCTGATGAAATACCTCGGGCCGCGCACACCTGATCAAAAAGTGATCGCTGTACCGGGTTCAGGCACCAATGTGCCCATCTGGTTGCTGGGTTCGAGCCTGTTCAGTGCGCAACTGGCCGGCCAGCGCGGTTTGCCCTACGCCTTCGCGTCACATTTCGCGCCGCGCCTGATGCATGAAGCGATTCGCGTCTATCGCAATCACTTTCAGCCTTCCGCCGTACTGGACAAGCCTTATGTGATGCTCGGTGTCCCGTTGGTGGCCGCCGATACCGATGAACACGCCGAATACCTGGCGACCTCGGTGTACCAGCGTATTTTGGCGCTGATGCGCGGGCAGACCCTGATGCAACGTCCGCCTGTCCCGACCATGGACGGTCTGTGGCTGCCCCATGAACGCGAAGCCGTTGCCAGTTTCCTGGGCCTTGCCGTGGTCGGCGGCCCGGAGAAAGTTCGCGCCAAGCTGGATGTGCTGCTGGAACAGACCGACGCAGATGAACTGATCTTCACCTGCGATCTGTATGAACACGCAGACCGGTTGCGGTCCTACGAGATTCTGGCGCAGGTTGCCAGGGGCTGAGGTGCCTGCACTGACGTCTTCGCGAGCAAGCTCGCTCCCACAGGTTTTGTATCAGTCTGTGAGAGCGACCGGGGTGGCGATCCACCTTGCTCGCGAAGGCCGTTAACGATCACCCATAAAAAAACCGACCCCTTCGCCGGGGTCGGTTTTTTTTTGTTCAACACAACTCATCAACCGCGCTGGTACACGATGTCCTTGCTGCCGGCTTCACAGCTGCCGACAACTTTCTTGTCGGTCACGCTGTCTTTGTCGACCACTTCAAGGGTGTAGGACGTAGCTCCGTTTGCTTTGATCTTCGCGTCGATTTCCGACTTCAGCTCGTCGCAAGGCTTGCCAGCAGCCATCACCGTGCCCGCCATACTCAACAAACCTACCGCCAACAGAAATTTCTTCATGGTCACACTCCCTCGTCAGGCTAAGCGGAACGCTTCACGCCCCCCCATGGAGCAGCGAAACAATCCGAATACGTTAACCACGCCAACGATTTTCGCGACAGCGGGCTTATCTGTGTGTAGCGGACTTTATGGCAATCGGCCAGCCTAAAAGTTCAGGCGCTCATCAGGCAGATCAGCTGTTGGCGATACGGAAGCCTACCTTGATGGTGACCTGATAGTGCGCGACCTTGCCGTTTTCGATGTGGCCGCGGGTTTCCAGCACCTCAAACCATTCCAGATGTTTAAGGCTTTTGCCGGCTTCGGCGATGGCATTGTTGATCGCGTCTTCGATGGTGGTGGTAGACGAGCCGACCAGTTCGATTTTCTTGTACGTGTGGTGATCAGACATGGCAGTTCTCCTTAATGGGTGAGTACGAGCGTAGCAGTCATTTTGCTCCTTACCTCTGTGGGCAAATGAGGCGCAAAAGTTCAGCACTTTGCGAATGCAACCGCACTTTCTGAGAGCGCTGTAGTCGGAAACAACACACGCCACTCACCCTTGCAGGAGAAACACCATGGCTAATACTTCACTTCGTAAAGCCTCGTTGCAAAGCATGGAAGCGGAAATCGAAAGTCTGCTCAAGTCCCTCGAAAGCCTGAAATCAGACGCGTCGGACGAGTCGCGCAAAACCCTGAAAACCCTGAAAGCCAACGCCGAAAGCGCCCTGAGCCATTCGCGCAGCCTGCTCAGTGATGTCTACGAAGACGTCAAAGAAAAAACCCGCGAAACCGGGATTGCCACCCGTGATTACGCCCAGGAACACCCTTGGACCACTGCGGGTGTTGCCGTCGGCGCAGTGGGCCTGCTGGCCGCTTACCTGCTGTGCAAACGCGGCAACTGATCACGCCCCGCCTGAACGCTGAAGCTCCGCTTTGAGCCACTGCGCCAATTGCCGAGCCCGCCCGTCTGCGGCGCGTTTAGGAACCCATAACGCCAGCTGCGCCGGGGTTTCACTGAAGCCCCATGGCGCAGCCAGGCGTCCGGCCCGCAAGTCATCGGTCACCAGCGGCTCCGGAGCGATGGCGATCCCCAGGCCAGCCACCGCGGCCTCCAGCAAATAATACAAATGCTCGAAACCCTGCCCGAATCGCAGCGCCTGCGGGTCGATGCCGTTCTGTGCGGCCCAGCTGGGCCAAGCTTGTGGGCGGGAAGTGGTCTGCAACAATCGTTCACCCAAGAGGGCATCGGCCGATGCCTGGCTTAACTGCTCGAAACCGACAAAGCGCGGGCTCAGCACTGGGCCAATGCGCTCACTGGCCAGCTCGAACACCTGCATGTCCGCAGGCCAGGGCGGCTCGGCGAAGATCAGCAATGCGTCCAGCCCCGGCCGACGCGGATCCAGATCCCCCTCACCAGCAGACAGGTGCAGCGGCAGGTCCGGCAGGTCCGCATTGAGTCGCCCCAGCCGCGGAATGAACCAGCGCGCCAGCAAACTCCCGGAACACCCCAGCACGAACGGCGCACCCACACTGCCCTGGGTCAGTTCGGCACAGACGCTGCGCAGCCGGTCGAACGCTTCGCCGCTGGCATCACGCAGACGAACGCCTGCATCTGTGAGTTTCAGGCCGCGACCGTCCTTGCTGAACAAGGCCAGGCCCAAATGTTCTTCCAACACTTTCAACTGGCGGCTGACGGCGCCATGGGTCACATGCAGTTGCTCGGCAGCCTGACTGACGCTATTCAGGCGGGCAGTGGCTTCGAAGGCGCGCAGGGCGTTAAGCGGGGGCAGGTCGCGGCTCATGATATCTGTGAGTTTTCCTGACAGGTTGCGCCGATCTTATCGGTTTTCATCTGCGCTGGCGCTGGTAAAGTAGGCCTCATTGCCAAACGGCTAAACCCATTCGTTTGTTCACCCCCCTGATTTCCTGGAGCTTCCATGACCCAGACCCACTTCCGCGACGGCCCTGACGCCAACGGCCTGTTTGGCGCTTTCGGTGGCCGCTACGTGGCTGAAACCCTGATGCCACTGGTGCTCGACCTGAACCGCGAGTACGAAGCGGCCAAGAATGACCCTGCATTCCTCGCCGAACTAGCGTACTTCCAGAGCGATTACATTGGCCGTCCAAACCCGCTGTATTTCGCCGAACGCCTGACCGAATACTGCGGCGGCGCGAAGATCTACTTCAAGCGCGAAGAGCTGAACCACACCGGTGCCCACAAGATCAACAACTGCATCGGCCAGGTGCTGCTGGCCAAGCGCATGGGCAAAAAACGCCTGATCGCTGAAACCGGCGCTGGCATGCACGGCGTGGCCACAGCCACCGTCGCCGCCCGCTTCGGCCTGCCTTGCGTGATCTACATGGGCGCCACCGACATCGAGCGCCAACAGGCCAACGTGTTCCGCATGAAGCTGCTGGGCGCAGAAATCGTCCCGGTCACGTCCGGCACCGGCACCCTGAAAGACGCCATGAACGACGCCCTGCGTGACTGGGTTACCAACGTCGACGACACCTTCTACCTGATCGGCACCGTGGCTGGCCCACACCCGTATCCGGCCATGGTTCGTGATTTCCAGTCGATCATCGGCAAGGAAACCAAAGAGCAGATGCAGGTCAAGGAAGGCCGTCTGCCAGACAGCCTGGTGGCGTGCGTCGGTGGCGGCTCCAACGCCATGGGCCTGTTCCACCCGTTCCTGGATGACGCCAGCGTCAAGATCATCGGTGTCGAAGCCGCCGGTCACGGCGTGGACTCGGGCAAGCACGCGGCCAGCCTCAACGGCGGCGTTCCGGGCGTACTGCACGGCAACCGCACCTACCTGCTGCAAGACGCAGACGGTCAGATCGACGACGCCCACTCGATCTCGGCGGGCCTGGACTACCCCGGCATCGGCCCGGAGCACGCTTACCTGCACGAAGTGAAGCGCGTCGAGTACGTCAGCATCACCGACAACGAAGCCCTGGAAGCCTTCCACCACTGCTGCCGCCTGGAAGGCATCATCCCGGCACTCGAAACCGCCCACGCCCTGGCCGAAGCCATGAAACGCGCCACCAACCTGCGCGACGACCACCTGATGGTGGTCTGCCTGTCCGGGCGCGGCGACAAAGACATGCAAACCGTGATGAGCCATATGGCTGACCAAAGCACTGACGACGAGGAGCTGGTATGAGCCGTCTCGAACAACGTTTCGCCGACCTGAAAACCCAAGGCCGCGCGGCACTGGTGACCTTCGTCACTGCAGGCGATCCCGGTTATGACGCTTCGCTGAAAATCCTCAAGGGCCTGCCCGCAGCTGGCGCCGACGTGATCGAACTGGGCATGCCCTTCACCGATCCGATGGCTGACGGCGTAGCGATCCAGCAATCGAGCCTGCGCGCCCTGAATGCCGGGCAGACCCTGCCCAAAACCCTGCAGATGGTTCGCGAGTTCCGCAAGGACGACCAGACCACGCCGATCGTGCTGATGGGTTACTACAACCCGATTCACCGTTTCGGCGTGGAAGCTTTCGTGGCCGATGCACACCTAGCGGGCGTTGACGGCCTGATCATCGTCGACCTGCCGCCTGAGCACGATGGCGACCTGGCGACACCGGCACAAGCCGCAGGCATCGACTTCATCCGCCTGACCACGCCCACCACCGACGACGTGCGCCTGCCGCGCGTGCTGGAGCGCAGCTCCGGTTTCGTCTACTACGTATCGGTGGCAGGTGTGACCGGCGCAGGTTCCGCTACCCAGGAACACGTTGTGGGTGCCATCGAACGCCTGCGTCGCCACACCGACCTGCCCGTATGCGTCGGCTTCGGCATTCGCACCCCTGAACACGCCGCCTCCATTGCCCGTCTGGCCGATGGCGTGGTAGTGGGTTCGGCGCTGGTGGACCAGGTGGTCAAGGCCGCGTCCCCGGAGAAAGCAGTGGAAGCGGTGTTGAGCCTGGTGTCGGCGTTGGCTGAAGGCGTGCGTGGCGCTCGGAGCTGATTGCTACCTGGTGTTTGCTGAGACAAAAAGGGGCCTGGATAAATCCAGGCCCCTTTTTTATGGGAGTGGCTTTTTTTGAAAGCGGGGTGGGGGGAGGGTGTATAGGGTCTTGCGCTCCTTTTTTGGCGTATGGGTTGTTTTTTATGCATGTAGGCGGTGTTTCACATAGTTCGGGTGCGCCTGACTTGCGCGGCCCCCGTTCAAGCCGGCTTTCACAACAGCTGCAGGCTGTATCTAATTCAGAGTATCGAATTGATACAGATGTTGAGAAAAAGCTCGCAAGCGTCCATCGACTTTTAGCTCAGTTCAAAGGCATCAAATCAGAATCAGTTTACATACGAAGTTCCCAAGGGAAGGGCATTCATTTCAGTGCTCATGGCAGCTGGCGCGCTACATTTGGCTTGCGGGGCAATATGGGCGATGTCCATAAAGAACTGCGCATCATCGGGGCAGAAATTCAATCGCCTAGGGCCAATCAAAAAATCTCTGCCAAGGCCGTTAAGGAAGACCTCCTAAAACTCGAGACAAATTTTGAAGCGCGTTTAAAAATAAAAATCCCCACGAAACAAGATAAAAAAACCCATAAGGCGTTGCAGCTCCATCTACAAGAGCAGTCGACTGCACTTAAAGAGCGTGACTTAGCTCGTCGCGCCGCCGTGGCCATATACGGCAGCGGCCCAGGGGGGGCATGGATTAATAACGTAGAGCGCGAGGAAAAAGGAACTTTGCGACTTGGGATGACTATTGAAAAACCCACTGCCGGGGACGTATATAAATTTTATAGCAACAGCCTGGCACGAACAGATTCAGTATTCAGCGTTGACAGTAAAAATGCTGTCGTGAAGGTTCTCAATCTTCAGCACAAAGAAATTAAAACGTTGCTGGAAGAAGGTTTGGGAGACGCAAAATACAACAAATATTACCGTGGCGCACGGTTAAGCAGTGATCAGTTGGCTTTATACCAATGCGCTCATAACCAAAACAAACCAGTCGCCACCACTTTTTTCATGTCGGTTTCTGCGAATAAGAAGGAGGCGTTCCGCTTTACTGAGCCCAAGTTCCATCAACAAAAAAATCTACTACCGGTCACCTATGTCATTCACGGTAGTGCACGCGAACTCAAGGAAGCACCATTGGAAGAAGAAAGCCTGTTCATGCCTGGGTCTCAGTTCAGAGTAACGAAGATGACACTACAAAACGGTCTACCCCACATTGAAATGATCGAAGTTAAAAATAAACAAAATCCAATAAAAGTTTAAACCGGCCCACGTTTACTGCCAGGGGCGCACCTGACAAAGGTAAAGATCCTGATACAAAGGAATCAAACCCTGACGGTGCGCACTAAGAGATATGGCAAGGGGTTCAGGATCCGGTCCTGCCCCCTTTTTGCTGGATCGAATTGTCTGGAGTCAAACATGAAAGTGGCAAATACCCTCGTTGCCGGGCTCGCTGTCCTGATGGTCAGTGCCAGCCCATTGCTACATGCCGATGAACGCGATCAGCGCGGCGGCTATGACGACAACCGTCCGGGGCAACATCAGGACCAGGGGCCGCAGGGCAACGGTTACGGCAATGATCACAACAACCGCAACGCCCCGCCGCCGCAACAAGGCCATGTGGAGAACCGTGGCGGCAACCGCCCACCTCAGGACTTCGGCCCGGTACGCCAAAGCTTCCAGCAACACCGGGACATCATCGGCCGCGGCCACCCGCTGCCGCCCAATGTTCACTACGTCGTCGGCCGCCCACTGCCCCACGGCTACGGCGCCCGCCTGGACAGCCGCTCCTTGCAATACCTGCCCCACTATGACGGCTACGAATGGCGCCGCATGGGCACCGACGCAGTCCTGATAGCCGTAGGTACGGGGATTGTCTACACGATTCTGGATGGCGTTCTTAACTGACAGCCCCTTCCCTATGGGAGCGACCGGGGTGGCGCTCCCACAAGGGATTCGGGTCTGAAGCAAATACCTGTGGGAGCGAATTCATTCGCGAGAGGCCAGCACATTCAACATCTGCGGCGGCTGACACATCGCATCGCGAATGAATTCGCTCCCACAAATACCCCCTAAACATGGAATTCCCACAGTAATACGCAGCGTTACCCACCAAATATCGAAACATCCAGCGGCCGAACTGCGCCCATCCAAATGGCATGTTCGGTGTGATCCGCCAGGTCATTGCCCGTCAGCGGATGCGTGAACACCACCAACCCATCGCGGTTGAGCGCCAGCCACAACATGACATCCGCGAACTGCGCGTGATTCACCGACAACTGGCAGCTCCAGTCCGGATGCGGGCCAACAGGACGCTCGTGGACACGTCCCATCTTCAGGCCAAAGCGCTGCGAAACCTCTTCGCACAAGGCGCGGGCTTTACCGATGGTCTGTGCATCGAAATAAACATGAGCGTGATAACCCTGAACCTCTGACATTACTGTCTCCTTTTAACCCTGAACGGTAGCGAGCCGCTGCTCCCGCAGGCGGGTCTGAATCTGCGTGCAAGTTATCCACAGACCAGACACCTTTGTCATGAGAAAACGCAGATTCGGTGGGAGCGAGCTTGCTCGCGAAGGCGTCAGTGCAGAAACATCGCAGATGGCTGCCCCACCGCTATCGCGGGCAAGCCCACTCCTACAAATGGTTGCGGCATAGTTGGAGCATCCACACGACCCTGCTGACTCCACACCTACAACCCTGAATATCTTTGCGAGGAAGTCCGCTTCCACAGGTACACATATGGATCCCAGGGAGCGCACAGACTTTCATAACATCGTCTGCTAACCCTCAAAGGGCCGGAAAAGTCCATCATTGGCCCTGTACAGAATATAGGGTGTACTTATTGTCCCGCGGGGCAAACCTGATAAAGGATATCTACTAGTAGGTGCTAAACCAAAGCCCCCATTACCCAGCGTTCCTCGAGGAACAGGGGACACTACTGGGCTCTTGTTAGCTGGTGGGTGTTCAGTTGGGACCGGGGACTGAACAGGCGGATCCCAGACCTCGCCTGACATTTCTCGTACGGCGTCGACAAGGTCCGGAGTCATTACCGGGGTTGATAACCCCGGCTCAAAAACCTGCCAAAAGCTGAAGCGAGGTAGCTGCATGATGTCAGCAAATGTCGAATACATTGAATTACTATTTTTTGTCTTACCTATTAAATTCACACCACCCGGTGGATAATTTAAATTGAAAGTATTGATAAAATCTACAGATTTGGCTGCCGCTCGCCAGCGTGGCATGACGTTATCAACGCCCCCCGTAAATACTGTGCTACGCCGCTGTCCCTCTTGGTAAAAAGCGTGCTGGGCGACAATGTGAGCTCTGACACCTATCTCGGAAAAATGGTCAGTGGCCGCAAAATGCCAAGCCCTCAACGAGTGATTTTCGTTGGTACCTATGGGTACAAACTGATTACTTCGCCTATCCGTTGCCAAGCCATGAAGTTCTGCCATTACTTGTCCTTTAGGGTTGCGAAGGACCCAAAAATTATGACTCCACAGTCCCGCTATGTTCAAGGATCGGGCTTCAATTGCGTATTGTTCGTTCATATGAGACTCGTAGTATTGAAATGTTTATTGGAAAATGGCCGTTATTGCCACTGCCCCACAATCAACACGTTATTTATTCTTTCCACTTAGGTGACATACATATATATTTTTCCAGAACAGATCGACACCATGACGAAACCGCTTATCAACTGACCTCCCACCCGCACGCCTCTTGCTGCGCATTAAACGCCAAAAATGCCCAGACCGAATTGTCCGTAATGGGCGCTTGATATCGAAACTCATAAATAAGCGTTACTCGACTTGCGCAACGATGTTTTTCCGTGGCGTTACGCCCAATGTTGTTGTAGCTCAGGTTCTTCTTCATGACGCAAATCAGCTTATGTTCAGCGCCGTCCGGCTGATAACAATTCCCTCGCGTCAATTCAAAATAGTCAGTTAACGCCGAGTATTTGAAGTGGTAAAACGCTCTTTCGCCGATACGTCGTCCTTCATCCAGATCCAGAATGGCCGTATCGCGATCATCGCGCATTCGGATAATGGTCTCATTGAATACGTCCACAGACTCATGGGGCACGCCCATATCGGGAAGTTTGACTACATAGCAACCGGAAAGCAGGGCTATCCCACAGGTAACAAACAGATGGCGGTACATAGGTGAGGCGCTCCTGAAGGTCTGAAGGCGCACGCTATCGAAACGCCACCCGCGATACCTATCAGGAGATTCCCGGTTTCAGGTAGGACGGAACTGGTAACGCAATGTTAAGGCCCAACTGCCCCCTCAAACCGCAATCGAAGGCAACGGCCTGCCCACCAGCGATCCGCTCAGCGCCTGCTCGCTCGACAGCCAGTCCACGAACTGCTGGACGATCTGCACCCGTCTTTTGCGTTGCGGCAGGACCACGTAATAGCCATAGGCCGAAGTTGCCGTGGCTTCGATGGGTCGGCACAGCAAACCCTGATCCAGCAACGCGTCCACCAGATGCCGCCAACCAATCGCGATGCCCTGGCCCGCGATGGCGGCCTGGATCAGCAGTGTGTAGTTGTCGAAGCGCAACTGGCCGGGTGCCGGGGCCTGGAGGATGTTAAGGGCGCGGAATACGCCGCCCCAGTCGAACCAGCTGTTGCCGCCTTCACCACGCAGATGCAGCAAGGGGAACTCGCGCAGCGCCTCGGTGGGCAACGGCAGCGTACGACCCGCCACCAGTTGCGGGCTGCACACCGGGAAGACTTCTTCGCTGAACAACCAGCGACTTTCACCCTGCTTGAAGCGTCCGTCACCAAACAGCACGGCGACGTCGGTATCGGCGCGCAGCATGCTGTGGCTGCGTTCGCTGGTGACGATGCTGACGTCTACGTCCGGGTTGACCTTGTGGAAGCGGTGCAGGCGCGGCATCAGCCAGTAGGCGGCAAACGCGAAGTCGGTGGCCACCTGCAGCACCTCGTGCTGTTGCTGATCGGTGACGGCAATCAACCCTGCATCCATAGACTGCAAACCGGTCTGCACATGGCTGAACAGCACTTCGCCCGCTTCGGTCAGTTCGATGCCGCGGTAGATGCGATCAAACAGCCGGACCGCCAGTTGTTCTTCCAGGCGCTTGATTTGCTGGCTGACCGCGGGCTGGGTGGTGCCCAGTTCAATGGCGGCTGCGGTAAAGCTGCGCAAACGGGCAGCCGCCTCGAAAGCCCGCAGCAAATCCAGCGACATGTCACCGAGCGCATCAAACATAAGCTGGGCTTATCCTAGTCATTGCTTCCCATGGGCTTTACCGTCACTGCTATGGCTTCCATCCTCATGCGCAGCACTTTCGCATAAATATTCACTATGGAATGCCGCGAATACATGAAGCGCAAAAATATTCTTTTCATCATGGCCGATCAAATGGCCGCGCCGATGTTGCCGTTTTACGCGCCGTCTCCCATCAAGATGCCTAATCTCAGTCACCTCGCCGCCGAAGGCGTGGTGTTCGACGCTGCTTATTGCAATAGCCCGCTGTGTGCACCGTCGCGTTTTACCCTGGTCAGCGGTCAGCTCCCGAGCAAGATCGGTGCCTACGACAATGCTGCCGATTTTCCCGCCGATGTGCCGACCTACGCCCATTACCTGCGCCGCCTGGGCTACAAGACCGCGCTGTCCGGCAAGATGCACTTTTGCGGCCCGGATCAACTGCATGGTTACGAAGAGCGCCTGACCAGCGACATCTATCCCGCCGATTACGGCTGGGCGGTGAACTGGGATGAGCCAGACGTGCGCCCCAGCTGGTATCACAACATGTCATCGGTGTTGCAAGCCGGGCCGTGCGTGCGCACCAATCAGCTGGATTTCGACGAGGAGGTGGTGTTCAAGGCCCAGCAATACCTGTTCGATCACATTCGTGAAGACGGGGACGCGCCGTTTTGCCTGACGGTTTCCATGACCCACCCCCACGACCCGTACACCATCCCTAAACCCTTCTGGGACCTGTATCAGGACGAGGACATTCCGCTGCCTGCCCAACCACCATTGCAGGCCGCACAAGACCCGCATTCACAGCGCCTGCTCAAGGTCTACGACCTGTGGGACAAGCCGCTGCCGCAGAACAGGATTCGCGATGCGCGACGTGCCTACTTCGGCGCATGCAGCTACATCGACAGCAACGTCGGCAAACTGCTGCAAACCCTGGAAGACACGGGCCTGGCCGAAGACACCATCATTGTGTTCTCCGGCGATCACGGCGACATGCTCGGCGAGCGCGGTCTCTGGTACAAGATGCACTGGTTCGAGATGTCCGCGCGGGTGCCGCTGCTGGTCTACGCTCCGGGTCAATTCAAGGCCAGTCGCGTGAGTACCGCCGTGTCCACCGCCGATTTGCTGCCCACCTTTGTGGCCCTGGCCGAAGGCAAGCTGGACCATGGCCTGCCACTGGACGGTCGCTCGCTGTTGCCGCACTTGCAGGGCGAAGCCGGACATGACGAAGTGTTTGGCGAATACATGGCCGAAGGCACCATCGGCCCGCTGATGATGATCCGCCGGGGCGCTTACAAGTTCATCTACTCGGAGCAGGACCCATGCCTGCTGTTCGATGTGCATAACGATCCAAAGGAACAGGAAGAACTGAGCCAGTCAGCGGCTCATCAGGCACTGTTCAATGAATTCCTGGCCGAAGCACGGGCCAAATGGGATATACCGGCGATACACCATGCGGTGCTCGCCAGCCAGCGTCGGCGGCGCTTTGTCGCTCAGTCACTGGCACTCGGCAAGCTGAAGAGTTGGGATCACCAGCCGCTGGTAGACGCCAGTCAGCAATACATGCGCAACCATATCGATCTAGACGATCTGGAGCGCAAGGCACGTTATCCGCAACCTTGATCTCTGCCAAAACCTAGAAAACCAAAGGGGCACACGATGAAGAGATTAACCAGGACGTTGGCAGCCGGTTTCATGACGTTGAGCAGTTTTGCAGCGTATGCGGCCGATCAGAGTTGCAGCACCGTGAGGATGGCCGATCCAGGCTGGAGCGATATCGCGGCCACCAACGCGGTGGCTGGTCTGTTGCTCGACGGCATGGGTTACAAGGCCAAGGTCGATACCCTGGCAGTGCCGATTGCCTTCGGTGGCCTCAAGGACGGCCAGCTGGATGTCTTCCTGGGCAACTGGATGCCGGCGCAGCAGGGCTTCTACGACAAGTTCGTCGCCAACGGGGATGTGACGCAGCTGGCGAAGAACCTGCAAGGCACCGAATTCACCCTCGCGGTACCCGATTACGTCTGGGATGCCGGTGTGCATGACTTCGCCGACCTGAACAAATTCGCCGACAAGTTCGGCAAGAAGCTCTATGGCATCGGCTCCGGCGCACCGGCCAACCTGTCGTTGCAGGAGATCATCAAGAAGAACGAGTTCGACCTGGGCGGCTGGAAGCTGGTGGAGTCCAGCGAGCAGGCGATGCTGGCGGAAGTGCAGCGCAACGTGAAGAAAAACACCTTCGTGGTCTTCCTCGGCTGGACACCGCACCCGATGAACGTGCAGATCAAAATGCACTACCTCAAGGGCGGCGAGAAGTACTTCGGTGACACCGGCAGCGTCTACACCCTGACCCGCAAGGGCTACGCCGACGCCTGCCCGAACGTGGGCAAGCTGTTCAGCAACCTGAACTTCACCCTGGACATGGAGAACAGCATCATGGCCGAGGTGGTGAACAAAAAGGTCAGCAATGCCGACGCAGCCAAGGCATGGATCAAGGCCAACCCGGCGGTGCTGGATAAATGGCTCGATGGCGTGAAAACCATTGACGACAAGGACGCGCTGGCGGCGGTGAAGGCAAAACTGTAAAACTTCGCGAGCACGCTCGACTGCACTTCACCTGTGGGAGCGAATTCATTCGCGAGAGGCCAGCACCTTCAACATCACCGGTGCTGGTAAACCGCATCGCGAATGAATTCGCGCCCACAAATTGCAGGTCACCCTGAAATCTCCCGGGGCTTGCACCAACGTCCCCGCTAAAACCACCAACGAGAGTTTCATGGGTTGGCTCAATCGCCACAAATTCCTGCCTTTCCTCGCCTGGCTCCCCCAGCAGACCCGCACCTCCGTCGGACGTGATGCGGTTGTCGGGCTGAGCGGGGCGATTCTGGCGCTGCCACAATCCATCGCCTACGCCTTGATCGCGGGCCTGCCCCCGGAATACGGCCTGTACGCCGCCATCGTGCCGGTGCTGATAGCCTGCCTGTGGGGCTCATCCTTTCATTTGATCTGCGGGCCGACAGCGGCGATTTCCATCGTCCTGTACGCCAGCATCAGCCCCTTTGCCGTCCCCGGCAGCCAGGACTACATCAAGCTGATCCTGCTGCTGACTTTCATTGCCGGGGTTTTCCAATGGCTGCTGGGGATGCTACGTTTCGGCGCGCTGGTGAATTTCGTCTCCCATTCAGTGGTGCTGGGTTTCACCCTGGGCGCGGCGGTGGTGATCGCGCTGGGGCAATTGCCAAACCTGATGGGGCTCGACGTCGCCAACCAGGCCACCGCGCTCAAAAGCCTGTTGTCGCTCGCCGAACACGGTGGCGCGTTTGACCGGGCTTCGCTGGCGCTGGGCCTCGGGACACTGGCGCTGGGCATCGTGCTGAAAAACCTGGTCCCGCGTTGGCCCACGCTGCTGATCACGCTGATCGCGTCCAGCCTGCTGGTCTGGTTGTGGCCGTCGATGTTTGGCCACGTGAAAGTGGTGACGGCATTCGTGGGTCATCTGCCACCCCTGAGCCCTTTGCCACTGGACCCGGAGCTGATCCTCAAATTGCTGCCCACCGCCGTGGCCGTCGGCATGCTCGCGCTGGTCAACAGCCTGTCCATCGCCCGCTCGCTGTCGGCGCGTTCACAACAGCTCATCAACGCCAATCAGGAAGTCCGCGCCCAGGGCTTCTCGAACATGGTGGGTGCGCTGTTCTCCGGCTACCTGTCCGCAGGCTCGTTCACCCGTGCGGCGCTGAACTACGAGGCCGGGGCCAACTCGCCGTTGGCCGGGGTGTTTTCGGCATTGTGGGTCGCACTGTTTGCGGTGGCGGGGGCGTCACTGATCGCGCACATTCCGATCCCGGCCATGGCTGCGTCGATCCTGTTGATCTGCTGGGGGCTGGTGGACCATCGCGGCATTCGCTCGCTGTTCCGGGTCAGCCGCTCCGAGTTTCTGGTCATGGCACTGACCTGTGTCGCAACCCTGCTGCTGGAGTTGCAGACCGCGATCTACGCCGGGGTGCTGGCGTCGCTGTTCTTCTACCTCAAGCGCACCTCGCAGCCTCGGGTCCAGCAATGGCGCGATGGCGACGAAGACATCATGCGCGTGGGTGGCTCGATCTTCTTCGGCGCCAGCCACTACCTGCAGGTGCGCCTGCAACGCACTGAAGGCCAGCGTGTGGTGATTGACGCGCAACAGATCAACTTCATCGATTACTCGGGCGTCGAGATGCTCCATCAGGAAGCCCGACGCCTGCGCATTCAGGACCGGACCCTGACCTTGCGCGGCGCACGGTCACACGTCATCGAGGAGCTGCAAAAGCTGGAAGGGGCCGACAAGTGCCCCATCCTGTTCGAGGAGTAGAGTAAGCCTCAGGCGCTCGCCAGCTGCCGACGCATCTCGGCCAGCACCGGCGCCGAATCCGGGCGCACGCCGCGCCACAGGAAGAACGCTTCGGCGGCCTGTTCAACCAGCATGCCCAGGCCGTCCATGGAACGGGCAGCCCCTTGCTCACTGGCCCAGCGGCAGAACGCGGTGGGCTCCTTTCCATACATCATGTCGTAGCAGAAGGTGTGACCGGGTTTGATCAGGCTCGCGGCAATCGGCGGCAACTCACCGCTGAGGCTGGCGGACGTGGCGTTGACGATCAGGTCCACGGACTCTTCCAGCCAGTCGAAACCGCTGGCAAACACCGGGCCCAGCTCGGCGAATTGACTGGCCAACAGCTCGGCCTTCTCCACAGTGCGGTTGGCGATCACCAATACCGCAGGCCCTTCTGCCAGCATCGGCTCCAGCACACCACGCACCGCACCGCCTGCACCCAGCAGCAGGACACGTTTGCCCAGCAGGCTGAAACCGGCATTGACCGTCAAATCCCGCACCAGCCCCGCACCATCGGTGTTGTCGCCCAGCAAGCTGCCATCGGCCAGTTTGCTCAGGGTGTTCACCGCACCTGCGCGGCGGGCGCGTTCGGTCAGGCTGTCGGCCAGACGATACGCCTCTTCCTTGAACGGCACAGTCACGTTGGCGCCCCGCCCTGTCTCGAAGAATGTCTGGGCGAACTCAGGGAAATCATCCAGCGGCGCCAGCGCAGTGTTGTAGTCCAGTTGCTGCCCGGTCTGCTCGGCAAACTGGCGATGGATCAGCGGCGACTTACTGTGGCCGATGGGGTTACCGAAGACGACGTAGTGGTCCATTGAGATATCCAAAAAGTTGCAGTGGGCACGACTCCTGCCGGAGCTGGCTTGCCTGCGATTGACCGCGAAGCGGTCACATTTTCATGGGCCCCAAAAAGCCCGCCCCTACGCATTATTTATTCAGCGACAACCAATCCCGATCCTGCAAAAAGTACTCGGTCAGGCGCGCTTCTTCGCTGCCCGGCTCGGCTTTCCAGTCGTAGCCCCAGCGCACTTGCGGCGGCAGCGACATGAGGATCGATTCGGTACGCCCGCCCGATTGCAGGCCGAACAGGGTGCCACGGTCGTAGACCAGGTTGAACTCCACGTACCGCCCGCGACGGAATTCCTGGAACTCACGCTGCTGGGCAGTGAAGGCGGTGGCCTTGCGGCGCTGGACGATGGGCAGGTAAGCGTCGATGAAGGCATCGCCGATGGCGCGCTGGAAGGCGAAGCTGGTGTCGAAGTCCCACTGGTTCAGGTCATCGAAAAACAGGCCGCCCACACCACGTGGCTCGTCGCGGTGCTTGATGTAGAAATACTTGTCACACCACGCCTTGTAGCGCGGGTAAACATCGGCCCCGAACGGCGCGCAGGCCTGTTCGGCGATCCGGTGCCAGTGCACGCAGTCTTCTTCGACGCCGTAATACGGCGTGAGGTCAAAGCCACCTCCGAACCACCAGACCGGCTCTTCACCTTCTTTTTCAGCGATGAAAAAGCGCACGTTGGCGTGGGACGTCGGCACATGAGGGTTATGTGGGTGAATCACCAGCGACACGCCCAGGGCTTCAAAACCGCGCCCCGCCAGCTCAGGCCGATGGGCACTGGCCGAGGGTGGCAGGCCAGCACCGAAGACGTGGGAGAAGTTGACCCCGCCTTTTTCGATCAGCTCGCCGTTCTCGATCACCCGGGTCCGTCCGCCACCGCCCGCCGGACGCGTCCACGCGTCTTCGACGAAACGCGCGCTGCCGTCTTCCTGTTCCAGGGCAGCGCAAATCCGGTCTTGCAGGTCGAGCAAATAGGCTTTGACGGCCTCGGTGCGGGTAGACATGACGTTACCTTCGAACAAATACCGTAGAACAGCTGGGCAGCCCGGATTGAAAGGGGCCCAGACAAATTGGCGCGTAGCATACCACTGGCCTGAGCCTCACCACAGTTGACGCCGGTCAAGTGAAGGAGTCCGATAAGGCCTTTCGCATTTCTTGTTTCGATTCGTCAATGGAGAGATCAGATGGCAAAACGTATCCAGTTCCGCAGCATCGGTGGCCCGGAAGTCCTTGAGTATGTGGACTACGAACCCGCCGCACCCGGCCCGCAGCAGGTGAGCGTGCGTAACAAGGCGATTGGTCTCAACTTCATCGACACCTACTTTCGCAGCGGCCTTTACCCTGCACCGTCGCTGCCGTCCGGGCTGGGTACTGAAGGCGCGGGCGTGGTGGAAGCGGTGGGCAGCGAAGTCAGCCGTTTCAAGGTGGGTGATCGTGTTGCCTACGGCAGCGGCCCGTTGGGTGGCTACAGCGACGTGCACGTGCTGCCTGCCGCGAACCTGGTGAAACTGCCGGACGCCATCAGCTTCGAACAGGCCGCGGCCATAATGCTCAAGGGCCTGACCGTGCAGTACCTGTTGCGCCAGACCTATGAGGTAAAAGCAGGCGAAACGATTTTGTTCCACGCCGCCGCAGGTGGCGTGGGTTCGCTGGCGTGCCAGTGGGCCAAGGCAATGGGTGCAAAACTGATCGGCACCGTCAGCTCGCCTGAAAAAGCCGCCCACGCCAAGGCACTCGGCGCCTGGGAGACCATCGATTACAGCAAGGAAGACGTGGCCAAGCGTGTGCTGGAACTGACTGACGGCAAGAAATGCCCGGTGGTGTACGACGGTGTAGGCCAGGACACCTGGCTGACGTCACTGGACAGCCTGTCACTGCGTGGCCTGCTGGTCAGTTTTGGCAACGCATCCGGGCCCGTGTCTGGCGTCAACCTGGGGATTCTCGCGCAGAAAGGCTCGCTGTACGTCACTCGCCCAACGCTAGGGTCCTACGCCAACAACGCCGAAAACCTGCAAACCATGGCGGACGAGCTGTTTGAAATGGTCGCCAGCGGCAAGCTCAAGGTCGATGACATCAAGCAATACGCCCTCAAGGACGCCGCCGTGGCCCAGACCGAACTGTCTGCACGGCGTACCACGGGGTCGACGATCCTGATTCCTTGATTCAACAGCCCATGCTTTTCTGTGGGGGCGACCGGGGGGGCGCTCCCACACTGGTCCTGTGTTCAAGTCAGAGTCGGCACCCGGCACAAACCTTGTGGGAGCGAATTCATTCGCGAGAGGCCGTTACATGCAACATCTCGGTTAGCTGACCCACCGCTTCGCGAATGAATTCGCTCCCACAGATGGCCATCTTCCACAGAGAGGATCGTTAAACGATCACCCCGGCCGAACCACCTCGCCCGTCGCCAGATCGCGAATGATGCTGGGGTTGCGGCGCCCACCCAGCAAGCCGCCGAGCACCATGTCGACCTGACCACGGAAGTACTGCTCCACGCGAAGACGCGTCCGGGCAGCGGGGCGGCCGGCGGGGTTGGCGGATGTGGAGATCAGCGGCCCCACCAACGCGCACAACTCTCGCACTTGCGGGTGATCACTCACGCGCAAGGCCACGGTGTCGTGGTCCCCGGTGATCCACTCGGGCAGTAGATCCTGGTGCGGCACCAGCCAGGTATTGGGGCCGGGCCAGGTACTGGCCATGCGGTCGATCCACAGTTCCGGGAAGTCTTCGAACAGAAAGTCGAACTGGCGGATGTTGTCGGCAATCAGGATCAGCCCTTTATCCACAGGTCGCGACTTGATCGCCAGCAAGCGGTATACCGCATCCTCATCCCACGGATCACAGCCCAAACCCCACACCGCCTCGGTTGGGTAGGCAATCACCGCACCGGCTCGAATCTCTCGTGCGGCTTGCTGCACACGCCAACTGCTGACCATTGGTGTCTCTCCGATATAAGGCTGCGGGCAGTTTAACCTCAGGGCACCCGAGCGAACCATCGTCCGGCATCACAGGTGATGCGTCCCTCCAGCTCAAGCTCGGTGAGCGCCGCCAGCACCTGGGGCAGCGGCCAGCCACTGGACACCACCAATGCCTCGCTGGTGTGAGGTGCCGCGTGCAGCAGTCTTAACAGCGGATGGCTGACCGGCGCGGGCTCGGGCGCAACCGGCGACGGCGCGATTCGCTGCCAGCCACGCAGGGCTTCCATGATGTGCTCGACGGTTTCCACCAGCACGGCGCCGTCACGAATCAACTGATGGCAGCCCCGTGCGCCGGGATGATGGATCGAGCCGGGTATGGCGTAGACCTCGCGACCCTGCTCTGCCGCCAGCCGCGCCGTAATCAGCGATCCACTGCCCACGCTGGCCTCTACCACCAGCACCCCAAGGGACAAACCACTGATGATCCGGTTACGTCGCGGGAAGTTACTGGGTTGCGGTCCGGCGTCCAGCGGGAACTCGGAAACCACCGCGCTGCCCTGGGCAATCATCGCCGCCGCCAGGGACCGATTGCGCTGTGGATAAAGTTTTTCGATGCCCGTGCCCAACACGCCAATTGTGGCCCCGCCGACGTCCAGCGCACCTTGGTGAGCAGCGGCATCAATGCCCAGCGCCAGACCACTGGTCACGACAAAACCTGCACCGGCCAGGCTGCGGGCGAAGGCGGTGGCAGTGTCCGTGCCCGGCCTGGAAGCGCGACGACTGCCGACCATCGCCAGCTGCGGGCGCTCGAGAATTTCGGGGTTACCGGCAATGAACAACAAAGGCGGCGGATCGGGGATTTCAGCAAGTAGTGCGGGGTAGCCTGGGTCGTCCCACATCAGCAAATGCTGGTCGGGGCGCTCGAGCCAGGCCAATGCAGCACTGGCGCCATCGCGAATCAGAGGGTCGCGCCGGGCCTCGATACAGGCCGTGGGCAGGCCCAGCGAACGCCATGCGCTGGCTGGCGCGGCGAGGGCAGCCGAGGCATTGCCGAAGGCGCTGATGAGTTTACGGAAACGTTTGGGGCCGACTTCCGGCAACCGGTGCACGCGCAAACGGGCTTCCAGTTCGGCAGGCGAGGAGGGGGCATTTTCGAACAGTGGCATGAGATCGTCCTTGATCTGTAGCGCATCTCAAACAGCGACTAACCTGTGGATAACTCTGTTAACAACTATTTGATAAGTGATGCGCTGATGAACAAATCCTGTATTAATCCTGAAACATAGCGTCAGGGATTTCGCACCTTGTCCAGGACCGCCAAAGATCGGCTGGCGTGCAGGACCAAAGCATAGCTGAGCTTGTCGTAGGTGCGGAAAACCATAAGTAACCCGGCGCGTTCGTCCGGAATTTTTACTTGTTCGCCAGTTACTTGATCGCGAACCTTTTCGCCGGTCTTGTAGATCGCCAGCACGTTGCCTTCCGCCAGCCCGTCACGGCGGCCCTTGTCCAGGGTCACCACATCACGCTCGCCGATCTGCGTCACGCCACGCGGCACGTCGATGATCAAGCCCTCGATCGGGGTTTGCGGGGCGCTGGGCATGAAACTTGAGTTGATCGCACGCTCCTCGCTGGTGAACAACCGGTCGCCCAGGCGTACTTCCTGGCTCGAACGCTGGATCACCAGCGTTGCGATGTCGCCTTCCTGCGCGACGATTTCGCCACCACCCACGTCATCGGCATTGATGCCCAGGAACTCCTGAGTAACCGGGTCTTTATAGATCTTGCCCTGGCGGAACACGCCATAGACCGTATGCGTCGGGTCAAACTTGCCCCGCGCATAAATCCTGTCGCCCATGCCGCTGAGCACCCGCTCGGCGTTGCCAGCCACGATGTACGGCGCGTTTTTGAACTGATCCACGCTGTCGACCACACGGTTACTGATCAGAAACGCATTGATCGCCCCCAGAGGAATGACCGGGATCGCCTGGGCCACGGGTGTGCTGCGGATGCGTGGCGACAGCTTGATCGTGCCGCCAGCGGATGCGCCCCGGTTGACCACAAGTTGCGGCTGACCATTGATGTAGACCAGCGTCAGGGCGTCGCCAGGGTAGATCAGGTCAGGGTTGTGGATCTGCGGATTGGCTTTCCAGATTTCCTTCCACTTCCAGGGCTCACTCAGGAATTTGCCTGAAATGTCCCAAAGCGTGTCACCGGCGACCACGGTGTAACTTTGCGGATGTCCTTCCTTGAGTTGCACTTGCGCCTGCGCAAGACCGGTCGCGGCCAACAACAGCAGGGCGAGTAGTGATTTCCTCATGCGGTGAATCCCTTTATCATGTGGCTTCGCGTGAAACAAAGAGTCCGATCAGGCTCGGTTTTATCAGGGCTGCCCGCTTTTGACGTCCCAAGCCTAGCAGCCGATTTTGACTTTACCCTACAAGTGCAGCTCTTACGTATATGGCCATTTTAAACATCCTCGAATTTCCCGATTCGCGCCTTCGTACCATCGCCAAGCCTGTGGCCGTGGTGGACGACGGCATTCGCCAGTTGGTCGACGACATGTTTGAAACCATGTACGAAGCGCCGGGCATCGGGCTGGCAGCAACCCAGGTCAACGTGCACAAGCGCGTGGTGGTCATGGACCTGAGCGAAGACCGCAGCGAACCCCGGGTGTTTATCAACCCCGAGTTCGAGACCCTGACCGACGAGATGGAACAGTATCAGGAAGGCTGCCTTTCAGTGCCGGGCTTCTATGAAAACGTCGATCGTCCGCAAAAGGTCAAGGTCAAGGCTTTGGGCCGTGATGGCCAGCCTTACGAACTGATCGCCGAAGGCCTGCTTGCCGTGTGCATCCAGCACGAATGCGACCACCTGAACGGCAAGCTGTTCGTGGACTACCTGTCCAACCTCAAGCGCGACCGCATCAAGAAGAAACTGGAAAAACTGCACAAGCAGAACGCCTGATTGTCCGCACTCAACCTGTTGGAGCGAGGCTTGCCCGCGAAGGCAATGGCGCAGGTTTAGAGATATTCGCTGACTGCACCGACCTTCGCGGGCAAGCCTCGCTCCAACAAAGTCCACCGTTTGAAACACGAGAAGCCCATGACTGAGCCACTGCGCATCGTCTTCGCCGGCACCCCCGAATTTGCCGCCGGACACCTCAAGGCCTTGCTCGACAGCCCCCACCAGATCGTCGCCGTCTACACCCAGCCGGATCGCCCGGCGGGTCGTGGCCAGAAGTTGATGCCCAGCCCGGTCAAGCAACTGGCGCTACAGCACGGCATCGATGTGTTGCAGCCGCCGACCCTGCGCAACCCCGACGCCCAGGCTGAACTGGCAGCGCTCCAGCCCGATTTGCTGGTGGTAGTCGCCTACGGGCTGATCCTGCCGCAAGCGGTGCTGGATATTCCGCGCCTGGGCTGCATCAACAGCCATGCTTCGCTGTTGCCGCGCTGGCGGGGTGCCGCTCCGATCCAGCGTGCGGTGGAAGCGGGCGATGCCGAAAGCGGCGTTACCGTGATGCGCATGGAAGCAGGCCTGGATACCGGCCCGATGCTGCTCAAAGTCACCACACCGATCACTGGCGAAGACACCGGCGGCAGCCTGCACGACCGTCTCGCCGAACTCGGGCCGCCCGCTGTGCTGCAAGCGATTGCCGGGCTGGCCGCTGGCACGCTGGGCGGTGAAGTACAGGACAACACGCTCGCCACCTACGCCCACAAGCTGATCAAGGACGAAGCGCGCATTGACTGGAGCCGCCCGGCCGATGAGCTGGAGCGTCTGGTTCGTGCCTTCAACCCATGGCCGATCTGCCACAGCACCCTCAATGGCGAAGCCCTGAAAGTGCTGGGCGCCAGCCTTGCCGAAGGCCAGGGCGCACCGGGAGAAATCCTCGGCGCCAGCAAAGACGGCCTGATCGTCGCCTGCGGTCAGCAGGCACTGCGCCTGACTCGCTTGCAATTGCCCGGTGGCAAACCGCTGAACTTCACTGACCTGTTCAACAGCCGTCGCGAGAAATTCGCCGTCGGGACCGTGCTGGGCCAAACGGTAGAAGCGCAATGAACCCGCGTCTGGCCGCCGCCAAGGCACTCGCAGCGGTTCTCAGCGGTAAAGCCTCGCTCAACAGCTCGCTGCCGACCCAGCTGGACAAGGTCGAGGTCCGTGATCGCGGCCTGACCCAGGACCTGGCGTTCGGCACTGCCCGCTGGCAGCCAAGGCTGTCGGCACTCGCGGCCAAACTGCTGCAGAAGCCGTTCAAGGCCGCCGATGCCGACGTCGAAGCCCTGTTGCTGATCGGCCTGTACCAACTGCTCTACACCCGCGTTCCGGCCCACGCCGCCATCGGTGAAACTGTCGGTTGCGCCGACAAACTGAAAAAGCCCTGGGCCAAGGCGCTGCTCAACGCCGTGCTGCGCCGCGCACAACGGGAAAGCGAAGCCCTGTTGGCCGAGCTGGAACACGACCCGGTGGTGCGCACCTCGCACCCGCGCTGGCTGCAAAAGGCCTTGAAAGCCAGTTGGCCGGAGCAGTGGGAAGCCATCTGCGCTGCCAACAACGCCCATCCGCCAATGATCTTGCGGGTCAATCGCCGCCACCACAGCCGCGATCAGTACCTTCAACTTCTTCAGAACGCGGACGTCGCTGCTGTCGCCTGTACCTACAGCCAGGACGGCATTTTACTGACCGAGCCGTGTGACGTGCGCAACCTGCCCGGTTTTGCCGAAGGCTGGATCAGCGTGCAGGACGAAGCCGCGCAACTGGCCGCCGACCTGCTGGAACTGGCGCCGGGTCAACGGGTGCTTGACGCCTGCTGCGCACCGGGCGGCAAGACCTGTCATTTGCTGGAAGTGCAGCCGCAGCTGGCTGGCGTAGTCGCCGTGGACCTGGAAGCCAAGCGTCTGGTACGGGTACGGGAAAACCTCGAGCGCCTGGGCCTGAGCGCTGAACTGATCGCCGCCGACGCCCGGGAAACCGCGCAGTGGTGGGATGGCAAGCCGTTCCAGCGCATCCTGCTGGATGCGCCCTGCTCAGCGACCGGCGTGATCCGACGCCACCCGGACATCAAGCTGACCCGACAGGCCGACGACATTCCGGCCCTGGCCGCGCTGCAGGGCGAACTCCTCGATGCGCTGTGGCCGACGCTGCAAGTGGGCGGCATCCTGCTGTACGCCACCTGCTCGACACTGCCCATGGAAAACACCGAAGTGATCGACGCCTTCCTCGCCCGCACCTCAGGCGCACGGGAACTGGACATCGCCGGCCAGCTTGGCCAACAACCACCAGGCCTGAAACAACCCCACGGCCGCCAATTGCTGGCACAGGAAGGAGGCCATGACGGCTTTTACTATGCCAAGCTGATCAAGATTGCGGCTCAGCCTTAGTCGCTCCCACACAGGCTGTGTGAAAACTTTCAAGGAGTGAACGGATGAAAATCATCATCCTCGGCGCAGGGCAGGTGGGTGGCACGCTGGCAGAGCACCTGGCCAGCGAGGCCAATGACATCACAGTGGTCGACACCGATGCTGATCGCCTGCGGGATCTGGGTGACCGTCTGGACATCCGCACCGTACAGGGCCGCGGCTCCTTTCCTACGGTATTGCGGCAAGCGGGCGCCGACGATGCCGACATGCTGGTCGCCGTCACCAACAGCGACGAAACCAACATGGTCGCCTGCCAGGTGGCTTACACCCTGTTCCACACCCCAACCAAGATCGCCCGTGTGCGGGAAGCCGCGTACCTGACCCGTGCGGGCCTGTTCGAGAACGACGCAATCCCGGTAGACGTTCTGATCAGCCCGGAGCAGGTGGTCACCAACTACATCAAGCGCCTGATCGAGTACCCCGGCGCGCTGCAAGTCATCGACTTCGGCGAGGGCAAGGCGCAACTGGTCGCCATCAAGGCCTACTACGGCGGGCCATTGGTGGGGCAGCAACTGCGTCAGTTGCGCGAGCACATGCCCAACGTCGACACCCGCGTCGCGGCGATCTTCCGGCGAGACCGGCCGATCCTGCCCCAGGGCGACACCATCATCGAAGCCGACGACGAAGTGTTCTTCATCGCCGCCAAGGAACACATCCGCGCCGTGATGGGGGAAATGCGGCGTCTGGACGAGCATTACAAACGCATCATCATCGCCGGTGGCGGGCATATCGGTGAGCGCCTGGCTGAAGCCATCGAAAGCCGTTACCAGGTCAAGATCATCGAAATGAACCCGGCGCGCTGCCGTTACCTGTCCGAAACCCTGAACAACACCGTCATCCTGCAGGGCAGCTCGTCAGACCGCGACCTGCTGCTGGAAGAGAACATCGCCAACACCGACCTGTTCCTGGCCCTGACCAACGATGACGAGGCCAACATCATGTCGTCGCTGCTGGCCAAGCGCCTGGGCGCGCGCAAGGTGATGACCATCATCAACAACCCGGCCTATGTGGACCTGATCCAGGGTGGCGAAATCGACATCGCCGTCAGCCCGCAACTGGCGACCATCGGCACCTTGCTGACCCATGTGCGCCGTGGCGATATCGTCAGCGTGCACTCATTGCGGCGCGGTGCGGCGGAAGCCATCGAGGCTGTGGCCCATGGTGATGCCAAGTCGAGCAAGGTCATTGGCCGCGCCATCCGGGACATCGTACTGCCGACAGGGACCACCATTGGCGCGATCATCCGCGCAGACCAGGTCTTGATCGCCCACGACATCACGGTGATCGAGTCTGGCGACCACGTGATCCTGTTTCTGGTGGATAAAAAGTACATCCGCGATGTAGAGCGGCTGTTTCAGGTAGGGTTGAGCTTCTTTTAATCCAGGAGGATTACCGTGCTCGAATCACTGGAAAAAATGCTGGCCAAGGGCATGGACAACGCCTTGCTGCGCTTCGGCCTGGGCAAGGGATACCTGGACGCCGGGGACCACCTCAAGGCAGCCGAACACTTCCAGCGCTGCGTCGAATTCGACCCGAAATACTCAGCCGCCTGGAAACTGCTCGGCAAAGCCCTGCTGGCCTCAGGGGACAACACACAGGCAAAACACGCCTGGGAACAGGGCATCCAGGCCGCCCAAGACCATGGCGACAAACAGGCCGAAAAGGAAATGACCGTGTTCCTGAAGAAGCTGGCGCGGTTGGGTTAGCCGCATACGGATTGTTGGAGCGAGGCTTGCCCGCGAATAGGCTGGTTCAGGTTTGAAAGATGTTTACTGACTGCACCGGCCCCTTCGCGGGCAAGCCTCGCTCCAACAGGTTTTGTATGTTGTCGCAGACTCTGGGTTGAACATGGACCACTGTGGGAGTGAGCTTGCTCACGAAGGCGTCAGACCAGACACCGCAGTGCCCCCATTCGCGAGCAAGCTCGACTCCCACCAGGCCCATGCAAGCCCGGTAAGCCATCAATACCAGCGCTTTTCCCCGTTCGGGCGTTTCTTGAAGCGCTTCATGGTCCACATGTACTGGTTCGGGTAGGCCCGCACATACTTCTCGACCACCTTGCTCATGGCCGCCACCGAGGTTTCGGTGTCGGTGCTGTACATCGCTTCGGGCGCAGCTTCCAGTACCACTTTGTAGCCCGAGCCGTCCGGCAGACGCATGGCGTGCAGGAACACCCCCACGGCCTTGCCGCCCGCCAGCATGTTCGGCACAAACTTGCTGGTCAGCGCGATGGTGCCGCAAAAGGGCACGAACACACCGGCAGACTCAGCAGGCTCCGGGTCAGCCGGGATGCCCACCGAACCGCCTTTGCGCACTTCCTTGATGACGCTCAGGATCCCTTCCTTGGTAGACGCCGCCACACGGTTGCCCAACTGCACCCGCTGCTTGCGCAACAACTCGTCCACCGCCTTGAGCTTGGGCGGACGATAAAAAATGATCGGTTTGCACTGGCTGCAATAGAAATGGTTGAGCACTTCCCAGTTACCCAAATGGCTGGTGATACCGACCACGCCCTTGCCGGACGCCAACGCATCCTTCAACACATCCAGGCCTTCGACCTCACGCACCAGATCGATGGACTTCTGTGCCGGCCAGATCCACGCACACGCGCTTTCGGTCAGCGTCTTGCCGATACCCATCAGGCTGCTGCCCACCAGCGCATCAAGCTCGCTCGGGCTCAGCTCGGGAAAACATTTGGACAGATTGATCCGCGCAACTTCCCGCGAACGGTTCGGAATCTTCCACATCAACCAGCCAATCGCCCCGCCCACCCACTGCACGACACGCCATGGCAGCAAGGCAAACAGCCGCAACGCACCCACTATCAAGGCGCCTTTGAACTTATCCACAGATCACTCCCTATTTCGCAAGGCGGCCATTGTAACCATCAGCGCGTGAGGATCGCGTAGCGATCACAATCAACCGTATGGTCCACCACCATCCCCGAGGCCTGCATATAGGCGTAGCAAATGGTCGGTCCGACGAACGTGAAGCCGGCTTTTTTAAGGGCCTTGCTCATGGCTTCGGCTTCTGGGGTGATGGCGGGGACTTCGCTGCGGTCCTTGGGGTGGTTGACCCTGGGTTGGCCGCCCACAAAGGACCAAAGCCAGCCCACCGGATCTTCCAGCGCCAGCCAGGCCGTGGCGTTGCGGCGTACGGCTTCGAGTTTCAGGCGGTGGCGGATGATGCCGGGGTCGAGCATCAGGGTGTCGATTTCGGCGTCGGTCAGGTGTGCCAGGCGTTGGGGGTCGAAGCCGAAAAGGACTTCCCGATAACGCTCGCGTTTCTTCAAAACCGTGATCCATGAAAGCCCGGCCTGGAACCCTTCGAGCAAAAGCAACTCGAACAGCTTCTGCGCATCGCGCACCGGCACGCCCCATTCCTGATCGTGATAAGCGATGTAAAGCGGATCTTCGTTGCACCAATAGCAGCGTGGCATAAGGCTCCAAGGGGTGGAGGCGCAGCCGAATCGGGTATACTCCCGCTCTTTAAATCGCAGCCCCCCAGTACAGGTGAATTTCGTGAGCCAGCCTACGCCAGCCGTGCGTACCTTCCAAGACTTGATCCTCGCCCTCCAGCAATACTGGGCAGAGCAAGGTTGCGTGGTACTTCAGCCCTACGATATGGAAGTAGGTGCCGGCACCTTCCACACCGCCACGTTCCTGCGCGCCATCGGCCCGGAAACCTGGAACGCCGCTTATGTGCAGCCCAGTCGTCGCCCGACTGACGGCCGCTACGGCGAAAACCCGAACCGTCTGCAGCACTACTATCAGTTCCAGGTGGTGCTCAAGCCCAACCCGGACAACTTCCAGGAGCTGTACCTCGGCTCCCTGAAACACGTTGGCCTCGACCCGCTGGTGCACGACGTGCGCTTCGTCGAAGACAACTGGGAATCGCCGACCCTGGGCGCCTGGGGCATGGGCTGGGAAATCTGGCTCAACGGCATGGAAGTCTCGCAGTTCACCTACTTCCAGCAAGCGGGCGGCATCGAGTGCTACCCCGTGACCGGTGAAATCACCTACGGTCTGGAACGTCTGGCGATGTACCTGCAGAACGTCGATTCCGTCTACGACCTGGTCTGGGCCGATGGCCCGTTCGGGCGTGTGACCTATGGCGACGTGTTCCACCAGAACGAAGTGGAGCAATCGACCTACAACTTCGAACAGGCCAACGTTGAAAAGCTGTTCGAAATGTTCGACTTCTATGAAAGCGAAGCCAAGCGCCTGATCGAACTGGATCAGCCGCTGCCGCTGCCAAGCTATGAAATGGTCCTCAAGGCCTCGCACACCTTCAACCTGCTGGATGCGCGCCGGGCGATTTCCGTAACGGCCCGTCAGCAATACATCCTGCGTGTGCGCACCCTGGCCCGCTCGGTGGCTCAAGCCTATCTGCTGGCCCGTGCCAAGCTGGGCTTCCCGATGGCTCCCCCTGATCTACGTGACGAAGTGTTGGCTAAGCTGGAGGCTGCACAATGAGTGCTCAAGATTTCCTGGTTGAACTGGGCACCGAAGAACTGCCACCCAAAGCGCTCAACACCCTGGCCGATGCGTTCCTGGCCGGTATCGAAAAAGGTTTGCAGGCTGCGGGCCTGACCTACAGCGCCAAACAGGTCTATGCCGCGCCGCGCCGTCTGGCCGTGCTGGTAACCCAGCTGTCCACGCAGCAGCCGGATCGCAGCGTCAACCTGGACGGCCCGCCGCGTCAGGCTGCGTTCGATGCTGACGGCAACCCGACCCAGGCTGCATTGGGCTTCGCCAAGAAGTGTGGCGTGGACCTGAGCGAAATCGATCAGAGCGGCCCCAAGCTGCGCTACAGCCAGAGCATTGCTGGCAAGCCGACCACCAGCCTGTTGCCGACCATCGTCGAAGACTCCCTGAACGACCTGCCGATCCCCAAGCGCATGCGCTGGGGTGCTCGCCGCGAAGAATTCGTGCGTCCGACCCAATGGCTGGTAATGCTGTTTGGCGATCAAGTGATCGACTGCACCATCCTGGCCCAGACGGCTGGCCGTGAGTCCCGTGGCCACCGCTTCCATCACCCGGAAAGCGTGCGCATCACATCCCCTGCCGGTTACCTGAACGACCTGCGCAACGCCCATGTGCTGGCTGACTTCGAAGAACGTCGCCAGCTGATCAGTAAGCGCGTCGCCGAACTGGCCCTGCAACACGAAGGCTCGGCCATCGTGCCGCCAAGCCTGCTGGACGAAGTGACGTCGCTGGTCGAATGGCCGGTGCCGCTGGTGTGCTCCTTCGAAGAGCGCTTCCTGGATGTGCCGCAAGAAGCACTGATCACCACCATGCAGGACAACCAGAAGTACTTCTGCCTGCTGGACGCCGATGGCAAGTTGCTACCGCGCTTCATCACGGTCGCCAACATCGAAAGCAAAGACCCGAGCCAGATCATCCTCGGTAACGAGAAAGTGGTTCGTCCACGCCTGACCGACGCCGAGTTCTTCTTCAAGCAGGACAAGAAGCAGAAGCTGGAAACCTTCAACCAGCGCCTGCAGAACGTGGTGTTCCAGGCTCAGTTGGGCAGCGTCTTCGACAAGGCCGAGCGGGTTTCGAAACTGGCTGCGTTCATCGCGCCACGTATCGGCGGCGATGCCCAGCGTGCTGCCCGTGCAGGCCTGCTGTCCAAGTGCGACCTGGCCACTGAAATGGTCGGCGAGTTCCCGGAAATGCAGGGCATTGCCGGTTACTACTACGCCCTGGCCGATGGCGAGCCGGAAGACGTGGCACTGGCTCTCAACGAGCAGTACATGCCACGCGGCGCCGGTGCAGAACTGCCGACCACGCTGACTGGCGCGGCGGTGGCCATTGCCGACAAGCTCGACACCCTGGTGGGGATCTTCGGCATCGGCATGCTGCCAACCGGGAGCAAAGACCCATATGCCCTGCGTCGTGCAGCCCTCGGCATCCTGCGTATCCTGATCGACAAGCAGCTGGACCTGGACCTGATCCAGACCGTGAAATTCGCGGTCACTCAGTTCGGCGCACGGGTCAAGGCCAATGGCCTGGCGGATCAGGTGCTGGAATTCATCTTCGACCGCCTGCGTGCGCGTTACGAAGACGAAGGCGTCGACGTTGCGGTCTACCTGTCGGTCCGTGCCCTGCAGCCGGGCTCCGCGCTGGACTTCGACCAGCGGGTCCAGGCCGTCCAGGCGTTCCGCAAACTGCCGGAGGCCGCGGCACTGGCAGCGGTGAACAAGCGCGTATCGAACCTGCTGAGCAAGGCCGAGGGCAGCATTGCCCAGACCGTCGAGCCCAAGTACTTCGACAACGCCAACGAGTTCTCCCTGTACTCGGCGATTCAACAAGCCGACCAGGCGGTGCAGCCAATGGCCGCAGCGCGGCAGTACAGCGAATCGCTGGCCCGTCTGGCCGCCCTGCGCGAGCCAGTGGACGCGTTCTTCGAAGCGGTGATGGTCAATGCCGAAGATGCCAGCGTGCGGGCTAACCGCTATGCGCTGCTCTCGCGCCTGCGTGGCCTGTTCCTCGGCGTTGCGGACATTTCGCTGCTGGGCTGACCGGTTAAGGAGCGGATGTTGAAGTTACTGATACTCGATCGGGATGGGGTCATCAATCATGACTCCGACGCTTACATCAAGTCGGTGGCGGAGTGGATTCCGATACCCGGCTCGATCGAAGCTATCGCGCAACTGAGCAAGGCTGGCTGGACGGTGGCGGTCGCTACCAACCAGTCCGGCATTGCCCGCGGTTATTACGATTTGGCCACACTGGATGCCATGCACGCCCGTTTGCGCGAGCTGGTGGCGGCCCAGGGTGGCGAAGTCGGTTTGATAGTTTATTGTCCACATGGGCCTGACGAAGGTTGCGATTGCCGCAAACCCAAGCCGGGCATGCTCAGGACAATCGCCGAACATTATTCGGTGCCACTGACGGGCCTGTGGTTCGTCGGCGACAGCAAGGGTGACCTGGAAGCGGCATTGGCCGTCGACTGTCAGCCTGTGCTGGTATTGACCGGCAAAGGTCAGAAAACAAACAGCAATCCTTTGCCTGCGGGTACTTTGGTTTTTGACGATCTGGCGGCGGTTGCCGCAGAACTTATCCACAACAGCGCTTCGTTGAACGGCTAACCCGACAGCTTCAACGACACGCTTAGATAATCGGGCACTGCCCGCACGGTAAAAGCAGCTATGTCTATCTTGCAGGCAATCAGAACCTTCTTCTTTTACCTGCTGTTGGGCACCACCTCCCTGCTGTGGTGCACATTGAGTTTCTTCGTCGCGCCGTTCCTGCCATTTCGTGCGCGCTATCGATTCATCAACGTTTACTGGTGCCGTTGCGCGCTGTGGCTGACGCGGGTGTTCCTCAACATCCGGGTAGAAGTCATCGGCCAGGAAAACGTGCCGGAAACGCCCTGCGTGATCCTGTCCAACCACCAGAGCACCTGGGAGACGTTCTTCCTGTCGGCGCATTTCCAGCCCCTGAGCCAGGTGCTCAAGCGTGAATTGCTCTACGTGCCGTTCTTCGGCTGGGCCATGGCCATGCTGCGTCCGATCGCTATCGACCGCGACAACCCGAAAGCGGCGCTCAAGCACGTGGCCAAGCGTGGCGATGAGCTGCTCAAGGATGGCGTCTGGGTCCTGATCTTCCCGGAAGGCACCCGCGTACCGTTCGGCCAGATCGGCAAATTCTCCCGGGGCGGCACGGCCCTGGCGGTCAACGCCAACCTGCCGGTGCTGCCAATCGCGCACAACGCGGGCAAGTACTGGCCAAAAGAGGGCTGGGCGAAAAAGGCGGGCGTGATCCAGGTGGTCATTGGCGCGCCGATGTACGCCGAAGGCACCGGCCCCCGCGCCATCGCCGCCCTCAACGACCGGGTTGCCGCCTGGAACGAAGAAACCCAAAAAGCCATGGGCTCGATGGTCGCACCAGCACCAACCAACGAGCAGGCCATCATCTGATTTTTGTGGATAACCTGTGCACTGTTTTTTGGAAAATGGCTTAAATAGCTATCTAAGCTGTTGATTTAGCTATTTATTTCATTTGTGAATTAGCAAGCTAAAAACGTGCATAAGTTTTTATAGGAGAGGCCATAGGTCACCTGTTGGAGCGAGGCTTGCCCGCGAAGGCGTCAGCGCCATTACATCCTCGGCGACTGACACACCGCAATCGCGGGCAAGGTGGAACGTCACCCCGGTCACCCTTATAAAGGTCGAGCCATCTAACGCGGCTGTAACAACAACGCCACCAACGCACTCCAGCCTGTCTGGTGCGACGCCCCCAGCCCACGGCCCGTATCGCCATGGAAATACTCATGGAACAACACCAGATCACGGCTGGCCGGGTCGGCCTGTAGCTGTGGGTAACCGACCATCGATGGCCGGTTGCCCTCTTCATCGCGCAAGAACAGCTTCGTCAGCCGCTGACTCAGGCCGTCTGCCACCTCTCCCAGCGACGCCAGGTACCCGGAATGGCTCGGGTATTCCACCGAGAAGTTCACGTCGTAGTAACGATGAAACTCGCGCAGCGATTCGATCAGCATGTAGTTCACCGGCATCCACAGCGGCCCGCGCCAGTTGGAGTTGCCGCCGAACAAGCGTGAGTCCGACTCGGCTGGCTGATAATCCGCACACAACGTGTCGCCGTTGACCCGCATGCTGAACGGGTGTTCTTCGTAGGCGCGGGACAACGAGCGGATTCCGAACGCAGACAGAAACTCGTCTTCATCCAGCATGCGCATCAGCAGGTCTTTGGTCCTCTGGCCCCGCAACAGCGCCATCAGGATGCGATTGCCCTTGCCCGGCTCGGTCCAGCGCGACACCAGCCGCGCCAGATCCGGCCGATGCCGCAGGAAGCCCAGCAAACGCTCGCGCAACCCCGGCAATCCTTCGTGTTCACGCTGCTCCAGCACCCGCACCGCAAACAACGGCATCAGCCCGACAATCGATCGCAGCCGCACCGGCTCGCGCCCGCCGTCGGGGCGATGCAGGACGTCGTAAAAGAAACCGTCCAGGTCATCCCACAGACCATCGGCGTCGATATCCACCTGGTTGATGGCCCCGGCGATGTACAGGAAATGCTCGAAGAACTTGACCGAGATATCCACATACACCGCGTTGCGCTTGGCCAGCTCCAGAGCGATCCGCATCAGGTCCAGCGCGTAGGCCGCCACCCACGCCGTGCCGTCCGCCTGATCCAGGCAATAACCGGGGGCCATGGCCGCCGAACGGTCAAACAGCGCGATGTTATCCAGCCCCAGGAAGCCACCCTGAAACACGTTGCGCCCTTCGGCGTCCTTACGGTTGACCCACCAGGAAAAATTCAGCAGCAGCTTGTGGAAGATTCGCTCGAGGAAATCGGCATCACCTTCACCCGTCAGCGCCTTTTCCATTTGATAGGCGCGCCATGCCGCCCAGGCATGCACCGGCGGGTTGGCGTCGTCGAAACGCCATTCATACGCAGGTAGTTGACCATTGGGGTGCATGTAGCGGTCCTGGACCAGCAACAGCAACTGGTTCTTGGCAAACTTCGGGTCGATCAGCGCAAACGCCACCGCCTGAAAAGCCAGGTCCCATGAGGCGTACCACGGGTACTCCCATTTGTCGGGCATCGACACGATGTCGAAGTTCGACAGGTGCCTCCAGTGGGTGTTGCGGATATGGATTCGCTCCGGCGGCGGCGCGTCCTGGGTCGGGTCGCCGTCCAGCCAGCGATTGACGTCGAAATAATAGAGCTGCTTGGACCACAGCAATCCCGCCAGCGCCTGGCGCTGCACATTGCGCGCATCGGCGTCTGTCAGCCCCAGTTGCAACACTGCGTAGTAATCGTCTGCCTCGGCGATGCGCTGGGCGAACACCGCCTTGGCATCCACGGGCTCGGCATCCAGCGGGGCAAAGCGCAGGCAGATCACCTCCGTACCCCCGCCTTCCAGCGCCAGGGCAAAGTGCGCGGCCACCCGGGTGCCCGCATCACGACGAATGGTGTCCTGGTGCCCGCCAACCACGTAATCGTTGATCCCGTCCTTGAACGGCCCGGACGCCTGCTTGCCCATGAGCTTGGGGGTGTTGGTCTCGTTCTCGCAGAACAGCCAGTCGAAGTCCTGCCGTCCGCAAACGCTGGCCTGTCGATCCGGCTGGCCGGGGGCTTTTGCGCTAATGAGCTGGTCTTGCAGCAAGAGCTGGGCCCGAGGGATCTCGTAATCCCAGCTCCAGGTGTTGCGCGCCCAGAGGTGCGGCAGTACATGCAGCCGGCCGGGCTGATCGGAGCGGTTGACCACCGTGATCCGCATGAAGATGTCATCGGGCGCGTGTTTGGCGTACTCGATCGTCACATCGAAATAGTGATTGTCGTTGAACACGCCGGTATCGAGGATTTCGTATTCCGCATCAGCCAACCCGCGCCGGGCGTTCTCCTGCACCAGATCGCTGTAGGGGAAGGCCGCATGGGGGTATTTGTAGAGCATGCGCATGTAGGCATGGCTCGGAACGCCGTCCAGGTGGAAGTACAACTCCTTGACGTCTTCGCCGTGGTTGCCCTCAGCGTTGTTCAGACCGAACAAGCGCTCCTTGAGGATCGGGTCCCGCTCGTTCCACAGGCCCAACCCCAGGCACCAGCGCTGCGAGCTGTCAGAGAAACCCGCCAACCCATCCTCGCCCCAGCGATAAGCCCGGCTGCGCGCATGATCGTGTGGGAAATACTTCCAGGCATCACCATCGGCGCTGTAGTCCTCACGCACCGTACCCCACTGCCGATCACTCAGATAAGGCCCCCACTCACGCCACGCGTCCGTATCGTCACCCGTCAGGCGCTGGCCTTCGACGGTATTCAGGATGTTCGGTGCTAGGGATGCCGTCATCGTTTACTCCGGAGGAGGGCTGGGGGCAAACAGAACACTACCTGTTTTAAAGCCCTGTCGCGAAGCAAACTGTGGGTGCCGAGTTTGCTCACGATGGCGTCAGGCCTGGGACATTACCGGTGACTGATGCACCGTAATCGCGGACAAGATCAATCCTGCAATTGGAATGCGATTCCCTGTAGGAGCGGACTTGTCCGCGAATGCGTCAGCACAGGCGATATCTCCCGTGCCTGGAACATCGCTTTCGCGGACGAGTCCGCTCCTACAATTGGAATGTGTCAGGCCTGGGCTACTACCGGTGACTGATACACCGTAATCGCGGACAAGACCAATCCTGCAATTGGAATACGTCAGGCCTGGGCTACTACCGGTGACTGATGCACCGTAATCGCGGGCAAGACCATTCCTGCAATTGGAATACGTCAGGCTTGGGCTACTACCGGTGACTGATACACCGTAATCGCGGGCAAGACCAATCCTGCAATTGGAATGCGATTCCCTGTAGGAGCGGACTTGTCCGCGAATGCGTCAGCACAGGCGATATCTCCCGTGCCTGGAACATCGCTTTCGCGGACAAGTCCGCTCCTACAATTGGAATGTGTCAGGCCTGGGCTACTACCGGTGACTGATACACCGCAATCGCGGGCAAGACCGCTCCTACAATTGGAATGCGATTTCCTGTGCAACCGTCCGCTCAGCCCGCAGCCTCCAGCGAGTGCATCGGACGGCCTTCCAGCACGTCTTTATAGACCTGCACCGTCGTGTCGCACATGTGTACCGAGGTAAACAGCTCCAGGAAGCGAGCCCGGGCATTGGCCCCGAAAAGTGCGGTTTCTGCAGGGTTGTCCCACAACCGACGCATGGCTTCGCGCAATGCCAGCGGGGCATTGGGCGGCACCGCGAGGCCGGTTTCTTCGTGCAGGTTGACGTAGGTGGTGCCGGTGCCGATCTCACAGGAGATCATCGGCTTGCCGTACATCGAGGCTTCGGCCAGGGAAATGCCAAACGCTTCGGAGCGCAGGTGCGACGGGAACACCAGCGCGTAGCACATCTGCAGCAGGCAAACCTTGTCCACGTCATCCAGCCGCCCGGTGAACAACACGTTACGCAGCTGCAGCTTTTCGGCTTGTGCCTTGAGTTCCTGCTCCTGCGGGCCGCCACCGAGAATCACCAGCGGATAACCGGTGCCCTCCAGCGCACTGAGCAGGCTGTCGAGGCCTTTGTAATAACGCAGCACACCGACGAACAAAAAGAACTTCTCTGGCAAGCGCTGGCGCCATTGCGCCTGTGTTTCCACCGAAACGGTGGGGTAAGCCGCCTGATCCAGCCCGTAAGGGATGACCGTGGTCTTGTCGGCGAAAGGCTTGAGGGTTTCGCTGGTGCGCAGGTAGTTCGGCGACGCCACCAGGATGCGGTCCATGCTTTTCAGGAACTGATTCATCAGCGGGCGATACACCTTTAATAAGGAGCGCTGCTTGATGATGTCCGAATGATAACTAAGCACCGTCGGGCGGTTATGGCGGGTGGCGAAATGCACCAGGTCCATCCACGGCCACGGGAAGTGGAAATGCACGATGTCCGCCTCAGCGGCCATTTCCTTGAACTGCCGGAACACTTCAAATGAAAAGCCAGTGGACGCCAAGTTGAAGTTTTCTTTGACGCGCATGACGTCATGGTCAGCAACTTTCAGACGAGCGGGGTGCGGATCAGGGCTCAGGGTCAGTACCTGATTCTCCACACCCAAGGCGCGAGTACCCTGGCAGAGCTGAAAAATGACCTGCTCAATACCGCCAGTAGTGTCGGGGTAGTAAGTCTTGAAGAAATGCAAAATGCGCATGACATACCCGTTTGAACGCGTGATGGCCGTCTATTTGATTCGCGTCCATGGCTGTAACAGCGCCTTAACGATGAAACATATGCGTATGAGGAGGAACACAGCCTGAAGCGGAAACAGGCACCGAACTTTACCGTTGCCATTGAGAGCGTTGCAACCACAAATCCACCAATTCGCCTACATGAAAATAGCGGCAATCTGATCCCATTCGCCGCATTTTCATTCCGCATGCGTAAGGCCGATGGTACACTCCCGCGCTTTTCCATACCCCGTGGCAGTTCGGAAATTATGCGCAACGTAGATGAAAACAGCTTGCAGGCTGCGTTAAAAGCTTGTAAAGGCAGTTTCATATCAGTCGGTGTCTTCAGCTTGTTTGTCAACGCCCTGATGCTTGTCCCAACCTTCTATATGCTTCAGGTATATGGACGAGTGGTTACCAGTGGCAGTTTGTCGACCCTGGCGATGCTGACCATCATCATGGTCGTGCTTACCGTGACTACCGGTCTGCTGGAGTGGACTCGCTCCCGGATCATGGTCCGCGTCAGCACCAAGCTGGATGTGATCCTTAGCCGTGACGTCTACCGCGCCAGCTTCAAGCAGGCTTTGGCCACCGGCGGTATGAACTCTTCTGCACAGCCGTTGAGCGACTTGACGAGCTTGCGGCAATTTCTGACCGGCAACGGCGTGTTCGCCTTCTTCGACGCACCCTGGCTGCCTATTTATGTCGCGGTCATGTTCCTGTTCCATCCATGGTACGGCTGGATGGCAATCGGCTGTGCAATCATTCTGGTCTGCCTGGCTTATGCCAACGAGAAGGTAACGGGCAAGACAATCGCCGACGCAAACCGGGAAAACCTCGCCGCCAGCCTCTATACCACCAAGAACCTGCGTAACGCCGAAGTGATCGAGTCCATGGGTATGCTCAATACCCTGATCAATCGCTGGTCGTTGCGTCAGAAAAAAGTCCTGCTCCTGCAATCCATTGCCAGTGACAACGGCAGCGTAATTACTTCGCTGTCCAAGACCTTCCGGGTGATGGTGCAGTCGCTGATCCTGGGCCTGGGTGCCTATCTGGCAGTCAACCACGAAATCAGCCCGGGTCTGGTTATCGCTGGCTCCGTACTGCTGGGCCGCGCCCTGGCACCTATCGATTTGATCATTGGCAGCTGGAAAGGCTTTATCTCTGCCCGCGGCCAATACGATCGCCTGAACGAAATCCTCAGCAAACTGCAATCCGAGCCTGAGCGCATGCCGCTGCCAGCGCCAGAAGGCAACGTAGTTGTAGAGAACGTGATCGTCGGACCGCCCGGCTCGCGCGCAGCGATCCTCAAGGGTGTCAGCTTTGCAGTGCCAGCTGGCACAGTGATCGGCGTCATTGGCCCAAGCGCCTCGGGCAAGTCCACACTGGCTCGCGCTCTACTCGGTATCTGGCCACCACAACATGGCTCCGTGCGTCTTGACGGTGCAGATATCAGCAACTGGGACAAGATCGAACTGGGGCCGCACATTGGTTATCTGCCCCAGGATATCGAGCTGTTCGAAGGCACCATCAGCGAAAACATCGCGCGTTTCGCCGAAGTAGATCCAGAACTAGTCGTTCAGGCCGCCAAGGTCGCAGGCGTTCACGAGATGATCCTGCTGCTGCCGGACGGTTACGACACGTTGATCGGCAGTGATGGCGTCAACCTCTCAGGTGGCCAACGTCAGCGTTTGGGCCTGGCTCGCGCGTTGTACGGCACTCCACGCCTGATCGTTCTCGATGAGCCTAACTCCAACCTCGACGAGGTAGGCGAGCGTGCATTGTCTTATGCCATCACTTACCTGAAGGCTGCCGGCTCCACTGTGTTCGTGATCACCCACCGAACCAGCATCCTGGCCCACCTTGATCGGTTGCTGGTGATGAAAGACGGACTGGTCCACATGTTTGGATCACGTGAGCAAGTGATGGCTGAGCTCAGCGCACAAGCAAAAAACCAACAAAAAGCAACCTCGGTTGCTGCCTCAGGCGCAGCGCCCACCAGCGTCTGACAGGAAGATGTCGATGAACCGAACTACTCTCGCAACCGCTGAAGACAACTTTGAAGACTTGCCGACCTCTGACACCAAGACGCGTCGGCTGGGCTTCGGCATCATTTTCGTGGTCTTTGGCATCTTCGGAACCTGGGCCGCTGTCGCACCGCTGGACAGCGCTGCGAATGCGCCGGGCGTGGTCACCGTTAAAACCTATCGCAAGACGGTTCAGCATCTGGAAGGCGGCATCGTTAAAGAGCTGCTGGTACGTGATGGCGATACGGTAAAAAAGGGCGATCCACTGATCGTTCTTGATGACTCTCAAGTTCGCGCAGAATACGAGATGAACCGTAGCCAACTGATCGCGGCCAAGGCGACGGAAGCGCGGTTGCGTGCTGAGCGGGACGGCAAGTCGTCAATCGATTTCGGCACCATGATCGAACCCGATAGCACGCGCGGAAAGGAAGCACGTGACGGCGAAACCCAAGTGTTCAACGCTCGTCGCAACTCTCGACTGGGTGAGATCTCGGTTCTGCAGGAACGTATTGGCCAACTGAACCAGCAGATCAAAGGCCTCGAAGCCATGATCGGCACCAAGAAAAGCCTCGACAAATCCTACGTGGGTGAAATTGGCGAGCTCAAGGACCTGCTGTCCCAAGGTTTCGTCGACAAACAACGGATGCTGGAGCAAGAGCGCAAGCTCGACACGCTCAAGGCTGATGTGGCTGACAACCAGTCCACCATCACCAAGACCCGCTTGCAGATCAACGAAACTCAACTGCAAATCGTACAGCTGACCAAGGACTTCAACTCCGACGTGGTCAAGCAACTGGCTGACACCCAGACCAAGGTGTACGACCTGCAGGAACGCACCAATGCCTACAAGGATCGACTGACTCGCATCGTGATCCGCGCGCCAGAGTCTGGCATGGTCATCGGCATGACCGTCCACACCGTTGGTGGCATCGTACGCGGCGCAACACCACTGCTGGATATCGTACCGTCGGTTTCCGACCTGATCGTTGAGGTTCACGTGCTGCCGGTCGACATTGACCGCATCGGCGTGGGCAAGACCGCGAAGATCCGTTTTAGCGCCTTCAACAGCGCCACCACCCCGGAAATCGAAGGTGTCGTCACTCAGGTATCGGCTGACCGCCTGACCGACGAACGCACCGGTGCGCCTTACTACCTCGCTCGCCTGCGCGTCACTGATGAAGGCGAGAAAAAGCTGGGTGACCGCAAGCTGGTACCGGGTATGCCTGCCGACGCGCTGATCAATACCGGCCAGCGCACCATGCTGCAATACATCCTGCAGCCGGCTCGTAACGCCATTTCTGAATCGATGATCGAGGAATGACCGTGCGCCTGTTTCCATGCCTGATGTTGGGGATGCTGGCCTTGCACGTGCAAGCCGCTGAAGTGAAGACTGCCGAGCCCACGACTGCCAAACCACCAGCGACCAGTGTCAGTGCCAAAGAGTATTCGGCAGACCTGCTGTCGCTGTACCGCGAGTCGCGCCTTGAAGACCCGCGAGTGCTGGCGTCCTACGCTCGCGCGCAGGCTGGCAAGGAGCACGCACGTGAATCGTTCGGCGCCTTGCTGCCGCAGATTTCGGCCAACGCAGGCACCAACCGCATCAAGCAGGCGTACGACCAGAAAGGCATTGGCAACATCAGTCAGGTCTATGACAGCCAGGACTACAGCATCAACCTTACCCAGGCGATCTATAACAAGGCAGCCTGGGAGAACTACCAGAAGCTGAAAAGCGCCGCCAAGCAGAGTGAATCCGACGCCACCGAAGCTCAAGCTGAAGCGACCGTAGATCTGGCGCAACGTTACTTCGCTGCTCTGGCGGCGGATGACCAGCTTGAACTGACTCAGGCTGAACTGCGCGCGACGCAGAAGAATCTGGACCGGGTCAACGCGCTGTACGCGAAAAAGTACGCCATGATCACCGACGTGCTGGACCTCAAGGCTCGTGTTGACACGCTGCTCGCCCAGGAAGTGGATGACCGCAATCAGGTGCGAGTAACCCGCGCCGCACTGTCGGAAATCGTCGGCCGTCCGGTGACCGAAAAACTCAGCCGTATTCGCAATGACGTCCAGCTGAAAGTCTCCAACGAAAGCCTGGAGACATGGGTTCAACAGGCCGTAATTGACAACCCGTCACTTAAATCCACCACCAGTGCTGTGGAAGCAGCCAACGCGGCAATACGCGAAGGCAAGGGCGGTCACTATCCAACACTGAGCGCCAGCCTCAGTGCACAGAACTCCAACCAGGGCTATAACAACGCTGTTGCGCCTCGCACAGACAGCTATGTAGCCGGTTTGCAGTTGTCGGTGCCGATCTACAGCGGTGGTTCGACCTCGGCCCGGGTTCGCGGCTTGTACCAGGACCAGGTCTCAGCTGAACAGCAGCTGGAAGCGACCCGTCGTCAGGTAGTCAAGGAAACGACCAATGCTTACTTGACCGCTGACTCAAGCGTAGAAAAAATACGCGCCAACCGAAATGCACTGGCTTCAGCGGAGCAATCGAGCATTGCCTCGGAAAAAGCTTTTAGTTATGGCGTAGTGAATGCCGTAGATGTCCTGACCGCAACGCAGAACGAGTTCAAAGCTCGTCGCGACCTGCTCAAGACCCAATACGACTTCATTACCAACCTGTTCATCCTCAATCGTTGGGCTGGCAAGCTGTCGGACGAAAGCGTTGAAAGCGTCAACGTATGGTTGAGCAACAACAGCAAGACAGACACTGTCCCTGACCGGAATACAAAACAATGAATACAGCACGGAAATCAGTAATCATCACCGGCGTGACGGGCCAGGACGGCGCTTACCTCACGCAGTTGCTGCTTGAGAAAGGCTACAAGGTTTACGGCACTTATCGTCGCACCAGCTCGGTCAACTTCTGGCGTCTGGAAGAAGTGGGCGTTGCCAACCATGAGAACCTGGAACTGGTCGAGCACGACCTGACAGACCTGAGCGCCAGCATCCGCCTGCTACAGAAAGCCGAGCCGTCCGAGATCTACAACCTCGCCGCTCAGAGCTTCGTGGGCGTGTCCTTCGACCAGCCGCTGACCACCGCTGAAATCACCGGTCTGGGCGCAGTCAACCTGCTGGAAGCGATCCGCATCGTTAACCCGAAGATCCGCTTCTACCAGGCTTCGACCTCGGAAATGTTCGGCAAGGTGCAACAGGTTCCACAAACCGAAGCCACTGACTTCTACCCGCGCAGCCCTTACGGCGTGGCCAAACTGTACGCCCACTGGATGACCATCAACTACCGCGAGTCCTACGGGATCTTCGGTTCCAGCGGCATCCTGTTCAACCACGAGTCGCCACTGCGCGGCAAAGAGTTCGTGACCCGCAAAATCACCGACGCCGTGGCGCGCATTTCCCTGGGCCTGCAGGATCGCCTGGAACTGGGCAACATGGACGCCAAGCGTGACTGGGGTTTCGCCAAGGAATACGTCGAAGGCATGTGGCGCATGCTGCAGGCTGACGAGCCAGACACCTTTGTTTTGGCCACCAACCGCACCGAGACCGTTCGCGACTTCGTATCCATGGCGTTCAAGGCCGTTGATATCAACCTGGAATGGAAAGGCAGCGCCGACAACGAACACGGCATCGACACCAAGACCGGCAAGACCGTTATCCAGGTCAACCCGAAGTTCTACCGTCCTGCCGAAGTCGAGTTGCTGATCGGCGACCCGGAAAAAGCCAAGCGCGTCCTGGGCTGGGAAGCAAAAACCAACCTGGAGCAGCTGTGCCAGTTGATGGTTGATGCTGATCTGGATCGCGTTCAGCGCGGCAAATCCTTCTAGTTTTTGTGTGTGCTCGGCGTGCGGGTCAACCCCGAACGCCGAGCCCGCCCGCTTTGGTGAGTCAGTTATCTTTACCCATTCGCTGCACGCAGAACCTTCGTCATGGCTGACGAGCGCTTTGCCGTCTGTTACCTCTTCCCGTTACCCGTCCATCTTCAGCGTCTGGGCTAGCGTCTTCATCTACTCTCGGAACTCCCGCTCATGAGTCGGCTTTTGTTCGATGCCACGCGGCTGCTCGAATCAGGTCTGCATACCGGTATCCAGCGCGTCGTCCGCTGCTTGCTGGCTGCAACACAGCGCAACTTCATCCCCAAGGGTTATCAGGTTCTGCCGGTAATTTTCATGGGCGATCAATGGCAGTCCTTCGACCACCTGGCGCCACACCCCCATCAAGGCCTGGGTATCCAGCCACAGTGCCAGCCACTGGACATCGAGCCGGGGGATGGCGACATCCTGCTGATGTTCGATGCCTCCTGGTACGCAGACCCCTGGCCTGCGGTAGACGCTGCGCTGGCACGCGGGGCGCGGCTGGTAGGGATGATTCACGACCTGTTGCCGCAGGAGCATCCCGAGTGGTTCCGCGAAACCCTGGAGCCACGTTTCAGCCACCACCTGTACGCGCTGATGGAGCGTGCCGAGCGCCTGTTCGTGCCGACCCAGGTGGTGCGCGAACGTCTGATGTGGCGCCTGGCGGTCAACAACACCCCCCGCCCTGTGCATGTGCTGGCCCATGGCGGCGATTTCTGCACCCTGATGCCTACTGCCGAACAGATCGAAAGCTACGCCGAAAGCCTGCCGGCACCGGCAACTGCGGACGATCCGCTGTATCTGGTACTGGGCACCCTGGAGCCACGAAAGAACCACAGCGTAGTGCTCGATGCATTCGAAACCCTCTGGGCTCAAGGCAAACGGCCACGCCTGTTGTTCGTGGGCAATGTCGGCTGGCAAGTTGACCGTCTGCTTGAGCGTCTGCAGAATCACCCGCAACTCAACGACCGACTGTTTCACGCGGCCAATCTGAGTGATCCGGCCCTGTTATGGCTGATCAAAAACTCAACCTCCCTCATTTATGTGCCCTGGAATGAAGGGTTCGGGCTTCCGGTCCTTGAAGCGTCAATGCAAGGCTGCCCGGTCATCGCTTCTGACATTCCAGTGCTGCGTGAAGCGGGTCAGCAATGGCCGTGCTACATCGCGCACGACTCCGTGCCAGAACTGATCCATGCGATCGAGAACCCTACCCGGCATGACACGGCCCAAGCCGTGCATCGCACCTGGGATGATGTGGCCCAACAACTAGGAAGTTTCCTGAATATGGCGAGCCCAGCACGATGAACGTTTTCTCCCTGTTAAAAGACGTACTGCGGTTTCGGGGCCTGATCTACGCCATCACCCTGCGTGAACTGAAAAGCCGCTACGCGGGCTCCACCCTCGGCCCGCTGTGGCTGATCGTGCCGCCGGTCTTCATGGTATTCATCTATACCGTGATCTTTTCGCGCCTCATGCAAGCACGTATGCCAGGCATCGATCACCAGTACGCCTACAGTATTTACCTGTGCGCGGGCCTGATTACCTGGAACCTGTTGCTGGAGCTGGTACAGCGCGGCAAGGGCGTCTTCCTGGAACACGCCAACCTGATCAAGAAGTCGAGCTTCCCCAAGTTCATCCTGTTCATCCCGGTCATGGCCACGGCACTGCTCAACAGCATGATCCTGCTGATCCTGGTGCTGGCCTTCATGGCGGTCTCGGGTTATCCGCTCATGTCCACCGCGCTGGTATTGGCGCCGGTGCTGCTGATCACCGTATTACTGGGGATTTCGGTGGGTGCGCTGATGGCGACCCTGAACGTGTTCTTCCGTGATATTGGCCAGCTGACCGATGTGTTTTTCCAGGCCCTGTTCTGGGCAACGCCCATTGTCTATCCGTTGAGCATTCTGTCCGAGCGGGTTCAGGGCATGCTGTCGTGGAACCCGATTTTCCCGCTGGTCCTTACTGCGCAAAAAGCGCTGCTGGGTGAAGCGGTATCGATGTCGCAACTGACTTATCCACTGGTCTTTGCGCTCATCGTGTTCATCCTGGCTGTGGTGCTGTACAAGCGCAGCTACAACGACCTACTAGATCAGATTTGATATGACTATTCTCGTTGACCAGGTAGGGAAGGCCTATCCAAAGCTCAAAGGCCGCTGGCATGCACTGGGCACGTGGCTCGGGCTGTGCAAGCGCGATCAGAACTGGATTCTGCGCGACGTCAGTTTCAAGGTAGGGCAGGGCGAATCCGTCGGCATCATTGGTGTCAACGGCGCGGGCAAGAGCACCTTGCTCAAGCTGATCACCGGCACTGCCATGCCGACCGAAGGCACCATCACCACCACCGGACGCATCGCTGCGTTGCTGGAGCTGGGCATGGGCTTTCACCCGGAATTCACCGGCCGGCAAAACGTTGCACTGGCCGGGCGCATGCAAGGGTTGGAGCGTGACCAGATCATCGCCCTGATGCCTGAGATCGAAGCCTTTGCCGAAATTGGTCATTACTTCGACATGCCAGTACGGACTTACTCCTCGGGGATGTTCGTGCGCCTGGCCTTCAGCGTCGCCACGGCGGTACGCCCTGAGGTGCTGATCGTCGATGAAGCCCTGGCCGTGGGCGATGCGTACTTCCAGCACAAGTCGTTTGCACGTATCCGTGATTTCCGCGAACAGGGCACCACGTTGCTGTTCGTGTCCCATGATCCGGGCGCCATCAAGAGCCTGTGTGACCGGGCGATTCTGCTGGGCGACCACAAGATGCTCATGGACGGTCGGCCAGACGACGTACTGGACTTCTACAACTCGCTGATCGCCCGCAAGGAAGAAAGCTCGTTGCAGGCCCAGGCGGTGAACGCACCGTACGCAGGGCGTTCGGGCAACGGCAAGGCGCGCATCGAGGAGTTGACCATCAGCACCCGGGGCAAACCGGCGCACATGCTGGAAGTTGGCGCACCGCTGACCCTGACGTTGAAGATCCAGGCAAACGAGCCCATTTACGATTTGTCTCTGGGCTTCATGTTCAAGGACCGTACGGGCTATGACATTTTCGGCACCAACACCTGGCTGCGCGGTGAGTTACGTGACCTGGGTGTTGAAGCCGGAAAGCTCCAGACCCTGACTGTGGAAATCCCTGCGCTCAACGTGGGTCCGGGCAGCTACAGCCTGACCCTGGCCCTGCACGGCGGTGCCGACCATATCGAAGACAATTTCGACTGGTGGGACAAGGCAGCGGTGTTCAACGTCGTAGGGCACACCGGCTACAAACATTTCGCCGGGGTTTGTGCGCTGGAAGCGGAATTCAAGCTGGAGTGACAAGCAATCCCGTATGGGTGGCGGCATCATCGCCGCCTGACACATTGCCAACGCCACCCCTGTAGGAGCGGACTCGTCCGCGAAGACGTCAGCACAGGCAACATCACCTAACCTGACACATCATGGAGGCCTGCGGCATATTCGGCATTGGCGTCGCCTGATACGCCCATCAATGAACCTGCCAACACCATTCCCCTGTAGGAGCGGACTCGTCCGCGAAGACGTCAGCACAGGCAACATCACCTAACCTGACACACCGCCTTCGCGGACAAGTCCGCTCCTACATAGAGGCCTGCGGCATATTCGGCATTGGCGTCGCCTGATACGCCCATCAATGAACCTGCCAACACCATCCCCTGTAGGGGCGGACTCGTCCGCGAAGACGTCAGCACAGGCAACATCACCTAACCTGACACATCATGGAGGCCTGCGGCATATTCGGCATTGGCGTCGCCTGACACGCACATCAATGAGCCTGCCAACGCCATTCCCCTGTAGGAGCGGACTCGTCCGCGAAGACGTTAGCACAGGCAACATCACCTAACCTGACACATCATGGAGGCCTGCGGCATATTCGGCATTGTCGTTGCCTGATACACCCATCAATGAACCTGCCAACACCACCCCCTGTAGGAGCGGACTCGTCCGCGAAGACGTCAGCACAGGCAACATCACCCAACCTGACACATCACCTTCGCGGACGAGTCCGCTCCTACATGGAGGCTCGCATTGTCAATAAAGACGGGCATCAGGGCCCGACCCACACGGCATCCCACAATGGGTAATCACCCACCCGGGCGACCAATCCTGCACGAATGGGGTTGCAGATGATGTACCTCGCGGCGCTCATCACATCCTCCTCAACCCGTATCGCTCGGTCGTGGTAACCCTTCTGCCATAACGGCGAGGTGCTGGTTCGCGCTTTGTTGACCTTGATCGAACTGCGCGCTTTGGTTTGTTGCATGACCTGAGCCAGCGAACTGTTTTTCAGCTCGAACAACCAATGCAGGTGATCGGGCATCACCACCCAGGCCAGCGACGTGACAAGCCCCTCGTCGTGCGTTCGTTTCATTTCATCGACCACCAGACGGCCGAGATGGAAGTCACTGAAAACCGGCTCCCGGTTGTGCACCGTGGACGTCACCAGATAAAGGCGACCTACCTCGCAAAACCGCCCACCCCGCAGATTTTTAGCCTGTGCATGACCTGGCATTCCCTTGCCCCCTCCCGACAAAACCTCGCGAGCATGAGCCGAACGCGAGCCGGGATACAGGCGGGACGTTTGTCAGGACATTGCGCAGGCACCCCAGACAATGAAGATCCATGTAGGAGCGGACTCGTCCGCGAAGCCTCTAGTACGTCGCCATAACGTGTGAAAGCCCCCCTTGCTCGACGATAGCAAGAGCACCTGCGTAGAATGACCGCCTCTTGTTCCAGTCAATAGCGCAGCAGTTTCGCCGCTATCCATCATCTGCATGCACTGGCTCTTCAATCCGGTCTTGAACACAAATAATGACTATCGATCTTAAAAAACTACAGAAAACCATCGTGGCTGAAGTCAATCGCCGCGAATTCGAGCGCGTTGCCGCTGATGTCAGTAGCTCGAAGGCGTCTGCTGCCGTTCCGAAAGATATCGTTCGTGCCTTTGAGCCCGTGGAAATCGAAGGCTACCTGCCGCCAGCGCCGCCCAAGCCTGAGCCCGTGGTCACGCCTGCTGCTGACAGCGCCGCTGACGCCCAGGCACAGATCCCGCCACCAAGCCTGTACCGTCGGCTGCGCGCCATGCCGGTTATCGGCAAGTACGTGGGCCATCAGCGGGTCATGCATTTCCTCACCCGCGTGCGGGCCCGGCCGGGAGGTGCGTCGGTCAAGAACGTGGTGATTTTGCTGGCGCGTGCGGTGATCTTCCGTATCCCCGGCGCCTATCGTGTCGCCCACGTCATGGCTGCGCTGCGCTACATGCCGGAACGCCTGGACGCGATGGAGTATCACGTCGCCGACGGCAACACCCGCTTGCGCAACCTGGGTTTGCAGATCCAGAACCAAACCAACCAAAGCCTCTATACCCACGCCCTGGCTATCCAGCAGAACGAACAGTACCTGATGGGTCGCATGCAGTTGCTGGAACAGCGGGTACGCGAACAAGCCCTGCAGATTGTCCAGTCGCAAGTTCCTGGTGCCGTACAGACGTTTGCGACCAAGGCCGAAGAACCGGGCATGCCCGCCGAGCTGTACCTGGAATTCGAAGCCAGCTTCCGTGGCTCCCGTGAAATGATCCGCGAGCGACTCAAGGCCAACCTGACTTACTTCCGCGACAACGCTGCGCTGTTCTCAGACCCTGTGCTGGACCTGGGCTGCGGCCGTGGCGAATGGCTGCAATTGCTCAAGGAAGAAAACATCCCGGCCATTGGCGTCGACTCCAACACGGCAATGATTCAATGCTGCACCGACGGTGGCCTCGAAGCCTATGTCGGCGACGCGCTGCAATACCTGGCGGCACTGCCAGCCCACAGCCTCGGCGGCCTGACAGCGTTCCATATCATCGAGCACTTGCCGCTGGATGTGTTTATCAAGCTGATCGACGAAGCACGCCGCGTGGTGCGCCCGGGCGGTGTCGTGTTGTTTGAAACGCCGAACCCGGAAAACCTGATCGTCGGCGCCTGCAACTTCTATATCGACCCGACCCACCGTAACCCGCTGCCGCCAGCCCTTGTTGCGTTCCTGCTCAAGGCCCGTGGTTTCGAACGCGTCGAAATCGACCGCCGCCACCCTGGCGATCCGGCCTTGCTACTCAAGGGCGATGACGAAGCCATCACCGGCCCCCTCAATCGACTGCTGTTTGGCGCACAAGATTATGCGGCCATCGGTTACGCACCCTGATAAAGACTGAATTGACCTCATGCATCTAATTATCTGCAACGAACGTCTGCTGTTTCGCTTTGGTGTCGATCGGGTTTTGCTATTGCTTGCCCAGGGCCTGAAAGCAGCGGGCTGGCGAATCACCTTCGTCGCCCAGCGCGCCGACCACGACGTGCTGCGCCGTATCACCGACGACATCCATACACCGCCGCTGCACACCGGCCCTTACACCGAGCTGGATCAGGCCACCGCCCAATGGCTGCGAGACAATCGCCAGCTATTCCTGCCCGGTGGCCGTGACGCTGCCGGCACAGTGGCGCTGATTGGTGGCTGGCCGTTCTATGCCTCCATCGCGACATTCCGCCAATGGGGCATCCCCACCGTGGCCCTGGATTGCGGCGGCGTACCCTACGACGACATGCAAGGCCCGGCGCGGCTGGTTCAGGAGCGTCTGCGCGCCCAGCGTCGGGAGTTTTTGCCGGAAGCGCGGGTGGTGACCCCCATCAGCCATTTCGTGGCCCGCACCCAGAGCCTGCCCGACGCAGGCCCGGACGTGGACATCGCCATGATTCACCTCGGGGCAGACCATCTGGCCGGTGGCGTGGACCAGAGCCTGTGGCAGCACGGCCAACAGGCCCAAAGCGCCAAGGCATCCGGCGATGCGGATCAAGGCCCGATGATCATCAACCTGGGCCGCTGGGAAACCGGCAACTACAAGAACAGCGAAGGGCTTTACCCGATTGCGCGGCAGATCCTGGCCGTTCACCCCAAAGCACGTTTCAGCGTCCTGGCCACCGCCGAAGAGCTGCAACTGCCCGCTGATTTGCAAGGCGTCATCCTGCCGTTGGGCCACCCCAGCGATGCCGACCTGACCGCCTTGATGGCCAACGCGCAACTGGGCATCAGCGTTTCGCACTGGGAAGGCTTCAACCTGCCCCTCGCCGAAATGCAGCAGCTGCGCAAACCGGTACTGGTGCTGAACATCGGCGCACACCCGGAAGTGGTCGCCGACGACCGCCAGCTGTGCAGCGACGAACACGAAATAGGCGAAAAGGCCCTGCAAGTGCTCGCGGGCGAACTGCTCACGGGTGCCGAGTGGGAAACCAATCTCGATACCTTCCAGCAGACCTTCACCTGGCAGCGCACCATCAAGGCTTATGCCGACCTGCTGGGCGACCTCGCACCAATAAAGGATTTGCCCCTGCCGCAGCTGGTCATCGACACCAGCGCCTGCCTGCGTGACACGGCCAACACCGGCGTGGCACGGGTGGTACGCAGCCTGACGCGTAAACTCCAGGACTTCGGCAAGCCGCTGTTCGTAACCTGGGATGAACACCTGCGCGCTTACGTTTTGCCCACCGAACACGAGTATCACAACCTGGCGCTGTATGGCGGTCCAAAACCGGACCCCGAGCATTACCTGCTGCCGCGCTCACCAGACACCCATCGCCAGACGTTGAGCAGCCTTGCCGGTCGCCACCTGCAAGGCGGCTGGTTGCTGCAAAGCGAGATCGTGTTCGAGCGCCAGGGGCCGGAACGCCGTGCCGCCGCACGGGAGCTGGGCCTGCAAGTGGCGGCGATCTTCTACGACGCCATCCCGGTTACCCATCCGGAATGGGTCGCCGACACGATCATTCGCGACAACCACGCTGCTTATATGAGCGGCCTGGCTGAATGCGACCGCGTGCTACCGATTTCCCCTGATGCCGGTACACAGCTGCAAGCCTATTGGGGTCGCGAGGGCATCAACCCGCGCGCCCAGGTGAAAACCTGCTGGATTCCTGGCGAACTGACCGGTTCGGTGCGGGCAACCACGCCTGCGGCAGCACCCCGCGCGGGCGAGCCGTTACGCATTCTTTGCGTCTCGACCCTTGAGCCGCGCAAGAACCATAAAGTGCTGTTGGCCGCCGTTGCGCGTCTGGCGGCGGATTACCCTGAGCTTGACTGGCAACTGGACCTGATCGGCAATCGCTATGCCGGGGCTGACTACATAGTCGACGCCGTGCGTGAAGCCAGCGCCGCCAACCCGCGTATCGTCTGGCACGGCGTGGTCAATGACGCCACCCTCAACGACTACTACGCCAAGGCCCACGTCAGTGTTTACCCGTCGCTGGTTGAAGGCTATGGCATGCCCATCGTCGAAAGCCTGTGGCACGCCCGCCCGTGCATTTGCCACAACGGCGGCGTCATGGCCGAGCTGGCAGCCGAAGGGGGTTGCCGTACCGTCGACATGAAAGACCCGGCATCCCTCGCCGCGATGATTCAACAGCTCGCCACCCAGCCCCAGGACTACCTGCAACTGGCCAGCGAAGCCGTGGTGCGCCCGATCCTCACCTGGCGCAGCTACGCCCGGGCACTGCTGCAACAATTGGCGAGCCACAACACCCGCCCGGCGCGCAAGCCGTTGCCGCGTCAGTGGCAGCACCTGCTGGTACCACCCGCCGTGGCACTGGTGGAAGATCCAGGGCAATTGGCGCTCGCCAGCCTGCTGAGCCAGCAGCCTGCCAACTGTGCGTTATTGCTGGGCGAATTCGCCCAATGGCTGCCGACGCTGGTGGGCCACCAACTGGTTCGCGGCTGGCAAGTGGCCGAGGGCGACCAGTCTGGCGAGATCAGCACCAATGGCACCCTGAGCCGGATCGATGCGCCGGTCATGGACGCACTGCCCTTGTTGCTCGACGAATTGCAACGCAGCGACATCGCGGTTGACCTCATCGTGCTCGCTGCTGACCAATGCCATAACCCTGAATTGCGCCAGGCGCTGGTCGCCCGGCTCACCGGAAAGGGCGCCCGCAACGGCGACGCCGGGGCAGGCCTTCTATTAATAGAAGGCAATGCTGCCAGCGACACCGCCCAGGCCCTCGGTTTGTCAGCCCAGGCAGCCATCGAACTGCCTGGCCTCAGCGGTTATCTCTACCCACAAGCACCGGCAGGTTCGGGTCAATGAAGGTTCTCGTCATCTCCAACTTCTTCCCGCCGCACGTTATCGGCGGCGCAGAAATCATCGCTCACCATCAGGCCCTCGCCCTTGCGGCGCGTGGGCACGAAGTGCGGGTGCTGGCCGGGGACAACAGCCACGGCCTGCCCGGCTACCCGATTCAGAACGAAGTGTTCGACGGCCTGCCGATCACTCGCGTGGCGCTGACCCAGCGTGACTTCGCGCCAACCGGCAACAACGTCTCGCACCCGGCAGTGGAACGCATCTTCCTTAACCTGATCGCCGACTGGCACCCGGACGTGATCCACGCGCACCACATGGCCGGCTTGTCGCTGGGCATCCTGCAACTGGCCCGTGCCCATGGCATCCGCATCGCACTGACCCTGCACGATCACTGGGGTTTCTGCATGAACAGCACGCGGATCACCACCCAGAACACCCTTTGCCACGACAGCACCCAGTGCAACAACTGCCATGCGCACATCCACGATGACGACGTGAAGCTGCCGCAGCGTATGCGTCAGGATTACCTGCGCTGGCAACTGGACGCCGTGGACCACTTCATCTCGCCGAGCCACTACCTGGCAGACGCCTACATCGCCAACGGCATCCCGGCCGAGCGCATGCACGTGATCGCCAACGGCATTGAACTGGAACGCTTCATTAATACAGCCCCGCCAGCGCCTGGCCCACGCCTGAACGTTCTGTTTATTGGCTACATGGGCGGGCACAAGGGCGTGCCCACCTTATTAAAGGCACTGTCGTTGCTACCAGCGGATCAGGTGCATGTGGACATGGTCGGCGACGGCCATATGCTCGCCACCTATAAAGCTGAACTGAGCCGCATCGCCCCCAACCTGTCTGCCCGGTTCTGGGGCCGTCAACCCAACGCCCGCATCGCCGAACGCCTGACCCAGGCCCACGTATTCGTGCTGCCATCGGTTTGCCCGGAAAACCAGCCCGTCACCATCACCGAAGCCATGGCCAGCGGCCTGCCGGTGGTGGCTTCGCGCATCGGTGGTATTGCGGAACTGGTGGACAACGGCAACTCCGGCTGGCTGTTCGAGCACGGCGATGCCGAAGAGCTGGCCGAACGCCTGCGCTATTACATAGACGCCCCCGAGCAAATCGCCGCCCACGGCCAGAAAGGCCGCGAGCGCATCCAGGCTTACGCCTTTGGTTTGCAAATCGAGCGCATCGAAGCCCTGTTGGCCTCGGCCGGCCCGGAACGCGGCGAATCACCGCAACTGATCGCCTGCCACGGCGCCCCACTGGAAAGCACCTTCAACACCGTGCTCAAGGAACTGGCCCCAATACCCGCAAATCGCCCGCAACCGGCAAGCCAACCGTGCTGGATCCCGGTCAACTGGATCAAACCTGAGCAAGCAGACCTGCTTTGGGTGTCCGGCCCTGTTACAGGCGACCCTGTTAAGGCCATGCAACACATCGAGGCCTTCCGTTCACTCAATAAACAGGTTGTGTTAGACGAGCGAAACATCTCCGTAGCGCGAAAAACAGACGATTCACTGCTGGTTAGGGGTGAAGAACAGGTCGCCTTAGGCCTGAAGCTTCTATTGATTCATGCTAAACATATGCCAGAAACACCTAAGGCCCTTTAAACAAACCCCTCCTAACCCGCTATTTTCGCTGTAAATTCCCTTTACTTTTCCCCGTGTTTACGGCCTATTAGGCGCAGATCAATGCCAAACTGACATTATCTGCCCCTGGTAGGCACCCGCTATCGACGTAGGAAATGTTGATGAATTTTATTCATCGTCAGATTTTTCCTACGAAACTACGATATTTTTCCTACCGTAACGGCTGAGATACACCACTACCTATGCTAGAGTGCTGCCCAAGGCTGCACGGAGAGCTGGGCAGCTGATAAACGAGACAAAGACTGTCCGTTTGTGTGTCAGCTTCTTTTTATAATGAAACCTGGAGTAAACAATGGCTGCTTCCACCTATCTCGCTCAAGTACAACAACTGTACATCGCTTACTTCGGCCGTCCTGCTGACCCAATCGGTCTGCAGTACTGGGCTACCCAAATCGACGCAGCCAACGGCAGCATCGCAGCAGTTCAGGCTGGTTTCTCCGCTTCCGCTGAGTCCCAAGCTCTGTTCGGTAACAAGTCGACCATCGACAAAGTTACTGCTATCTACCAGAACGCTTTCGGTCGCGCTCCAGAACCAGCTGGCCTGGCTTACTGGGTTGCTCAACTGGACTCCGGTAAAGTCACCCAAGCTCAAGCTTCGTGGACCATCCAACAGTCCGCTGGCCCAGGCGACGCTGCTGCCGTTCAGAACAAACTGACCGCTGCTCAGGCTTTCACCGCCAACGTTGACACCACTGCAGAAATCCAGGGCTACCAGGGCGCTAACGCTGCTGCCTCGGCTCGCGCTTTCCTGGCGACCGTTACTGCTGACAACGCTACCGCTACTGCTGCTGTCAACAACGCACAAGCAGCTGTAACTGCTGCCGCTGTTGGTACTCCAGGTTCGAGCTTCGTCCTGACTACCGGCATCGACGCTCTGGTTGGTACTGGCAACAACGACACCTTCACCGGTGTGTACAACGGTGCAGGCGCTACTTCTAACACCCTGAATGCTGGCGACAGCATCGACGGTGGCGCTGGCGTTGATACCCTGAAAGTGATCGTTACCAGCATCGCTGCTGGCGGCGCCCCACTGGCTGGCGTTGCAATCACCAACGTTGAAAAACTGTCCGTACAGAACATCGGCGGCAACGCCGCTGTTGTGAACGTTGCTCCGATCGCTGGTGTTACCACCGTTACCTCGCTGAACAGCACCTCGGCTGTTAACTTCCAGAACCTGGCTACCGGTACTGAAGTCATCGTTAGCGGCTCGGGCGCAAACCAAGGCGCAGTGACTTTCAACCAAGCCACTGTAACTGACGCTGTTAAAGTCACCCTGAACGGTGGCGTAACTGGCGTTAACGTTGCATCGGTCAACGCCATTACAGGCCTTATTGCTGGTACTGCAACTTCTGCAGCTATCAACTCCACTGGCGGCGCTAACAGCGGCACTCTGACTCTGACCGGCGGTACTGGCACACTGACTTCGTTGTCCGTCAACGCTGACAGCAGCCTGAACGCAACTCTGGCTGCTGGCGACTTCGCAGCACTGGGCGCTGCTCTGACCGTTACTGGCGGCGCAGCAGTTAACCTGGGTTCGAATGGCGTTTTCAAAACCATCGACGCATCGGCTAACGCTGGTGGCTTGACTGTTGGTCTGAACGCTCTGACTTCGAGCTTCAAAGGCGGCGCTGGCGCTGACTTCCTGACTGGCACAGCTAAAGTTGCAGCAACCGCAGTTATCGACGGCGGCGCTGGCGTTAACACTGTTGCAGCTACCCTGATCAACAGCAGCAACGCTGCAGTGTTCAAGAACTTCCAAGTGCTGGATCTGACCGGCGCAGGTGCTGGTTCGACTGCTACAGCACCTAACACTCTGGATGCATCTCTGCTGACTGGTTCCACCATCACCGGTGTTTCCCTTTCTGGTGCTCAGGGTGGTGCTGGTGCCTTCATCCTGAGCAACCTGGTTGAAAACGCTGGTGGTTTCAACGTCAACGTCACTGGTAACAGTGCCGGTAGCCTGACCTTGGGCTTCACCGCTGCAAGCGTTGCTGGCACCGCTGACGTTCTGAACTACAACTTCAACGCTGCTAACGGTATCAACGGCAACGCTGGCACTGTTACTTCGAACGGCATCGAAACCATCAACATCAGCTCGAAAGGCGGCGTTGGCTCCGTTAACTCGTTGACTGTTGTTGATAACGCTGTCAAGTCGATCGTTGTTACTGGTGATCACCAGCTGACTCTGAACGTTTCAGCTCAGACTGGCACTTCGACGCTGACCAGCATCGACGCTTCTGCTACCACCGGCGGCGCTCTGATCACTGTAAATGCAGCAACTGACGCTCAGGGTGTTGCTGGTAATGGTATCCAGTCCGCGCTGACCATCAAAGGCGGTTCTGGCGTTGACACCATCACTGTCGCCACCTCCGCTGGTGTAGGCTCTGTTGGTGCAATCGTTACTACTGGTGCTGGCAACGACACCATCAACGTTGCTGCTGCAACTGCTCAGCTGACCAACGGCGTTACTCAGTTCACCACCATCACTGACTTCGCTAAGGGCGACGTGCTGGCATTCGGTGCAGGTACTACTGGTACAGCAGCGATCAAGGTTGACGCAAGCGTCGCAACTTCGTTGGCTTCGGCTCTGACTACAGCATTCTCTACAGCGGCCGGTAGCGCTGCTGGTGCAGTTTCCTGGTTCAACTACGGTGGCGACACTTACGTGGTCGACCACGTAACTGGCGGTGCCGCATTGAACGCTACAGACGTAGTTGTAAAACTGAGCGGTACTCTTGACCTGTCGCACGCCACTCTGGCTGCTGGCAACCTGACTTTCGCCTAAGTCTCTTTTAGAGATACACCCTCTGTGCAAACAGAGGGTGTAGGTAGAAAAGCTAAAAAAACCCGCTTCTTTAAAGGAAGCGGGTTTTTTGTTTATCCGGTAAGTGCTTTAGAAATTAATGCAGACCGCCAAAATCGAAAGTATCGTTGATTGAGCCGGTTCCTTGAATAGCAGCATCACCCTGACGCCGAAGCGCCTCAGCCAGAAGATGCACCTTCTGCATGGAAATGACCTGCGAGTAAATCACCGGCAGCGCGTCTGCTTTACGAAGAGCAAGGAAGTCTTCATCGGACAAAGCGTGCAAGGTCGCTTCATCAACCTGATAAAGCCCATGTACAGGTGTACGCTCTTCGTTGTCTTCCAGCACAAGTTCCCAAGGCTTGATCAAGTTATATTTGGCCAGCGCCGCACAAATATTCTGGGTCAATTTCCGGCTAGCGTTAAAGGTCTGTACGGACGCAAATACTTTGGCGATGGTCTCGGTTACCTGGCCGTCTTCCGTATAAAAAGGCTCACCCAAACTGCTTTCAAGCACACACGCTTGATCGACGCACAAGGCCTGTTGGTCTGTGCCATCAATATCAAACAACTCGAATGGGCTGCTGCGGTAAGTAACCGGCAAGTAATCCGAGAGCCATTTCCCGTCATCGGACACAAACAGGTTCTGCCCAGGCTTGAGGCCCATGACCACGACCAACATAAACTCTTCGCCACGCTTGATAAAAGCAATGGGCATGGAATGCAGCGCGGCCGATAAATCATTCACAAACAACGGCGCAACGGTATCGCTCTTGGCAAACAACAATGACTCGCGACGCAACCAGCGTTTGTCGCGGTGGGTTTCGAGGGTAATAGGAACGTAATTGGTCATCTGAATACTCCTGTGTAAAACGTCGCCAATGCGACCTCTAGGCTGTGCTCGACCTTAACAGAAAACATAACTCGGTTCAGGCCCCGCCAGACGTTCAGCCGTAATCCACCCATCGTGTCAGCGAATTATTTATCCGCCGCAAACCAAATGGCGTAGGAGCGGACTTGTCCGCGAATGCGGTATATCAGGCGAGGATGATATTGGCCGTGCTGACGCCTTCGCGGACGAGTCCGCTCCTACAGAGGGCCGTGTTTATTGCGCGACAGCGCGGCGTCTGGACGACGGGCGATCTCCCACAGGATGTTTGGCGGGGAGGGCATCGGTAGGGCTCATCAAACCAGCGCCTCGACTTCCGCCAACAAGGCAGAAGGGCTGCACTTCAAGGCCCCGGCCAGTTTGAAAATAACGGTGACGGTGGGCTGATTAACTCCGCGCTCTATCAGACTCACATAATTTCGCTGCACGTCCGCTTCCAGCGCCAACTGCTCCTGGGTCAAGCCCATGTCTTTACGCCTGCGTCGTAGCACCGTGCCGAAGGCCAGGCTGATGTCCAAATCCGTTCCCCTTTATGAGAGGGGCCACTGTCGGGGATCGACCTGTTCGGGTCTTCACAGTATATTGTGAATTACACCGTCGGCCTTGATTGCCGAGTTTTGCTGAACATGCCGATTTTCCGAAACGGAAGCCGAACCCAGGGAGCTACAAGATGAAATCCAAAACCCAGCACCGTCCCCGCAGCATCAAAACCTCTACCAGCCACTGCCGCTTCTGCCGAACCAGACCCATGCATAAAACCCATCGCACGCCGGTTCGTCACGAATTCAAGGATGGCGACCAGATTGCCCGCGGAATGTATGTGTACCTGACGTCGCTCTGGGAAGCGTTGCCGCTGGAGAGAAAGCAGGCGCTGGGGTTTGATCCGGCGATGGGGATTGAAGGGGAAGAGAAGATGTTGAATCAGATGGCGCGGCTTTTATTGGAGTATGCCGAGCAGACATTTCAACGCGCATTGATGGCGCGGCGGCGGCGGTTGGGGGGATAAGGGTTTGGTGGCTGCGTTGTTTGTGGGTGGTGTGTCAGGTGCGGGTGGTGTTGGGTGTGCTGACGCTTTCGCGGACGAGTCCGCTCCTACAATTTAAAATTTGGGCCTGCCCCAGTTTGGTCGGCGTGCCCCGTCCATGTAGGAGCGGACTTGTCCGCGAACACGGTGTGTCTGGCGAGGGTGATGTTGGATGTGCTGACGTCTTCGCGGACGAGTCCGCTCCTACAATTTAAAATTTGGGCCAGCCCCGGTTTGGTCGGCGTGCCCCGTCCATTTAGAAGCTCGTCCGCGAAAGCGATGTTTCAGGCGCGGAAAATATCGCCTGTGCTGACGCTTTCGCGGGCAAGCCTCGCTCCAACAGTTTTAGAGTCGGCGCACTCTCATTCACGCAGGTTATTTGCAGCGAACTCAATTATCAGCGTTTCAATCCATCTCTATTTTTGGCTTATCGTTATTACTTAATTAAATATTATTTCCGACGTTATATAACTTTCATGTAACAACTATCGTGTTAGATTGGCCCAGCAAATGGATTCGGCGTCAGCGTCGTGCTTGTTTGTTCACTCTCACCATATGGATTTTGGGGTAAACGCAATGGCTGCTTCGACGTACTTAGATCAAGTTCAACAACTGTATATCGCTTATTTCGGTCGCCCGGCTGACACGGTGGGGCAGGCTTTCTGGGCTACTCAGATCGATGCCGCCAATGGCAGCATTGCTTCGGTGTTGGCGGGTTTCTCGGCTTCGGCTGAATCCGTTGCGTTGTTCGGTAACAAGTCGAGTGTCGATAAGGTCACGGCGATTTATCAAAACGTATTCAACCGCGCGCCAGAAGCAGCGGGCCTGGCTTACTGGGTTGCGCAGCTGGACGCTGGCAAGGTCACTCAGGCGCAGGCTTCGTGGACCATTCAGCAGTCGGCCGGTGCAGGGGATGCTTCTGCCGTTGCCAACAAACTGGCCGCCGCCAAGGCGTTTACCGCGCAGATCGATACGGCTGCTGAGATCGCAGGCTATAACGGCGCTGTTTCTGCCGCCTCCGGCCGCGCTTACCTGAGCGGTGTCGATTCAACTGCCGCTTCTCTGACCAACGCTAACGCGGCTGCAGCAGCCGCATTGGCAGCGGCGAGCGGCACGACGCCACCTGTGGTGACACCGCCCGTGGTTACTCCGCCCGTAACGACGCCGAAGACTTTTGTCGTGACCGAGAACGCTCTCTCTCACGTGCTGGAGTTCACGGGTACAGCAACCGGTGCCGTTACCGTGACGGCCTCCGACGCGACGCACCTGACCTTCACTCGCGAAGGTGTCTCAACGAGTTCTGCACTCAATACGGTTAAAGGCATCAACATCCCAAGCGATGCTGTTTCGATTACCACGGCCATCGCCGCGAATCTACAGACCGCTAACGCCAATCAAGCGATCCGGTTTGATGCGAGCGATGCCGTCACCATTACCGGTATCGCCAGTGCCGATGAAACCAATGCACTGACGTTGTATACCAAAGCCAACGTAGGCGGCAGCTCGGTCACCCTGGTGGCTGCAGACGGCAACTGGAGTGTGGGGGCGGCGGCTCTGAATACGGTCCTGAATGCCGGCGGAAAATTGGCCGGTGCACTCACTGTGACCGGGATTCTTTCCATCGACGAGGCCTTCGCACTGATCAATTACAGCACCGCCACCACCGGCGCCAGCAGCCTGTTGCTGACGGCTCAGGATGGCAACTGGAACGTAACGGCCGGAACGTTGACCGGCGTGCTGGCTGCCAACCAAAAGCTGGCCGGTGCGGTTACGGTGACTGGCATTACCGGTGCCAATGAAGCAACGGCACTAACGACCTTCACGAAAGCAACCGTTGGCGCAGACAGCTTGACGCTGGGCGCTGGGGACGGAACCTGGAGCGTCGCAGCCGCCACGCTGACCACGGCCCTCGCTGCCAGCCAGAAACTGGCCGGTGCAGTGACAGTGACCGGGATCGCCAGCGCCAATGAAGCAAGCGCACTGACGGCCTTCACGAAAACTAACGTTGGCGCTGACAGCGTGACGCTGACGGCTGCGGATGGTAACTGGTCCGTTGGCGCAACGACCCTGGCTGCAGCGAGCACAGCGGGTATTACGTTGGCGGCAGGCGATGTAGTGACCATCAACAACCTCATCAATCAAGGTCTGCAAAGCATTGGCAACAGCTTCCAGTCGGGCAATGACAAACTCGGATTTTCGGGGGCCGACCTTGTTGGGGCGACGGGTTTTGTGTCGGCAAGCAGTGCGGTTAACTTCGTGTCTGTGGGCAACTCCCGAGTGGAACTGGTTATCGGGACCGGAGTAAACCTGGTTGCGTCGAACGCACAGGCTGCCTTTCTGTTCGATACCGCCACCCACATCCTGAGCTACGATGCCGACGGCACTGGCGTCGGGCTGGCCATCCCGTTGTTGACCCTGAGCGGCGTAAGCACCCTCAGCGCAACGGACTTTGCGGTCACGGCGCCTGTTCCCAGCTAACTTGTGCTGACGCTTTCGCGGACGAGTCAATCTCATGTTGCCCCTTGATCTGCCGATAAACCGGTAGCGACGGATCAAGGGGAACACGGACGATGGTCTCAACAGTGACTGCCTACATTGACTTGCGCAATCGTGCGCTGCCGGGTGAGGGCTACGATGGTGTTGTGCGGATTACGGTCGGTGGCCTTTATGGCACGGGGGTGTTGCTGTACGACGGGCAAGCGGTCCTGACGGCGGCACATTTGTTTGCCAACGGCACCGACGGCACCAGTGTGCAGTTCGAAACCAGTACCGGCATCCAGACGATGGGGGCGAAGAAAGTCAGCGTGATGGGGAGCTATGACCCCGTCAACACCAATGACGACCTGGCCATTGTCTGGCTCAACGGCCACGCGCCGCTCTCTGCCGATCGTTATGACCTGTATCGCAGCAGTGATGAAATCGGCCAGACCCTGACCATGGTGGGCTACGGCCAGCCAGGCACGGGCGCTACGGGTGAGTTGCTTTCGTATAACGGCAGCCCCATTCGCCAGAAGGCCAACAACCAGTTCGATGCCGATGCCTCCGCACTGAAAAACGTGCTGGGTTCGGCCATGAGCTGGACGCCAAAGGTGGGGACGCAGCTGATTGCTGACTTTGATAACGGCAAGCCTGCCCAGGATGCGCTGGGGCAGTTGATTAACCGACCGGGGTTGGGCCTGGGCCAGAACGAAGGCCTGATCTCGCCGGGGGATAGCGGTGGCCCGGCGTTTATCAACGGCAAGGTAGCGGGCATCGCCAGTTACATCACCGCGCCAAGCCAAGGCAGTGTGCACCCGGACATCGACAACAAACTGGACAGCAGTTTTGGCGAAATTGCCTCATGGCAACGGGTCAGTGCCTACCAGCAGGTGATCGATCAAGCGGTACGCGCCAACTACCCCGACGCGCCCACCCGACCCGAAGACGTCAAGCAAACAGTAGTGGAAGGCAACAGCGGTACTACTAACGCTTACTTCCTGCTGCAGTTCACTGGTATGCGCAGTGATCCGAATCAGTTGTTGAGCGTGGATTACGCCACCCGCGACGGCACCGCCAAGGCAGGCCAGGATTACATCGCGGTGCATGGCACGCTGGTGATTTACCCTAATGAGAATCAGGCGGTCATTGCCGTGGAGATCATCGGCGACAAGATTCCTGAACCGGATGAGACCTTTTACCTGGACGTGACCCATCCGGTGGGTGGCAGCTTCGGTGAAGGGGTGATCATGCTGACAGGGATGCGCACCATCGTGAATGACGATGCGTTTGCGGCCTGATCGGTAGGTATACAAGCCTACCCGCAGGAGCGGACACGTCCGCGAAAGCGGTGGTTCAGGTGCGGGGGATGTTGTCTGTGCTGACGTCCACCCAATTACGCATGGCAAACACGATACCTGTAGGAGCGGACTCGTCCGCGAAAGCGGTGGTTCAGGTGCGGGAGATGTTGTCTGTGCTGACGTCCACCCAATTACGCATGGCAAACACGATACCTGTAGGAGCGGACTCGTCCGCGAAAGCGGTGGTTCAGGCGAGGGAGATGTTGCCTGTGCTGACGTCTTCGCGGACGAGTCCGCTCCTACAATGGGTAAGCGGTGGTTCAGGTGCGGGGGATGTTGCCTGTGCTGACGTCTTCGCGGACGAGTCCGCTCCTACAATGGGTAAGCGGTGGTTCAGGTGCGGGGGATGTTGTCTGTGTTGACGTCTTCGCGGACGAGTCCGCTCCTACAATGGGTAAGCGGTGGTTCAGGTGCGGGAGATGTTGTCTGTGCTGACGTCCACCCAATTACGCATGGCAAACACGACCCAGTGGATTTTTGTCAAAGCCAGTTTTAGCCCGCCACCAACCGATAAATCTCGGCGGTTTGTTCGGCGCAGCGTTGCCATGAGAAATCGGCGGCGCGCTTGAGGCCGTTGGCAGCCAGGGCTTGGCGTTGGCCTGGGTCGATCAGCAGGGCTTGCAGGCGTTCAGCCAGGTGCTCGCGGCTGCCTCGCTCGAACAATGCGGTGCTGCCCGTGCTGAACTCGGCCATGCAGGTGTCGGCGCTGCACAGCACCGGCACGCCGCTGCTCATGGCTTCGAGTACCGGCAAACCAAAGCCTTCGTACAACGACGGGTAGCAGAACAACCCGGCTCCCGCGTACAACGCTGGCAAATCCGCAGCAGGCACAAACTTGAGGTGGCGCAGGCCATGGGTGACACCCAGGCTGGCGATTCGGGCATTGAGCTCTTCACCATGCCAGCCTGGTGCGCCGGCCAGCACCAGTGGCATGTCTCGTCGCAAGGGCTCGGGCATGCTGCACCAGGCGTCGATCAGCAGGTCCACGCCTTTACGGGGCTCCAGGGTGCCGACGAACAACACATAGCCGCCATGGTGCAGGCCGTGACGCTGCAACACGGAAGCGCTTTGTTCGGCGGTGTGGGGCTTGAAGCGTGCATCGGCGCCCAGGTAAACACTGCGCACGCGATCAGGGGCGACGGCGAAATCCTCGATCAGTTCCTGGCGTACAGTTTCCGAATCGGTGATCAGGAAATCAGCCCTGGCCAGGGTTTTCGGTAACTGCTGGGTCAGCCAGGCAACGCGAGCGGGCGGGTGCATGTGTGGATGATGCACAAACGACAAGTCGTGAATGGTGGCGACGCTTGGCCCGGGATGGGCTTTAAGGATGATGTTGGGTTCGTGGTAGATGAAGTCTTTGTAGTGTCGGGCGTTGAAACGCAGTTGGGCGTTGCGCAGCACTTCACGCAGTTGATAGGCCATGGGCAATCGACTGAAGCGGCTACGCAACCCTCCGGTGCTACGCGCCTGGGGCTGGGTCAACGCCGTGTCGCAATCGTGCAGCGCATCCTGAGCGCTGCTGAAGCGGCGGGCATTGAAACACTCCACCGCTGCCAGCTGCGGTAAACGGCTCAATTCCTGGAGCAAATGGTAGGTGTAGTTACCGATACCCGTCAGAGGCGGAACCAGCGATTCGGTATTGATCAGAACCTTCATGAAGGCCGGGCTACCTGCACCCGCCAATACGCCAGCAGTTGTTCAAGGGTTGAATGCAGATTGATTGCCGGTTGCCAGCCTGTGGTGGCACGCATGGCCTGGGTGTCGCCCGTGGCGGTGGGGATATCGGAGGGGCGCATGCGCTCTGGATCCTGGGTCACGGTGATCTGGGCGCTGCTCATGCCCAGCAACTCATCAAGGATGTCGCGGATCTTGCGCGGTTGGCCGGAACAGATGTTAAAGCAACGCGGGTATTCGCCATTGCGGGTCGACAGTTGCAGCAACTGGACATAGGCCGCACACACATCGCTGACATCCAGAAAGTCCCGGCTGGCTTCCAGGTTACCGACTTTGAGTACTGCCTCTTGCTGACCGGCTTCGATCAACGCGATTTGGCGGGCGAACGAGGCGGTCACGAAATCGGCTGATTGCAGCGCGCCGATGTGGTTGAACGGACGCACGATCACGCCCGGCTGACCTTGCCGGAAGTATTCCTGGAACGCGGCTTCGGCGGCGAGCTTGCTGGCTGCGTAGGGGTTCAACGGCTGGCAGAGGCTGTCTTCTTTCAGCGCGACGCCTTGTTTGAAGCTGGCGCCGTAGACTTCCGATGAGCTGACAAACAATACGAATGCATCAGGTGCCTTGCGACGCAGGGCCTGCAACAGATTGACGCTGCCCATGACGTTGGTCTGCCAGGTCAGCAACGGCTCCTGAAAACTCATCGGCACATTGGTGATAGCCGCCAGGTGCACGACGTGGGTCGGGGCGGCTTCGGTAATGGCCTGCTCAAGTGCTTCAGGATCACGGATGTCGCACTGCAGGCTTTGGTCTGCGTGCTGCGGCAGGGGCGAGGAAGCACCCACCAGAGCAATAACGTGATGACCGGCCTGCTGCAGGATCTTGCACAAAATCTGCCCAACAAAACCGTTGGCGCCCGTAATGAGGGTGCGTTGCATATCGGGATTTCCTTACCTGAGAGCCGTGGCGCAAGCGCGGTAGTTTAACAGGCCGTATAAATCACGATAGGGCGGTGAAGTTCACATCCTTTTGGGGAGCAGACTTGTCCGCAAAAGCGATGTTTCAGGTTCGAGAGACGTCGTCTGTACTGACGCTTTCGCGGACGAGTCCGCTCCTACGGGGGAAGTGTGGCAAATCCGGCATTGTCGCGGCCTGATACCTCGCCAACACATCACCTAGGAGCGGACTCGTCCGCGAAGACGGCAGGGACTAGCCTTGCATCACCTCGATCCCGGTCACATTGAATAGGCTGAGGTTAAACGCGCCGCTTTTCTTCAGCGTGGCATCGCCACTGCTGCCTGTGATGTTCTGCACATCCGTCAAGATGACGCCAGTCAGGTCGTACACGCCCGTTGTGCTCAGCACGAGAGAATCGTTGCCCCCATTCCCCATTATCCAGTCACCTGAGTTGAGCGAAGCGGGGTCCGTTGTGAATGTGTCGTCACCTGTTGTACCAACCAGGAATGGTAAGCAGCTACATGGCGTCGTGCTACCAGAGAGTATCTGTAATGACACACCTTGTCCGAAAGTTCTACGGCTGACTGATGGTCCGATAGATTTCAGACGTTTCCTGAGCACAACGCTTCCAGGAGAACGCTTTGGCCCGCTGCAGCCCTGCGGTTGCCACGCTCAGGCGCTGCTGTTCGTCACTGAGCAGGCTGTCGAGCTGCGAGGTCAGTTGTTCAACATTACCGCGCTCAACCAGCAAGGTGCTGCCTTGGGCGAACTCGGACATGGAGGTGTCCGCCGTGCAGATCACCGGCACACCGGATTGCATGGCTTCAAGCACTGGCAGGCCAAACCCTTCATATAGCGATGGGTAGGCGAACACCGCCGCGCCGGCATAAAGGGTCGGCAGGTCGTTGCCTGAAACGAAAGACAGCTGGCGCAGACCATGGCTGGCTTCCAGCGCCTTGATGCGGTCGTTCAACGCCTGGTTGTGCCACCCCGGCGCACCGGCCAGTACCAATGGGAACTCTTCACGCAATGCCTGGGGAAGGCGGCACCAACTGTCGATCAAGGTATCGACGCCCTTGCGTGGCTCCAGCGTGCCGACAAACAACACATAGCGACCGTGCTGCAAGCCATAGCTTTGCAGCGTGGGGCCTGTCTGTTCGGCGGCTTGCGGGCGGTAGGCTTCGCTGGCCCCCAGATAGACGGTACGCACTCGGTCAGCGCTGACGCCGAAGTCACCGATCAGCTCGTCACGGATCAAATCCGAGTCGGTGATCAGAAAGTCCGCACGATTCAACGTCTGGGGCAGCTTCGCGCTCAGCCATTCCACACGCTTGCGAGGGTGAAACTGCGGGTAGTGCAGGAACGACAAATCATGGATCGTCGCGACGCTGGGGCCGGCGTGGGTTTTGAGCATGAAGTTGGGTTCGTGGTAGACGTAGTGACGTCGCTCACCGGCGCGCACGCGGCGTCGTGCATCAAGCAGCACTTCGCGGGCACGGTAGGTAAAGGTCCAGCGCTTGAGCAGGTCACGCAGTTGCGATTCAAGCATTTGCGGCAGGCTGCGCTTTATCGCGCTTTCGTCCTTACGCCCATAAAGAGCGCTGGCTGCACTGCAGTTGGCAAGGGCCTGATCGGCACTGCAATAGTTGGCGCCCAGGAAGCAATCGATGGTCTCGATATCAAGGAGCTGTAGCTGTTCGAGCAGGTTGAAGGTGTAGTTACCAATGCCGGTCAGCGGGGGGATGAGCGATTCGATATTGAGCAAAAGCTTCATGACGTCGGACGTACCTGGCTGCCAGTCGGCGAGCGATCATTGGGGGCAAAAGGGGCTTTTTTTCAAGCGCGCAAGTCTAGCAGGACAGGCAGTGGCAAGCAGGCTGAAAGTGCCGTTTCAAGGCCTTTGGCAATATTTTTTTGGATCCGTTTACAGCTTTTTTATATGACTTCCATCATTTTGAAATAAATTTTTACTTGCCAGTTGACGCTTCGATCTCTGCGCAGCATTGTGGCGATTCAATATCATCCACATTTCAGCAAAAAAGGATGACGAAGAAGAGTGCATCGTTCACGGCCAACAGATAGACTCCTCTACCAAGTTTGTCATCGCAGATGACGACCTGCTCGGATGCTTAGTCGCAACCGAGGAGCAAGCTGCAGTCGTAACCATTCTCCAGGATGGCTTTATGATTTGAAGTTCGGCATCGTGGGCCTCCCACGATGCCTTTTTATTTTCTGCGGTCGCGAAACCCGTCAGCCCACCAGCTGGCGCTGGCAGGCGACCCGGATTCACATCAGCCACAAACCGTGCGAGAGCGCGTCGGTGGTGTTGCTGATGTTCTCATTGCTTTCAGAGAAAGACGCCAGCACCTCATTGGGCTGCATGCCCGATGCCATAGCCTTGCTCCAGTACTGATAACCGGTGGCGTCAGCCGAGCGGTGCAGTACGTGCTGGTAATAGCTGTTGATGATCGAGTTCTGATCGTTGTTGGGGTTGAGCGCCTTGAACTCGCGGCTGTTGACGAAGCCTTGGGCGACTTGCGACAGGCTGGCACCGTTGTCCATCTGGCTGATCCAATAGTTCAGGCCCACCACATCCGGCTTGCGATCAAACGCCGCCTGATAAGCACGATAGGCCGAACCTGCGTTCTCACCCGCTTTCACATCCAGTGCCAACACTGAACCGTCGCCAAAGCTGATGCGCTCGATGCTGAAAAGGGTGTCGGTCTTGCCGGTGGCAGTGACCTTGGCGAGGTTGGTATCGCCACTGACCTGATAACTGTTTTTACCGCCATCATAAATAACGGTGTCTATGCCCTTGCCGCCGAAGTACGTGTCATTGCCCGTGTACGCATAGAGCTGGTCGTTGCCGGCCGAACCCAACACAGTGTCGTTGCCCCCCAGGAGCAATGACCGGCCACCCGTCACATTCTGGCTGTTCACATAGTTTGTATAGACGGCGGCATCGGCATTGATGCCCGAGATATCGAAGTAGGGCACACCGTCCTTGGAGTACTGGATTTCCTGCAGGGTGCCGCTCGACATACCGCGGTAGAAGCCACCGGAGACCAGGTAGGTCAACGAAGAGCCATATATGTCGGTGACATTGGTGCCGCGAGCATATTGATAGTGGGTCGGCGACGCGATGTTGACGGTTACAAAACCATCCCAGTCATTAAGGTTAAAAGTACTGGCAGGGCGGGAATAGGTAACGGTGCTCATTTGGCATCCATGTCGAAAATAAAACCGCGATGATACGCGATGGATACATTTGTCAGAACGCCGGCAGTCGTTTTATTGTCAGTGGTCTCCTCCCCGGCGGTTGCATCCCCCTGTATCGCCTCGGATAATGCCCGCCTCGCTACGCCGCACGTGGCACAAGAATGGAGTTGCTATGTTCACCCCTGTAATCCTGGCTGGTGGTAACGGTTCTCGTCTTTGGCCTCTTTCGCGCCAGAGCTTTCCCAAGCAGTTTCTTGCACTGGATGGTCAGGATCAGGGCACGATGTTTCAGCGCACGCTGGCTCGGCTGCAAGGCCTTGAGCACTCGCCTGCCGTGGTCGTGAGCAACGAAAACCACCGGTTTATCGTCGCCGAGCAGCTGCGCGTGGCGAAGATGACCAGCCGCCGGATCATCCTTGAGCCGCTGGCACGCAACACCGCGCCGGCCATCGCCCTGGCCGCACTGGAAGCGACCGCCGATGGCAGCGACCCGATCCTGCTGGTGCTGGCCGCAGATCACCATATCCATGACGAAGAAGCGTTCCGCGTTGCCGTGGCTCAGGCCCAGGTGCACGCGGCGGCCGGGCGTCTGGTGACGTTTGGTATCACGCCGACCCACGCTGAAACCGGCTTCGGCTACATCCAGTGCGGCGCAGCGGTTGAGCAGGGTGCATTTGCGATTGCGGCGTTCAAGGAAAAACCATCCCCGGAAATGGCCGAAGAGTATCTGTCTTCGGGCGTGTACCTGTGGAACAGCGGCATGTTCATGTTCCGCGCCTCGGTGTTCCTGGCGGAACTTGAGCAACATCGCCCGGACATCCTCGCCGCCTGTCGCGTATCGCTGGAGCACGCCCAGGCCGACAGCCACTTCCTGCACGTGCAGGCCGAGCAGTTCGCGCTGTGCGCCGATGAGTCGGTGGACTACGCGGTCATGGAGCACACGGCTGCGGGTCTGGTTGTACCGCTGGACGCTGGCTGGAACGATCTGGGCAGCTGGGCGGCGATCTGGGACGTGGGCCCGCACGATGCCAACAAGAATCGCCTGGAAGGCGACGTGATGGCCATCGACACCCATAACTGTCTGGTGCAGTCCCACCATCGTCTGGTGGCAACCGTGGGCCTTGATGACCTGATCGTCATCGAAACCAAGGACGCCGTGCTGGTTGCCAACAAGCACGACAGCCAGCAGGTCAAGGATGTGGTCAAGCGTCTGCAGGCGCAGGAGCGCGAAGAGTACATCAGCCATCCGCTGGTCAATCGTCCGTGGGGCCATTACGACACCGTCGACAAGGGCGAACGCTACCAGGTCAAGCGAATCAAGGTTTTGCCGGGGGAATGCCTGTCGTTGCAACTGCATTACCACCGCGCCGAACACTGGATTGTGGTGTCGGGCACTGCCAAGGTGATTTGTGGCGACAAGGAGCTGATCCTGTCGGAAAACCAGTCCACCTACATCCCGCTGGGCGTGAAGCACTCCCTGGCCAACCCCGGCAAAGTGCCGCTTGAGCTGATCGAAGTGCAATCCGGGGCTTACCTGGGCGAAGACGACATCGTGCGCTTCGAAGACCGCTACGGACGTTTGGCCAAGTAATCAATACCTGAGGTCGTTCCCACATGCATGGGAACGACCGGCACCGATTATCGTCCCAGAAGCCGTGCGAGCCCAACGCTCAGGGGCGTTGCTGCCGGGACGTCGAAACGCTCGAGCATTCGCTGGTTGTTGGCACGTGAATGGCGAATATCCCCAGAGCGAGCCGGGCCATAGCTGACCGGCGGCAATTCTCCAAGTACTTCTGCCAGCGCGCTTAGCATCTGGTTCAAGGTCGTGGACTGGTTCAACCCGACATTCACCGCCCCCTCCTCGATGACTGGCAATTCCAGTGCCTGCACCAGCAGTGCCGCCAGATCGCCTACGTAGAAGAAATCCCTTGTTTGCTCCCCGTCTCCAAAGACAGTAATCGGGAGACCTTTTTCAGCACGCTCGCAGAAAATGCTGATCACGCCCGAATAAGGAGATGACGGATCCTGGCGAGGGCCGAAGATATTGAAGAAGCGAAACAGTGCGGGCTCCAGACCGTGTTGGCGACGGTAGAAATCCAGGTAGTACTCGCTCGACAGTTTGTCCGATGCGTAAGGTGTCAGCGGGGATTTGGCCGTGTCTTCGCTGATCGCCTCACCTTCGCCATTGTTGCCATAAACCGCAGCGCTCGACGCGAACACAACCCGCTTGATCGACGCCTTGCGCATCGCTTCGCAAACATTGAGCGTGCCAATAAAATTGCTCTGATGGGTGCGAACCGGATCGTCCACCGATGCCTGCACAGAAGCAACAGCGGCCAGATGCACGACTGCCTGACATCCCTCAGCGGCGCGCGCCACCCGTTCAGCATCGGCCACGTCGCCAACGATCAACTGGACAGCAGGGTTATCCAGCGGCAGGTTGCTGCGCTTGCCGGTGGACAGGTCATCGAGCACTCGCACTGCATGGCCTTTGGCGAGCAAGGCATCGACAAGGTGCGAACCAATGAAGCCGGCACCGCCGGTGATGAGGATGGGTGCTTGAGACATGGCGGCGAACGATCTCCGGTGTGAAGAAAATAATAGGCGGCGGAACATAGCATGATTAAAGAGCAATCAGAGAGGGTTCCAGATGGGCACCAATCTCGTCCCCTCAGGACAACGCTTGGTCCACAGGCAAGCACAGATGTTGCATAAATGCCGCTAGAAGCCGGTATTCGATGAAAATTCAACCATCTGGCACCTACTCGATACTATCCGTAATGTTTTTTTGCCATCATTGAGCTTCGTTGCTCGCCAATGCAACCAAACGCACCAATACTGACGCTAAATCCTGAAAACGCTCTAGCAGTGAGAAGGAACGCAATGCCGATGATTCCCTTGCTGATTTGCGACGACTCCAACATGGCGCGCAAGCAGCTGTTGAGGGCATTGCCCGCCGATTGGGGAGTGTCGGTCACTCAGGCAAGTAATGGCCGGGAGGGCATTGAAGCGATCCGGCAGGGTCTTGGGCAGGTGGTGCTTCTGGACCTGACGATGCCGGAGATGGACGGTTATCAGGCCTTGGCCGCCATTCGCGCGGAAAACCTGCAGGCCAAGATCATCGTGGTGTCTGGCGACGTGCAGGAAGAAGCCGTGCGCCGGGTGTTCGAACTGGGTGCGCTGGCATTTCTGAAGAAGCCCGCGGACCCGGTCAAACTCAGAAGAATCCTCGAAGACCTGGACCTGCTGGGCGAGCCTGCTGCGGCACGTGCAGCCGAACCTGGGCAGATCGCCACGCAGATCAGCTTTCAGGACGCCTTTCGCGAAACCATCAACGTCGCCATGGGACGTGCAGCTGCCTTGCTGGCGCGGGTGCTGGGTGTGTTTGTGCAGTTGCCCGTGCCCAACGTGAACATGCTGGAAGTCGGCGAGTTGCATATGGCGCTGGCCGATGCCCACAGCAGCGACCGGCTGACCGCTGTGTGTCAGGGCTACATCGGCGGCGGGATCGCGGGGGAGGCGCTGCTGATTTTTCATGACTCCGAACTCCAGGACATGGCGTCGCTGATGCGTCGTGACTCCGCTGATTATTCGGACATGGAAATGTTGCTGGACCTGTCGACTATCCTGATCGGCGCCTGCCTGAGCGGGATCGCCGAGCAGATCGACGTTTCGTTCTCCCAGGGTCACCCGCAGGTATTGGGCGCGCGGGGCGGCATCGATGAGCTGATTCGTATCAATCAGCAGCGCTGGAAGAAAACCCTGGCCGTGGAGATCAGCTACAGCGTGGAAGGCCACAACATTCATTTCGACCTGTTGCTGTTGTTCACCGAAGACTCGGTAGAGCGGCTTTCCAGAAAACTCGCTTACCTGATGAATTGACACCATGAGCATGAACGACCGGATCGACATCAAAGAGCTTCATTGGCTGCTGACCATCGTGCAGGGCATCGACGTCGGCGTGGTGGTGCTGGACCGTGATTATCGGGTGCAGGTCTGGAACACCTTCATGGAAAACCGCTCCGGGGTGTTGCCCAGCGACGCGGCCAATCAGTCGTTCTTCACCTTGTTCCCGCAGTTGAACCCGGAGTGGTTTCGCAAGAAGGTCGACAGCGTCATGACCCTGGGCACGCCCGCGTTCACCATCTGGGAACAGCGGCCTTACCTGGTCCGGTTCAAGAGTTACCAGCCCATCACCGGGCAGGAAGACTTCATGTACCAGAACACCACGATGCTGCCGCTGCGCTCGACCAACAGCGAGATCACCCACATCTGCCTGGTGATCTACGACGTGACCGACGTGGCCACCAACCGCCATCAATTGCAGGCTGCCAACAGCGAGCTGCAAAAGCTCTCCAGCACTGACCGCCTGACCGGCCTGTATAACCGCGGCCACTGGGAAGAAGCCCTGAAGCTGGAGTACGCCCGCCACTGCCGCTATGGCAACCAGTCCTCGCTGGTGATGTTCGATATCGACCACTTCAAGCGGGTCAACGATACCTATGGCCATCAGGCCGGGGACAAGGTGATCCAGCGGGTGGCCGAGGTGGTTCGCGAACACATCCGCGACGCCGACATCGCCGGGCGCTACGGTGGCGAAGAGTTTGCGGTGCTGTTGCCGGGCACCGACAAGGTGGGCGCCCGTGTGTTTGCCGAACGCTTGCGCAAAGCGGTCGAGAGCCAGGAAGTCCAGCACGAAGGCCAGGCCCTGCGTTGCACCATCAGCCTGGGCGTCGCCGACCTGAGCGAATCGATGACCGACTACAAAACCCTGATCGAACGGGCCGACCAGGCGCTGTATGCGTCGAAAAAGGGTGGGCGTAATCAGGTGTCGGTGCATTGATCGGCGACAAACAGAGGCCCGCCGCCAGTACCTGTGGGAGCGAATTTATTCGCGAGAGGCCGGCACATCCAGCATCAAAGGTGACTGACTCACCGATTCGCGAATGAATTCGCTCCTACGGGGGAATTGAGTTCAGAAACTTCTGCTAGGATCGGCATTTTTCCTGCGGCGATTCTGGACATCATGCGAGTTCAACCCACGCTCACCGTTTCTCCTGTTGACCGGCCGTTGATCGGGCGTGTCAGCCCTCCCGGCTCGAAGTCGATCACTAACCGTGCGTTGCTGCTGGCAGCCCTGGCCAAAGGCACCAGCCGCCTGAGCGGTGCGTTGAAAAGCGATGACACGCGTGTGATGTCCGAAGCCCTGCGCCTGATGGGTGTGCAGATCGACGAGCCGGACGACAGCACCTTCGTGGTCACCAGCTCCGGCCAGTGGAACGAGCCGACGCAAGCGCTGTTCCTGGGCAATGCCGGGACCGCGACGCGCTTTCTGACGGCGGCGCTGGCGAACTTCGAAGGCCGGTTCATCGTTGATGGCGACGAGTACATGCGCAAGCGCCCGATCGGTCCGCTGGTGGATGCATTGCAACGCATGGGTGTCGAGGTCAGCGCACCGAGCGGCTGCCCTCCGGTGGCGATCACCGGTAAAGGCGGGCTGGCAGGCGGGCGAATCGAGATCGACGGCAATCTGTCGAGCCAGTACGTGTCGGCGCTGTTGATGGCAGGCGCCTGCGGCAAGGGCCCGATTGAAGTCGCCCTGACCGGCACCGAAATCGGCGCACGGGGTTATGTGGACCTGACCCTGGCAGCCATGAAAGCCTTCGGCGCCCAGGTCGAGCCTGTGGGCGAAACCGCCTGGCGTGTAGCCGCCACGGGTTATCAGGCTGCAGATTTCCACATCGAGCCGGACGCTTCGGCGGCCACTTATCTGTGGGCAGCAGAGGCGCTGACCGATGGCGATATCAACCTTGGCGTAGCCGCCGAAGACTTCACCCAGCCTGACGCTTTCGCCAAGCGCGTGATCGACAGCTACCCGAACATGCCAGCCGTGATCGACGGCTCGCAGATGCAGGACGCTATCCCGACCCTGGCCGTGCTGGCCGCGTTCAACAACACACCGGTGCGTTTCGTTGGCCTGGCGAACCTGCGGGTCAAGGAGTGTGACCGGGTGTCGGCGCTGTCCCACGGCTTGTGCGCCATTGCGCCGGGGCTGGCGATCGAGGAGGGCGACGACCTGATCGTCAACGCCAACCCAGGGCTGGCTGGGCAAACCGTCGACGCGCTGATCGACACCCACGCCGACCACCGCATCGCCATGTGTTTTGCGCTGGCGGGGTTGAAAACCGCAGGCATCAAGATTCAGGACCCGGACTGCGTGGGCAAGACCTACCCCGGTTACTGGGATGCACTGGCTTCGTTGGGGGTCAAGGTGCAGCGCGAGGGTTGAACCGCGCACAATTTGAATGCGGTCCTGTGTGTGTGAGCAACCTCGCTCCCACAATGGAAATTCGACTTTATCCACAGCACGGTAAACCTCATGACCCTACATCTGCCAGATGAATTGATCGCCAGGGCCCAGGCCATGATTGATACGGGTCAACGGCGTTTGCTGGGGATCGCGGGGACACCCGGTGCGGGGAAGTCCACGGTTGCGCAGTTGCTGGCCGAGGCCTTGGGTGCGCAAGCCGTGGTGGTGCCGATGGATGGCTTTCATCTGGCCAATCGCGAGCTGGTTCGCCTGGGCCGTGCGGCCCGCAAAGGTGCGCCGGATACCTTCGATGTCGGCGGTTATCAGGCCTTGTTGCGACGGCTCAGGCAGCAGCGCCCGGAGGAAGTCATCTATGCCCCGTTTTTTCAGCGTGAAATCGAAGAGGCCATTGCCGGCGCCATCCCTGTGCAGGGCGATGTGCCGTTGGTAATCAGCGAGGGCAATTACCTGCTGCTCAGCCAGGGGCCATGGGCCAATACCGCGCCGCTGTTTGATGAGTGCTGGTACGTGGCAGTCAACGCCGAGGAGCGCCGCGCAAGGCTGGTCGAGCGGCACATGCACTTCGGGCGCAGCCTGGAAGCCGCCCAGGCCTGGGTCGACAGCACCGACGAGCCCAACGCCCGGCTGATCGACGCAGACCGGGCCAGGGCAGATCGAGTGGTGCCTTGGGGTAACTGATCTTCCGGTCAGGCCGTAGTCGCTTCGTCCGAACCCCCGAACACCTCCCCGTTTTTGCTGTCAACCAACGGTAGCCGCCGCAGGATTGAGCATTTCCGGTGAGGGAGCAGGATTGTTCACGGACACATGAGGGACCGCGGCATGAGCGTGTTCACGCACTTCGATACCAATCCAACCGGCCGGGATTTCGCCGTCGGAGACATCCACGGGCATTTCACTCGTCTGCAGAAGGCACTGGACGAGATCGACTTCGACCCCTCGGCTGACCGGCTATTCAGTGTCGGCGATCTGGTGGATCGCGGGCCGGAAAGCAAACAATCCCTGGACTGGCTGGCACGCCCCTGGTTCTTCGCCATCCAGGGCAATCATGAAGCCCTGGCGATTCAGCATGTGCGCGGCGAACCGCTGGATTACCGCATGTACATGAACAGCGGTGGCAGCTGGTTTCTTGAGTTGACGACCGACACCCAACACATCTTCGCCGAACATTTCAGCCGTATGCCCATCGCAATGGAGGTCGAGACTTCCGCGGGGCTGATCGGCATGGTCCACGCCGATTGCCCGTTCCCTACGTGGGAGATGCTGCGCGCCACCTTGCAGGGCTACCTGCCGGACTCATTGCGGGCCGAGGAGTATTGCCAGTGGTCCCGGGAGCGATTGCAGACCCACGATGTGAGCGGCGTCCCGGATCTGCGTGCGATGGTGGTCGGGCATACGCCGTTGCCCCATGTGGAAGTGCTGGGCAACGTGTTTCACATCGATACCGGCGGGTGGCGCTCCCATCACAAGGGGCACTTCACTTTGCTGGACCTGCAGACCATGGAAATCATTTCATCCCGCTGACACAGGCATTGCGGCAAACTTGGCGTTCGAAGCGAAGCGTTCCCAATAAGCACGGTCGGTAAGCTCCCTATTTCGCTGTCACTCAGAGAGGGCACATGACTGAGCCGGTTTTACATGCACGTCGGGACTTTTTTCTCGCGGCCTTTACCCTGCTGGTCACCATGACCGGCACCACGCTGCCGACACCCCTGTACACCATTTATCAACAGCAACTGGGGTTCGGCGAAACCTGGATCACCATCGTTTTTGCCATTTACGCACTGGGCGTAACGGCCGCCTTGCTGGCGGTGGGCAGTTGGTCGGATCAGTTGGGGCGCCGGCCCATACTTTTTGCGGGTTTGGGCATCGGCGCGCTCAGTACGGTGATCTTTCTGTGCACTGATTCCATCAGCGGCCTGTTGATAGGGCGCCTGGTTTCGGGGGTTTCGGCGGGCATCATGACCGGCACCGGGACCGTTGCGATTCTGGAATTGGCCCCCAAGGCCTGGCGTAAAAGCGCAACGCTGGCCGCGACGGCTGCGAACATGTTTGCCCTGGGTTTCGGCCCGTTGCTGGCGGGCATTACCTCAGAGTATTTGCCCTACCCACTGAAACTCGCTTTCGGCCTGCACCTGTTACTGCTGCTGATTGCGGTCCCGTGTGTGTACCTCATCCGGGAAACCGTCAAACGCGCCGACACCCTGGAATTGAAGATTCAGAAACCCTCCGTTCCGGCTTCGGTGCGTGCGTTGTTCTGGCCTGCGGCGATTGCCGGTCTGGCTGCGTTCAGCGTGGCGGGCCTGTTCACCAGCATGGTGCCTTCGATCATGCATCAGCTGATGCACCAGACCCACGGTGTGGTGATCGGCGCAGTGATCTGCTCGCTGTTCGTGGCCTCGATTCTGGGCCAGGCTTCGTTGCAGTTGCTGCCCAAACCCTGGCACATGACGCTCGGCTGTATCGGCCTGATGGCGGGCATGGTCGCCTTGGGGTTCAGCATCGCAACCGAACAAATGCCCCTCCTGCTGATCGCCAGCCTTGTCGCAGGCATCGGCCATGGCATGGTGTTCCGCGCAGGCATGGCCGCCGTGACAACTGCCAGCCCGCCGGATCAGAAGGCAGCGGTGACGTCGGCGTTGTTCATCATGTTCTATATCGGGATCTCGGTCCCGGTGATTGCGGTCGGCATCAGCGTCCACGCCTTCAGCCTGCAACACGTCGGTGAGTTCTTCGCCTCGGTGGTGGCGGCGATCGCGTTGCTGGCACTGGTGGGCATGAAATGGGCAGAAGCCCGGCATGCCGCAGCCACCGCCACTGAGGCCCAACGCTCATGAAAATCGGCCTGATTTCAGACACCCACGGTCTGTTACGCCCACAAGCGCTAGCGGCGTTACAGGGTTGTGAGTATGTGATTCATGCCGGTGACATCGGCAAGCCGGAGATCCTCGACACCTTGCGCGCGCTCGCCCCCTTGACGGTGGTGCGCGGCAACAACGACATGGACGACGCCTGGGCTGTGGATATCCCCGTCACCGCAACGCTGCAACTGGGCGGCATCGGGATTTACGTCACCCATGAGCTGGCCGATGTACCCGAAATACTGCCGCCCGGCATCGATGTGGTCATCACCGGCCATTCTCACAAACCGCTCCAGCAACAGCGCCATGGCGTGCTGTTCATCAACCCGGGCAGTGCCGGCCCGAGACGTTTCAAGTTGCCCATCTCGGTCGGCGTGCTGCATGTGGATAACTCGAACGTTACGGGCGAGTTGATCGAGCTGGTGGTTTAGACCCGTTGCTGCGGCTTATTTGGCGATAGGGTCCAGGCCGCTGTCCTTGATGGCGGATGCGGCTGCCGGGGAGCTGAGGAAGTCCAGCAACTGCTTGGCCTGCTCCGGATGAGTGCTGCGCAAGGGGATGCCTGCCGAGTAGAGGGTCATTTGCTGGGCCTGGTCAGGAATCAGTCCGATGATGTCGATTCCATCCACAGGCTTGAGTTCGCTCAGTTGTTGAAACCCGATTTCAGCGTCGCCGCGGGCAACAACTTCGCCCACCGGTTCGGCCGGGATCATGTGGCTCTTGCTGCTGATGCTGTCGGCGATATGCATCTGGTTGAACAACACGCGAGACAGGTAAACACCGCTGGCGCTGTCGGAATAGGCGATGCTCTTGGCATTGAGCAGGGTCTGCTTGAAGGCTTCCATGGTGCTGATATCAGGCTTGGGAGCGCCTTTTTTTACCGCCATGGCGATGTAGGACTTGCCCAGGTCGACGCGGCTTTTTGGATCGACCACTCCGTCCTTGATCAACTTGTCCAATGCAGAACTCACCATCAGTACGACGTCTGCCGGTTCTTTGCGGGCCAGTCGATTAGGGATGGCCTGGGGCGTCAGGCCCATGGAGGGCGCGACTTCACCGACCAGCTTCACGCCGGTGCGCTTTTCGTAATCAGGGGTAATGGCCTTGAACGCGCCCATGATGCCGCCGGAGCTTAGAACTACCAGCTCGACAGGGGCAGGGGCCTTGGCCGCATTGACACATACCACCGGAAACAAAGAGAGGGTGGCACTCAGAAACAAAGGCAGTAATTTTTTCATGAAAAGTCAGACCTGGAAATGAAAGAAGCGCGGGCAGTATGTTGCAAAACACACCTTCGCCGTAACGCTTCACTGCAAATCCGTTGAAATTGACCGTGTGAGGTCAACACTTGCTGCCAGTCTGTGGGAGCGAATTCATTCGCGATGCGGTGTGTCAGGCGCCAACGCTGTACCTGGACTGACGCCTTCGCGAGCAAGCTCGGCTCCCACCGGTCGTTCCCACAACATCCATTAGCAGGTGTGTTCAGTCACACCCGAAAATGGCTAACCATCATCTGCAGCTGATTACCCAACCGCGCGAGTTCAACGCTGGAAGCCGCCGTCTCATCGCTGGCAGCGGCGGTCTGTTCCGAAACGTCCCGAACGCTGAGGATGCTGCGGCTGATGTCTTCCGCCACTGAGCCTTGCTGTACGGCAGCGGCGGCGATCTGCTGGTTCATCACCTGGATGTCGGAGACCATCTGGGTGATGCTTTCCAGCGACGAGCCGGCCTTGCGGGTCAGGGTTACGCTGCTGTCGGTCAGTTCACGGCTGTTGAGCATGATGTTCGACACCTGCCGCGTACCGTTCTGTAAGCCCGCCACCAGGGTTTCGATTTCCTCGGTGGACTGCTGCGTGCGTTGCGCCAGGCCACGCACTTCATCAGCCACCACCGCAAAACCACGACCCGCTTCACCCGCCCGGGCCGCTTCGATGGCCGCATTGAGCGCCAGCAAGTTGGTTTGCTCGGCCACGGCCTTGATCACGTCCATGACCTTGCCGATCTTGTCGCTTTCCTGCTCCAGCTGGGTCATGGCATCAGCCGAACGTACGACTTCGGCGGCCAGGCGCTCTATCTGCGCAATGGCTTCGCCCACCACCTTGTCACCCACACGCGCTTCCTTGTCAGCCGCTGAAGCTGCGTGCGAAGCCTGTTCGGCATTGCGCGCCACTTCCTGCACCGTGGCGGTCATTTCGTGCATCGCGGTGGCCACCTGGTCGGTCTCGACCTTCTGGCTGTTCGTACCGGCGCTGGTCTGCTCGGTCACAGCCGACAGTTCTTCGGCAGCGCTGGCGATCTGGGTCACGCCATCGCGGATGCCACCGATGAGGTCGCGCAAGGTCGCGCCCATGCGCTGGATGCCTTGCTGCAACACACCCAGTTCATCACGGCGGGTCACGATCAGGTTGTGCGAAAGGTCGCCGGAAGCAATGCGATCCACCACGGCCAGGGTTTCCTGCAATGGACGGGTGATCTGACGGGTAATGATCACCGCCGCAAACACGCCCAGCAGCAGGGCCAACAAAGCGCCGCCGAGTTGCAGGTTATGCGCAAGATCACTTTCCTGATCGCGACTGGCGATTTGCAGTGCGTAGAGATCATCGCTCTGCTTGATGATCGCGATGCCCTGTTCGAGGGCAGCCTTACGGGTAGCAACCAGGGTATCGGACAAGGTCTTGAAGTTGCGCACGGCGTTGCGGTAATTGATCAGCGCAGTTTCCAGTTGCTTGAGCTCACTGGCCCGGGTGCCACTGAAGGTCGCGTTCAACTGCTCCAGACCCTTGATGACAGTATCGAGTTGACGCTGCGCTGCCTGCTCGGTCTCGGGGGTCGAATTGCCGGTGTAGCCTCGCACTTCGTAACGCACCAGCATCAGGTTTTCTTTGGCTTTGGTGATGATCTGGTACTGCTCGAAACGACGCTCGTCGGTAGGCGACATTTTCAGTACGTCATCGGTGATCGCCGCAATCAGCTCTGCACCCTTGACGGCATTGACACCCATTTCAGCCTTGGCAGCCTTGGTGGCCGTATAGGCTTCGCGTGTCTGTGTGAGCGCCTTCTGATACTCGGCGGTGATGTTCGCCAGGTTCTGCAAGCCTTTCAGGCTTTCAGGCATCGTGAAATGCGGCAGTATTTCCTGCTGTTTCGCCTTGAAGCCATCGAGCATGACTTGCGTGGTTTGTGCTGCAGCATCGTCGCCATTGGCAACCATGTACTGCAGGCGCGCTACCCGTAACTTGGTCAATTGAGCAATCAGGGAAGTGATGTCTGTCATCCGGTCGCTACGCTCATTGAGCGTTTGCAGACTCGTCCAACCTACGGCAGCCAGAATAGCGGTCAGGACCAGTACAACGCCGAATCCCCACGCCAGCTTCATATTGACGCTGATGTTCGCAAACCAGTTTTTCATCGAACTTCCCCATTTATTTTTTTTAGAAGATGCACAAAGTCCGTTTTGAGCTAATCAGCGAAATTTCTTACGCACAAACCAGTATCGGCAGAAAAGCCGAGAGCTGGAACAAGACGCTCACTTTTGGGGCGTTTGGGGTGTGAAGGGAGAGATCACGGAAAGGGGGAGTATTTTCTAGCGGAAAAAATTAAGCCCGGCAAAAGCCGGGCTGGAAGGGAACAGGGAAGGTGTTAGCTCAGGCGGCTAGCACCTACGTGATCAGCACCGTCTGCTGCTACGCGGTTGGCACCTACGTGGTCTGCACCATCTGCGGCTACGCGGTTGGCGCCTACGTGATCAGCACCGTCTGCTGCTACGCGGTTTGCGTTGGTGTGGATCGCACCTTCAACGATTACCGGGGCGTGGCTGTTTACAACAGGAAGTGCGAAGGCGCTGGAAGCCAGTACAGAGAAGGCCAGGCCGAAGATCAGTTTTGAAGTTTTCATGATGGTTGCTCCAGATCGGTTAGTTGTTAACTCGGTATGGAGGCAATGCTACGCCGCTGGGTTTTTATAAGAAGTCAATACGGTTGCTAGCGATCATCGTTGAAATTGATAGTGGATTTGGTCTGGACGCAAGACCTTGTGAGAGCGACCGGGGTGGCGACTCTCATCAAACATGGATTGGGTTCAGGGTTGGAGCGAGGCTTGCCCGCGAAGGCGGTGGTTCAGGTTTGGAGATATTCGCTGACTGCACCGGCGTCTTCGCGGGCAAGCCTCGCTCCAACAAGGTCACCTTTAGCGGCGTCCCCCAACGTATCAGGGCCGACGCCTTCGCGAGCAAGCTCGGCTCCCACCGGTGTGTTCAGTTACACCCGGAAGTGGCTGACCATCATCTGTAGCTGGTTACCCAACCGCGCAAGTTCAACGCTGGAAGCAGCGGTCTCATCGCTGGCGGCGGCGGTTTGTTCGGAGACGTCACGCACGTTGAGGATGCTGCGGCTGATTTCCTCGGCCACAGAGCTTTGCTGTTCGGCGGCAGCGGCGATCTGTTGGTTCATGCTCTGGATGTTGGAGACCGTCCGGGTGATGCTTTCCAGCGACGTACCAGCCTTGCGGGTCAGGATCACACTGCTGTCGGTCAGTTCACGGCTGTTGAGCATGATGTTCGACACTTGCCGCGTACCGTTCTGCAAGCCCGCCACCAGGGTTTCAATCTCTTCAGTGGACTTCTGCGTACGTTGCGCCAGGCCACGCACTTCATCGGCCACCACCGCAAAACCACGACCTGCTTCACCCGCCCGCGCCGCTTCAATGGCCGCGTTCAACGCCAGCAGGTTGGTCTGTTCGGCCACGGCCTTGATCACGTCCATGACCTTGCCGATCTTGTCGCTTTCCTGCTCCAGCTCCGTCATGGCATCGGCTGAGCGAACCACTTCAGCGGCCAGGCGCTCGATCTGGTCGATGGCCTCGCTAACTACCTTGTCGCCTGCACGCGCCTCCTTGTCAGCTGCCGACGCGGCCTGTGAAGCTTGTTCAGCATTGCGCGCCACTTCCTGCACCGTGGCAGACATTTCATGCATCGCGGTGGCCACCTGGTCGGTTTCCACCTTCTGGCTATTAACGCCCGCGCTGGTCTGCTCGGTTACGGCTGAGAGTTCTTCGGCGGCGCTGGCGATCTGGGTCACGCCGTCGCGGATGCCACCAATCAAATCGCGCAAGGTGGCACCCATGCGCTGGATGCCTTGCTGCAACACACCCAGTTCATCACGGCGGGTTACGGTGAGATTGTGCGACAGGTCGCCGGAAGCAATGCGGTCAACCACCGCCAGGGTTTCCTGCAACGGACGGGTGATCTGACGGGTGATGATCACTGCCGCCAGCACGCCCAGCAGTAACGCCAACAGCGTGCCGCCAATCTGCATGGTACGAGCCTGGGTGCTTTCCAGGTCTCGGTTAGTAAGTTGCAGGCTGTAGAGCTCGCCGCTCAATTTGACGATGGCGCTACCTTCGTTGTTCATTTCAGTGCGCGAGGTATTGATGTCGCTGACGACTGTCTTGAAGGCTTGCACCGCGTTGCGGTAGTTGATCAGCGCGGTTTCCAGTTGTTTGAGCTCGCTGGCACGGGTGCCGCTGAACATGGCATTGAGTTGCTGCAGGCCGCTAATGGCGGTGTCGAGCTGGCGCTGCGCCGCCTGTTCGGTCTGGGCAGTGGAGTTGCCGGTGTAGCCACGCACTTCGTAGCGCACCAGCATCAGGTCTTCTTTGGCCTTGATGATGGCCTGGTACTGCTCGAAACGGCGCTCGTCGGTAGGCGCCATTTTCAGCACGTCGTCAGTGATGGTTGCAATCAACCCTGCACCATTGACAGCATTGACGCCCATCTCGGCGCGAACGGTGGCGCTGGCCTTGTAAGCCGCGCGCATCTTGGCCAGGGATTTGTCGTAATCGGAAATGATCCCGCCCAACTGCTCCAGTATCTTGACGTTTACCGGATTCTTGAAAGTCCTCAACAACAACTTCTGCTGCTCTTTGAAGCCCTCCAGCGCAACCAGAACATTCTGACCCGCCGCGTCGTCACCGTTAGTCAGCATGTATTTCAGCCGGGCGACACGTAGCTCGGTCAGCTTGTTATTGAGCCCGGAAATATCGCTCATCCAGTTGCTGCGGTTGATCATGCCGCCCAGGCTGATCCAGCTCAATGTCGCCAACAGGGCGGTCAGTACCAGCACTCCCCCAAAACCCAACGCCAACTTCTTGTTGACGCTGATATTTGCAAACCAGCTATTCATGGAGCTACTCCAGTTATGTCTATTCTTTAAATCGGCAGCTGGAATATTGTTCTTTTTGGAGGTCCTGAAACTCCCGCGCATAACCCTATCGGCCACTAACGCGATAGCTGAACAACCAAAAGTCGGTAAGTGACCATTAGGTACCGGATTACAAACAGGGAGTCACTGGCTTTCAAGCAACTCGATCATGGCGCTCAGGTTGGGTGAGCGCATGCCGCGTCGCCAGGCGAGCCAGGTTTTGATGTGGCGAAAGTTTTCGTCGAGCGTGTGCGCAGTGACATTGCTGCAACCCGGCATGCTCTCAAGCATTTTGCGCGGGACCATGGCCAGCCCGGCCCCTGCCGTCACACACGCGAGCATGCCGTGGTACGACTCCATTTCGAAGATCTTGCCCGGCGCAGCCCCGTCGGCGGCGAACCAGTTTTCGAAGTGCCGGCGGTAAGAACAATTGGGACGAAACGCGTAGATGGTTTCACCGGCCACATCACTGGCGCGCAAAACCGGCCTGTGGCTCGGTGGCGTGATAACCATCATTTCCTCATCGTAAACCGGGATACCTTCGAGCATCGGATGACCAAGAGGGCCATCCACGAATGCCGCACTGAGGCGACCACCCAGGATGCCGTCGATCATGTCGCCCGACGGACCGGTACTCAGGTCCAGTTCTACCTTCGGATAGCGTTGATGGTAGGCCGCCAGAACCGGAGGAATGCGCACCGCCGCCGCGCTTTCCAGAGAGCCCAGGGTGAAGATGCCCTGGGGTTCACTGCCAGACGCCGCCTGCTTGGCCTCTTCGACCAGATCAAGAATGCGCCGGGTGTACTCCAGAAATGTTCCGCCGTTGGCAGACAGGCGCAGCCGCAGTTTCTCGCGGATGAACAGGTCAACACCCAGCTCGGTTTCCAGCTGCTTGAGGCGTGTGGATAAGTTTGAGGGCACCCGGTGCATGCGCTGAGCCGCGTTGGTGATGCTGCCTTCTTCGGCGATGGCTTTGAAAATCTCGAGCTGGGTCAGGTCCACCACTTCACTCCTAGAGAAAGTTTCAGTCTTTATTTTTCATTATTAATGAAAATAACATCGGTCTATCGTGAGGTCATCTTTGAACTGACCACCACGACGGAGGACTTCATGTCCCAGGACAGCAGCGTACCCAGCGCCATCTCCCGCAACCCGGCCACGGGCGAGGTCTTTGCGCGATATCCTTTTCAGGACGCAGCCCAACTCGAACAGGCGTTGAGTAATGCAGCGGCGGGCTTCATCACCTGGCGTGCAACTGCGCTGGAACAGCGTGTCGCACTCCTGCGAAAAATGGCGGACGTGTTGCGGGACAGTCAGGAAGAAATGGCTCGCATGGCCGCGCTGGAAATGGGCAAGCCCGTAGCTCAGGGTCGCGCCGAGGTCGAAAAATGCGCCCAGCTTTGTGAATGGTATGCCGAGCATGGTCCGGCGATGCTGGCACCGGAAAAAACCCAGGTGGAGCACGACCGCGCTTACGTGTCCTACTTGCCACTGGGCACTGTGCTGGCAGTGATGCCGTGGAACTTTCCGTTCTGGCAGGTGATGCGCGGCTTGGTCCCCATCATCCTGGGCGGCAATACCTACCTGCTCAAACACGCTCCCAACATCATGGGCTGCGCGTATCAGTTGGGCGAGGCCTGGGAAAAGGCTGGCTTGCCAGCGGGTGTTTTCGAGATCATCAACGTCACGCCGGATCTGGTTTCTACCGCGATCAAGGACAACCGCGTAGCCGCTGTCACGGTCACTGGCAGCGTGCAGGCAGGGGCCGCTATCGCCTCACAGGCAGGCGCAGCGTTGAAGAAATGCGTACTTGAGCTGGGCGGGTCAGACCCCTTTATCGTGTTGGCGGACGCAGACATCGATGAGGCGGTGAAAGCCGCTACTGTGGGGCGTTTCCAGAACAGTGGACAGATCTGTGTGGCGGCCAAACGGATCATTGTCGAGCAGTCAGTCAATGATGTCTTCACTCGCAAATTCGTCGCAGCGGTGGAAGCCCTAAAGGTGGGTGATCCATTAAGCGCCGACACCTATGTCGGCCCCATGGCCCGCTTCGATTTGCGCGACGAACTGGACGGTCAGGTTCGGGCCACACTGGCTGAGGGTGCGACGCTGTTAGCGGGCGGTGGCAAGCTTGAAGGGGAGGGTAACTACTATGCCCCTACGGTGTTGGCCAACGTGAAACAGGGCATGACGTCGTTTACCCAGGAGCTGTTTGGCCCTGTGGCCTCCTTGATCGTCGCCCGTGATGCCGAGCATGCCATCGAGCTGGCAAATGACAGTGAGTTCGGCCTGGCGGGCAGCCTCTGGTCAGCGGACGTAGAGGGCGCAAAACGCCTGGCCTCACGAATCGATACCGGCGGCATGTTCATTAACGGCTATACCGCGTCCGACCCTCGGGTACCCATCGGCGGCGTGAAGAAAAGCGGTTTCGGGCGAGAGCTTTCGCGCTTTGGCCTGCATGAATTCATGAATGCGCAGACGGTGTGGGTGGATCGGCGGTAACGGGTAAAGGATGGATTTTGGTTTAGCACAACTCTTGCGGCAGACACTAAACCGGTCGCGCCAACAGGTCATCGTTAAGCTCCCAGCCGCGCCATGACCAGATAGTCGAACAGGCTGGTGCGCTGCTTGAGTCTCGAGGGAATCAGGGAAAGCTGGGTAATCAATCTTTAAGGTGAGCAAAAAAAACCCGGTCTTGAGGACCGGGTTTCTTTTTACTGAATCACAACCTTAGAAATCCAGGTTGGAAACCGCCAAGGCATTGCTCTCGATGAAGTCACGGCGAGGCTCTACCGCATCACCCATCAAGGTATTGAAGATCTGGTCTGCACCAATGGCATCTTCAATCGTCACTTTCAGCATCCTGCGAACAGCTGGGTCCATTGTGGTTTCCCACAACTGATCAGGGTTCATTTCACCAAGACCTTTATAGCGCTGGATGGTGTGACGCTTGGTGCTTTCGGCCATCAACCAGGCAAGGGCTTCCTTGAACTCGGTCACTGGCTTCTTGCGCTCGCCGCGTTGAACGTACGCGCCTTCTTCCAGCAAGGTGCTGATCTGCAGACCCAAGGCAGTGACTGTCTTGTAGTCGTTGCTGCCGAAGAAGTCGCGGTTGAAGGTGACGTAGTTGGACAAGCCGTGGGAGATCAGTTCGACCTCTGGCAGCCACACGTTGCGTTCGCGGTCTTCACGCAGGCTGGCTTTGTAGACCAGGCCCGATTTCTCGTTCAGACGCAGACGAGCATCGAACAACGCCAGCCACGCTTGCATGCCTTCGTGGTCGGACAGTTGCTCCAGTGTGATCGGCGGCAGGTAAACGAAATGCTCGGTCAGTTCCTGAGGATACAAGCGCGAGAGGCGTTTGAGGGTCTTCATGACCATACGGAAATCATTAACCAGACGCTCGAGGGCTTCACCTGAAATACCCGGTGCCGACTCGCTCAGGTGCAGGCTCGCATCTTCCAGGGCCGACTGCGTCATGTACTCTTCCATGGCGTCGTCGTCTTTGATGTATTGCTCTTGCTTGCCTTTCTTCACTTTGTACAACGGCGGCTGAGCGATGTAGATGTAGCCACGCTCGATCAGCTCAGGCAGTTGGCGGAAGAAGAAGGTCAACAGCAGCGTACGGATGTGCGAACCGTCGACGTCAGCATCGGTCATGATGATGATGTTGTGATAACGCAACTTGTCGATGTTGTACTCTTCGCGCCCAATGCCGCAGCCCAATGCCGTGATCAAGGTACCCACTTCTTGCGAAGAGATCATCTTGTCGAAGCGAGCTTTCTCAACGTTGAGGATCTTGCCCTTGAGCGGGAGGATCGCCTGGGTTTTACGGTTACGCCCCTGCTTGGCTGAGCCGCCAGCAGAGTCCCCTTCCACGAGGTAAAGTTCGGAAAGGGCAGGGTCTTTCTCTTGGCAGTCAGCCAGTTTGCCTGGCAGGCCTGCGATGTCCAACGCACCTTTACGGCGGGTCATCTCACGAGCCTTACGGGCAGCTTCACGGGCACGGGCAGCGTCGATCATCTTGCCGACAACAGCCTTCGCTTCGTTCGGGTTTTCCAGCAGGAAGTCAGAGAAGTATTTCCCCATCTCCTGTTCAACGGCCGTTTTCACTTCCGAAGAAACCAGCTTGTCTTTGGTCTGGGAGCTGAACTTTGGATCAGGCACTTTCACCGAAATGATTGCCGTCAGACCTTCACGCGCATCGTCACCGGTGGTGGCGACTTTGTGCTTCTTGGCCAAGCCTTCCTGTTCAATGTAGTTGTTCAGGTTACGGGTCAACGCCGAGCGGAAACCAACAAGGTGAGTACCACCGTCACGCTGCGGAATATTGTTGGTAAAGCACAACAGGTTCTCGTTGAAGCTGTCGTTCCACTGCAAAGCGATCTCGACGCCAATGCCGTCGTCACGCTGAATGTTGAAGTGGAATACCTGGTTCACCGCTGTCTTGTTGGTGTTCAGGTATTCAACGAACGCACGCAAGCCGCCTTCGTATTTGAACAGTTCCTCTTTGCCGCTGCGCTCGTCCTTCAGGACGATACCCACGCCAGAGTTCAGGAATGACAGTTCACGAATCCGCTTGGCCAGGATGTCCCAGCTGAAGTGGATATTCTTGAAGGTTTCGGCAGATGGCTTGAAGTGGATCTCGGTACCAGTGGAATCGCTTTCACCCACAATACGCATCGGTTCCTGTGGAACACCGTGAACGTATGTCTGTTCCCAGATCTTGCCGCTGCGACGCACAGTCAACAGCAGCAGTTCGGAAAGGGCGTTAACCACCGAAACACCTACACCGTGCAAACCGCCGGATACTTTGTAGGAGTTGTCATCGAACTTACCACCGGCGTGGAGCACGGTCATGATGACCTCTGCTGCCGATACGCCTTCTTCTTTGTGCACGTCTACCGGAATACCGCGACCGTTGTCGCGGACGGTGATCGATTCATCCGGATGGATGATGATGCTGATGTCGTCGCAGTGGCCAGCCAAAGCTTCGTCGATCGAGTTATCGACCACCTCGAACACCATGTGGTGAAGACCGCTGCCATCATCGGTATCGCCGATGTACATACCGGGACGCTTGCGTACGGCATCTAGCCCTTTCAGCACTTTAATGCTGGAGGAGTCGTACGTTTGATTTTCGCTCATGCATTCACTCCCGATGGTCGTGTGTCTGGGTGATACGGCCCTGTTCCACGTGGAACAAAGCAACTGGCGTTTCCGTCTGCCAGCCTTCCCTCAATAATTCATGATCTACACAGGTGATAAATACCTGGCAGCGTAAGTCTTCAAGCAAACGACAAAGTGCGCGGCGGTGGTGCTCGTCAAGTTCAGACGGCAAGTCATCCACCAGATAAATACATTGGCCGCGTCTAGCCTGGCTGACCAAATGTCCTTGAGCGATGCGCAATGCGCAAACCACCAACTTTTGCTGCCCACGAGACAAAATATCTGCCGCGTTGTGAGCGCCCAATCTGAGGCGCAGATCAGCACGTTGAGGTCCGGCTTGCGTATGGCCCATTTGCTGATCGCGATGGAGGGAAGACGCGAGCACCGTACTCAGGTCTTTTTCCTTGTCCCATCCGCGGTAATAGCTCAGGGTCAAACCTTCGAGCTCAACCAGTTCGCTCAAAGTTTGTTCAAAGACGGGCTTCAAAGCTTTGATATAAGTGCGACGATATTCGTCGATCTCATCACTGGCCAGGCACAACTCTCGGTCCCATGCCGCTTGCGAAGCGCCGTCAAGTGTACCATGACGCAGCCATGAGTTCCGCTGCCTCAGGGCCTTCTGCAGTCGCTGCCATGTGGACATGAAACGAGGTTCCACGTGGAACACTCCCCAATCCAGAAACTGGCGGCGTATCTTCGGTGCGCCTTCAAGCAGACGAAAACTGTCCGGGTTGATCAACTGCAAGGGCAATGTCTCAGCCAATTGCGCAGCACTGCGGGCATTCTGGCCATCAATACGAATTTGAAACTCGCCCTGACGATCACGGGAAATTCCCAACGCACTGTGCCCACCTTCAGCCAACTCGACCTGACCGAACACCGTGCAAGCGGGTTGCTCGTACTGAATGACAGGAAGTAGCCGGGCACTGCGAAACGAACGAGCGAGACCCAGCAGATGGATAGCTTCCAGTACGCTGGTTTTGCCGCTGCCGTTTGCGCCGTGAAGGATGTTGATACGGGGGGAGGGAGAGAAGGTCACCGGGTGCAGATTGCGAACCCCGGTGACCGAGACGCGACTAAGAGACATCTAGGTTCGGCTGAACATGATTACAGGCGCATCGGCATGACGACATAAGCAGAATCGTCGTTATCGGATTCCTGCACCAATGCACTGCTGTTGGAGTCGGACAGGATCAAGCGCACTTGTTCAGTGGTCATGACACCCAGCACGTCCAGCAGGTAGCTAACGTTGAAACCAATTTCCAGGGAGCCACCGTTGTAATCAACGCTGATCTCTTCCTCGGCTTCTTCCTGCTCAGGGTTGTTTGCCTGAATCTTGAGTTGTCCGCTCGCCAGTTGAAGGCGGATGCCACGGTATTTTTCGTTGGACAGAATCGCTGTACGGCTAAAGGCCTCGCGCAGCGCCTGGCGATCACCCAGCACCAATTTGTCACCGCCTTTGGGCAGCACACGCTCGTAATCCGGGAACTTGCCGTCTACCAACTTGGAGGTGAAGGTGAACTCACCGGTGGTAGCACGAATGTGATGCTGGCCCAGAACGATGCTGACAACGCCGTCCTGTTCAGTCAGCAAACGCGCCAGCTCCAGAATACCTTTGCGCGGCACGATCACCTGGTGGCGGTCAGCCTGTTCGATATCCGCGGACATGGAGCACATGGCCAGACGGTGACCGTCGGTGGCCACTGCACGCAGGATGCCGGCGGAGACTTCCAGCAGCATACCGTTGAGGTAATAACGAACGTCCTGCTGAGCCATGGCGAAGCTGGTGCGCTCGATCAAACGGCGCAGTTTGCTTTGCACCAGGCTGAACGTCAGCGAACCCGGGCCTTCTTCTACCGTCGGGAAATCGTTGGCTGGCAACGTCGACAGGGTAAAGCGGCTGCGGCCTGCCTTGACCACCAGTTTTTGCTCGTCAACCTTGATGTCGATCAGGGCGTCGTTCGGCAAGCTTTTGCAAATATCCATCAGCTTGCGCGCTGGCACGGTGATCTCGCCCGGCTCAGCAGGTTCTTCCAGCTGCACGCGGCCTACCAGTTCCACTTCCAGATCGGTACCGGTCAGCGACAGTTGCTGACCTTCCACGACCAGAAGAACGTTGGATAGCACCGGCAAGGTCTGACGGCGTTCAACGACGCCGGCGACCAATTGCAGAGGTTTCAACAGGGCTTCGCGTTGAATGGTGAAATGCATGGTCTAGTCCCTTGCCTTGATAAGCTGCGCTGGTGTGATCACGTTGTCAGTGTCCGCAGCAGGTTCTTGTAGTCCTCGCGAATATCCGCGTCGGATTCCTTTAGCTCATTGATCTTGCGGCACGCGTGCAAGACAGTCGTATGGTCACGCCCACCGAACACATCACCAATCTCAGGCAAGCTGTGGTTGGTCAGTTCCTTGGACAGCGCCATTGCCACCTGGCGCGGACGCGCTACAGACCGAGAACGACGTTTCGACAGAAGGTCGGAAATCTTGATCTTGTAGTATTCGGCAACAGTACGCTGAATGTTATCCACACTGACAAGCTTGTCCTGCAACGCCAGCAAATCTTTCAGCGACTCGCGAATCAGCTCGATGGTGATGTCACGGCCCATGAAGTGCGAGTGTGCAATGACGCGCTTGAGTGCGCCTTCCAGTTCGCGAACGTTGGAACGTATGCGTTGTGCAATGAAGAACGCAGCATCGTGCGGCAGCTCGACCTTTGCCTGGTCGGCCTTCTTCATGAGGATTGCAACGCGGGTTTCTAGCTCCGGAGGCTCTACTGCAACCGTCAAACCCCAGCCAAACCGCGACTTCAGGCGTTCTTCAAGGCCTTCGATCTCTTTTGGATAGCGGTCGCTGGTCAGGATGACCTGCTGGCCACCTTCAAGCAGTGCGTTGAAGGTGTGGAAGAACTCTTCCTGCGAACGCTCCTTGCGGGCGAAAAACTGAATGTCATCGATCAGCAACGCGTCCACCGAGCGGTAGAAGCGCTTGAACTCATTGATTGCGTTCAGTTGCAGGGCCTTGACCATGTCGGCCACGAACCGCTCCGAATGCAGGTAAACGACCTTGGCATTCGGGTTCTTCTTTAATAGATGGTTACCCACAGCGTGCATCAAGTGGGTTTTACCCAGGCCAACGCCGCCATACAGGAACAACGGGTTGTAACCATGCTTGGGGTTATCCGCCACCTGCCAGGCCGCGGCCCGGGCCAACTGGTTGGACTTACCTTCGACGAAGTTCTCGAAGGTGAACGTTCGGTTCAGGTAGCTGGTGTGCTTGAGCGCACCCTCGACCTGCACCGTGCGTTGCTCGGCCCTGGCCGGTGCCTGTTGCGAACTGGCGCCGGCCATGGGGTCGAAGCTGGCGCGCGAAGGCTCATCATTGAGAATGATCGTCTGCGCAGGAGCTGCAACCGGAGCGGCTGTCGATACCGGCGCCGGGGCGGGTGCGGGCGCAGCAGCGCCATTTGCACTGGCCGCGATGGCCTGGGATGCAGCGGCAGCCAGTGGTGCGTTGGGGGCGGCACGTGGCGCTGAGCTGCGTTTGCTTCCTATTAATAAGGAAAGCGCAGGCGCGATGCCCTGACCGTGTTCACCCAGGAGTTCGAGCAGGCGTCCGAGGTATTTTTCGTTGACCCAGTCGAGAACGAAACGGTTGGGCGCATAGACGCGCAACTCGTCGCCTTCGGCTTCGACCTGTAGTGGACGGATCCAGGTGTTGAATTGCTGGGCAGGCAGCTCATCGCGCAAAAGCTCCACGCACTGCTGCCAAAGTTCCACTGACACGGATATCCCCTAAGTTGAAAGCCGGTGAGGCAAAAACAGACGCCATTGTAACGATCAGTCGCTGACTTATCCACATGTAGCACGTCCCCATGCGACCAAAAATCAATGATTTATGCATAAGTTACGCGACAGATGGCATGTGCATAAGCTCTGTGGATAACCGCTCTTCAGGTCATTGCATAAGTTGGGTCGAAACTCTGTGGATAACGACCCTGTGGATAACATGCCATTCCACACACAGCTTTTCCGAGGGCGCAGCACAGGCAGAGCACCGCTTCTCGACAGTGTTGTCATCCTCTGTACAGCACGTAAAACAAGGCCTGGTGGTAGTTATCCACAGAAGATGGCCTGTATAGCTTCTATAAGCTTTACAGAAAAGCTTTAAATACTCTCCTTCTTTATTTCTATATTTGATCGTGTGATGAATTGCCCAAGGGATGCCTTGACAGGTCACGCTCGGAGACCTGTGTCCTCAAGAAGTAAATAAAGGAAACGTTGGTTGGAAATTGACCTAGGCGCTTGCTTTCTCTAGAATCCCCGGTCTCTTAAAACGGGGGCCATTCCGGCCCGTTGTGGACGAACCAGGTAACACGCCATGAAACGTACTTTCCAACCCAGCACTATCAAGCGCGCCCGCACCCACGGTTTCCGTGCACGTATGGCCACCAAAAACGGTCGTGCGGTCCTGTCGCGTCGTCGCGCCAAAGGCCGTAAGCGTCTGGCAGTTTGATAAATCGGCACTGGTGGTGAGTCAGGACTTCAGTCGGGAAAAGCGTTTGCTGACACCCCGGCACTTCAAGGCAGTCTTTGACTCCCCCACCGGCAAGGTTCCGGGGAAAAATCTCCTGCTCCTTGCGCGCAATAACGACCTGGATCATCCCCGTCTGGGGCTGGTGATCGGTAAAAAGAGCGTCAAGCTCTCCGTTGAGCGCAATCGTTTGAAACGCCTGATGCGCGAATCATTCCGCCTACACCAGGATCATCTGGTGGGTTGGGATATCGTGATTGTCGCGCGCAAAGGTTTGGGTGATATAGAAAACCCCGAATTGATTCAGCATTTCGGCAAGCTCTGGAAACGTCTGGCGCGAAGCCGGCCGACTCCCGAAATCAGGTCCGAAACTGCAGGGGTAGACAGTCCAGATGCGTAAACTGGCACTCGTTCCGATCCAGTTTTACCGCTATGCCATCAGCCCGCTGATGGCCAGTCACTGTCGTTTCTACCCCAGTTGCTCCTGCTACGCGTATGAAGCCATCGAAAATCATGGCCTTCTGCGCGGTGGCTGGCTGACCTTTCGTCGTTTAGGTCGCTGTCATCCGTGGAATGCCGGTGGTTATGACCCGGTTCCACCTGCCCCCACCTCCCGTTCTTCTTCGATGGCCGAGTAATCATGGATATTAAACGCACGATCCTGATCGTCGCCCTGGCAATCGTGACCTACGTCGGGGTTCTGAAATGGAACCAAGACTACGGCCAGGCTGCCCTGCCGACTCAGAATGTTGCTGCCAGCACCTCACTTCCGGATGTTCCGGGTGTGCCGAATGCAGGTACGAATGCTTCTGCAAGTGCCGATGTTCCTAGCGCCAATGGCGAAGTTGCTGCTCCAGTCGAGACGCAAGCTGCTGCCAGCAAAGACCTCATCCAGGTAAAAACGGATGTGTTGAGCCTGGAGATCGACCCGGTTGGCGGTGATGTCGTGCAACTGCGGTTGCCGCTCTATCCTCGTCGCCAGGACCATCCGGACGTTCCGTTCCAACTGTTCGATAACGGTGGTGAACGTACTTTTCTGGCCCAAAGCGGCCTGACAGGTGTTGATGGCCCGGACGCACGTCCAGCCGGTCGCCCTGTTTTCACCAGCGCACAGAAAAGTTATCAACTGGTCGATGGTCAGAACGAACTGGTCGTGGACCTCAAGTTCTCCGATGCCGGGGTCAACTACATCAAGCGCTTTACCTTCAAGCGCGGCCTGTATGACCTGGGTGTTTCGTACATCATCGACAACGAGAGCGCTCAACCCTGGACGGGTAACCTGTTCGCGCAATTGAAGCGTGACAACAGCTCCGATCCATCCTCCAGCACTGCAACTGGCACCGCGACTTACCTCGGTGCGGCCCTGTGGACAGCTTCCGAGCCTTACAAAAAAGTGTCGATGAAAGATATCGACAAGGGTTCTCTGAAAGAAACTGTCCAGGGTGGTTGGGTTGCATGGTTGCAGCACTACTTCGTAACGGCATGGGTTCCTAGCAAAGGCGACAGCAATGTCGTACAGACACGCAAAGACAGCCAAGGCAACTACATCATCGGTTTCACCGGTCCGGCACTGACCGTCGCTCCGGGTAAAACCGGCGAGGCAAGCGCCACGTTGTATGCAGGTCCGAAAAGCCAGGCGGTACTCAAAGAGTTATCCCCAGGCCTGGAGCTGACAGTTGACTACGGCATCCTGTGGTTCATTGCTCAACCGATCTTCTGGTTGCTGCAACATATCCACAGCATCGTAGGGAACTGGGGCTTCTCGATCATCTTCCTGACCATGCTGATCAAAGGGCTTTTCTTCCCTCTGTCGGCTGCCAGCTACAAGTCGATGGCTCGCATGCGCGCTGTTGCACCGAAACTGGCTGCGTTGAAAGAGCAACATGGCGACGACCGGCAGAAAATGTCGCAGTCCATGATGGAGCTGTACAAGAAAGAGAAGATCAACCCGTTGGGTGGTTGCTTGCCGATTCTTGTTCAGATGCCGGTATTCCTTTCCCTGTACTGGGTACTCCTGGAAAGCGTAGAAATGCGCCAGGCCCCGTTCCTGCTGTGGATAACTGACCTGTCGATCAAGGACCCGTTCTTCATCCTGCCGATCATCATGGGCGCAACCATGTTCATCCAGCAGCGTCTGAACCCGACACCTCCGGATCCGATGCAGGCCAAGGTGATGAAGCTGATGCCGATCATCTTCACCTTCTTCTTCCTGTGGTTCCCGGCTGGCCTGGTTCTGTACTGGGTTGTGAACAACACCCTGTCGATCACACAGCAGTGGTACATCACTCGTAAAATCGAAGCGGCTACCAAGAAAGCAGCTGCTTGATCTAACCTGTGAATAAGTTCTTCAAGGCGCCCCCTCGTGGGGCGTTTTGCTATCCGCTATTTGTCCAGGAGCCGGGCCATGAACGTCCCTCGTGAAACCATCGCCGCCATCGCAACTGCCCAGGGTCGGGGTGGTGTCGGTATCGTGCGCATATCCGGACCGCTGGCAAGCAAGGCTGCACACGCAATCATCGGCCGCGAACCCAAGCCACGCTATGCCCACTACGGGCCGTTCGAAGACGAAACGGGGCAGGTCATCGATGAGGGGATTGCCCTGTACTTCCCGGGCCCGAACTCATTCACCGGTGAAGACGTCCTTGAACTGCAGGGCCATGGCGGCCCGATCGTACTGGACATGTTGCTGCAGCGTTGCCTGCAACTGGGTTGCCGCCTGGCCCGTCCGGGGGAATTCAGTGAAAGGGCGTTTCTGAACGACAAGCTCGACCTGGCACAGGCCGAAGCCATCGCGGACCTCATCGAAGCCAGTTCTGCACAGGCTGCACGTAATGCCCTGCGCTCATTGCAGGGGGCATTTTCCCTGCGTGTGGATAACTTGACTGAAAAACTGATCAGCCTGCGGATCTACGTGGAAGCAGCGATCGACTTCCCTGAAGAGGAAATCGACTTCCTCGCCGATGGCCACGTGTTGAATATGCTCGATGCTGTTCGTGACGATTTATCCACAGTGCTGCGTGAGGCAGGCCAGGGAGCGCTGTTACGCGATGGCATGACCGTTGTGATAGCTGGCAGGCCCAACGCCGGCAAATCGAGCCTGCTGAACGCTCTGGCGGGCAGGGAGGCGGCCATCGTTACCGAGATTGCCGGTACGACTCGAGATATCTTGCGTGAACATATCCACATCGATGGCATGCCCCTGCATGTGGTGGACACCGCAGGGTTGCGCAACACCGAGGATCAAGTAGAAAAGATCGGGGTAGAGCGCGCCCTGAAAGCCATTGGCGAAGCGGACCGGATACTGCTGGTGGTCGACGCCACTGCGCCAGAGGCCACAGATCCCTTTGCCTTGTGGCCTGAGTTCCTGGAGCAACGGCCAGATCCGGCCAAGGTCACCCTGATTCGAAACAAGGCTGATCTCAGCGGCGACCTGATCGAGCTGCAAACCAGCGCCGATGGACACGTCACTCTTTCCCTCAGCGCCAAGGCGGCAGGCGAAGGCCTGGAGTTGTTGCGCGAACATCTCAAGGCCTGCATGGGTTATGAACAGACCTCGGAAAGCAGCTTCAGCGCCCGCAGGCGTCACCTTGAAGCCTTGCGTCACGCCAGTGCATCCCTGGAACACGGGCGTGCACAACTAACCCTGGCCGGTGCAGGCGAATTGCTTGCCGAGGACCTGCGTCAGGCACAGCAAGCCCTAGGGGAAATCACCGGAGCGTTCAGTTCCGATGATCTGCTGGGGCGTATCTTCTCGAGTTTCTGTATCGGCAAATAGAATCCGCTCCCACACCAGTGGGAGTGAGCTTGCTCACGAATGCGGTAAGTCGCCAATCAGGATGCGTCTGGGCTGACGCGTTCGCGAGCAAGCTCGGCTCCCACACGATTTTCGCCATACTCCCTCCCTGATCTGCCCTCAAAAAACCTGCCCCCTCTGTTCGAACCCGACTTCGAACGGTACAGCCATGGGAAAAATTCGTCCGCGATTACCGATTTCTGTGGATTAAGCCCTGTGCATAAGCGGCATTCAGCTCAGTTGATAAGTGGGGCTGAAACCGGAGGATAAAGGCCCCTGTGGACAAGTGGCCTTTTAATCCACAGGTTTAAACCGGTTATCCCAAACCCTTATGGGCACATGACCACAGACTTTTGAATCTCTGTACACATTGAATATAGAGGTCTGTAGAACGTTATCCACAGAAAGGGTTGCGCATAAATATAAACATAAAAACAAGGCTTTATAAAATTTCTCTTCTTTTTTATTTCTATATCGCCGTTTATCCACAGCTGGTTAAATTTTGTGCAAAAGGTTCCTTCGAGGGGGGTAAGTCCCTATACTTGCCGCCTTTCCCTATTCCCAAAGAAACAGGCACGAGGTGCGTGGTGGATTTCCCTTCCCGTTTTGAAGTGATCGTCATCGGTGGCGGTCATGCCGGTACCGAGGCTGCACTTGCCTCAGCACGCATGGGTGCAAAAACCCTGCTGTTGACGCATAACGTGGAAACCCTCGGCCAGATGAGTTGCAACCCTGCCATCGGTGGCATTGGTAAAAGCCATCTGGTCAAGGAGATCGATGCGCTCGGCGGTGCCATGGCAACCGCTACCGATAAGGGCGGCATACAATTTCGCGTATTGAACAGCCGAAAAGGCCCGGCAGTGCGGGCAACACGGGCTCAGGCAGACCGTGTGCTGTACAAGGCCGCTGTGCGCGAAATCATCGAAAACCAGCCGAACCTGTGGATATTTCAGCAGGCCTGCGATGACCTGATCGTCGAGCAGGATCAGGTTCGTGGCGTCGTGACCCAGATGGGTCTGCGTTTCATGGCCGATTCAGTCGTATTGACCACAGGTACCTTCCTCGGTGGACTTATCCACATCGGAATGCAGAACTACTCCGGCGGCCGGGCGGGCGATCCACCTTCGATTGCCCTGGCACAACGGCTGCGGGAACTGCCTCTGCGTGTCGGTCGCCTGAAAACCGGGACGCCGCCGCGTATCGACGGCCGTTCTGTGGATTTCTCGGTCATGACCGAACAGCCCGGTGACACACCGATCCCGGTCATGTCGTTCCTGGGTTCCAAGGAGCAGCATCCGGCGCAGGTCAGTTGCTGGATTACGCACACCAATGCCCGGACCCACGAGATCATCGCGGCCAATCTGGATCGCTCGCCGATGTATTCCGGCGTGATCGAGGGCATAGGCCCGCGCTATTGCCCGTCCATCGAAGACAAGATCCACCGTTTTGCCGACAAGGAAAGCCATCAGGTATTTATCGAGCCGGAAGGCCTGACGACCCATGAGCTGTATCCGAACGGCATCTCTACTTCGCTGCCTTTCGACGTGCAATTGCAGATCGTTCGTTCGATCCGTGGCATGGAAAACGCCCACATCGTGCGTCCTGGCTATGCCATCGAATATGACTATTTCGACCCGCGTGATTTGAAATACAGCCTGGAAACCAAGGTGATTGGCGGTCTGTTCTTCGCAGGGCAGATCAACGGCACCACCGGCTATGAAGAAGCGGGCGCCCAGGGTTTGCTGGCCGGAACCAATGCTGCGCTTCGTGCACAGGGCAAGGACAGCTGGTGCCCGCGTCGCGACGAGGCGTACATCGGCGTGTTGGTCGACGATCTGATTACGCTGGGCACGCAAGAGCCTTACCGGATGTTCACATCCCGCGCCGAATACCGTTTGATCCTGCGTGAAGACAACGCAGACCTGCGTCTGACCGAGAAGGGCCGGGAGTTGGGGCTGGTCGATGATGCCCGCTGGGCGGCTTTCTGCACCAAACGTGAAAGCATTGAACGGGAAGAACAGCGCCTGAAAAGTACCTGGGTTCGCCCCGGCACCGAGCAAGGCGATGCGATTTCCGCTCATTTCGGTACGCCGCTGACCCATGAGTACAATCTGCTCAACCTGCTGACGCGCCCTGAAGTCGATTACGCCAGCCTGATTGCCCTGACGGGCGAAGGCTGCAGTGATCCACAGGTCGCCGAACAAGTTGAGATCAAGACCAAGTACGCCGGTTACATCGACCGCCAGCAGGACGAAATCGCGCGTCTGCGGGCCAGCGAAGACACCAGGCTGCCTGAAGATATCGACTACGCTGGCATTTCCGGGTTGTCGAAAGAAATTCAGAGCAAGCTGGGGATAAGTCGTCCGGAGACCCTCGGTCAGGCTTCACGAATCCCGGGCGTCACGCCTGCGGCGATTTCCCTGTTGATGATTCATTTGAAAAAACGCGGCGCGGGCCGTCAGTTGGAGCAAAGCGCTTGAGTTCTATGGTCACCCCGCAACATGCCGAAGAGTTATCCCGTGGCGCACAGCAACTGGGTGTGAACCTGAGTGAACACCAGCACAGCCAGCTTCTGGCTTACCTGGCGCTGTTGATCAAGTGGAACAAGGCTTACAACCTCACCGCTGTGCGCGACCCGGATGAAATGGTTTCGCGTCATCTGCTCGACAGTCTGAGCGTCGTGCCCTTCATCGAAGGCGAACGCTGGCTCGATGTGGGCAGTGGCGGCGGTATGCCTGGCATTCCATTGGCTATCCTGTTCCCGGGGATGAAAGTCACGGTGCTGGACAGCAATGGCAAGAAAACCCGTTTTCTGACCCAGGTCAGGCTCGAACTGAAACTCGACAACCTGGAAGTTATCCACAGCCGTGCAGAGGCGTACCAGCCAGCATTGCCGTTCACCGGGATTGTTTCCCGTGCGTTCAGCAGCCTGGAGGACTTTACCGGATGGACTCGCCATATGGGCGACACCGATACGCGTTGGCTGGCGATGAAAGGGCTGCATCCGGTGGATGAGCTGGTAGCATTGCCAGCAGACTTCCACCTCGATAGCGCACAAGCCTTGACCGTACCGGGTTGCCAAGGCCAACGCCATCTGCTGATACTGCGCCGCACGGCATGACTGGGAACACAAGCAAGAATGGCTAAGGTATTCGCGATAGCGAACCAAAAAGGTGGTGTGGGTAAAACCACCACCTGTATCAACCTCGCAGCTTCACTGGTCGCAACCAAGCGCCGCGTGCTGTTGATCGATCTCGACCCTCAGGGCAACGCCACCATGGGCAGTGGTGTGGATAAACACGCCCTGGAACATTCGGTCTATGACCTGTTGATCGGCGAATGCGATCTGACCCAGGCCATGCATTTTTCCGAGCATGGCGGTTATCAACTGCTGCCGGCCAACCGTGACCTCACGGCCGCCGAAGTGGTCCTGCTGGAAATGCAGATGAAGGAAAGTCGCCTGCGTAATGCGCTGGCGCCTATTCGCGAGAGCTACGATTACATTCTCATCGACTGCCCACCGTCGTTGTCGATGCTCACATTGAACGCACTGGTTGCTGCGGACGGGGTCATTATCCCCATGCAATGTGAATACTTTGCGCTCGAAGGTCTGAGTGACCTTGTGGATAACATCAAGCGCATCGCTGAACTGCTGAATCCGGAGCTGAAGGTCGAAGGCTTGCTGCGGACCATGTATGACCCGCGCCTGAGCCTGATCAACGATGTGTCTGCGCAGTTGAAGGAACACTTCGGCGAGCAGCTCTACGACACTGTGATCCCGCGCAACATCCGTCTGGCCGAGGCGCCGAGTTTTGGCATGCCGGCCCTGGCGTATGACAAGACCTCGCGTGGCGCCCTGGCTTATCTGGCCCTGGCGGGCGAGCTGGTTCGTCGTCAACGTCGCACTTCGCGAACCGCTCAGCCAACTTAAGGAATCCGCATGGCCGTCAAGAAAAGAGGTCTCGGACGTGGGCTGGATGCACTTCTGAGCAGTCCTACCGTCAGCGCCCTGGAAGAACAGGCCGTCAAGGCCGACCAGCGCGAGCTGCAGCATGTGCCCCTGGACCTGATCCAGCGCGGCAAGTACCAGCCGCGTCGCGACATGGACCCTGAGGCGCTCGAAGAGCTTGCACAGTCGATCAAGGCGCAAGGTGTCATGCAGCCGATCGTGGTGCGACCGATCGGCAATAACCGTTTTGAAATCATCGCCGGCGAACGCCGCTGGCGTGCCAGCCAGCAGGCCGGGCTGGAAACGATCCCGGCCATGGTCCGCGACGTACCCGATGAAGCGGCCATCGCCATGGCGCTGATCGAGAACATTCAGCGCGAAGATCTCAATCCGATCGAAGAAGCGGTAGCGCTGCAACGGCTGCAGCACGAGTTTCAACTGACCCAGCAGCAGGTTGCCGATGCTGTGGGTAAGTCACGGGTCAGCGTGGCCAACCTGTTGCGTCTGATCGCGTTGCCTGAAGTGATCAAGACCATGCTGTCCCATGGCGACCTGGAGATGGGGCACGCACGCGCTTTGCTCGGATTGCCCGAAGAACAGCAGGTTGAAGGGGCGCGACACGTTGTCGCACGTGGCCTCACTGTTCGCCAGACCGAGGCGCTTGTACGCCAATGGTTGAGCGGAAAACAGGAGCCTGCAGAGCCCGCCAAACCCGACCCTGACATCACCCGTCTGGAGCAGCGCCTGGCCGAGCGCCTAGGCTCTGCGGTGCAAATCCGCCATGGGCAGAAGGGAAAAGGGCAACTGGTCATCCGTTATAACTCTCTGGATGAGCTGCAAGGTGTCCTCGCACACATCCGCTGAAACATATGCTCTGTAGCGTACAGTCGGAAATCACTACCCAGCAGTTGAATAGGGGCTGAACCGCCCCTATACTCTGCGCGCATTTTGTCGGCACAAATTATGCCAAGTTGTTGATTTTGGCGGCCGGCGTTCGAGGAGCAGTCGTGATGGAAACCCGCATGCCAAACCGCTTGCCGTTCCATCGCCTGGCGGTTTTTCCGGTACTGCTGACTCAGGGTGCAGTGCTGCTTCTGGCAGCCCTGGCGCTATGGCAGTGGTACGGAGTCGTACCTGGATACTCAGGACTATGCGGTGGTCTGATAGCGTGGCTGCCCAATTTGTATTTTGCTCACAAAGCTTTCCGGTTTAGCGGGGCTAGAGCAGCGCAAGCCATTGTCCGGGCGTTCTATGCCGGTGAGGCGGGCAAACTGATTTTGACGGCAGTGCTCTTTGCACTGACCTTTGCAGGTGTGAAACCGCTGGCTCCGCTGGCGGTGTTCGGCGTGTTCATGTTGACCCAGTTGGTCAGCTGGTTCGCACCCCTGCTAATGAAAATAAGATTTTTGAGACCTTAGGGCGTTTGAGGCAACCATGTCAGCAGAGCAAACAGCTTCGGAATATATCCAGCATCACCTGCAGAATTTGACCTTCGGTCATCTTCCTACGGGCGGTTGGGGCTTTGCCCACACAGCAGCGGAAGCCAAGGAAATGGGCTTCTGGGCTTTCCACGTCGATACCCTCGGCTGGTCAGTCGCGTTGGGCTTGATCTTCATCCTGATCTTCCGCATGGCGGCAAAGAAGGCGACTTCTGGCCAGCCAGGCGCGTTGCAGAATGCCGTTGAAGTCCTGATCGAATTCGTCGACGGCAGCGTGCGGGACAGCTTCCACGGTCGCAGCGCAGTCATCGCACCGTTGGCACTGACCATTTTCGTCTGGGTCTTCCTGATGAATGCCATCGACCTGGTGCCGGTGGACTGGATTCCGAAACTGGCGGTCCTGTTCTCGGGCGACGCACACGTTCCGTTCCGTGCGGTCTCGACCACTGACCCTAACGCGACCCTGGGCATGGCCCTGTCGGTCTTCGCGTTGATCATTTTCTACAGCATCAAGGTCAAGGGCATCGGCGGTTTCATCGGCGAACTGACCCTGCACCCGTTCGGCAGCAAGAACATCTTCGTTCAGGCGCTGCTGATTCCGGTGAACTTCCTGCTTGAATTCGTGACTCTGGTAGCCAAACCGATTTCCTTGGCACTGCGTCTGTTCGGCAACATGTACGCTGGCGAGCTGGTATTTATCCTGATCGCGGTCATGTTCGGCAGCGGCCTGCTCTGGCTTAGTGGCCTGGGTGTGGTTCTGCAATGGGCGTGGGCTGTATTCCACATCCTGATCATCACCCTGCAAGCGTTCATCTTCATGATGCTGACCATCGTTTACCTTTCGATGGCTCACGAAGAGAACCATTAAGACCCGCCTGGCGTGTCTGATGACCCTCTCGCCTTGGTGAGAGGGTGCCCGCAAGGGCTGATGTAAAAACGATTTTGTTTTATCGCTTTAATCTAAAAACCTAACCAATACGACGTAAAAGTCGGGAGGAAAGATGGAAACTGTAGTTGGTCTAACTGCTATCGCTGTTGCACTGCTGATCGGCCTGGGCGCACTGGGTACTGCAATCGGCTTCGGCCTGCTGGGCGGCAAGTTCCTGGAAGGCGCAGCTCGCCAGCCAGAAATGGTGCCAATGCTCCAGGTCAAAATGTTCATCGTTGCCGGTCTGCTCGACGCCGTAACCATGATCGGTGTTGGTATCGCTCTGTTCTTCACCTTTGCGAACCCCTTCGTTGGTCAACTCGCTGGCTAATCTCTCGATCATTCGAAGAGATTGGTGTGATGGACAACGAACGAGCGAGGTGTTGGCGTGAATATTAATGCAACCCTGATTGGCCAGTCCGTTGCGTTCTTCATTTTTGTACTGTTCTGCATGAAGTTCGTGTGGCCTCCGGTCATCACGGCTTTGCACGAACGTCAGAAGAAGATTGCGGATGGATTGGACGCTGCCAGCCGAGCAGCTCGCGACCTGGAGCTTGCCCAAGAGAAAGCGGGCAAGCAACTGCGCGAAGCGAAAGCTCAGGCAGCTGAAATCATTGAGCAAGCCAAGAAACGCGGTACTCAGATTGTCGACGAAGCCCGTGAACAGGCTCGTGTCGAAGCTGACCGTGTGAAGGCTCAGGCTCAGGCCGAGATCGAGCAGGAACTGAACGGCGTCAAAGACGCGCTGCGCGCCCAACTGGGCAGCCTGGCAGTCAACGGCGCAGAGAAGATCCTGGGTGCCACAATCGATCAAAACGCGCACGCGGAGCTGGTTAATAAACTGGCTGCTGAAATTTAAGCGAGGGCGATCATGGCAGAACTGACCACGTTGGCCCGACCTTACGCTAAGGCAGCCTTCGAGCACGCCCAGGCCCACCAGCAACTGGCCAATTGGTCAGCCATGCTCGGCCTGGCTGCAGCTGTGTCGCAAGACGGCACAATGCAGCGCGTGCTCAAGGCCCCGCGACTGACGAGCGCAGACAAGGCCACCACTTTTATTGAAGTGTGTGGCGACAAGTTCGATGCCAAGGCACAGAATTTCATCCACGTCGTTGCCGAAAACGACCGTCTCCCGCTTCTGCCGGAGATCTCCGAACTGTTCGACCAGTACAAGGCCGAACAGGAAAAATCGGTAGACGTGGAAGTAACCAGTGCTTACGCATTGAACGAAGAACAGCAAGACAAACTCGCCAAGGTTCTCAGTGCACGGCTCGGCCGGGAAGTGCGCCTGCACGCTGCGGAGGATGCCAGCCTTATAGGTGGTGTCATCATCCGCGCCGGCGACCTGGTTATCGATGGCTCAGTGCGTGGCAAACTCGCGCAACTGGCCGAAGCATTGAAATCTTGAGTTTGAAGGGGCAGCAGAGCAATGCAGCAACTCAATCCTTCCGAAATAAGTGAAATCATCAAGGGTCGCATCGACAAGCTCGATGTAACCTCCCAAGCCCGCAACGAAGGCACTGTCGTCAGCGTATCTGACGGTATCGTGCGGATTCACGGTCTGGCCGACGTTATGTACGGCGAAATGATCGAGTTCCCGGGCGGCGTCTACGGTATGGCGCTGAACCTTGAGCAAGACTCTGTGGGGGCCGTTGTATTGGGCGCTTACACCAGTCTGGCTGAAGGCATGAGCGCCAAGTGCACTGGCCGCATCCTGGAGGTTCCGGTTGGTAAGGAACTGCTGGGTCGCGTTGTCGATGCACTGGGTAACCCTGTCGATGGCAAAGGTCCTCTGAACAACACTGAGACCGACGCTGTTGAGAAAGTCGCACCTGGCGTTATCTGGCGTAAGTCGGTAGACCAGCCTGTGCAGACGGGTTACAAGGCTGTCGATGCCATGATCCCAGTCGGCCGTGGCCAGCGTGAGCTGATCATCGGTGACCGTCAGATCGGTAAAACCGCTCTGGCGATCGACGCGATCATCAACCAGAAGAACAGCGGCATTTTCTGCGTCTACGTAGCTATCGGTCAGAAACAATCGACCATCGCCAACGTTGTTCGCAAGCTGGAAGAAAACGGTGCCCTGGCCAACACGATCATCGTGGCTGCCAGTGCTTCCGAATCCCCAGCGCTGCAGTTCCTGGCACCGTACTCCGGTTGCACCATGGGCGAGTACTTCCGCGACCGCGGTGAAGACGCGCTGATCGTTTATGACGATCTGTCCAAGCAAGCAGTGGCTTACCGCCAGATTTCCCTGCTGCTGCGCCGTCCACCAGGCCGTGAAGCCTACCCAGGCGACGTGTTCTATCTCCACTCCCGTCTGCTGGAGCGCGCATCCCGCGTTTCGGAAGAGTACGTAGAGAAGTTCACCAACGGCGCAGTGACTGGCAAGACCGGTTCCCTGACCGCACTGCCGATCATCGAAACCCAGGCTGGCGACGTTTCCGCGTTCGTTCCGACCAACGTGATTTCCATCACCGACGGTCAGATCTTCCTGGAATCGGCCATGTTCAACTCCGGCATCCGTCCGGCAGTGAACGCCGGTGTTTCGGTATCCCGTGTGGGTGGTGCCGCTCAGACCAAGATCATCAAGAAGCTTTCCGGTGGTATCCGTACCGCTCTGGCTCAGTACCGTGAACTGGCTGCATTTGCCCAGTTCGCTTCTGACCTGGACGAAGCGACCCGTAAGCAACTTGAACACGGTCAGCGCGTTACCGAGCTGATGAAGCAGAAGCAATACGCGCCAATGTCGATCGCTGACATGTCGCTGTCGCTGTATGCCGCTGAGCGTGGGTTCCTGACTGACGTCGAAATCGCCAAAGTTGGCAGCTTTGAACAAGCGCTGATTGCTTACTTCAACCGCGATCACGCCGATTTGATGGCGAAGATCAACGTGAAGGGTGACTTCAACGACGAAATCGACGCTGGCCTCAAAGCCGGTATCGAGAAGTTCAAGGCCACCCAAACCTGGTAAGCCGCAGCGGGAGTCGCGAGGCTCCCGCTTGCTAACCTGATAGGTGTTACATGGCAGGCGCAAAAGAGATTCGCAGTAAGATTGCGAGCATCAAAAGCACGCAAAAGATCACCAGCGCCATGGAAAAAGTGGCGGTCAGCAAAATGCGCAAGGCTCAAATGCGCATGGCTGCTAGCCGTCCTTACGCGGAGCGTATCCGCCAGGTGATTGGTCATCTTGCCAACGCGAACCCGGAGTACCGCCACCCGTTCATGATCGACCGCGAAATCAAGCGTGTTGGTTATGTCGTAGTGAGCAGTGACCGTGGTCTGTGTGGTGGCTTGAATACCAACCTGTTCAAGGCTTTGGTCAAGGACATGGCGAAGAACCGTGAAAACGGCGTAGAGATCGATCTGTGCGTGATCGGCAGCAAAGGTGCGGCGTTTTTCCGCAACTTCGGCGGTAACGTCGTCGCTGCGATCAGCCACTTGGGCGAAGAGCCGTCGATCAACGACTTGATCGGCAGCGTCAAGGTGATGCTGGATGCCTACCTGGATGGCCGTATTGATCGCCTGTCCGTGGTGTCCAACAAGTTCATCAACACCATGACCCAGCAACCAACGGTCGAGCAGTTGATTCCGTTGGTAGCGACCCAGGATCAAGAACTCAAGCACCACTGGGATTACCTGTACGAACCCGACGCCAAAGAGCTGCTGGACGGCTTGATGGTACGTTACGTGGAGTCGCAGGTTTATCAGGCGGTGGTCGAGAACAACGCAGCTGAACAGGCCGCGCGGATGATCGCAATGAAGAACGCCACAGACAACGCCGGTGATTTGATCAGCGATTTGCAGCTGATCTACAACAAGGCGCGTCAGGCAGCGATCACTCAAGAGATCTCGGAAATCGTCGGCGGCGCTGCCGCGGTTTAACGGTTCAAAATTCAGAGGAACCAGCTAATGAGTAGCGGACGTATCGTTCAAATCATCGGCGCCGTGATCGACGTGGAATTCCCACGCGATAGCGTACCGAGCATCTATAACGCGCTGAAGGTACAAGGCGCGGAAACCACTCTGGAAGTTCAGCAGCAGCTGGGCGACGGCGTGGTTCGTACCATTGCAATGGGTTCAACCGAAGGCTTGAAGCGCGGTCTGGACGTTGTCGACACTGGCGCAGCCATTTCGGTACCGGTGGGTAAAGCTACCCTGGGCCGTATCATGGACGTCCTCGGCAACCCGATCGACGAAGCTGGCCCGATCGACACCGACGAGCGCTGGGGCATTCACCGTGCCGCGCCGTCGTTCGCGGAACAGGCAGGCGGCAACGACCTGCTGGAAACCGGCATCAAGGTTATCGACCTGGTTTGCCCGTTTGCCAAAGGCGGTAAGGTCGGTCTGTTCGGTGGTGCCGGTGTAGGCAAAACCGTAAACATGATGGAACTGATCCGTAACATCGCCATCGAGCACAGCGGTTATTCCGTGTTCGCTGGTGTGGGTGAGCGTACTCGTGAGGGTAACGACTTCTACCACGAGATGAAGGACTCCAACGTTCTGGACAAAGTGGCACTGGTTTACGGTCAGATGAACGAGCCGCCGGGTAACCGTCTGCGCGTAG
>Ga0209888_1000012_pt1 | contig 157088 bp, 128 predicted proteins | sample OrgsoiDNA_201059_FD_185807 | JGI IMG/M metagenome (GOLD analysis project Ga0209888, IMG submission 185807) | Permafrost soil microbial communities from the Arctic, to analyse light accelerated degradation of dissolved organic matter (DOM) -... | ecosystem: Environmental > Terrestrial > Soil >...
TGGTCGCGCCTGTGGTGCCCAGCGTCCCGTCCGTGACCGCGCCCGAGCCTTGGGCTGACGCCATGGACGCGCCCGAGGCCAAGGCCAATGACATGACGATTTGGGCGAAGATTTGCGCTTTGGTGCGATTGGACGTTTTCATGATGAACTCCTTTTAAAGATTTAAAGAGCGCTGTGCAAAAGCGCTGTGTTTCCCGTCAGCCTCAAAGAGCGAAGCCGCGGTTGTTTGACACCCCCAGCATCTCTCAATGGCGGCATTTCGCAAGCGATATGCCGCGTGATTTTGAAAGCATTTGCTACAACACGCTCCGACGGGTTGTTGAGCGCGCTCAACGGAGTCAACAACAAGATCAGTGGGGGAAGAAAACCGTTTTGAAGGCCGAAAAAAAACCCGCGCCGTTGCGGGTCCAGAAAAAGATTCCGGAAAAAACAGGGTGAGCGCGAAGGTCGGAATATCTGGGGGGAAAGAAAAGCCCTTGCGAGGCAAGGGCTGTGGCTTTTCAAGAAGGAGAGCCCGGGTTCGTCGCCGAAAAGACATCGGCCGGAGAATTCACTCGGGAGCGGCTTGCTTGGGGCACAAGGCGTCGCCATCCAAAATTCGAGCCGTGAGCTTGGGGCCTTCGTCTTTCGCGCCAGGAGTCCAAACCGATAAAATCACGGAGCCGTTGGGCATTTCTCGCAACGTTCGGTCAAACGCGCTCAGCGGCTGCTGCACCGCGTTGGAGCAAAAAAGCTGGCTATTGCGGTCGAACACATACAGCGCGCCTGGGCGGCCAAAGAAAATAAAGCGCGAACCCGCGATATAGCTGTTGGCGCTTTGCGACGCGGGCTTGCCGCTGGATTTCCAAAACGCAAAAGAGAACGCCGAGGAGCCGCCGCTGACGCGCAAGGAGCCCACGGGGCCCTGGGCGCCCACCGCTTGTATCTCCCCGTTTTGCTCAGTGAAATCATAAGGGGCCACCTCGGCCACCACCGGCGCGTTCGCTGCGTCAGGCACCGCCTCCTCGAGCGCTTTGCAGGCTCCAGAGGCCAGAGCCAGCGATGAGCCTGTTTCTGCGGGGAAGGGAGACGGGATCGCCGCCGAAGCAGCCTGCGCGTCCGGCGACGCGAGGCCTTCCATGTCGCTGGGCGCGTCAGCGGGCTGCTGCGCCGGGGCGTTTTCTTGCGCGGACGGGTCGTCAGAAACTTTCAAGCCCAAAATCGCTCGCTGAGCGCGCGCGGATTCCGTCCCAATCGCGCAAGCCTTGGAGAGAGGCCCGCTGGGCGCGGCGAAAGCCGTCAGCGGCAACACCTTGGCATCCACGGCTTGCGCGGTGGCGCACAGCGGCGCGAAAAGCGCTCCCGCCGCGAACAAAAAAGCAATCCTTCGAGGGGCAAGCAGGGCAACCGGCATGAAAAGCTCCAAAAAGCAGTGAGTGCTCAAAATACAAAAAAAAATCAATGCAGTCAATAGCGTTGCGTTGGGTGGGCAAAGAGATGCCCTGAATTGAAAAGTCGAAATTTGGCGCTCGCGCCTTGAAAAGAAGAATCAAGCGACCGACCCACGAAAAAGGCCGCCCGAAAAAAGGGATTTTTTGCCGCAAGAGGCCAAAAGGGATCGCGAACAAAAAAAATAAATGAATGGCTCGAAAAAATTGGTTTAATGTCTAGGTTCGGCGCCAATCTTGGGCGATCGGAAGAGGTTGCGGCGATGTCGGCGACCCAGGGGGCCGAAGAGAGCGCAACGCAGTGTCATCGCAAAGGAGCGCAAGCTCTTCGCGAGCAATTGATCAAAGCGGACGCAGAGCTCATCAAAGAGCCAGGGACGGACCCCGCGACGCGAACCACCGAGGAGTTTCACGATGTTGTCCAAGGCGCATTCAATGGAGCAGCTCAAGAACGCGCTGCTTCAAAAAATTCAGGAACATGGCTTTGCGCTGGCCAGTTCGGAAAAAACCGCAGATCGCGGCGGCATGGTGCACACCATTGGCCTTTGGGCCACCGCAGGGCATCCTGAGCTGGTGATCTTCGGCGAAGATTTAAACGGCGCCGAAAAGCGCTTGGACGAGCTGGCTCGCCGCGTGATTCAGGGCGAATGGATCTGCTTTGACGCGAAAGCGCCAGAGCGCGCGTTCGACGGCCAATGGAGCCAATCCGATGTTTTTTCGAGACCGCTGTCGCCTGATCAAGCGGAGATGCCGCAGGCGATGTGCTCTTGGACCCTTGGATCATGCGCAGCCGCTTCGAGTTGGATGGAAATCCAGACGCAAGACAGGCTCGCAAGCGTTTCCGAGCATCCATTGAGTCAGCCAAAAACCTGCCCCGAAATGCCCTCCCCTGGATTGTCGCCCACCCCCGAAAGTCCGCTTCAGCGCGAGGGCGAGCCTGTTTCCGCCCATCCGGCGGAGCCGCATTTGAACGAGGAGCGTCCTGATGCGGGATCGCCCTCGCGCGCGTTGGAGTGGCTGGCCAAGGAAGCGCCAAAAACCGTCTGCGGAAACTCAGAAAAAGATAACCTGGGCCTCATTTTTGGGCACCCGCAGCCTTCGGTGTCCAGCGCGGATTCGATTGCCAAGGGGCGCGGTTTTTTCGCCGCTTTGTCACGCGGCGCGGCCGCGTCGCTTAATTTTGACGCAAACGACGCATTCCGAGCAAAAAATTCAGAAAAAGATCGTGAGCATCAAAAAAAGAATCCCCGCATGACGTTTTGGACCGCTGCGCGCGGCGTCGTGGAGTCGTTGGGCGACATTCTGGCGCAAGGCGCTGAGCAGGCCTCCGAGCGGCCTGCCACGGGAGGAGCATGGGCTTGGCGTCCAAACAAAGACAGCGTCTCGTCTCCCTTTCTCCCCTCTTTTGCGTCGACGGGATTGGCGCCATCTGCGCGCGATGACCTGTTGAATTTCTTCCGGCGAGAAAGCGCGCCATTCGCCCCCCAGGACCCGCAAGAACAAGCAATGTTTGATTTGGGGGCCGGATTGGAGCCGTCAGCGCCAAGTGGCAACGAACGCCTCGCCGCCTGGAATAATTTATTCGAGCCGTCGGATGAGGCTCGGGAAAACGACCCCAATTCCGCCCAAATCGAACGCTCGCTCAACGACGAGCCCGAACGCTCGCAGACCCGAGCATCGCGCGCCACCATTCGCGATTGGGATGCTTTAGGCCCCCCTGAAAGCCCCAAGGGGTGGGGACGGCATGGCTCGGGCGACCAACCGCGCGCATCCACCCATTCCCGGGGGGAGCCGGTTCGGCGAGTCAAAAAAAACCTTCCCAAAGCCCATTGACGAATGACGAATGGAACGGCAAAAACTGGCAACGCGAAGGCCCCCCCTTTGGATCGGCGCCGTGCGATTGAAATCCTGCTCGTGAATGTTGACGGGATTGCCGAACCTTGCGCTTTGGCGTAAAAAGAGGCGAGCATGCGAGCGAGTCGATTTGCGCTTCGCGACTCGCGCAATCAACGCGCAAGGAGACGGCAATTGAGCCAGAAGACGCAGGGCGTGGAACGCTGGATGCGAGAGTGGGGGCAAAAGTTCGAAATTTGCCCCTTTCCAGAATGGCAGGCGCTCGCTCGGGATGCCGCGAACGCGTTCCGCGGAGCATTGCCCTTGGCGACTTATGGAGACGCCCGCGCGTCGGCGTTTATTCGTGAGTGCGCCGACGCCGAGAATGTTTCATTGTCGTGGCTCGAAAACCAAGCGTTTTTCGCTCCGGCCCCCTCCGCTCACTCATGGGGCGACTTGCGTGGATCATGGGCCATCTGGCTTCTTGGCGTGCCGCCGGCTTTCGATTCGGCGCACAGGGCTCTCACGGGGCTCGCTTGGTCCGCGACCATAAAATCAGAGCCTGCGCGCGATGCGCGCGAGAGCGCCGCTCTCGGGCGCGGCTGGTTGAGTCGAATGGCTTCTCGTTCGGAGTGGGCGGCCTCCGCGGACCCAAACGAGCCACAACGGGGCGCAAATGGCGAGGAGGCCGCAGAGTCGGCAGACCCGCAGAGCGTGCGAATGGCGGCGCTCTTGCTCTGCGCCCTAGGCGAGAGGGCTCAGTCCAACGCGGGTTTTGTGCGTCGAATTGAGTCGGATGCCCTAACGCCATCGCTCGCCGAGTTCATGGAGTTGATGGGCGCCGATTGGATGCGGTTGCCCGATGGCGCGATCGCCATCGCGACCCGGGGCCTGCAGAAGTGGGCGGGGTCTGGAGCGGCTGTGGACGCGCAGCGGCCCGCATGGCAAAAAATGACGCCATTGAGCGCTTTGCGCATGTGCGCGAGAATCGGCGCAGCATCCGATTTCGCCCACGAAGACCGGGCTTGGAAAAAAGAAAGGCGCGCACTGGCGGAGTGGCTCGTCGATCGCGGCGCGAGCCTCACCGCGCAAGAACCGGGCGGATTGAGCGTTCTGACCGATTGGTGCGACGCGGCGGCCTGCGAAGACTGGGATTCCGAGTGGCCTTTGATCGTGTCTCGGATTGCCGCGGGCACGGACGTTAATGCGGCAGACGGCGCCGGATGGACGCCTCTTGCGCGATTGGCCGGCGCGGCTTTGCCTTGGGCAAGGCATTGGCAGGGAGAGGCAAAGCGCGAGCCGTTGCGATGGGCGCTCCAAATGGCTGAGGCTCTGGTCGCCGAAGGGGCGAACCCGTCTCCGCGATTGCCGGGCGGCGGTCGCTTGGCCTCATGGGACAGGCTGGATTCTCGATGGCGCGATTTTTTGAATTCTCATTTGCAAGCGCGCGCGCTTGCCGGAGCGGTGTCTCATCAACGCGCTTCTAGCGGAAAGCGCCAAAAGGCATGCGCGCGCTCCGCCCAGGAGGCGTCCAAAAAAGACGTTTCCGGCGCGGAATCGAGCGAAAAAGAAGAGCGCCGAAGCGGCGCTCGAAGATTGTGACCGAGAGCCTGAATGCGCAGGCCGCCCACGGTCCTGCGCGCGATCGTTCCTCGGTCACAGGCGGCGCGATCGGCGCGGCGCCTGTTCTTGATAAGATTCTTCCGCAGGAGCGGACGGTTGCTCTTCGGCAGCGCAGGCGGCCAACGAGGCTTGATGGGGTTTCTCGTCTTTTTTTGCCCGCTCTTTTTTGCTTGCGGCAAGGGTTTGGCGCAACCGAATAGCCTCATTGGCGGCAAAAAATCTTGGCCCTATTTTAGTTTTCGCGGTTTCCGCTTGCATGCGAGAAGGCGTCCCCAATTCCCCCAACACCAGCGCGATGTCCGCCAACCGGGCATCCCGACTGTCTACGCGAGAGGACGGGCCAATCAAAACGATGTCCTGCATTTTGGTGAGAATGGAGCTGTTGGACATGTCTGCGGGAACGCCGGCCTGCTTGAACGCCTGCGCCAACTCGTTCACAAAATGGGCGTCGCCAAACAACACGGCGCGCTCCAAGCAGAAACGAGCGTCCATGGAGTCCAAGGGAAGCACGCCTCGGCTCAGCAGTTGCCGCGCCCGCGCTTTCGGAGTCGTTTCGTTGTAGGTCTGAACCGTGCCATTGATCAGCATGGCGCTGAGCCAGCTGACGTGCTCGTCGCCCACCCAGTCAGAGGAGCCGCGTTTGGCTTTTGAGTCGTGCAAATGATTGCGGGCTCGCCGATTTTGCCCTTCGGTGAGCAAAAGGGCTGTTTCGACGACGTCCGGGGCTCCTTCCTCGCCGGAGTTGTTGCCCTTGAGGGCGCTCAACTCCAAAGCCGAATACAACACAGAGTGGCGATTTGAGCCACCGTTCGATCGCGGTCGTTGGTGAAACTCAGCTCCGTTTTGCAAAAGGAAAATCGAGCTGTTTGAGCGGTTTTCGCGCATGCAATTGGACAGAGCCAAATTCAAAGCCTCCTGAGAGACCGTTTCGCAAGACAGCAGCGCTTTCATCGCGTCGAGCCGGCCGAAGCCGTCTGCGCTGAATTCGTCATCCAGCGTGGTGTCCGAGCGCTCGCCAAGCGCATGCCGATGGGCGCTGACTTCTGGATCGCGAGTGACGCTCAACTCAACGAAAACTTGTTGAACCATGGTCTGCCCAGGATGCCCTGTGGACGAATCTGCATTGGCGCACGCGATGGCGCTTCGGATAAAGCCCTCGCCGCCAAAAGGCAAACACAAAGGCAGCAAAGCGGGAAGAAGCGTGGCCCGATCCGCTGCGGCTTTGAACGCAAGGGCCCACAGAGTATCGTTGCCATTAATGGCCGCCAGATGAGCCACTTCATTGAGCCAGGGCGCCCAATCGTTGCGGCCTGGCATGCCACGGGCATTTTTCTTGGCCAACTCGCCGAGAGGTTCGATAAGTTGAGCCAAAAACGCGTCAGACGCCGGCGTCTTCAAGGTCAAGGCGATCGCCTGGGTCAAAGCGGTTTGCACAACGCCCAAAGGGCCATCGATCGAGGGAGACAGCCAAACGGTGGGGCTCGAAAAAATGCGCGCCAAGGTCGCCGCGCCGCCAGCGGCTTTCGCCGCGGGCCAGTCAAGGGCGCGAACCGCGCTCAAAAGCCTCAGCCCCTTGGCGTGCAAGGGCAACCGGGCCGATTTGTTGCGTTCGGCGCTCAGGGGCGGGAGGCGGGGAACGGGCGGCGCGCTCCATTCGGCAGGGCTTGCCTTCAAAGCGCCATTCGGCGCGTTTGTGAGGGGCTTCTGAGCGGGCAACGGCGCAACGGCGTCCAGCCACAAGTCCATTTGGGGGGAGAGTTGCGAGGCGGAGGTGGGCATGGCGGGCCAAAAAAAGCGGCAAAAGCCGTCTGTTGAAAATCGAAAAAACAGAAAATCCTACGGACTTTATTATACGCGGCGCCTGCGCGAATGGCAAACAGCGCGGCGGCTTCGCTCCGCGGCATATTCTGGGCAAATGGGGCTAGGCGAAGAAAAGCCCCCTTTGAGCCGGGGGCTTTGGCCTTCATAGCCGAAAAATGGAGCGCGGGCGCCGCGCGCGTTTTGCTCCGTTCATTGAGAGGCGCCAGAGGGGGCGCTTTGCTGCGTCTGCACTTGGGGGACAATGGTGATGGGCACCATGATCGTTTGGGGTGGGGCGCCAGTCGTTTGCGCGGGCGCGGTCGGCGGAGGGTTGTCCGGGCCGGTGGACGCCGGAACGGAGCCGGCCCCCGCAGGTTGGGCCGGAGCTTGCTGCTGGATAATCATTGGGGCGTAATAGCCGTCGTTGACCGCGGGCGGAACGCCGGGGGAAATTTGCGCAAAGGACGCCAGAGGCGCGACGCCAAGGCAGGCCGCCAAAGAAGCCAAAGCCAGACGCAGGCAGGACGCCTTGCGGGATTGAAGCGAGAAACGGTTGAGCATGGCGGATCTCCATAATGTGCGAACGAGCGGCGGCCGCCGGGAGGGGCAATCGCGCGCGGGCCACCTGAATCAATAATCGAATCATAGACAGAGCGTGGCGGGAAGCCATCCGTTCAAGGGACAAGCGGCGAAAAAGAGCCTCCACGCGGAGCACCGGCTGTTTAGTCGCGCGCGCTCAAATGAATAAAGAAAGTTTGTCCGAACGAACGAAAAAAAATCAAAAACCGCGAAAAAAAGGAGGAAAATAGCAAGTCAATAATGCCTTTTCACCGCCAAACCCTCTGCAGGAGCGCCTTTTCTCAGCCTCAAAAAAGAGGCGGCAGGCCGCGTCCGCAGCGGTTTTAAACATCGGGAGCCGCCATGGATGAGTTTGTTGACGCGACGCAAACAGAAAACAGCCCCTTGCCCAAACGATGGGCCCTGCGTTTTTTTGAAAAGGCCAAAGGCCGAGCAGGCGCGCTTCTCGCTGAATCGCGAGCCGCCGAATCGCCGGTTGCGGAAAACCGCCAAGAACGCGGAGCCGCTGAGTCGCTGATTTCGCAAGATCCGCGAAGCGAAGCGCCAGCCGTGGGCTCCGGCGCGCCCGAAAATGAAAAAACGGACGCGAAAACCGCTTTCGCCAGGCCGGCGGAGAGCTGCGACTGGTCGCCCGCCGTTGGCAAAGGCGGCGCGCCGCTCGATGAGCCAATTGGGCTCGCTGGCGAAGAAGCGGAGGCGGCGGCGCGGCAGGGCATCGCGCCATTGAAAAACATGGAGAACGAGCCGGAAAAGAAGCTTTCGTTCGCGGAGAAAAACGCGGTGGCTCGCGTGGCCCAACTCGACTCGGGCGTTGATTGGAGCTGCATTCTCTCGGAATTGATGCAGGAGAGGCGAAGGGATTTGGAGTACGCGAGAAAAAAGGGGGACCCGCAATTGTTCGACGCATTGGACCGCGAGGAAGTGAGGATTTTTTCCCGCGCTCTGGCCTCTAATGAGAAAATAAAGAAGGAAATGGCGGACAGCAAGAGGCTGAGCGGAGTTTCGCTGTCGTGGTGGACCGCTTACTGGCGAGCCGAGCTCGCGGCCCTGGGGGATTTGTCGCGCGCGGAAAACCATCAAGTCGCCAAAGCCAGCGTGCTGTCGGCCGTTTCCGCTTGGGAGGGCGAAAAATTGGGCGCCATCATTCAAGCAGGCGCCGGGGCGATCGCTGACGCGACAACGCGCAAGGAGGTGCTGGCCTCGGGCTATCTGGGAGGCAGGGAAAACAGCGACAAAGTTTTTTGGAAAGAGGTTCAGGAGCCGGGCCCGATGAGCGAAAAAACGCTCTCGCTTTTGATCGGCTCCGGCCTGGTGGACCCCGATGATTTTCCCTGCGCTTTGAGCGATATTTTGGGCAAAGAGCGAAAAAGCCGCGCGCAGGGAAAATCATGGCCCGATCGTGGGTGGATTGCCCGAGCTTTGATGGCGCAGGCGCAGGACGCCGCAAACGAACACGTGGCTTTTTGGTCTGAACAAGTGGATTCCGAAGATTGGCGCGAATTTTCCGGCGAAAACGAAGGATGGGCCGGCGTGGCTCAACGAGTCCGCGAATTGGCAAAAAACCGCAGCGCCATGGAGCTCTCAGCAACCGGCGTCGGGCCCGCGATGATTGAGAGACAAGACGGCAGCGCCTCCATGGCGCGCAATCACGAACACGGCCTCTCGGCCAGCCCCGAGCAAGAGCCGCAGGCCGCGTCCGAACGCGAACCCGCGGCGCTTGCGCCTCTGGCTTTGGCGCCGATTTCCGATGATCCCTCTGCGACGGACTCCATCGCAACGCCTTTGGAGCCGCAGGCGCTGCGGCCGCGCGCGCCCGAGGTTTCGGCCTTGCGCACGCCGGGCGCCCCGGTGCTGTCCGGCGCAAGCGCCGCGGCCCGTGTGAGCGCCGCGGAGCGGGCCGCCTTGCGCCGCGCCGCAAAAGGCCATAAATAGACGGCCGGCAAAACGCTGGCCAACGCCTCATTCGAGAAGGGAGCGAAAAATGGCGGGATTCGTCGCCTTGCATCACGCCATGATTCGGGCCGCAGGCAGAAATCAATCAGAAAAAATTGAGTCCATGCTCGCGCAAGGCGCCGATCCTTTGTTTCGAAACAAAGAAAAAAAATGCGCGCTGGATTTGTCGATCGAGGGCAAAAGCGAGGCTTGCCTCTCATGGCTACTGCCCGTGTCCGAATTAAGCGCGGAAAACGCTCGAGGCGAGACGCCTTTTTTAAGCGCGGTTCGCGCCCGATGGATGGCGGGGGCAAAAATGTTGTTGCCCCATTCCGATCCTCGGAGCCTGAACGGCGCCGGGCAATCGGCGTTGATGATCGCCACCGCCGCGGGCGACGCCGAGTTGTCTCGGTGGCTGTTGCCGCACTCGGACTTGGAGCACGAAAGCGCGCAAGCGACGTCGGCGCTGGTGAACGCGGTCGCGCATGGTTGGGGCGTCTGCCATTCGGACATCGTGGACGCCTTGTTGGCCCCGTTGGACGCGTCGGCGTCCTCTCGCCAAGCGCGCCTGGCGCTTGAAGCGTCGGAGCGATTTTCGGATGAAGACAACCCGGAGGCGATCAAGCGCCTGGGGCCATTGATCGATTGGGACGCCACAGAAAATCACGCCCGCAATTCTGGTCGGTTTTTGTCGCGATTGGGCCACTCGCGCAAAATGCGCCCCAATGCCATCGGCGCGTTGCTTGCGCTGGATTATTTCCAAAGGCCCGAGCGCCAAATCGAAATCAAAGAGGCGTTCGCGGCCGCCGCGGAGAGAGGGGCTTGGCCCAACGCGGACGCGCTGGGCCTGGGGTTGGCCGACGGCGACAGCGCCGTGGCCAAAGCGCTCCGGGAGGGCCGGGGCTGGCTGCCCCGATGCGCGGAGCGATTCGCCGTCCGAGAGCGCCGCGAAATTGAGAAGGCTTTTGATTCCGGCTCACTCGCGGACTGCTGCGAGCAAAAAAACCAGCGAGGCTCAGGGCGCGCGTCACGCCGAATTTAGCGGCTTCGCGCCACAGCCGCCCTTTTGGAGCGCGGCGGGCGCGAATGCCCCACACAAAGCCCAAAAGAGCGAAATCCGCAAAAAGAAACGCCACCCGAGGGCGGCGTGGGTCGGGATGGCTCCGGGAGGCGCCAAAAGACCACAAAATAAATTCATGAATATCGAGACAAAGGGGCAAAATCGGCGAACGCCAGGGAGACCAGCCTCAGCCATCCGCGTTTTTGCATCACCGGTATAAGATTAGAGAATATCCCCCTTTTTGACAAGGAGAAAAGGGTCGGCGGCAACCGCCTGCCGCCAGACGGAAGGACTCGATTAGTATATAACCGGCGTTTGCCACGGCTTCCGCGGCTTGTTCGCCAGAAAGCGCCTGGGCGAAAGGCAAGCATGGCTTGGAAAGAAGAAGAAAAAGCAAACAAAGCAAAAAAATGAAAAAAAAATCTTTCGAGCAGAAAAAAGGCGCTAACATTGGTTTATTGGAAGCGGCAACTGTCTCCTCCGGTTCCTTCGGGAACCCTTCAACCCCTTGGCCCTAGCGGCCAGGGGGCTTTTTTTCGCCCGGACGATCGGCGCAAGGCGGGGAAATAGCCGTCAAAGGCGCTTGGGGCTGCGCTCGGCGGACAACGCGGACAATGGAGCGCGCGGCGCCTGTTGGTCGCCCTGGCCGCTTAGGTCAAAGGCCTCATAGCGCGCGTAAGCGGACTGCGCCCAGCGCATCACCCCCATAGCCGAGGGGCCGCTCGATTGAGCCCATTCCATAAGCTCCAAAAAGGGAGCCGCGGCGGGCGCTCGCGCGCCCAGCGCGCACAATTCACGAGCCAGCCGATCGGCGCCAAACAAAAGGGCGGCTTCCGACGGAAAAACAAAAAATGCAGCCCCTTGCGGATCCAACGGCTCACAGGCCGAAGCCGTCGCCGCTCCATGGGCGTCGCGCGTCCACACCAAGAACTGATGAAGCGCGAAGGGTCTGCGCCGGCGAGCAAGGCTTGTTTGCAAGGATGGGATGCGAGCGAGCAAAGCATCGGTCCAAGAGGGCCCCATCCACAATGACGACAGGAAGGCGTTTTCAGCGGCTTCCGCGTCAACCCCATCCATTGCGCGCGGTTCGCTGGAGCTCAATCGCAGCTTCCCCAATGCGTCAAGCCACGCGTCAAAAAGGCCCTCGACGGGCGTCCAGTGGGCGGCGTCGACAGAAAACACAGCGCCAGGCGCAAGCGATGGATCGGTGTTTTGTCGATTCACCCAAGCGCCCACGGCTTGCTCGATCGACAAAGGCGACGCTCCATTGATCGCGGCGTCGCGGTCTTCAACGAAATGAGCCGAGCGTCGCTCTCCGCGCAAGCGCGCGTTGGCGTGCCGCGCGCAAACGGCCAACGTCGCTTGAAAATTGCGCGGAGGCGGATTGAAAAAGACTTGCCGATAAGCGTCGGCGGCGACCGCCGGCGCCAATGAGGCGGGCTTTTTCGCCAACACATCCGCCCAGGAGAAGTCGGGGGCGGGGAGAGACTCCATGAAGGAGCTCGCTCCCAACCAGCTCATCGGCTCGAATTTCGCGGAGGCGAGGGCGCCGTCAAACCGCGCGAAAAGAAACGCGGCCCACTGCTTCTGGCCTTGCCGGTCCGTGATTTGAGACCAAAATTGGCGGGCGGATTCCGCGCCTTCTTTCTGGGCAGAATCGGTGTTGTTGTGCAGTGTCTTTCGCATTGCCCGCTCGCTCAGCGAGAACAGAGTCCAGGCTTGTTGGCAAAAATAATGCACTTGCGCTTGGCGCAGAAGCTCAGGGGAAAACCCCAGCGAAGCCTCCGCCTCGCTCAAAAATTCGCTCATGGAGAGCGCGGCGTCCCAGCGCCTTTCCGGGACGCTAAGGTCCGCCGCGGCCGAAATGAGGCGCAAGCGAAACCAGAGCCACGCGATGGCCAAGTCTTGGCGTTCTTCGTCATCCGCCGCCGCTTTGAGCAAAGAAACCCAAGGCCCGTTGGGCGTCAGCAGCAAAAGAGAGCAAAAAACAGGCAGCAGAGCCCCCAGGGAAAAATCCAGAAGCCCCGGGCCGATGACGCCGGACAAGGGAGCATAAGAAGACTCCGTTGGTGATTTTGCCTGCGCGACGCGTGTCAAGTGATCGTGAAGGCTCTGAGAAAAGCCCCCCATTTCGGCCACCGCGGGGATGTCGAGAAGGGTGAGGCCCAAAGCCTCCCCCAACGGCTCAGAATCTTCGCTCCGCCCGGTTTCGCCGGCTGGCCGCGGATCTGCGTCCGGGCAATGCACAGCCAAATATGGCCCAACCGCTGATGCCTGCTGATCGCCCAGCTGATCGACCGTGGCGTTGGGGCGAGCGGACAGCGCCTCCTGGATCCGCTCAAGCGTCAACGTGTTTTCGTTCGCCGCGGACGGATTGACGGGCATGGCGGAGGCCGAAAGCGCGCAAGCGTTTTCATTTTGAGCGCCAAAAAAGGAGAGCGATGGGGCGTCCAGAAGAAACAGCAGGTCTTCAAGGGCGATTGCGCGCCAAAAGACCATTCCGTCGCGCTGTCGCGCGGCGCAAAGGGACAAAAAAGCAGCATGCAGCTTGGGCTCGGCGAATTCGAGCGCGGCGGCCAACCCGCCCGCGTCAGCCGCCGCCTGCAAAGGGGCTTGGCGTTGAATGGCTTTCCAAATGGCGACGCCCGCTTTGTCGCGAATTTTGGCGCGCTCCGCGTTCACCATTTCGCCGCGTTCGTCGGCGGCCCAAGGCGCCAAATCGCTTGCCGCCGACGAGCTCGGCTTGTCATCCGCCAAAACGCGCGCGCCCTGCCGCGGAAGAACCCCGCTGGGGGCGTTGAGTCGTCCTGTGGCGGGCAAATCCTTGGGGGAAGGCGAGGGCATGGCGAGCGCAGCAAAAATGAAGGGCGCAGACTATCAACTGAAGCTCGCGAACGCAAGCCTCGGAAAATTCAATGAAATCAGGAATTCCGACGAGACTCTCGCGAGAGTCTCGGCATGCCGCAAGCGCTCCTGCGCGCCGTTTAATTGCGCGCGAAAGAGCGCGGCGCCCCAAGGGCCTCTTCATCGGCCCTCAAAAAGGCAGGGCACGCCACCGGTTGGGCTTGCGACAGCAAGTCGTGGGCGACTTGGTCGGCTTTTTCAGCGTCGCCGGGCGCCCAATGCGCGGCTGCGTCGAATTTGCGCTGGTAATTGGCCGCCTGAGCCCCATTTAAAGCCAAGCACCCACGGCCGCCATGCTCATTGCCCACGATGAATTGCGTTTTGGGTTCGTAAAGGCCTTCGTTGATCGTGATTCCGGCGGCCAAAAAAGACACCGAGAAAAACCGGTCATAATTGTCGATGGCTTGCGGATTGCCTCCGATCAGGACGGTGTCGCCCGCGACCTGGCAGTGGCTCATGCGAGTGTGCAGAGCATGGTTGAGGCTGTCGGAAATGACGCTGCAATCGCTCAAAAGGTCCGGATGCGTGGAAATCGGGCCCGCCAGGAGCGCCCCGCGAGACGGGAAAGGGGACGCCGCCTCAACAGAGCTGCCCGGAAAATCGGCCCGTCCGGCGGGCGCCTCTTGGGCGAAGGGAGCGGCGGCGTCCAACAAAAGAAAACCAGCGACAGCGAACCGAGCGAGGCGAAGGCGAGCAAGTTTTGGGGGGGTCATGGAGCGCTCCTGAAAATAACGGGCCACCCATTGCGTCAAAAAGGGGAGCCAAAGGATGCCTATGGCTTACCATGCCTTGGAAGAGAGAGCGCTTCCTTTTGTCCTTAAAACTCTGCCGACAGGCGGCGCCGCAAAGCGCGATGCTTGCCACGGAGGGGGGGGGCGGCGCCGATCAGGCTTCGATTTTTGGAGCGTAAGCGCGCAGGAACACATCGACCGCGCGGGGCACCAAGGCCTCCAAATCGACCTCCGAGGGGGACAGAACGCCCCACATGCACGGCTCAAACCATTCGGATTGGCATAAAGCCTTGAAATGCAAGGCGCACGCAAGAGGATCCGCCGCGAGCAAATGGCCTTCTTGCATGGCGAGGCTCATGTGATCGCCCACTTGCGCCCAACACCGCCGCTGGCCGCCCTCGTAAAAGAGCCGGCCCAACGTGGAACGCGAGCCTTCGTGTTGGGCCAGGCGAACGGCTTCAAGCACTTGCGGTTGAAGCAACGCCCGGCAAAAAAGAAGGCCAAACTCCAAAAGGCGGCCCCGAACGTCGGGCAACAGGCCGCGATCGAGAGCGTTGAACGCCGCAGCGAAGCTTTCGCCCGCTTGGGCGCGAATGACTTCAATGAACACCAGCTCTTTGGCGTCAAAATAATTGTAAAGGGTTGCTTTGGAGCTTTGGGCGCGCTCCGCGATGTCCGACATGGAGACGCTCGGATAGCCCTTTTCCGCGAAAAGGAGGGCGGCGGCGTCGATGAACGCCTGGCGTTTGGCTTCTGTTTTGATGCGCATGGACAATTTCTCCGACAAACGAGCAATAATAACGATACCGCTGAGTCTAGTTAAGTTGACAATAATTTTTCGGGGCCTACACTAAACTGAACTGCTGAGTATAGTTATAGGAGCGATTCCAATGTTTGGCAACCCCGTGAAAACCATCAAAAACAAGGCCAAAGACAGAGCCTTTGTTTCTTCGCGGCCCTTCGCAAGCCCCTCTCGCGCGCGGCGGGGGGCCGGATCGATCGTTGCGGGGGCCATTGTTTTGGCGTCGCTTTGCGTTGCGGGTTGCGCGCCGCTCCCGGCCATGTCGCCCGCCGCGCAGCCCAAAAGCGAGAGCTCTTACCAATCAAGCGCGAGTTTCGCCGCCCCCAGCGGAGAGTGGCCTCAGAAGGCATGGTGGGGGCGCTACAAAGACCCGCAATTGGGTGTTTTGATCGAGGAGGGCTTGCGCGACGCGCCTTCTGTCGCCGTGGCGCAAGCTCGGCTGGATCGCTCTTACGGGCAGTTGGGAGAGCAGCGCAGCGCGCTTTTCCCATCGGTCGCTGGGAATGGCTCGTTGGCGAGCCAAAAACAAAGCTACAACAATGGAGTGCCGGCGGAATTTGTGCCGCAGGGCTGGAATGGCACGGGGCAGGCGACGCTCAATTTCAGCTATGAAATTGACTTTTGGGGCAAAAATAGAGCCGCGTTGGCCGCGGCCACGTCTCAGGCCGAAGCCGCCGAAGCCGACGCCGCGCAAGCGCGCGTGATGCTGTCGACGTCCATCGCCGACGCATATGGGGAGCTCGCCAGGCTTTGCGCCCAAGAGGACACGGCGAAAGCCGCGCTGGATGTGCGTCGGAAAAACGCCGAGTTGTTCGCGGAGCGTCAAGCCAACGGGCTTGAAACCCTCGGCAGCGTCAAGCAAGCGCAGTCGCGCCAAGCCAGCTCGGCCGCGAATCTGATGGCGATCGAGGAGTCCATCGCGCTTCAAAAAAATCGCCTTGCCGCGCTGATGGGCGAAGGGCCCGATCGCGGCTTGCGCGTCGAGCGGCCGTCTCCTCAGGCGTTGGACGCCTTTGGCTTGCCCGCGAGCATTCCTCTGAATTTGATCGGGCGCCGGCCCGACGTTTTGGCCGCGAAGCTGCGGGCGCAAGCGGCGGAAAAAAGCGTCAAAGCGGCGAAAGCTGATTTCTACCCCAACGTGGACCTCACGGCGTTCATTGGCGTCGAGTCGTTGGGCATCAGCAACTTGTTTCGGTCTGGATCGGGAATCGGCAGCGTGGGGCCCGCGATCTCTCTGCCCATTTTCAACGCAGGCCGCATCCAAGGGCAGTATCGCGTGGCGCAGGCCGACGCGAACGAAGCGGTCGCCAATTATGACCAAGCGGTGACGCAGGCCTTGCATGAGGTGGCGGACGCCGCGGTGAGCGAGCGCGCTTTGGAGCCGCAAATCAAAATGTCGCAAGAGAGCGTGGATGAGGCGAGCGACGCGTATGACAGCGCGAAAAGCCGCTACACCGGAGGCTTGTCCAATTATCTGGCGGTTTTGGCGGCCGAAGACACGCTGCTCGACAGTCGCCGCTCCTTGGCCGATTTGCAATCCAAGCGTTTTTCCTTGGACGTGGCCCTCGTGAAAGCGCTGGGGGGCGGATTCGACGACCCGAGCGCAAGCGTGGCCCACGAGCCTTGACGGGTGTGGGCAGCCCTCAACGATTGTGTTGTTTTTATTTTTTGACGGATTGACCCCACCGGCGAGCTTCACTTTCAACGCGCCGGTTCGACTCTAGGAACTCCCATGTCATCGACCCCTCTTGATTCACCCCGCCCCCCAGGCATCCCTGTGGAGCCTGTGCCCGAAAACCCCTCGGCGGCCGCGCCCCGCGCAATATCAAAGCGCGTGAAAATGTTTTTGATCTTGGGCTCCGTTGTGGCGCTTTGCGGCTTGATGTATGGCGCTTACTGGACGTTCATCGGCTCGCGCTATGTGTCCACGGACAACGCCTACACGGCGGCGGAAATCGCGCAAGTCACGCCTTCCGTCGAGGGCATCATCAAGGAAATACGGGTGGTGGACACCCAGCGCGTCAAACAGGGCGACATTCTGGTCGTGCTGGACCGGACGGACGCCCAGCTTGCGGTCGACAAGGCCCAAGCCCAACTGGGGCAAGCGGAGCGCCGAGTCAAGGGCTATTTGGCCAACGACGACGGATTGAGCGCGCAAATCCGCGCGCGTGACGCCGACGGCCTTCGCGCGCAAGCGCAGCTCCAATCCGCGCAGGCTGATTTGTCGAAGGCGCAAGTGGATTTAACGCGCCGACAAACGCTCTCCAAGTCCGGATCGGTCTCCGGCGAAGAGCTCAGCAACGCGCAAAACGCCTTCGCGACCGCGCAAGCCAACGTGGCCGCGGCCAAAGCGGCCCTTGCCCAAGCAAACGCAAGCCGCGCGGCGGCGGTGGGCTCCCTGAAAGCCAACGTCGTCTTGACGGCCGACGCCACCCTCGCCACCAATCCGGAAGTCGCCTTGGCCAAGTCGCAGCTCGACCAAGCCCGCGTGGATTTGGAGAGGACCGTGATTCGCGCGCCCATTGACGGAGTCGTCGCCAAGCGCCAAGCGCAAATGGGGCAAAAAGTGCCGGCCGGCGCGCCCCTGGTCTCGATTGTCCCGGTCGACGAGATGCATGTGGACGCCAACTTCAAAGAAGTCCAATTGACGCATGTGAAAGTGGGCCAGCCCGTGGAGATGACGTCAGACCTGCATGGCTCGTCAGTGGTTTATCACGGCGTGGTGGATGGTTTCTCGGGAGGCACGGGATCCGCCTTTGCCTTGATCCCGGCTCAAAACGCGACGGGAAACTGGATCAAAGTCGTCCAACGCTTGCCCGTGCGAGTGACGCTTGACCCTGAAGAGCTGAAAAAGAACCCCCTGCAAGTCGGGCTTTCCATGGACGCGACCATTGACACTCGCCCGCCCAACGAAGCGTCGCGCCAGGCGGCAGCCGCGGCCCGCGCGTCCGCCAAGCAAACGGCCGCGCGCCAAGAGGATTGATTCATGGCCTCCGCCTCCACAAAGCCCATAGCCTCCCATTCCTCTTCGGGGAGCGCCAGCCCCGCGATGCCTCAGTTGACGGGAGGGATGCTGATCGGCGCCGCAATGTTGCTGGCCGCGGCCAATTTCATCGCGGTGCTGGACACCACGATCGCCAACGTCTCCGTGCCCAACATCGCGGGGGCTTTGGGGGCGACCAGCAGCCAAGGCACCTATGTGATCACGTCCTACGCGGTGGCCGAAGCCATCACGGTTCCTTTGACGGGTTGGCTCGCCGGGCGCTTCGGCGCGGTTCGCGTTTTCGTGTCCGCGATGGTTTTGTTTGGGCTTTTTTCCGCGTTGTGCGGGCTTGCGCCGTCCTTGAACATGCTGGTGGCGTTCCGGATTTTCCAAGGGTTGGCGGGCGGCCCGATGATCCCCCTGTCGCAAACGCTGCTGCTAAGGATATTCCCCAAGGAAAAAGCTTCGGCGGCCATTGGGCTCTGGGGGACAACGACGCTTGTGGCGCCTGTTTTGGGGCCCATTTTAGGCGGCGTGCTGTGCGACCATTTGGGTTGGTCATCCGTTTTTTTGATCAACGTGCCGGTGGCTTTGGCCTGCGGATACTTTGCCTGGCAGTTGCTCAAGAAGTTCGAGACGGTTCTCTTGAAAGTGAAAATCGACGCCATCGGCATGGGGCTTCTCGTGGTTTGGATCGCCGCCATGCAAATCGCGTTGGACGAAGGCAAGGACAAAGACTGGTTCGCGTCGCCCGAGATTGTCGCGCTGGCGATCATCGCGGTCATTGGATTCGCCTCATTCATCATTTGGGAACTCACCGAAAAGCATCCCGTGGTCGACATCCGAGTCTTTCGGCATCGCGGATTCAGCTCCGGCGTCGTCACGCTGTGCCTGACTTTCGGCGCCTTTTTTGGCGCCACGGTCCTCACTCCGCTGTGGCTGCAAACGTATATGGGATACACGGCGACCTGGTCTGGATACACCACCGCGATGACGGGCGTCTTGGCGGTGGTGGCGGCGCCCTTCGCGGCCAAGCTGTCCGGGAAGTTTGACGGCCGTTGGCTGGTGTTCTTCGGAGTGTTGTGGATCGGGGCGATCACTTTGTGGAGGACGCACGCCACCGTGGAGATGACGCATTGGCAAATCGCCTTCCCTTTGCTGCTGCAAGGCGTGGGGCTGCCGTTCTTTTTCATGCCCTTGACCGGCATCGCTTTGGGCAGCGTCGACGAAAGCGAGGTCGCGTCCGCGGCGGGGCTCATGAGCTTTTGCCGCACGGTGGCGGGAGCCTTCGCGACGTCTTTGGTGAACACCGGCTGGGAAAACCAAACGAAAGTTTACCATGCGGATTTGGCGGGCCTCACCGACCCCTCAGGAAGCTACGCGCAAGAGTTGGTGAAAAGCGGGATGACTCCCGATGTCGCGAGAGGGATGATTGACCAACTGGCAACCAGCCAGGCTGTGATGCTCGCCACCAACCATATCTTCACAATCGCGGGGCTCGCTTTTATCCTGGCAGCCTGCGCCATATGGTTCGCGCCAAAACCCGCGCATGCGGTGGACACCTCTCAGGCGCACTGAGAAGGGGCGAGGCCAACAAGGCGACCGCCCAAAAAAGGGCTGGGCGCAGCGCGTAGCGGCCATGGAGCAACGAGAGGGCCCGAAAAGAAGCTGAGAAAGGAACGCCGACAGGCCTGCGGCAAAAAAAGGCGCAAAAGAAAAACTCCGCTGTCAATGGCGGAGTTTTTTCATGTTTTTCTGTCGACTTTGCGTTTTAAACGCGAATCAAGCGTGTTTTCGGCCACTGCGTTGAGCGCGCGAGGCGGAGTCCGCTGTTCAGCACAATGCGCCGCCTGCGCGGGTTTTGCAGCTGCCCGAGGCCATCCAATCGACACGGCCGCCTGAGTAGCTCGGCACAAGGACAAAAGTCTCTGAGTTCAGGCCTGATGTCGTTTGTGCGATGCTCGTGATGACGCCGGAGGCGTCATACGACACGCTGGCGACATATTTCGTCGACGGCGAGCAACCCGTGACCGAAGCGCCCACGCACGGAAGGGACTGCGTCCCTGACGCCGAGGCCGAATAATAGGGATTGGCTGCGGTCATGAAGGAGTTGGCCAACGCAAGGGTCGTCGCCACAAACGTGCAAGAGCTGGATCCTTGAACGTTGGAGATGCAGATGTTAGAGGGCTGCCCAAGGCTGGTCGCGGGGATCAAATAGTAGGCGTTTCCGTTGGCCACGAAGTTGGTGGCGTTGGTTTGCGCAGTGGCGGTGGTCGACCCAAAACTGATGTAGGTCGCCTCCACCGCCGCATAGGTTTGAGCCCGAGTCATGGCCACTGTCGAGGAAAGGGTGACCGTCGACGGCCCGGAGCCGCCTCCGCTTTGGGCGAGTGAAATTGCGTTGCCTGACAGGCAGTCACCTGACACGGCGCACGTTGAAATGGCGGTCTGCGTGGGGGCCGCGGCTTGCACAACTTCGGTGAATTTTGATTTGAGCGTGTAATTGTTGTAGGCGGGCAAGGCGATCGCCGCCAATGTCGACAAAATGGCGATGACAACAAGCAGCTCAACGAGTGTGAAGCCGGATTTGCGAGCCCGGCTGGGAAATTGAATGGCCATGAAAAATCCCTGTGAATGGGGTTTGTGCAAAAAATAGATTGAGCTCAGTGTCAAGCGAACAGATCAGCCAGGCAATGCCGTTGATCCGAAACAGAGCACACAAAAAAATGAGAGACCGCAACAGAAAAAACAAAAAAAGCCGGCCGTGCGCCGGCCGCGGAAAATCTCATCGATTTGGATGCACGATGTTTTTTCGCAGATGCCGGCTCGCGAGGGGAGTCCGGGACACGCTGAATGGGCTGCGCTCAATTGCGGCAGAAGGCAGTGGGGCGGAAAACTCCGCGAATGCGGTTTCAGGCCCGCGATCGCAAAATGGCCTCTGCGGCCAATCGGCCGGACTGGACCGCGCCGTTCATGAATCCCTGGAAAGCGCCGCCGCAATGCTCACCGGCGAAGTGGAGATTGCCGAACGGCGCGCTTTCCCATCCAGCCAGGGTAGTCCATTGGCCGGGCTTGTAGCACGAGTAGGAGCCGCGAGACCAGGGGCTTGCCGTCCAGGCGGTGGCCCATCGCGAGCCATTGAGGGCGGATTGGAAGCCGGGAAAAAGCGCCTCGGCATCCAGCGCAAAGCGATGCGCCAGGTCGGTCGCGTCAATGTTCGCGAAGCTCCCACCCAGGTCTCCGCCCACAAAAAACGAATAGGCGAATCCACCGTTTTGTCCGCGGCTGGAATCCCAGCCGGACTGAAACGAGCGGTCGGTGAAGGCCGCGCCGTCGAAGCCCTTGTCACGCCAAGGCGCGCCGTTCAAGCCGACAATGAGCTTTTCGCCAGATCCATAGCCCAGAGTCTCGATGGCAAGGCGCTGCGGAGTGGGCAGGGAGAGCGAGAGATCAACGTGTCGCAGCGTCGAGAAGGGGATCGCCAGCACCACAAAATCGGCCTCCACGCGCCCATGAGAGCCAAAATCGAGGTCAAAGCCATTTTCACGAGATTTGAGCGCCGAAAGCCTGTGCCCCAAAAGAATGCGTTCACCCAGCTCACTCGCCATGGCCTGGGTTATTTTTTCATTGCCGCCCAAAATCTTGTAGCGCTCATCGCTGTCGCCATACACGCGAAACCCTTGCGTGGGATCAAGGGCAATGAGCGACAGCAAGTTGAGGCAGGATTGCTCGTGGATTTCAAGCCCATACTCGGCGAGATAGGCCGTCTCCAAAAGGTCCGAAAACCAATTGTTTGCGCCAATGGAGCGCAAATAATCCGCAATGGAAAGCCTGTCCCAACGCTCGTCCTCAGCGGAGTGCCGCAATGCCGACGGGTTGGCTGAGAGACGCGCCGCGTCCACTCGCATGCGGCTGGCCAAGGGCTTAAATTCTCGCAAAATCTCCGGGTCTGAGCGCATGCGGCCGGAGAAATGCCAAGATGCATCGAGTTTTTCCTCGCCGGGCGCCTGGGTGTCAATGAGGCGCAATCCGAGCTCTCGGGCAAGCGCCAACAGTTCGACATGGCCGGAGTCAATGAATTCGGCGCCCAATTCCACAGTCAATTTCTGCGCAAAATGACCCACCACCGAACGAACGCGGCCTCCCACGCGATCGGAGCCCTCAAAAATAGACACATCCATCCCCGCGCGCGCCAACGTTCGCGCCGCTGTCAGGCCAGCCAATCCGGCGCCGACAACGGCGATCCTGGCGAGGGAAGGGGTCAAGGGGGCGAGGAGCATGGGCGAGTAAAGAAGAGCACCAGTCACCAAAGCGCTGATCAATCCATCATACGACCGACTGGTCAGTTGGCAAGGCATAAACCGAAAAATCAGGAACTGTTTATCGGGTGCCGAGAAAAACATCGTCCTTCAGGGCGGAGAGGATGTCAATTGCTGCTTTTCTGCAACAAGAAGGGCGTTCGCCAACCTGACCATGAGCTCCACCAAAGCAAAGGAAGCTCTCCATGGTTTTTTCGGCTTATTTGACTCCCGCCGCCGCCAAGGTGGGTGTGTCAAGAAGGACGGCCGGGCGAATGCTTTCCCAGCCCTCTTGCGCAGAGTCCGCGTAAGAGAAAAGATCTAAGGCGGATTGAGAGATCATCCCCATTTCGACCAGCGCCGGGATATTGCAAACTGTTTGCCAATATTGCCGGTCAAACAAGACAATGGGAAGCGGAGGCATTTTCCCACAAGCCAAAAGGTTGGAAATTTCGAACAGCTCGTCCCACGTGCCCAGCCCGCCAGGAAACACGGCAAGAGCCTTTGCGCGCAAGGCCAGATGCATTTTGCGAATGCCAAAATATTTGAAGAGAAACGTCAGCTCCGGCGAGCTGTAGGGATTGGGTTGCTCTTCATGCTCCAAGGTGATGTTGAAGCCAATGGACGGAGCGCCCACGTCATGCGCGCCGCGGTTGGCCGCTTCCATGAGGCCGGGGCCGCCGCCGGTGGCGATCACGTTGTGCAGCGGCTCGCCAATGCGGCCATTGAGGGCGCCGCCATGCAGGCTCGCCAATTTGCCGAATTCGCGCGCCATGTCATACCAGCGGACCTGCTTGGCTCGCATGTCGGCGTATGTTTTTTCTTCGGGGGTTTTCGCCGCGAGCAAGAGAGCCTCCGACTGCTCAGGGGAGGGGATTCGAGCGCTGCCGAAAGCCACGATGGTGCTCTTGATCTGCATGGCGCGCAAAACGGACTCCGGCTTCTCGTATTCGAGCATCAGGCGGGTTCCGCGCATTTCGTCCTTGGATAGAAACTCTTGGTCTTCAAACGCCGTTTTGTAGGATCCGTTGAGCATGTTGGCTTGCGGAGCGGAAATCGGCGTGTGGGTGTTGTGGGGCATCAGAAAACTCAAAAAAGGGTGAAAAAAAGTGAAAGCGGCGCGCGGTCCGGCGCAGATTGACGGGAATTACTTAAAATCAATGACGCCCGCCAGCGCAGAACAAAAAAACGGAATGTCGTCCGGCTCGCGAGCGCTAGATGGCCGCGGCGCGGCAGGACGAAGGGCGATTGTCTGCGCCCAAAATGATTTTGTCAACCAAAAGCCTTGGAAACAGGAACAAAGAATTGTGCCCAGGGAAAAAATGGGCCTGACGCGACACCTAACAAAAGGCAAAGCCTTTCGGAGTCGGAAAATGAGTTGAGAAAAACAGCCAAAAAGAGTAAAATAAAGGATTGTTTCACAATTGAACGCGCTTCGTCGCCAACAACGCGCGGCATTTGACGCTGGATTTTCTCCATAAGGACGGACGCCATGGCAGTGCAACAATACGGTTGGGTCGGGCTCGAAGAGCACAAAGCCGCGATGCAGGAGTTTGGCCTGGAGGCCGCGACGCTGTTGATGAACGGGGCCAGCGCCGCCGATTGGGACTTGTTTGTGACCGCCGTCAAAAAAGCGCGCGCCGCGGGCGTTCCGTGGGAAGCTTTGATCACGCCAAGGCCTGAGACCCGAGGCAGCAAATACGCCAGCGATCGGGAAAAAGACCCTTTTCGCCTGGTCGGCGTGCTGTGGGCCGGCGCGAAAGAACACGAGATCGCCCAGTGGCCATTGGCTCTGGGGGTGATGTATTCCGCGAAAGCCGCCCGGGCCTTGCTGCGCGCCGGAGCCCCCATCACGCAACTGCAAATGAAGAGTGGCAAATCACGCTCGCAGGATCCCCTCATCACGAATGGCCAAGAGGCCGCGACATGGGCCCTTGGGCTGATCGGACGCGACGGGCGCGTGTTGACCTATGGACACCGCGACAAGACCCGCGTGGGAACCACCGTCGTCGCCGAGATTTTGATCGCCGCCGCAAAATTCAACAAAGGCGAGCACGCCGAGGCCATCGCGAAAATGGCGCTGGATTGGGCGCGCGAAAAGAAAAATGGGTTGTGGCTGAATCGAGAGGGCTGCACCGACGGGGAAGCTTTGGCCGCAAAAGAAACCCTTTGGGCGCAAGAAGTGGCCACGGCGATCATGCCGCTGGATAAAATCGACCCCGAATGGGCAAAAGACGCGCAAAAAGTCACCGCAAAAGCCAAGGCGGCGGGAGCCGGAAAGGCCGTCGTGGCCGCCCGAAAAGCCGAATCCGCGACGCCCGAGCAAATAAAACGCTGGCCGATGGCCGCGCTGTGCCTTGAAGGCGACGACATTGACGCCTGGATCGCGCTTGAACAACTCAGCGGGCTGGATGAAGAAAAGGGGCTGAATGCCTCAATAGCCCCTGAAATGCGAGTGGCGCCAGGCAGTTTTTGGCTCACCCAGGCCCTTGGAAAAGGCGCCCTGAAAATCGCCGCGAGGGCTTTGGAGCGCGGAGCCAACCCTTGGTTGATCGGGCCTGACGCGCTGGCGGCCACAAACCCCCATCGATTGAGCCCTTTGACGGGAGTGGGAGCGGCGCTCAGACAACAGCGAGGCGCGAAAAATCCACTGGCCGACAATGGCGACGGACAAGCCGATTTTGGGCTTCAATTGGGCAGCGCCTTGTTGCGCGATGCGCAAAAAGTCGAACCCTCAGAAGCCGCGGCGCGTGGATTGGTGAAAAAAGAACTGGACGAGCGCGCGTCCACTGTCGGGCTTCCCGCGGGAATACGGGCGGGTTTGGAGGCTTGGGCCATCAAGGCGTCCTTGGGGCTCGAGAGCGGCGGCGCGCGCGAAGAAAGCGCGCCGGCAAAGAGAACCGCGCGCCGGATGTGAGGCATTCATGACGCAGCCAAGCGAAAACCCGGTTTCTCCGCCGCCCAATGAGCGGCCCTCGCTGTCCAAAGCGGCTTGCGCGCAAAATTGCGTGGCGACGGCGGCGAGGCGTTTCGCCGGTGGCGTCCGACGCGAGGCGCCGGTCATGGCCGCCGCGGCCTGGAGAGCGCTGTCGCCTTCGGCAAGAAGCGCAATGGCGCCGTTTCGCCGCCTTGCGCGCGCGTTGTTGGGCAACGAACAAACCAATCAGGGGTGGGGAGTCCGGACCGGAAATCGGGCCGCGGGGTATTGGCTGGCCGGCTTTTGCGCATGGTGGGGGCTGATTGGCTCGCTGGCCCAGAGGCATGATTGGTCGGCGGGCGCGAAGCTGGATTTGGCGTGGATTGGCTGGACGGTCGCGGTTCTGTGGACGGCGGCTTGGGGGCGATTCGCGGAGGCTTGGGCGGGAGATGACGCTCGGCGACGCAGACGCCGCATTCGGCGTTGGAAAGCCCACAAAAAAAGCAAGAAAAAAAGGCCTTGAAAAATAAGCGCCCGAAAAGATCGCGCCGCAAGGCCGCGGCGGCCTTTCAAAGCCTTTTGATTGCTTTTGGCGATGTTTTGGCGTCGGAAATCGGCGGCGCCGCATGGCGGCTTTGACGGCCCTGGCTCAGCGAGCGCCGCAAAGCGATGGATTCCCAGAGCGCCCCGTTGGCGGCCCAGGTCTGATCCATCCACGCCTGAATGGCGTGAGAGGGCAAGCCCGGCGACGCGATGAAAGCGTGCGAGGAGTCCATGACGGGGGGTTTGAAAAAAATCTGGCGCCAGCGATAAAAACAAGCGGGCGTGGGCAACGGCGCGCCCAGTTCGCGCAACAACAAAAAAATGGAGCGATTGCCTGTGGCCAAAGCGCCCAGCGCCAGCGTTGGCGCGATGACCCGAGCCGTGGGGATGCGCGCGCCCTGGGCAAGGGCGGCGGCGCTCACGGGCATAGAAATCGACACCGCAGCCTGGGGGCGGTTGGGATGTTCGGACGCTATAGGAAGCCGTCTCCACGGGTCAGCACCCATGCGCTGAATGCGCCGAATGTGCCCGCGAAGAAGAATGGCGTCATTTTTCCCAATGGCCTCCAAAGCGCTGAGCCACGGCTGGAAATGGCCCAATTTTCCCTGTTGGGCCGGCGGTCCGGGCAGTTCGCCGTTCGCCGCGGCCTCGACCACGCGCTGCGCGACGCGAGAGTGCTTGCCTGCGCTCAGCGTCTGGGCCGCATAATCGGCCCAAATCCAAGGCCAAGAGGCGCGCAGCGGCCAAGCGTGGCCAAACAGAGCCGCGGCGGCGTCGCGGGTTTGCTCAGCGCCGCTCGCGCCCCCCGCAGACCAACGCGGATGGGCTTTCGCCCTAAACCCGCGGCTGGGAGTCTGCGGCGGATTATGGGGCGTCGGAAAGATCAACGCCAACGCCGATTGGGCAACCGAGGGAGAGGGGGCCGCGCCGGCCTTTGCCAGAAAAGCAAAGAAGCATGGGTTCGCGTGGGCTTCGGCCATCAACGCGTCGCGCGAGGGGTTGGAGCGCAGCAATTCAAAAAGGGGAGCCAGAGCGCCTTGGCATTCAAACAAGCTCGCGATCGAATGAATCGCGGAGGCCTGCGAACACAGAAAAAAGCCGCGCGCGAATTCTTGCGCGAACAAAGGGCTTTGGCGACTCCACGCCATGCCGAGGGCCGCAAGCCCCAGGTTTTCGGAATCAGGGGGAAATCTCAAAACATGGGCCGAGAACGAGCGCGCAATAGACGCTGTCACGCCATGCGGCATGCGGTTCAAGGCGCGCCCCAGCCACTCGCGCAGGGGCGATGCGGCGATCTCGGAGAACAGCCCCGAGCCTTCCGCGGGCCGAGCGCCAGACAGCGCGAGATTGAGGCTTCGGGCCAGGGCTTGAAAGACCGCCCTTTGCGCTTGGTCATGGCCAGGAGCGGGCAGCGGATCGTCCACTCTTTCGCCAGGAGGCGAAATGTTCAGCCCGGACCAAAGAGAGAAACCGCCAAAACGGCGCAACCCCGCGCTCTCTTCAATGGGCCACGCGCAGCGTCGCAAGGCCGCGGAAACGTCCGCGGGAAGCGCGTCGATCCATGTCGCCACGGAAGGCGACAGCGTGTTTGAAAAGAGCGCTGAGGGCGCGGCGGACGAGAAAGGCATGGCGAAAAGAGCGAGGAAAACGCTGAATGACAAGCCCCAATCATAACACCATTGGCGCGCGCGCTCCAGGAAATCCGAAACGCACGACGAGCCTCAAAAGCTGGCGCGTCACTGGCTGAGGATAGAGCTCGATGAGCCCGCGAGGCCCAGGTTTCCGTTGGGCACCACCACGTCCGGCTGCGTCACGGCGCGCCCGTCGCTCCACACGCCCATGAAGCGCTGGCGTTGGCCGCCCCCAAACGCGGCGTCATGGTTGACCCCGTTTTTCCAGGCGTCATCGAGCAGGGCGTCCCCGAGCTTCCAGTAGCCGTAGTAATTGAGATTGTCCTCGCGCGGCAAGCTGGTGGGGGACAACGCGTCAGCGACCAAAGCCGGCGTGCCATGCGCGTCGCTGTGATACACCACCCAATTGCGCCGAGCGGGGGGGATCATTTGCGTTTCCGCCCACAGCGCTCGCGCGGAGTTCAGGTCGCCGGGGTTCGATGCCGTGGTCAGCAACAAAAACGTCGAGGACGGCATTTTGGTCCAGTCGCTGATGGGCAAAAATTGCTCGGCGGGCTTCAAATTGCGCCAGTGGGACTCCGGGCTCATCAACAGAAGCGCTTGCGGTTGCGGCAAGCCGTTCGCGGTCGCGTCGACGCTCCAGTTGGCGGCCAAAATGGCGCCTTCTCCATGCCCAAAAATGGCCACGTTGTTGATGTTTGGGCAGGGTGGCGGCTGCACCGAGCTTGCTCGCCAGCGAGCTGGCTGTGATTCATCCGCTCTTGGCGGCGCGAGCGGGGCGTCCGAGTCCAGAGCGGCTCCGTCGGAGCCCTGCCCCGCATAAAGGGGGCGTTGCGGCGCGGAAAGCATTGGGGCAAGGGTCGAGGCGCTGGCATTTCCCTTCATTTGCTGCGCAGGCGACAAGCTGGCGGAGGCCTCTTGCCCTGGGGGCGCGGACGCGCCGAACGGGGCGCTCAACGCTTGGATTTCCAACGCCGTGGGGCTGCCGCACGTGTTCGCGTAGGCGCGCCACCCGGCGATCACTCCGCCGTGAAGATCCGGAGGGATCAAGGAGCGCTCGCTGGGGATCGCCGTGAGCAATTTGGGCACAAAAACAACAAACCCGCGTTGAGCCAAATGGTCAATCCAGGTTTGGTAGGGTGAAAAATCAGAAAATCCAGCCGCAGTGAAAAAAACAACCACTTTGCGCGGCTTTGCGCTCGGGCCAACCCAAAAAATGCTGGCGCCCGAAGATCCATCGCCCACTTGGCGAACCAAGACCGTGCCATTTTTATAGGGCGCGCTGACGCCCAAAATGCTCCATGGGTCTGGAAGCGCCATCCGCACGACTTGCGATTTGGGCTCAAATGGCAAAGACATCGTGTAAGGCAACCGGGGCTTTCCAGTCCAAGCGCAATACAAAAACGCGCCCAAAAGGCAGCCAACCGCCAGGCTCGGAGTGGCTCGGCGCGCGCGGCGGCCGAGCGAGAGAAATCCCTCGCCCAAAGCCCGGCCTGCATGTTGTGCGTTGGAAAGCCACAAGCCAAATCGTTCGCGAGTCATCGAAGGCAAAAATAAGGTTGGAAAAACGGGCGAAATGCGTTGCTCAAACGGCGGAGCCAAAGCGCGGGCTTTTCACCAGGCGCATTCGATTTCCAAAAAAAAGCATCATACAAAAAAATAAGCGAATGGGAAGAGGTTCGCATGGCTTTTTGTGGAAAGAAAAACGGTTGTGGGCAATGTTATTTTGTGAAACAGAGGGGATTCAGCTGCTTTTGTGACGCCGCTCGGGTAAAATAAATAAATTTCGCGCCGACCGGCGCTTCTTTTGGATCTCTGCTTGCCATGAACGCTCCTTTTTTTCGCGGAAAAGTCCAGCCGGCGCCCCCATTGAGCGGCGCGGAAAAGGCCCCTGCCGCACAACCTGGGCCCAGAACCATCAGGGAGCGACGCATCCGGGACGCAAACGCGCAAACGGTCGGCGCGCGCTGGGGCGCGATGCTGGATGACGCGATTTGGGGAACCGACGCGGAAAAAAGAAAAGCCGCGCTCGCCGAGTGGGCGCGGCTGCCCGCAGAGCGCGCCAATCTTGCCGGCGAAAGACTGTGCGAGGACACGCAACGCCGAATGTCCAACGAGCGCCCTGCGCGCGCCAGCCTTTCCGAAGAGGGGCGATGGGCATTGAGGGAAATGCTGGGCGTCTGCGCTCATCGAGGAACGCCTTTTTCAGAACGAACGGGGGGCGATGGCCTTCCTTTGCCGGGCTGGATTTCGCCCTTGTTGCGCGTCGGCGCGGGCGCGGGCTGTGTGAAGACGCTTAAAATATGGTGCCCCATGGCTTTTTCCGGAGGCGCCCGGAGTCGCTCGCTTCCAGCCGCGATGGAAATGGCTGTCCGAACAGGCGCGCATCCAGCCGTGATCGCGGAAATCGCGCGGCATTGCGGTTTTGAGCAGCCGCCGAAAAACAAGCCATTTCCGCCAGAGACCGAACCCGCGGGGATTTTTTGGCGTTTGGTCGCGCAAAAAAGCGCGCAAGCCAGAAATTTCAAAGCCCTTGTTCGTTTTGCCCAATTCATGGATTTGCGCGCGGAGTCGCTGGGCGGCGCCAGCGCCTTCTCGCGGTGGGCGGTCGCTTGCGCGGCCAAATGCCGCCTCGACTCCATTGGCTCGCGTCGGCAACGCGATTGGGCCCATGAAGCTGACGGATCGGGGCCTTTTTCATTGGCCGCGTTTTGGCCAAAATTCCGACGCCTTTCATCTCTGGCCAACGGATTGCCCCCCGCGGAGAGCCCTGCGGCGCACCGAGAGCAAAATCGAGCCGTTTGGATATTGGCCCGACAGGCGAGGCAAAGCAAGCCCGATCCCGACCAGGCTGCGCGCGAGCAGTTTTTGGGCTCCAAGCCCCAACCCGACGCGTTGCAATGCGCTTGGGGCATTCAGCAAGGCGGCGAAGAGCGCGCCGAAATCGCAGAATGGATCATGAGCGCGAAAGACAGCGCGCCCAATCAATGGCCACCGCAGCCGTGGGATGACGCAGAGGCGCGGCTGTGGGCGGAAACCGGCGTGAACTGGCCGCGCGCGAATTTGGGATCGAGCCTGGAAGGCGCGGCGATGGCCGCGAGCGTCTCTTCGCGAGCGGATGCCGTGGCGGCGGCAAAGATTGCGCGCGCATTGGCCCAATTGGTTTGTCCGACAAGCCTGGCGACTCGATTTCGCCCCTGGCGGCATCCGGAGTTGATCGCGGCGCAAATGCCCTCCCCTTGCCTGTTCAACGCGGCGATGCTGCTGGCAACGCGTGAGATTTATGAAGAGTGGCAAAAAAACGATAGGGCGGGGCCAATCCTGCTGGACGTCTGCGCTCAAATTCAGGCGCGAAAAGACTATTCGCGGCCCGAAGAGATGTTTCTTGTTGACTCCATGGAGGCGAGCAAAAAACTCTCCCGCTCATTGAGCGAAAAACCTTTTTCAATGGGCGCTCGATCTGAAATGAGTCCCTGGCCGAACGTCAACTGGTGGCGCGACCCGACGCTGACGGAAGAGCAGCATCGATTTAGATTTTCTTCCGATTTCGACGATCGGCGCGAACAATGCTTCGCGCAAAGCTGGAGCTTGTGGGAACAGGCCGTTTTGCGCAACGCCGCGCGAGAAAACGCCGATCGCCGCAATGCATCGGCCACGGACGCCGAGCAGTGTCCTCTGAAAGACGGAGGCAGGACAGGAGGCAAGCGGCGGGCGCGCTCCCTGTGATCCGCGAGGCACGCCGCGAGCGATAAACCCCCTGTCAGCCGCAGAGCACGGCGTTTGGCGCGGAAATTTGAGACCCTCGCATCCGAGGCATCGCCCTCAACGCAAAGCCAGGGCTAAACGCGAAATCCCGTCGGCGTGGGGCCGGTGGACGGAACTCGCGGAAGAACCATGTCCTCCATGGCGAAAGACTGGGCGAGCGCGAGCGCGTGCGGGTCCGGCGCCAATTGGTTTGCAAGCGCTGTCCAATCGCGCGCCGAGGCGATTTCCGCCGCCGTCCACCCGTGATCTTGGCGCGCGTTCAAAATTGTTGAGTAAGTCGGGGCGTCATCCAAGTCCTTCACCAAGGAGACCTCCAAGACGTCGACAAAGCTAAGCGCTTCCGCTTCGTTTTTGGACACGCTGGCGATTTGGTGGAAAATGGTTTCGCCGTGGTCGTTCTCCGCGAGAAGGGCCTCGCAAATGGCTGCATGCCGATCTGCGGGGGCGTCGTTTAGATGCGCGGCCGTGAAATTGTTGGCCACCCAGCGCAGCGTCGCGGGCGCGGCCCGCAGGGCCATATGGAAAGACGTCTCCCCCTGATCGGTCATGGGCGTGGAAAGAGGATCAAATGGCATGGCGGCACCTGCGTTGCGAAATGGATTGTTGCTGGGAGACACGCTTTAGGCATACGGCCGAAGCGATCAAAAAGCAAGGCGCCTGCGATGCGCCTGCGTTTTTTTCCGCGCGCCGCCCGTGCCGGCGCTTGTGCCCGAAGAGTGGCTTTCAGCGACGCCCGCGTGCGCCCAGGGCCACGGTGAAAGTTTTTTTGCGCCCAATCCCTCAATGCCGGAAAACCGGGCCGCCAAAACGCTGTCTCCGCGCTGGGCGGCTATTTGCGCGGGGCGCAATCCGTCGCGGTCCACGCTGTGCGCCAAAGAGGCCAAATCCGATCGCGTCAAATGCGGAGCAACAAATTGCTCAAAACAATCGAGCGCGCTTTGGGCGCGAGAATCCGGTTTTCGCGCCAGTCGGTGCATAAGGGTTCCCCCGAATTCTTCAGGCGCCGAAAAGAAGCCCGTGAGCGCCGTGGATTGTTTTTTCCCCATTCCGGAAAGCGCTTGGTGAAGATCTTCCGCGCAGCAATCCGCGACGGGCGGACCGATGTCCAGGCTTTGGACAAACTCCGCGGCCAAAGCCGCAATCGCCGCAGGCAACGTCGAGGCCGACCGTTCTGACAAGCTGGCGAAAGCGGCTGCGTCTGTTTTCGGCGACGCTGGCGGGTTTGAGGCGAATTTCTGCGCCACGGCCTGAATGGAAACGAGGTGCGTGGAGGGCATGATGGACTCCTGGCAGGACCGGATGAGTCTTCTTTGTCTCGCAGATGGGCTCCAAACGCAAGAGCCGAAGGCGTGGAACCCCGCTGCGCGCGGATGCATTGGAGCCAAAAATGGGTTGATCCGATCAAGGGTCTACGTTCGGTTGCGATCGGTTCGGAATCCCCAGGGCGCGGAGCAGAAAGGTCTCTAGAATTCATTTTTAGGCGTTGAGAGCCCAAAAACCAAGCATGCCCTTGGGCACGCCCAGCGGATCGAAAAAATCAAAGCCGACGGGATTTGACGGGAGGCAGAAGCAGCGACGGAAGCGCCCGCGCAGCAGGGTTGGCCCCAAAGCGATTTCGATGGTTGATCGATTGGGTGGCTGAAAGATTGATCTCAAAAGCCTCGATGCGGCGGCGAGCGCCCACGGCGTCCGCCTTTAGCGCCATTTCATGCGCAATCAAAGACCAAGCGGGCGCGTTGCCGCCCCAAAGAGCCTGAGATTGGCGAGCCATGAAATGCGCCGTCAACGCAAAATCGCCGTGCTCGGCCAACGTTTCGGCGTTTTGGCGGGGAGCGCCGAACGCCGATTCCATGTCGGCCAGCCGACGGCGAATGCACAGGTCCAACGATTCGGACTCTGACAAAGGGCCGCCGCCGATCTCAATCCACGCGTGAGCGGCGTCGCCCGAGCTATTGCCGTGTCGGCGTGAAAGCGTGGGCGTGTTCGTGGCGAAAAAAGCCAGCGCACAGCTTGCCGGCGTCCAGCCATTTCCGCTTGATTCATGAATTTTTGCGCTCCATTCGACGCTCACGAGGGACTTGATCGCGCTCAAAACGCGCGAGTCAGTTTGCCAATGCAAAGGCGTGAAACCCGCTCGATCCGGCTCCATCCATTGCTCTTTGCGCTTCCAAACATTGGACAGCGCGTCGCGTGTCCGGGTGTCGCTCCAGTCCTCCGGCGGCGTCCAAGCATGGAGAAACCTTCGGCCCAGACCGTCTGGCGAATCAAGATCGCCACCCGCGGCCTCGAAGGCGACGGGTGTCTGAGAGCGAATCGCCGCGGAATAAAACGCTTCCCCCCGAGCCAGCCGAGATCGCTGCGAGGCTTTCGAAAAATCCAAATAGACAGCGTCTTTGGCGTCGACCGCGCGCACAAACATGCCCAAAACGGACAACGCTTGCGTGAAATTGGCGGAGACGCGTGCAAGGTTTTGGCAAAAAGACGCTTCGCGCCAGGCTTGCGCGTTCTCCAACTCTCGCGTCACGCGATTGGAAATCGCCGCCAAATTGCTGTCTGCCCCAGAAAGAACAGCCAGAGGGGCGGCCGGGCGAGCCGCATTCATCTCCAGCAACGCTTGCCGTTTGGCGTTGATGCCGGATTCATCCCAACGCACGGGGGACCCCGCGCGAGCGTCGGCGTCCCACTCCAAAATGGAGGTGGAATAGGCGTTTCTTGAGAACATGGGCGAAAGCGTCGGCTGCGCGGCAGTTTCTTCGCCAGATTGCGTGGCGACGGCGCGCTCGGTCGCGGAGGTTGCCAACGCGGACGTTTCCGGCGCCGAATCCGCAAGCGGCCCGCGCATGTCACTCACTGAGCGCATAAACGCCAGCATGTTGGCCGCCGGGGTTCCCGACAAATTCAGCGGAGGCGCGTCGAGCGCGGAGGCGGCGGGTGGAAAAACGGCGGAGGGCGCAGCCGCCTCAGGCGCAGTGTCCTTTTCGGCCTCAATGGAAAAAGACTCGTCGGGGCCGGCGTTCTGACGGCCCTGCGCGGGCCGTTCTGAGTGGTCAGGAATCGATTGCCCAGGAAGGCGCGTCGACAATCCAGAAGAAATTGTCGCGCCAGAAAGTGAGGATATTTTAAGGCTGTCGCTCATGCGAGACTCCTTGCTGCGCGGCCAAGGGCCGCAGGGACCGCGAAGCCAAAAACAAATTCAGCGCCAGACAGCCCCTCAGGCAAAAAAGCAAGGTTTGAGCGGGAAGTCATAGTCTGCGCCGGGGCGATGGAGCGGCCATGGCCGACTGGGCGCGCTCGATTGAGTCTGCGGCGGGCTCATTGGCCGCTCGTTTTTTTCTGCTTTTTTCTGCGACCTTGGTCGTCAATTCCCGCAATTGCATGGATTCGAAAAACGCGTTCGCTTCTGGATGATCCTGCGCCGTGGTCGGAGAGTCAAACAGATTTTTCGCCGAGCGCCAATCGGCCCCCCTCTGGGCCAAATCATGCGCCAGCTCAAATCGGCCGCCCAAGAGCGCCAACCCCAAAACACTGAATTTTCGGCGGACGACGCCGCCCACGGCCTTGCTGAAAGAGGCTTTTTCATCCAAACGCGCCAATGCGGGGGATTTTGCCAAAACACGCCCGACGCGTTCGTCATGTTCCCGCGTGTCGCGAGGAAGCGATGCGCCTTTTGTGATTGGCTTCATCAGCAAGTCGCAAAACGCAGAGGCGTCAATGGTGCCGGCCAAACGCTCCGCCACAACCGATTCGTCGGCGTCAGAATGCGGCAAGCGCGGAATCGTCGGGTCGGCCCCCATGTCCAGCAAATGCGCAATGCGCGCCAAACATCGCTCTTTTTTCTCGCTCGCGGTGTCGCCATACACATTGTCCGCCGAGCCAATGAGCAGGTTCAGCCACAGCGCGAGACGGTGCGGGCCGGGGCGTGCGCGTTCAGCCAAAAAATCGATTTGCTCGCAAAACAGTTCATTGGGCAATTCGCTTGAAGAGCGCAGAAAGTGTTGAGCCGCTTGGTCAATTTCCTTGTCGGAGAAGGAAAATCGTTGGGGCAAAATCGAAAAAAGAGGCTTGACCCAGCCCAGATTGAGCGACTCGGTGAGCAAGAACTGACGGGAGGAATTTTCCTTGGCGCAGATCGCGCCTTTGTCGTCAACGGGAAGCGCGTCCTCTTGCGAGAGCATCCAAGCGAGCGTGGTTTCGTCGCGTTGGGCCAGCGCGGCTTGGAGCAGTTTTTTCCATGAGGATTCCGTGAACACATTGTTGCGCGAGTTGGACAGAGAGACCGAGGGCTTAAACCGAGCTTTCCAAAATTCCCGTCCCGCGCGGCCCTCTTCGGTGTCGCCGGCCAAAACGGCGCGCTCCATCAATTGAGGCCAAAGATAGCGGCCCTCCCAAAAATGCGCGAGAGCCCACGCGCGAGCCCCCTCTTCCGTCAAAAGCGGCTTGACCGTTTCATAGGAGACGCCGAGCGTTGTTTCCGCCTGAGCCGCCGCGGCTTCTCGAGCTTGGCGTTCGCGAGCGGCCGCGAATTTTTCTGCGCTCTCGACGAATTCGTAATCGAAGCTCTCCGCCGCCAGCTCGATCGCGCTGGCGTCGCCCTGGCACGTCTGCGCGCGAGCGACGCCGTCGCAATGAGCGAGCCCCGCGAGCGCCAAATCCCGAAATCCCGCGGCGTAAAAGCAGGCCGCCATCCCGGAGTTGATGTCCACGCCAAACGCCTTGGAGCGCTGCCAGTCCCATTCTTGGGGGAGCGTGGCGCGCGCGACGCTTAGTTTTTCCTCAGCCAATCGGCGCTGACGCTCAGCGTAAACGGAATCGGACGACAGAAACGAAGACGTGAAGGGGCGCATGGGCTCATCCAAAAAAATAGGCATGGGTTGATTTTAGCGCGGAAAAACCCGAGAACCAAGAGGTTGGCGGCCGCAAACCGCGCCTTGCGTCCCTTTCGCGAAAAAGAAGGCGCTTTTTTTCGTTTTTCTTGTCCATTGGCGATTTTATATTCGCGGCGCGCGCCGGGAAGGCCCCGGAGCCGGCTGGCCGGCGTCGAGCGCCCATTGAATTTCGGTGGCGTCCAAAAGGGTTTGGAATCGCTGATCCGCCTCGGAATGATTCCTCGGGGGGCGCCAAGGGGCCCATAGTTCGGCCAGGCTGCTCGCGGCCGACACCGAAAAGGGGTTGGCGCCGCGGGCGAAAAGGGCCTGCATGGCGCGAAATTTGCCCGCTGAGGCCGCTTTCCCTGCCGCGGAAAGGCCTTTTGAGTCAAAAGCGTTGACATCCAAAGGGGCGCCGACGGATTGCGCTTGCGCCAAAACCCAGTCGAGCTCCTCTTCATGGGCAACAAAACTCGATTGCTGGGAGACCCAACGGTGAACGAGCGTTTCGCCGTCGGCGTTTTTATGGTCAAAGCGAGCGCCAAAAGCCGCAAGCTCCCGCCCATACAGACGGCAAGGGCCGAAAATCATATCCTCAAAGGGCGTTGCGCGGCCGTGGCCAGACTCATTGGGATCGGCGCCAGCCTGGCAGAGCAGGCGCAAGCAACCAAGCGCCTCAGCCTCGGGGATGCCGGGCAAGCAAAAGGCAAAAAAGACAAGCGGGGTCTCGCCGCCGGCGAACGTGGAGGCGTTCGCGTCCGCGCCGCGCGCCAGCAATTCTGAAACGCCTTCGCGCGATTGGAATTGCGAGGCCAAACACAAAGCGGGCACGCCCCGGTCATCGAGGCCATCGATCGACTCTCCGTCCCGAAGAGCCGCGTCCACCTGCGCCCACGCCACGCGCGCGTCAAGCTCTCCATGCATGCGCGCCGCCACGGCGGCTGTCACGCGAGGTGAGAAGGGCAATGAGTCGAGGGCGAGGTCCATAGAGGCCGGAGATCAAAAACAATACAACATTATCACTCAAAGACGGAGCGTTGGCGAGGGATTTCGCCGAACGCCGCGCCAAGCGTTTCCGCGGGATGGGCGGCCCATGAATCGGTCGCAAAAAACACGCCCTGATGATAGAATGCGGAGAGCTTGAATTCAAAATGGCGAAAAAAGGCACAACGATGAAAATTTACGCAGTGGGGGGCGCGGTGCGCGACGGCCTGATGGGAAAAGAGGCGCACGATCGCGATTGGGTGGTTGTCGGATCCACGCCCGATGAGATGGCCTCGTTGGGGTATTTGCCCGTCGGACGCGATTTCCCTGTTTTTTTGCATCCGCAAACCCATGAGGAATATGCCCTGGCCCGCGCCGAAAAGAAGGTGTCTGTGGGCCACGGAGGCTTTCAATTCTTTTGTTCGCCCAATGTCACCCTTGACGAAGACTTGCGGCGCAGAGACTTGACGGTCAACGCCATGGCGCGCGCCATGGACGAAAGCGGCCAATGGACGGGACCTTTGATTGACCCGTGCGGCGGCGAGCGCGATTTGCGCGAAAAAATTCTGCGGCATGTCGGCGAGGCGTTCGCCGAAGATCCATTGCGCGTGTTGCGTGTCGCTCGATTTTGCGCTCGTTGGCCGGATTTCCACATTGCGGAAGAAACCCTCGCGTTGTGCCAGAAACTGGCTCAATCCGGAGAGCTTGAATCGCTCTCCTCCGAGAGAATTTGGCAGGAAGTGTCGCGCGGCCTGATGAGCGAAAAGCCTTCGCGAATGATCCAAGCGCTGCGCGACGCGCAGGCTTGGGAGAAAATAGCGCCCAGCGTGCCGCAATTGTGGAGCGGCGACGCGAACCGGGCCGAGCGAGCCAAAGCCGCTTGCGATGAGGCGGCCAGCCGCCAGCTCACGCTGGCCGCGCGCTATGCGTTGTTGGCTCTGGAGTGGTCGTTAGACGGGTCGCGCGCGCCAGGCTCCTCGTTGGGCGCCCCCGAGCGAAAATCACAAGAGGCTTTGGCGCAACGCTGGAAAGTGTCCAGCGACTGCGCCGACCTCGCGAAGCTGTTGGCGCAAGAGGCGCTCTCATTCACCCACGCGGCCACGGCTTCCAGCGCATTTGTCGCTCAATTGTTGGAGCGCTGCGACGCCCTGCGCAAGCCGGAGCGCATGTTTGAGGCGCTGAGCGCTTGGGCTGCCCGCCAAGCGGTTGTTCACGGCCAAGCCGAAGAAGAGACGGCGAAAACCGGAGCCATTCGCATTCGGATCGCCCTTGACGCCTCGCGCGGCGTGGACGCCGGAGCCGTGGCGGCCGCTTGCGCCCAGCCCGCGCAAATTCGCTTCGCCGTGCAATCGGCTCGGGCCGAGGCCGTGGACCAAGCTTTGCGAGCGGACGCCGAGTCAGTGACGCCGCCAAAAGCGGGGCTCAGAAAAGGGCCGCGCTAAGCGCTCTGGATCACAACCGGATGGAGCGAGGCGCTCCTTGCGCTGGCGAGTCAGCCGGCGACCGCGCTTGGGCCTGCGACACGGTTTGCTGAATAGCCGCCGCGTCCTGCGCGGCCAAAAGCCACGCGGGCGGTTGCGCGCCAAAAATGGCTTTGAAGCGGCTTGCGCTCAACGCCAAGTCCACGCCAAGCTCGGCGAGGCGTCGGCAGGCGGAGACGCCATCCGGCGCAGCTTTTGCGCGATCAGGCGATCGGGCGCCCAATAAGGATGCCATATCCGGGATCAGCAAATCCGAAGCCAAACGCGCATTGTCTCCTGTCGCGTCAATCATTTGCGCGGGCTGCGCATCAGGCCTGGGCTCGTCAAACTGAGCCACAAGGCGTTCGGCCATTTGCGGATCCAAACAATGCAAGCGAATATGGCTCTTGGCCCTCTCAATGCGGGCTTGTTGATGGGAAACGGTGAAGCCGGGTCGGTTGCGCGCTTCAATGGGGTTGTGCCACAAAATCCACAGCGGATTGATCACGCGGCGCGGCGCGCGCGAGAAAGGCGTGTTTTGGTTTGCTTCCGGGACGCGTTTGTTGGCCGCGTCGAAAGCCTCTGCGTTTCCGGAAAGGAACGCGAAGGCCGCGACGGACAAGTTGAAGGCGCGCGGCGCCTGGCTCGCCACAGCCTCTTGCCACGTCCGCGCCACATTCAACGCTGGATTCACGGGCTTCTTTCGCAGCGGGAGGCCCAGGGCATCGGCGACGGACTGTCCGGAAAGCGCGTTGAGCGGCGCGTGCTCGATGAGAGCCAAAGCTCCGCGGTGGGCCCGCGCATCAGGGCCAAAAACATTCGTGAATATTCGCAAACTGCGAGCCATGCACGGGTCCCCAGGGCGCAACCGAATTTCCCGTTTCTCCGTGAAGCCTGGATCCGCCAAAATGGCGCGAACGCCGGCTGCGACCCTTTGCTGCTCGCGATCGTTTTGGCAAGAAAACAAAAACGGCCCCTTGGGCGTGTTCAGCAAGAGATGCAAACGCAAAAGAAGGTCATGTTGGGCCTCCAAGCGCCGAGCCGCGGAGAGCGACCCCAACTCGGGCGCCAAAAAAGGCCCGCGAGACAGCAATTCAACGGCTGTCGCCCAATTGTCCGCCGATTGCGCAAGCAGAGACGACCAAGAGGTCCAAGTGAAAGATTCAGGCGCCGTCGCGTGCGTCGCGCGCGCCAAAAGAAGCGCGCTCTCGACCGTGATGGAGCCCGGAAAGGGATGCGTTGTTTTCGCGTTGAAGGCGTCCACCGCCTCCAAAGGCCAAAGCCGCAAGGATTCGTGAAATAGATCTGCGTGAAGATGCGCCATTTGGGCAAAAAACATCCACGTGGCGCTCGCGTCGCTCGGCGTGCGCAAAACGGCCCGCAAAGGCTGATGCATCAACGGAGTGTAATTGGATCGTTTGGCCGCCCGCATGGATTCCAAGAGAGCCGGAAGCCTCTCGGTTTTGTTTTTCTCGCTCAGCCCGGACCAGCCTTCGGGAGAGACAAAATCGGCCACCGAGGAATAAGCGCTGGTTTTTCTGGTTTTGGCCCTGAGCATCAACTCGGCTTCGGTCGACGAAAAGGCCAATTGCGGCTGTGGCGATTGAAGTTCTGGCGCGCGAGGCATGGGGCATCCAATTCAAAAAAGAGAACCATCATTGTCGCAAAAAACGCGCGCAAAGGAAAGCGATGAACTCGTGAAGGGCCAACGCGGCGAACGCCGATCCGAACAAAAAGGCAACCCGAAGGTTGCCTTTTGACTGCCGTTGCGGAAAACGCAGGCCAGCGATCAAGAGCCCGCGAACACCATGACCTTGGCGGCCGCGCCGACGATGCTCGCGATTCGGCCAATTTCCTGAATTTCTTTTTCAGAGGCGCCTTCTTTTTCGATGAGGGTTTGGACATGCCCGCTCACGCAGCCTTCGCATTTGCCCACGATGCTCGCCGACAGGGCGTAGATTTCGAAGTTTTTCGCGGAAACGCCGCCATGCGAGGCGTAAGCCTGCATGCGGAGGCCGGGGGGCATTTTCGCGACGTCTTCGTTGTTTGCGAATTTTTTGAACGAGTAATAATAGTTGGTCATCGCCATGAGGCCCGCCGCGACGCGCGCGCCATGGATTTGCTTCGTCCCTTCTTCGCGATATTCGCGCTCAATGAACGACGTGATTTCATGGGCCAAGCGCACATTTTGCGCGCTGAGGGCGGCGGCCAAAGCCGCGCCCCACGCGACAACCTTGTCGTCGCCGAAGGTGGGGTTGCGATCGATCGTCTCAAAACTCAGGCGAACGTCTTTCGCCCATTCAGGAATATCGTCGGAAAGAAACATCTTAAGCTGATCCATAAAAACTCCATTGAGATCAAGGGCATAAAAATAAAAGGGTGAAAGACAGCCTGCACGCCGCGTTGCGCGAAAGCTCCTCGCGTTGCGTCGAAAAAGGCCGGCCAGATTACTTGACCAGAAGGCGTTTGGCAAGGGGTGGCCGGCAAACCTCGCAAAGCAAGGGAGAGAAAAGAATCAGGGAAACTCCCACGGGAAAGGCCTCGAAAGGCCGAAAAATCACAACGTGTCGCCGCCCACCACGCGGTTGCAAGCGCACAGTTCGTCGGTTTGCAGACCGTCCAAAATCCGCAGAACCTCTTCTGGATTGCGGCCGACATTCAGGTTGTTGACGGAGACATGTTGAATGACATTGTCAGGGTCGACAATGAACGTGGCTCGCAACGGCACGCCCGCCTCTTTATCGCGAATGCCCAACTGGTCGATCAACTCGCCCTTCACGTCGCCGAACGAATAATGATTCAATTTGTTCAGGTCTTTGTGTTCGCGCCGCCAAGCGAGCTTCACAAACTCGTTGTCGGAGCTGCCCCCGAGCAAGATCGCGTCGCGATCCTCGAAGTCCTTGGAAAGCTTGCCGAACTCGACGATTTCCGTCGGGCAAACGAACGTGAAGTCCTTGGGGTAAAAGTAAATGATCTTCCACTTGCCGGGGAACGACGCCTCGGTGATGGTTTCAAAAGCAGACACGCCGTTTTCTTCATGGTTGTTGAATCCGGGCTTTGCGGCCGCGACGCTAAACGCTTCAATTTTGTCGCCAACAGTTTTCATAAGGTTCTCCAAAAGGAAGATGAGTGGAAAGGGCAGAAAGGCCACGGATAATGCTCTTCTATCGCCAGCGCCATCCATAAGTTAAAATCTATCGGAGCCGGCGTCCAATTGTTTTTGGCTTATGGAGCGATAGCTTGCCTTTTTTCTCGTTTTTTGCAGCGCGAATGCCGACGAAAAGGCTGACGGGAAAACATTCGGCCGTCGAGCAAATTCCAAAAAACGAGACAAAAGACATCCTTCGATCCGCCGACCCTATCGTGGTGTGCCGTTCGTCCTGGCTTTTGTGGATTTTTTACCGAGAGGGGCGTAGAAGAAAGCACAGAGAAAACGCCGATAAGCGGCGGCTCTACAACTTCCAAGGAGATTCAAATGACGAACGCAACCAAACGATTTGCTCAAATTATTGGCTCGCTGAGCGTTGCCGCCGCTTGCGTGGGATTTGCAGGCTGCAACACCATTGCCGGAGCAGGCCAAGACGTGAGCGCGGGCGGCCATGCGGTGGCGAACACGGCCGAGAAGGTCAAGAACGACCATTCGGACAACACGCCCGCGCCGTCGAATTCACGCAGCACCGCCTACTGATTGGCGCTCAAGGGGCTTTGGGGTCGGACAAAGCTCTTGCTTGCAAACGGATCGTTCGACGCCGGCCGCTAATTTCTATGGGAAAATCATGAAAAAAACACACATGAAAAAAAGCCTCATCGCTCTTGCGCTGGGCCTGAGCCTCGGCGTCGCTGTTTCCTCCGGCGCGCAAGCGCAGTCCAGCTCGACAGCTGGCGTCCCCAGCGCGCACAATGAAACCATGGGATCTCGCGCCGAAGACGGCTTGCTGACCACCAAAGTGAAAACCGCGCTTCTGGCCGCAAAAGGCCTCGACTCCACAGGCATCCATGTTCATAGCCGCCAGGGGAAAGTGTATCTGACCGGCCACGTCCCCTCGGCGGACCAAAAAGCCCTGGCCACGCAAACAGCCCAAGGAGTGAGCGGCGTTGAAAGCGTCCGCACCCGGCTGACACTGCGCGCGAAGCGACACTTGATCGAAGGGGCATCCGGATCAGCCGGCGCGCAAAGCGACGCCACGCATGGCGAAACCGACGCGCATTGATTGGGCTGAGAAGCTTGAATTCCCGACGCCGGCTTTCGCGCTTCGTTGGAGGCGTTTTTCCGAAAGAAACGAAAAAGGAGCCTCTGGGGCTCCTTTTTCAAGCCGAAAATAAATGGGGCACTCGCTGGAAAAAACGCACAAACAATTTGAAGCGGCAAATCGATTGTGTGAGACACTGGGCATCGCAGCATTGCAATTCATCGCGCAGAGTTGCGGTCAGGCAAAGACAAAGGGACCCAATTGAATCCATCCGAGAAATCCGAACCCGCAAAGAGCGCTCCCATCGCGCACATCGCCCGGGAAAATGGCCGCAAGGCAGGGCGGAAGGCCTCGCAGCTTGCCGCATGCGCCAAAAAGGAAGCTTTTGGGCGCCGTTGGGCTTGGCTCACGGAAGCCATTTGGAAGTGGGCCGATGAGCGTTGCGCCCGCACGGCGGCCGCGCTTGCTTTTTTCGCGATTTTTTCGCTGGCTCCGACACTGGTGGCCGCCGTGGCCGCGGCGAGCATTTTTTTGGGCCCCCAAGCCGCCACCGGCGAGCTGGCGAGCAAAATATCGCTGATCGTGGGCAATGACGCGGGGCGTTTGATTGAAACGACGCTTGCGTCTGCCTGGCAATCCCAACAAGCCAAGGGAGCGAGTATTTGGGCCATTGTCGCCATGCTGGTCGGCGCGTCAGCGGGCTTCACGTCGCTGACCAACGCGCTGAACGAAATTTGGGCTGTGAAAGCGGAAAAAGGCGTGAAAGCCAGCGCGCTGACGCTCGCCCGAGAACGGGCTCTCTCTTTTGTTGTCGCGCTCGCCATCGGCGTGGGCGTGGTTGCCTTGATCGTGGCGCAAGCCGCGCTGGGCGCCCTGAGCCAATGGTCGCCTTGGGCGCTTCCGGGCCCGCTTGCGCAAATGGGGCAAAGCGGAGCCCTGGCCGTGGCGATTGGGTTCGCTTTTGGCGTTCTGCTAAAGGTCCTCCCCAACTGCCCGGTCCGCTGGAAAGACGCTTTTTTGGGCGGCTTTGTGGCAATGGCGCTTCTGATGGTCGGGAAGGGGGTTTTTGGCCTTTATTTATCACACGTTGGGGCGTTGAGCGCGTTTGGGGCAGCCGGCACGCTCGCGGCTCTCTTGCTGTGGTTGTGGTTTGGCGCAAACGCCCTGCTTTTCGGGGCGCAAGTGGCGCGCGGCTGCGCGTTGCGCCGAGAAAACAAGCCTTATCGAGGGCTGTCGGACGATTTGGCGGGCGCTGCGGAAATCGCGCTTCCCCAACCTCCAGAAGCGACAGCCATGCCTCCCGCCAACCAAGAAACGAAGCCCAACGAGAAGATTTGACCGAATTTTGAACAGCAGGCCTGCGCGCCAAGAGGTTGCCCGTCGCAACAAAAAAGAGGCTGCGCAGCCTCTTTTTTCGCAATGGATCGAATCCGAAAGCGCTTTAACGACGCGGGCCCGAGCGAGCGCGACTTTTGTTGCCAGCCCCCTGGGCGTCAGCGAGCGCGTCCGTTTTCTGCGCCGAAGGCTTGTGATAATGCTCGGGACGCGAAGAGCCCGGCGCGCGCTCCTCGCGCGGCCTAAACGAGCGACGCAGCAAATCTCTCTGCTCGGCCGCCTCCATCAGGCTTTGGCCGTTCATGTCGCGCTTGGCGTCGCATTGGCTGGCGATTTCCTCGATTGCGCGAGCGCGCGCGGCCAACTGGGACGGATCGCGGCCCAAACGCGCGAATTCTTCATGGATCACTTGAAGCCCATTCGCCGAAGGGGCGGACAAGGGCGTGCTCAAAAGGATGGAAACCGCGCCTTTCCATCGCCCTTCCTGGACGCAAGGCACATCGCACGAACGACAAAAAACGCGCCAAAAAAGATCGGTTTCCGGACTCGCGGACATCAAGGGCTCAATGCGCGGAATCAAGAACAACGCACGGTCGAACATGCGTTGGTCCAAAAGCGCCAAACTCGCCTTGAACAACATCGTTTCGTTGAAGCGGGCACCCGACCGCTCAAGGATGTTGAGCGCCAAATCCGGCGTTTCCGTCTGGCCGATATAGCTCAAAAGCGCATCCGTGGCGGTGTTGGGGTTGAGTGTTTTTGCGCCCAAAGCGAGCAGCTCCTCCGCCATCGACAAAGAGTTGTGCGCGATGGCCTGCTCAAAGGCGTTGCCCGGGCGAGCGCCCGCGCCACTGCGGCCAGCCAGGGCTGCGTTCAAATCAGCGCCGCAATCGAGAAAGGCGCGCGCCGCATCGGATTGGTTGCAAGCGCTCGCGCCAATGAACGCCATTTGCACCAGCTCCTCGGCCTCCAACGACTGGATCGGGGCCAGCGCCGATCGCGCCCGCAAAACGGTTTCAACGCGGTCATTGGCGCCCAAATGCCACGCGCACTGCCGCCAATGCGAGCTGACCAACAGATCCACGGCCAACGGAGCCGAGCACAACGACAAAAACCGTGCGTCGTCGCCCTTCACGGCATCAGAAAGAGCGCCCAACCACAGCGGCGGCAAAACAGCGCGAATGGCTTCGTTTTCTGGCGCGAGGCGTTGCGCATTGCCCAAAACAGCCTGGATGAAAGCCGCGCGCTGAGCGCTCTCTATCGGAGCGAAAGCGCCCTCAACAGTCACAAAGCTGCGCTCGTCTGTCGCGCGAGCTGCAGGATCCACCGCCAAACGCAGCCACAACGGAGAAAGCCTAAGGCTTTCGAGCTCCACCGCGGAAGCGTCCAAGTCGGAAAGAGCGCCGCCCCATGCGATCAAATCGCATTGTTCGCTGGCCAGAGCCGCGCGCTCCAAAGGACTTGCCGCGTGAGGAGGGCGTCTGGTCGCCAATAAAGCCGAGGGCGTGTTTTGGAAATCTTGGGATTGCATGTTTTCTCCTGTCGCGAAATCCGATGGATCCGCGTTATCGTCGGGCAGGCCAAGCAAATAATGGGTTTCGCTCAAAGCCTGGATTCAGTATCTCACGAAAAGCGAAACAAAACCAATAAAACCGCATGATATCAAAAAAAATAATCCAGCCCGGTGAAAACCCTTGGCTGTTAAATGAGCTTTAGAGCTCAAAATTATTTTGCGAGAAAAACCTCAACGGCCAAAAAGCTCCATTCAGACGGCGCGCTAGACCGCGCAACGGAGCCTGTGCGCCATAAATCCCGTATGAATTGAATCTCAGTCCATTTCGCGAGAAAAAGAAAAAGGACTGCAAGAGCAGCCCATCAAAGGAACGTATCCAAAACAATCAAAGGAGAATGCCATGAACAACGACACAATTGGCGGGAAATGGAACCAGGTGAAAGGCGAGGCCAAGGTGCAGTGGGGCAAGCTCACAGACGACGACCTGACGCGCGCGGACGGCCATCGCGACAAGTTGCTGGGCATCCTGCAAGAGCGATATGGGCACACGAAGGACGAAGCCGACCGGCAGCTGACGGATTTCAACAACAAGCACCGCCTCTGGTGATGCAAGAGACTGTTGAGCAATCCGCTTGACAAAAGAAAGGCCCGCGACGCGGGCCTTTTTCATGCTCCACGACCGAGTCATGGGCGCGGCTTGCGCGTCGGCGGCGCGACCGCTTGCGCGACTTCTTGCGGAACAGGGGGCTTTGGATTGAAACTCACTTGCGCGCCATGCGCGATCAGGCGCTGGGCGATGGCGTCCGCTTTCGCGAAGCTGTCTGGATCGCGCGGGGACCAAGCCACAAAAAATCGCGCTTGGGTCAAGCGTCCGGCCCACGCCTCCATTTTCGACCAGTCGGTGTCGCCAAATCCCGCCACGATATGCGGAATCTTTTCCGGGGAGCCGGCGTGCTTTTGCCGATAGTGGGCATAGGAAATCAACGCCGCGCGCGCATCAGGGACGATCAAGAACGGAGCCGGCTGCCCCGCTGCCAGTTGGTCGGCGTTCGGGAAGACCGCGGGGTCTCCGTCTCCAACGACGCAATGCCCTTTCACGTCATAGCGAGCCATGATTTCCCCGTTCGGATCGCGCGCCAAAAAGCGCTCTTCGCCGAACCGATTGAGCGCCCAAATCGGGCCATGGGTCGCATCGGCGAGCTCTTGGGAGACGCCGTCCATTTCTGATATTTTCAGCGCGCTAGAGGCTGCGGCGGGAACGACAGAGCCACTTTCAATAGCTTTGGAGCGAACAAAAAGCCCCATGAAGGAATGGGTGAGTTTCGCGGCGGTGTCCACTTCTTCCTGCGCTCGAGTCGCATGGGCTTCGCGAAGGCCAAAGCCCGCGGGTTTGGGCCAGCGCTCATCCGGATGGTCATCCGGATTGTCTTCGAGGGCTCGATGCGGCAGCATAAGGTGCGGTTGCATGGCTTGCTTGCGCTCTGCGGCGCGCTTGCGGGCAATAAACGCCGTCGGGTTGGCCGAGTCTTTATTCCACGTTTGAGCCATCGCGGCGAGCATCATCGCCTGCGGCGGCGGACCGTCGGTGTCTTTTTTCGACAAATTGCTCAGGTTGTCGCGCAAATTACGGGCGCTTTCCGCTTGCGACACGATAGAGCGCGGTTTGTCTTTCCACGGATTTGTTTTGGCTTCTTGAAGTTCGCCCATGCGTTTTTTCATGCGCAGCCGTTCGCGGGCGTAGCTTTTCCAAGCGCCTTCTTTTTCGCGATCAAGCTGTTTTTTCATCCGCTTGGTCATTTCTTCGACATCCACGTAAATGTCGCACAATTCGGTGTGCCGGCTCATGCCCACATATGCCAGGCGACATGCGATCTGCTCGGAGTCGAGCATCAGCACGCGGTTGACCGTTTGGCCTTGGCTGGCGTAAATCGTGGTCGCGAAGTTGTGGGTCAACGGGATCGCCTTGGTTTCTTCGTCGATGTAGTCGCCCGTGTTGATGACCACTTCGCCGCCCGTCTCGTCCGCCAGCAAAACGCGCAAGTCGAAGGTTCCCGGGCGGCGCATTTGTGGTTTGATGGACAAGATGATTCCGCAAGAGCGATTGAAGAGCCCCTGCCCTTGGACTTCGTCAGGCTTGCCCATGCCCAGGGCGGACAACAAAGAGCCGAAGACGCCGCCGCGCGCTTTGCGCGCCTTTTCCATGGCTTCTTTGGACAGCGCTTCGTGGGTTTTTTTGAATTGGCTTTTGAAGATTGGCTGATTGGGCAAATTTTTTCGGAAGACAATTTGGTCGCCCACGGCGAACGGCGCCTCCCACTGCGTCTTGCCGTCGGTCACGCGCATCATGTTTTCCGGGCCGCTGACTCGGCCGGCCTTCTTCATGGAGTCGCGAATCGCCAGGTTCAAATGCCGAACGTCGTCGTTCGTGCCGGCCAAAACAAGGCCTGTCTTCGTCGGATTTTCGATTTGCCAAGAGACAAAGTCGCCGATCACTCGCTCAAAGCGAGCTTTGGGGTTCGCGCAAAAATGAATGGCCTCTTGTTGCCAGTAGCTGAACAAGCCATTTTGCGATCGGCGATAGCAAAAGTGCTTCACGGCTTGACGATGCGACGCTTGCTTTTGGCGGCGAATCGTGTCCAAGCGAGCGGAGCCAATGACCTCAACCATGGCCTCCAAGGCGTTGCCGGCCATGACGGGGGCCAATTGCAGCGAGTCGCCCGTCAAGACCAGGCGAACCGGATGGCGGCTTTGAGCGCAATGGCGCAGCAGCCGCGTCATGTGGACCGTGCCCACCAATCCCGCCTCATCCACGATCAAAACGGTTCTGCGCGGAAAAAAGTCGCGACCTTCTTCGCGCGCCTTGTCCATCGCGTTCACCAAGCCTTCAATCGCGCGGCCGCCCTTCAGGCCCGCCGAAGCCTCAAGGACCTTTGTGGCCGTCCAAGACAACGCCGTGCCCATGATGTCGTAGCCAATGCCTTCTTCTTCGGTGCGGGCGGGGACGTTTTCATAGACTTCGCGCACGGCATTGAGCGTGAAGCTTTTGCCCGCTCCGGCCGTGCCTTCGACGATCACCACGGCGCCCGAGCCCGAGCAGCATGCGAGAGTCGCCTCTTTCTGCTCATCCGCCATGGTGGGGCGCGAGGCGAACGCTTTCTCCAACAATTCCTGAGGAATCACATGGTCTTGCGTTTGACGTTGGGAGAGCTCCAGCATTTCGTTTTCCATGGCGACCATGGCGCGCGTCGTGTATTGCGCCCAATCCCCATCCTGGTTGCCGCTCTCATTGAGCGGAATCGCTCCAATTTTGGAGAGGACCAAGCGGCGAATCAAGGGCCATTTGGCGTGCTCGGTCCAATGCGCGAGATCGGCGTCGGCTTTGACAAACGCCGTGCTCCATTTCTTGAGGCCAAAAACCGCCAAATTGGACGTGATTCCCCGCAGCGCGCTGATCGCGGTCTTTTCGATCGTCAAAAAGTCCTCGGTCGACACGCCCAGCGCATGAATCGACTCTTCTTCCGTCGGCGACAGCCGCCCCAAGTCGGAGGGAGGGAAAATGCTTAAAATCGATTGCGGCAACGGCGCGTCCGCCTCAGGAGCCGTCGGCGTTTCTTTCGGGGCTGCTTTGGCCGTGGCGGGCTGAGCCGCTTTGGGGGCGCCCCAGGAAGCGGAGACCGCCGGCATCGCGGGGGGGGCCGGAGCAGAGATGCTCGGAGCATGGGCGACGACGGCGCCCCCGCCGCGGCGCGGGCGAGCCGGCGGCAGTTTAGGAGCCATCAAATCGATGGCGGACTCATTGGCCGGCGATGGAAGCGGCGGCTGGCCGAGTTGTTGAGCCGCGCTCGGAGCCGGTCGCGCAATCGCGGGCATTGAGGCGGTCGGAGCCGCGGCGCCCGCGGTCCACGCCGCCTCTCCCGCTAAGAGCTTGGGTTGCCCCCACGAGCCCGGCGCGGCGGCTCTGGCCGCGGGAGCTTGGACGGCCGGCGCGGAGAGATTCGCCGCGCGCGGCGAACCCGTTGCGGCATTGTCTTTCGGCGCGCCCCAAACGCTTCCCGCAGCCTTTGGCGCGGGCGTGGAAAGGGCCTTGGGCGCTGTCGGCGTGGTTTGCGCGGACGACGCTGTCGGGTTTTGCGCGATCGCGATCGCCTGCTCAACCGTCGCCGCTTGTTTCTTTTCCCATTTCTTGCTCAACTGGTCAACCGCGGCTTTGTTGGGGTCTTCCGCTTGGGCCTTGGGGATCGGCAACGCGTTCTGTTGGCGCTGGGCGAGCTCGTCCTCGCCGTCAATGAACGGGTGGACGTCCGCTTCTGCGGCTAGGTCGGATGCATCGGGCCGCTGTTGCGAACCCACGAATGAATTTCTTGGTTGGAAGGCCATGACTACGCAAAAAGAAGGGGCGGCAAAAAAGCCTGCCTCATTAGAATACCTCGTCGCGGCCTCTCTGGAAAGCGAAAGGGCGTGATTTAGGCGCAAAAACCCCTCACGGATCGACGAGCGAGCGTTTTTTTTGTTTTGGGGCCTTTTTGTGCGCCCCAAATCGAGAAAAAACAATTGTCCCGATAATCGGCGCCCAATTATCACGAGGTTTTGGGCTCGACCCTAGGGGCGCCCCATTGATAAAAACAAGCGATTTTGAGAGGATGCGGCGCTCGAAACCGAGACCGAAAGCCTTCTGTCCGGGTTTTCCGCGCGGAAAACCTGTCGAGTCGACCGTGAAAAGCGGCGAAAAAATTGAGGAGCGTTGCATGCAACAAAAATCAGTGGATCCGGCGGGCGATGAAGCGGTGTTCGCCGGCGCGTCGTTGCTCAAAAAGAACAAAGAAGAACGCCATGGGCAAGACGGCGATCGGCGCTTGAAGGTGATCAATCTTTTCGGAGCTCCCGGGCAAGGCAAGAGCGCGACGGCGGGAGGGTTGTTCTGGCTGATGAAAGCCAAAGGCATGAGCGTCGAGCAAGTCAGCGAATACGCCAAGTATCTGGTGTTGACAGGCCGCGTTTGGCAATTGGAGTCGGAGCAGTTGTATTTGTTCGCCAAACAGCACCACAAGCAACACATTTTGCGCGGGAAATATGATTTCTGCGTGACCGACTCCCCCCTGTTGCTCGCGTCGTTTTATGCGCCCGACAGCACGACGCCGCCTACGTTTCATCACATGGCTACGGAATATAACGGCGAGTTCGAAAATTTGAATTTTTTTCTGTCCCGCGAACTGTCGGACTCCGAGTTCGAAGAAACAGGCCGGCTGCACAGCAAGGAAGACTCGGAGCGCATAGAGGACAAAATGCGTGAATTCATGGCTGGCAAAGGATTGAGCTGGACAGAAATCGCGATTGACCACAAAACGCCCTGGACGATTTTGGAGAAGATTGGCGCGGACGCGCCGGGTGTTGTCCCCTTCGCGGGCCCTGCCGCGCCGGCGCTCGAAGCCGCCGAATGATTGCGACGCGGATTGAGAAGCGGATCGCGAAGTGATTTTGCGAGAAAGAATCGATTGCGCGCCTAACAAGGGGCGCGGCGTGAACAAAGAAGAAGCCGCGTCAAGCGGCTTCTTCTTTGGGGCCATGGGCTGGCGCGGCGAACAAAGAGCGCCAGCAGGCCTCTTGCGGGCACAGAGAAAGCTTGCGCTAAACGCCTGGGTTTTCTAAAAACACGGGCCCATCCGCCAATGCATCTCCCGAAAGCGTGGCCAAAAGGCGCGCTGTGGCGGCGTCCGCATGCAAAGGGCGAGAAAAGAAATAGCCCTGCCCGATCTGGCAGCCCGCTTGGCGGAGCCAATGGGCCTGCTCTTGGCGCTCGACGCCCTCCGCCACCACGCGCGCGCCCAGCGCCCTGGCCAAAGACGCGATGGCCTGGATCACGCTTTCCGATTGCGTGCTCACTCCGATTTGCTCGACAAACACTCGATCAATTTTCAGCACGTCAATTTCAAACCGCGTCAAATACGACAACGACGAGTAGCCTACGCCAAAGTCGTCAATCGCCACTCGCATGCCCGTGGCGCGCAATCCGCGAATCAGCGCAGCCGCGCGATCCGGCTCTGCGATCAAGGAGCTTTCGGTGATTTCTGCCTCAAATGCATCCGCGGGCAGTCCATGCTTCTCCAGGATCGCCTGCAGGCGGGCGGGCAGGTCCGATTGAAGCAATTGCAAGGCGGAGACGTTGAATGCCACGCGCGGCGGCGATAGTCCGTCTTTGCGCCACACGGCCACTTGCTCGCAGGCCTGGTCAAAAGCCCACAAGCCCAACGACTCAATCAGCCCCGCGGCTTCGGCGATGGGGATGAACTCAGCCGGAGACACATCGCCAAATTCAGGCGTGTGCCACCGCGCCAAAGCTTCGAAGCCCCGCAACGCGTTGTCCGAAAAGCGCACCTGGGGCTGCCAAGCCAAGCGAAGCTCTTTGGCCGCTAAAGCCTTGCGCAAAAGCTCTTCCATTCGCAGGCGCCGAGACAGCGCCGCATGCATCGACGTCGCGAAAAAGGCATGGCGATGTTTGCCGTCCTCTTTGGCTTTATACATCGCCGCGTCCGCGTTCTGCATCAAGGCTTCAACGTCATTGCCGTGCTCGGGAAACATGGAAATGCCGATGCTCGCGCCAATGTGAAAGATGTTTCCCAACGCCTCGATGGGCTCGCCCAGGCCGGCCAGCAAGCGCTTGGCAATCAAAGAGAGCTCGTAGGCGCCTTCCGGGTCTTCAATGAGCGCGACAAATTCATCGCCCCCTAACCGCGCCAGAATATCGTTTGGGCGAAGCGCCTGCTGGGCCCGACGGGCCGCTTCGATCAACAAAGCGTCTCCGGCTGCGTGTCCGCGCGAGTCGTTGACGTATTTGAAGTTGTCCAAGTCGATGAACATGATCGCCAACCGCGAGCCATCCTCTTGCGCCCTTGCGACCGCTTGCTGGGCTTGTTCGGCGAAAAGAGCTCGGTTCGGCAGGCCCGTGAGCTGGTCATAATGCGCCATCGAGCGCATGCGCTCGGCCGTTTTCTCTTGCGCTTTTTGGGCCCTGCGCTCGGCGGTGACGTTTTTTCCGATCAGGGCGATTTCTTGCCCAGCCATTGTCGGGGCGAATGTGAGCTGCAAGTGTTGCGACGCGCCGCGCGAGGGGATCGCGACTTCAATTTGCACATTGGAGCGATCCCGAGCACAGCGATCCGCGGCCCGGGCCAGCGCGAGCTCATTGGACGCGCCCAACGCGTTGCCCAAATTCGCGCCATCCAATTCGCTCGGCGCGCATTGCGCAAGCTCTTCAAAAGCGGCGTTGGCCCGATCAAAGCGCCAACTGGCGGAGGTGGCGTTCGCGGCGTCTCGCCGATACGACAGAAGGGCCATAGGCTCCGGAGAGGCGCTGAAAATCGCGTTTGCGCGCTTGGCGCCCTCGGTGGCTCGGTCCCAGCCGCCGATGATGGCGCACAGCCAAGCGGCGCAAACGGCCAGCAGGAAGCTCGCGAGGCCCGCGCCCGCCAACGCTATTTTTTGCTCATTTTGGAACGAAGCGAACGCTTGGGGCTCGCCCACCGCGGCGATGACCACCAAGGGGCGTCCGGGTAATTTGCGCCAGGCGTAAAGCCGCATTTCTTGGTCAAATGGGCTGCGTTCCTGAAATGAACCAAAAGCGGCGCCGCTTTTGAGGCCCAGCAGAATAGGGCTCTCGGCCTCCAAAAAACGCCCCGAGCCCTCCGTGACGCCATGCGCGAGCCGGACGCGCACTTGCCCGTCTGTGCTGACGATGGCCGCCGCTCCGTTGCTGCCAAAGTCAAGCTTGCGCCAAAAACGGGAAAAGTGGTCGATGTCGATGGTGGCGATGGCCAGCGTGGCGTCCGGATCATCCGCCGGCGCGGACAACATCCCCAAACGAAGCGGCTCGCGCGAAGCCTGCTGCAACACAAAAGGGGCGCCGACCGTCAAATGCGCTCGCGCCAGCGCGGGCCAATCAATCGGCTCGCGCTCAGCCTCGGCGCGGGCCTTGTCCAATCCTCTGAAGATTTCTTTTTCTTTTTTCGCGGACCCGACGCTCGTGTCGGGGCGCGAGCTCCACAGCACTCCGCCGGGAGAAACCAGACAAAGTCGGGAAATCGATGGCGCCAGGCGCAAATTTTGGCGAGCGCGCTGCCCCATCGCGTCGCCCCAAATTTCAGTCTCCCTGAGCTTGGCGCTGGCTGTTTGCGCATCGGCCGTGGCCTGAGCGAGCGCCGCGCTCGCGGAGTCAAACACGCGCTCCGCGTCATCTTCCACCGCCAAGCTGAGCAATTGGAGACTTTGCTCCACGCGGTCTTGAGCGGTCTGCCGGTCGTGGGCAAGCTCCGCTGCGCAGAAAAACCAAATGGATCCAATGGCGACAGCCGCGCCCAACAATAAAGCGATCTGCGCGAACGTTTGAGGCTTGATCGCGCGGCCGTTTTGCGGTAGAAGTCTTTGGGTCCGAACGGTGGGTCTAAAAACCGAAGGCATGGGAGACCTGACAAAAGGGAAAGGACGGACCCGCTAAGAAGCGGAAAAAGCATGCCGATTGTAGCCGGAAACAGACCGGACGCAACACCAAAAACTATTTTTTTGTGGGTTTAAGAAAACAATCCGCTGGATTCGAGGATTGTTTCAAATCATTGTTGGGCGAAAACCGCGCCAAAACAAAGCATAGACAGGCCAAGGGCCTTTGGGAGCAGACGTGGCGCGAGGATTGACGATTTCATTGATGTTGGTCGACATTGCGGATTTGGCGTTCGGCAACGGCAAAAACTGGGTGGGCCAATTGGCTTTTTCTGTGCCAGCGGGCCGACTGGCGGCGGCGAGCGGAAAACTGCGCGAAGCGCGCGCGGACGAGCCAAAGCCGGAAAAAATTTGGGTGGAGACCTCAGGGTTCAACGGCTCCATCAGTTTGAAAGAGCGCCTGGGGACCGTGGGCGAAGATGTGAGCGTGGGCCTTATCGGGCGGGCCTTTGACCCGGAACGGCCATTCGCGGAGCGCAAGAAAGAAGATTTGAGGCAATGGGTTTTGCGGGCAATCGAGCAAGGTGCCCCCAATTTGGGGCTCACGCATTTGACGCAGAAAACATATGAGGCCGACGCCGCGCAAAAGCAAATTGAGGCTTCTGGCGTCATGGAGCCCTTCTCCGCTCGATTCACCGAAGGCTCGTCCGGCGCGGCCGGCGACCCGCTCGAGGGCAACGATCATTGGGTGCTCTTGGGACAAACCGCTCTCGGTTCGCCCAAAAAATGGGATTTGGCCGAAGTGGCGGATCCTGTTTTTCAAGCGCTTCGCGCGTGCGGGGCCGCGCCAGACGCCTATTGGGGGCCCTACTGGCTGCAATTGAAAACTTCGGAGATGGCGAACATTTGGACCGCAAAATCTCGCTGGCAAGCCCTTTCTTGCGAGTGGGTGACGGCGCCGCGCTTTTGACGAGGCGAGGCTATCGCGCATCGGCAGAAAAGCAAAAAAAGAGGCCAAGGCCTCTTTTTAAACCATTAAAGCGTCGCGGAAGGGGATGCATTCGCGAACGGAGCCCAACGCGCGCGGTCGGGATTAGCCTGCCGAGAATCGACGCGAAGGCTTCTGCGGGGGCGCCAGAACAGGGCGCGACTGGATTTCGATGGAGACGTTCAGGGCCAAAGCCGCGGCGTCTTGCCCTTCGGCAGGATCCATGGCGAAGGAGCCGGGCAAATTATGCCGCGCGCGATATTGCTCGCAGCCGCTTGCTCGCACGTTCAAAATCAGATTGGCCTGTCCTTCGCTGACCGACTTGACGGACACGCCCAAAAGCTCGCGGTCCTTGCGGGCCTCGGGGAATTTGGCGGCAAACCTCTCGATGAGGCTCAAAATATGGGTGTAATCTTGATCGGGTTCCATGGAGCGCCTTGATATTGTGTAGGGGATTGAATGCGGGGAGACTTGAAGAATACGGACAAAGATGCACAATGTCAACGACAAACGGCGCTGTTTTGTCGTTTAAGGGCGCCCGACGGCCCGTCAGCGGAGCTCTCAGGCCTTAAAAGGCAAACGGAGGGGCGCCGTGTTGAATTGAAAGAATTCTCATTCCGCCAGTCGGAGAGGCCGCTGGGAAGTTTGGCGCAAAAAAGACTTCCGGCTACAATGGCGGCAATAAAATCGGGTGAAGATGCCCGCGGCGTGGGTCACAAGGAAGATGGAATGTCTCTGGGCGAATTGGCGAACCGACTGCTCAAGCGGCGCATGCTGGAGCGATGGGCCGAGCGGCGCGAAGCGATGAGCGCGAGCACCCCCGAAGGGCGGGAATGGGCTCAATTGCAAGCCGCCTTTAAAGCATGGGGGGCCGACGCGGCCCAAGAAGCGGGTGAAATCGCCTGGGAGTGGGCGCAGGGAGCGCCCAATCAATGGGGCTTTTCTCGCGCGCATTGCCTGCGAGAGGCGGGCGCCCACGCAAAAGCCGAGTTGAGAGAGTGGGCGCAAGAACGCCATGCGTTTGAGTCCGCGCGATTGCCCATGGAAGCCCTGAGCGCGCGCCGAGCGGATTGGAGCATTCAAGCGCAGTGCCGCTTGGAGTTGTTTTGGGCGCTCAATGACGCTTTGAGCCACTCGCTTCCGCAAGCGATCGAGGCGTTGCCAGACGGTCCGGCCGAGCGCGCCCAGGCGCCTGGCTTCCAATCGTTCAGGGACGCGTTGGCGGACAATTTGGCGCTTAGCGTTTCGTGGAGCGACGGCAAACCGGGCCGGTGGGAGCCTTTTATCGAGCGCGCGGCCCTGGCCGGCCGTTTTCCCCTGGAATTGTCCGGCGAAGACGGGTTGACGATTTTTTGCGTGGCTAGACAAGCCGCGCGAGGCGAGCGCGGACTCCCCTTGGGCCCACTGCCGGCGGAGATCGCGCTCAATCGCTTGACGGCCCTGGCCGAGCAGTGGGCCGCGCCCGGGAAAACAACGTCCCTTGCCCGAGCCGCGCGCTGATTGTTTTTTTCTCCAAATCGATAAAAATAGATTGCCAAAATTCAGCCGAGTGGCTAAAGTGCCCGCTTTCCCATTGCCTTCCGAACAAACCATGCCCACGCCCGCCATTTGTCTTCGCCTTGCGCGCCGCGCCGCGTTGCGCCGTCTGGCCACAGGGCTCGCGCTGGCCGCTGGTTTGGTTTGGGGGTTGGGGGCGAACGCGCAACTGAGCCCCCGCAATTTCCCCGCGAACGCCCATTACGGATTGTTCAAGGGCTCCGCGTGGCCCTTTCAGCCCTCAATGGCGATCGGCCACACGGTTTTTGGCATCGCTCCTGGTTTTTCCGCGCGAGGGCTTCTCAACGAAAGGCTGTCGCATATGCCAGCCGGCGAATACGCCGTGGCTTGGAGCGTGGACACTCAAGGGCAATTATTGCGCGTTTGGATTCTCACGCAAGCGGAGAACCAGGCGCTGGCCGTGAAATATGGCCGTGGCGGCAACACCGAGTGACCCCCTCAAAGCCTGCGTGAAGGCCTGCGCGGAGTGGGCTCGTCGCGGCGCAACACAGCGGTCGGCATGCTCAGCCGCATGGCTTCCTGCTCCATGACCGCCTGCAAATGCCCGAAGTGCTCGCGCGCCCGAATCCACGTCGGGTCTTCCAGCGACGAGAGCAAGGCCGCCATGCTTTGCAATTGGCTCCAAAGCTCAGCGCGCGCGGCGCATTTTTTAGCCACAAAAATAGCGAGCTGCCCATGCGGGGTTCGCGTCAAGGGCTCATTGCTTTGAGCGCAGTGCCACAAGCAAATGCCCAGCACGCCCATGTCTGAAAAAGGCCGCGGCTCCGTGGCCTTTGGGCCCGCGGGGCCGCTCCATTGCGCGCCGTCTTTGATGAATTTGGCCGCCATTTGAAAATGGCCTTTGCGCGCCGCTATTTCCAGCGCCGGAGTGATGCCGCCGCGACTGCTTGGCCCAAGCGCGAGCCGAGCTTCGTCCGGCCCCGCCAATTTAAGCAGCAAAATAACTCGATTTCGGCAATCCGTGCCGCCGGAGGCCAACCGCTCCAGCATTTGCCCCAAAGACGCCGGCAGCCCATCGGCGACGGCGTCGGCGCTCAATTCCCCTGTCTGCGGGTCAATGCACGCCAAGTCTTCAAAATGCGACCCATAATTCATCATTTGGCGGACCCAGTCCTCCAAATCCATTTCCATCGCCACGCGCAAGGGCGACTCGCCCAAATTGCAGCGAATGCCCGCGTCTGCGCCGGCGGCGAGAGCCCGAGCCGCAAAAGATTTACGGTGTTTGTTGTCAACCCATTGGCGCAGAGGCGTTTTGCCAAAATGATTGACGTGATTGATTTGGGCGCCGGAGTTGAGCAAGAATTCAAGAAATTCCAAATCGTCCGGACAAAAGTGCAGCGGCCCCCCTTGCGGGGCGCCTGCGCCATCAATGTCTGCGCCCATGGCCAAAAATGATTTTGCCGTTTCCAGCCGATTGGCGGCGCAAGCCTCGCTCAACGGGCTCAACGCCGCGCCGACGGCCCGCGCGTCAGGATCCATCCCCGCGCCAGCCAGGCGGGGGCCATTGACGCCCAGCCATGGCGCCCAAAACGGGTTGCGAGCCATCAAATGCAGCGCGCTGATCGGGCGTTCCTTCAGGGGAGCGTCTAGCCGGTTGCCTTGGGCCAGCCAAGAATCCAACCCCGGTTCGTTGTTTTGCTCGATGCATAGGGCCACGTCAAAATCAAGTGTCATCAGAGCGATCCGGAATTCAAGAAAAGAAAGGAGGAGGCCCGCTGAGGGCTCTGATTCAGTATCTCGCAAAAACCCGCTTTCGTCAAAAAAATACGCCGGCGTCGCGCAAAAAACCACAGTCCGCGCGTCAGCTCCCGCTCCCGCGCGAACCGCCCGAAAGCCACAAGCCCTTTCAAAATCAAAAAAAACTGGATTTTAAATGAAACTGTGGATAGAATCGGGCATGCGGAAAGCAAATGCGATCCGCGATCAGCCAAGAGGGAGAGGCATGGGCAAGAGAGTCGTTTCAAAGCTGTTGGAGCAGGAGGTCGCCAAGCGCTCAAAGCAACGAATCCAGAGATTTCGCGAAAACGGGGAGTCCGAGTTGTTCAGCCCCGAAGAGCAAGAGCAGCTCGCGCGCCTGGCTGAGCAAGACCCTGTGCGCGCTTTGTCGTTCGCCGCGCAAGAGACGCTGGTCAAGAAAACGCGAACCGGGCGCCAAGACATCCAAGAGATTCTACGCGAGCAAATGCTGCTGACGCAACACAAGGCGCAATTTCGCCTGACCTGCTCTCCGGCTTCCTATATGAAGTCTCGTCTCGAAGAAGCCCTGGTGGGGGAGCAATGGATGGCGATCGAGGCCATTCTCTGGGCGCTGCAAGAGGCGGATGTCCCGCCGCCGGGAGCGCAACGGGAATGGTTGGCTGGCGCGATGCCTGATGGCGCTTTCGTCATCGCGCACGACGCCTCGGACGAAGGAAATGACTGGCGAGCGCTGGTGGTCGGGAAAACGCGAGAGCTCGCTTTTGAGCGGATTTTTGACGATTTGGCGGGCGGCCCCGTCAGCCAGCTGTTGCCGCCGGCGGCCCGCACGCAAGAGGTCTTGCAAGAGCTTGCGAGCCGATTGATCGCCATCAATTTTGACGACAAAAACGCGCCGCCCTTTTCTTGCGTTTCATTGGCCGCGCTGCAAGCGGGGCTGCGGGGGGCTGACAAAATAGAAGTGCGTTTGGGCTCCGGGGAATGGAGCGCGGTGAACGCGCAATTTGGATGTGATTTGCTGCGAGACTTGTCCGATCAAGCCCAAGGACTGACGCGCAGTTCTTTGGAGTGGCTCGAGCGGACGCTCTCGCCGCAAGCTCGCCTGGCGGAGGGCTTGGCGCGTTGGAATCTTCTAGACTCCGCTTCCGAACCCCAAAAATCATCCCGCGCCGACGAAGGGCTATCCGCGTGACGGAGCCCGCGCGCTGATTTTGAGAGTTCTATGAAAAAGCCCCAGGAGGGGCTTTTTCGCTGAGCCTCGGTGATCGATCCGACTCCGCGGCGAATGCCGCAAGCGGGCTCAGATCGCCCGAACCGGAGCCAACCATTGGCCTTTGGGCAAAGAAGCGCTCGCTTTTGACCCACGCCGAGCCAGAGCGTCCGCCCGCTCATTCAAAATGTCTCCGGCATGCCCTCGCGTCCAAACCAAAGAAACGTTGACTCCGGTGAGCGCTGTGCGAGCCGCGTCAAATCGGCGCCAAAAATCCGCGTTCGCGACTGGCTGCCCATCCGGTTTTTTCCACCCACGCCGCTTCCAGCCCGCCAACCACTCGCTCCCTCCTTTTTGGACATACTGAGAATCGGTGTGGGCGATCAATTGCGAACCGGCGGGGAGTTTCCCCTTAAACGCCTCCAGCAGAAAAATAACCGCGAAAAGCTCCATGATGTTGTTGGTTGATGGATTGGCTCCTCCAAAAAACGCCATTTCTCGCCCATTCACCTGGGCGAGAGCTCCCCAGCCGCCGGGGCCTGGATTGCCGGAGCAGGCGCCATCGGTCCAAGCCTTGACGACCAGGCCGGCGGCCGAAGCGCTTGGCGATTGGGCGCCGGAGGCCGCCGCCGAAGCGGCTATGCGAGGCGTGTGGTTTTTAGACGCTGGAGGCGAACGCGTCTCGGGCGCTGGCGCGAGAGATTTCGGACGTGCCGCAGAAGCGGGCTTTTTTGCGGGAGTGGTTTTTTCCATGGCGGCAGCTTACTGATAAAAAAAAGATTTTCAATGGGATTGAGCCATCTTCGAAGAAAAAACGACGCGGACCCCGACGCGCAGGCCGGGTTCTCGTCGCCGAACCGTTCCTCTGAACTTTAAAAAACCAAGAAAAAACAAGGAGATTCAGGCTTTCGCGCTCTTGCCAGAAAGCCTGGCAGACCGCAAGATGCGGAAAAATAGGCATGAACGAAAACATACAAAAACGGTGGAGAGATGGGCTCAACAGTGGAGTGGAGCGCCTGCTTGGCCCTCGCGGCCATTTTATGGGCGTTGGGGCGCCTGCAGCCGACGCATGAAGGCCGAACCGCCATGGCTTTTTGGGCGGGCCAAATCGTATTGTGCGCCGCGCGCATCATGGGCAGCGCGCAAGCGAGCGAAGGAAACAGCTGGGGCGTGGCGTTGAGCCAATGGGCCTTGTGCATGCAAGCTTGGTGCTTTTTTTGGGGCGCAAAACACTGGCTCGCGGCTCACGCTCCATTGAACAGCCGTTGGCAATGGGTCGCTGATTTGATCGACGTGCCGTGGACCTCCTGGGCCATTGGGTGGTGGATGACCCTGGGCGCTTTGGCCCCTCTCATTGTCGAGCTCTCGTTCGCGGGCCTGGGCGAGAGGACTTTTGAGGCGTTGGAAAAAACCGCGGCGCTCGCCTCTCTGGGCGCGACCCTGAGCGGATATGCCGCCGGGTGCCTGGCTTTGGCGCGCAGTTGTCCGCCGCGCAAGCATATTGGCGTGATCGTGGCTCCAATACTGATTGCCGCTTGGCAAGCCTGCGCGACCTGGATCTCCATCAATCCCGCTTATGCGGCTGGCCGTGGCTTGGCCCTCGATTTGGTGATGGCGGCGGCTTTGGGATTCTTGGGCCTAAGCGCCGCTCGCGAGTGGACGCGGCAACAGGAGGAGGAAAACACGCTCAACCAACAAGACAGCCAGCAATTCAGCGCGCTGGCCAAAAATTTATTGGAAATGAGCTCCTCCCCTATGTGGATATGGAGCGCGCCGGGTGTTCTTGTGGCCAACGCCGCCGTTGAAAAAATCCTCCCCCCCAAACACGCGATCGTGCCCAAAACGCTTCCGGAGGCTTTGGCGGCGCTGGGGCGTTGGGGCACCCCGGGCGGCTGGGGCTCTGACGCCGAGCGCGCCGAAGAATGGGCCGCGGCGACAGAGCTCGCGCTGCAGACGGGCCGCGCGCAAAGCCCGGGCCGCTGGCGAAGCGCGCCTGACGCGCACTTGACCGAACGCCGGGGGCGGTGGGAGTTGCGTCCTGTCGGGCATGCGGGAACGGAACGGCCCACCGATTGGATTCTCTCATGGGAGGACCATGAGGCCGCGCGTCAGCTCGCCAGAACCACGGCGTCCGCGGCCTCAAAGATGAACGCGCTCGTCAATTCCCTGCCCCAAATGGCCGCTTTTGGCCTCGGAGGCAAAGGAGAGATCACTTTGTGGTCGGGGCGCAGCGAAGCCTTGTTTGGGCAAAGCGAGGCGACGGCTTTAGGCTCTGACTGGTGCGAACGCGATCGATTGCTGGCGTCTCCGACAGGCCCCGCGCTGCCTTTGGGCGAGTGGGCGAAATCCAAGGCGCCCTTGCCGGAAACGCAAAAGGCTTGGGTCGCCACGCACGGGAAGGAGCCGCATCCGGTCTCTTTGATGCTGACGCGTTTGCCGGCTTCGCGTCCGGGCGAAACGGAAATCTGGGGCTTTGCGTTCAGCTTGGAGGCCGAAAACCGCCTTGAGCGCTCCAATCACGCCTGGGGCACCCGCTGGGAGGCTTTGGAGACGCTAAGCCCGGCAGGATGGTTTTTGCTGGGGCCGAACGGAGCGCTGGAAAAGGCGAGCCCGCAATATCTTAAATGGTTTGGCCTGTCAGAAACAGAAGCCAAAGAAGGACGCTGGGCCGATTCAATGGAAAACCCGCCCAAGGCGCTGCAAGCCTGGCGCCAAACGCTCCGGTCTCGCCGCTTCGAAAAGGGTCGTTGGCGCGTTCAAACGCCGCAGGGATGGCGTTGGATCGAGACCCAGGTGATGCCCATTGAACAGGGCGCCCATTTTTGGGGCTGGATGGGCTGCGTGAAGGATTTGGGCGCCGCAGAGGCCCCGCCGGCGCACAGCCCATTTGCGCCTGTGGAAGCGCCCGTTGAAGGGGAGGCGTAAGGTTTTTTTATTTTGAAAAAAAAAGATGAAAAATTGAATGCTGGGCATTGCCAAGAACCCCGATGAACGGATACTCTGCCGCAAAGTTAGAAAGCCCCATTTAATTTGCTCTTGGAGAGCCTCATGAATCAGCAATTGCCGTTCGCCCCCCCCACCGAAAGGGACTCCTCTGCGAATGATGAGCAATTGGCGATAAAACGCGCTCAAGAGGCCCTTCGTCTGCTGGCGGACGAATTGGACGGCGCGCACGTGGAGCTTTTGGCTCCGCACGCCACGCAAGCATGGAGCGCGGCAACGCCAGAGGGCGAGTTGTCGGGCGAATGGATTTTGGACGACCCCGAAGAGTGGCAAAACGCAGAGCACTCGCTGGGGCAGGGCCGATGGGAGCCCACGGCGCCCGCGCGACATGCCCAAGCGGCTCCTGAGGGGCCGCGCGGCAAAGAGTTGATGCAAAACCTAAAAGCCAACGCGCTGGCGCCTAGCCAAGCGATGACCGCGTGGTATCAACCGCAGTTCACGCTCGCGGGGGAACTGTGCGGCGTGGAGGCGTTGTTGCGCTGGCCGCGCCCGGAAGGCGGCTTTTACGCCACTGCCCAAATCATCCCGATGGCTGAAGCCGCAGGCGTTTTGGGCACGCTGGACACTTGGATGATGGGCTTGGTGGCCGAGCAATCCATGGCATGGAAAAGAACCGGATTTTTAAAAGACTCGGGGGCCCGTGTCTCGCTGAATGTCTCGCAAGCGGAATTGTTGAGCGGGGCGATTGAGCGCGAAAGCGTGCGATTGGCCCAAATCGGCCAATTGGATCCCAATCTGATTGAGTTGGAAATCGGCGAATCTGCGGTGATGGAGCGATTTGACGAATGCGCTCGCGCTTTGGAGCGATTGTCATTGATGGGGTTCGCGATTGCGATGGATGATTTTGGAACGGGCTACATCTCATTGGCGAAAATGGCGAGACTGTCGATCAACAAAATCAAGGTGGACCGTTCGATCACGCGGTCTTTGCCGCGACAAGAAGAGCAATTGGTGGTGCGCATGGCGCTGGGATTGGCCAAAGAGATGGGCATCGCAGCCGTGGTTGAAGGGGTGGAGACCTCCGAGCAAGTTTTGTGGCTGCAAGGGCAAAACGCAGACGCTCTGCAAGGCTACTGGTTTTCCAAACCCGTGAGCCCCGAGCGTTTGGAGGCGTTCATGAGCGTGAGCGCCATTCCCGCGCGCCTCAAAGCGTTGCGCGCAGGACATGGGGCGGCCCTTGAGGGCGCTGTGAGCGATGCGGCGCCCAACGGGGTTTAGGAACGCGCGCGGACCTGCGCTCACAGCCTGCGAAGCTTTGTCGACGCCTCATTGACCGCGCAGCATTCGCCACACACGCCAGCCAAGGCTTGATGGTCAAAAAAAACCTGAAAAGGATCCGGACGAATTTGTTGGGCGATCCGCATCGCATTTGGGTCGCGAAGCAAAGAGCCCTGGCGCAGAGCCAGCAACACAATGGCGTCCTGTTTATGCTGCGCCAAAGCGCGAAGCCCTCGGCGCGCCTGAACGTTGGACCAATCGAGCCCTAAGCCAATCAAAAACTCCGCGCAACGCACAGCGTTGCCGGAACAAGCTCGCTCAAATATTTGCTCGCAGGCCTTTGCGCCGAGCCGCCGATTGATTGCCGCGGCTTTGCCTCGGCCCAGGCTTTTGCGCAAAAAATCGACCCCATCAAAAACAAGGGCGCAGAAGGCGAGCCGCAAGTCCAGCTTGACGCCGAATTCAACGAGAGCCCAGGCGCAGGGGGCCGAGCCGCTTTCCAACGCTTTCTCCAGCGCCTGCGCGGCAGCCGCGTCCTGAGGCTCAACGCAGCAATGGCCCAGCGCATGCGCCAGCAGATCCACGTCCGAGCGCGAAGCCGCCACGGCGAGCGGCGTGGCGTCAATTTCAGCGCAATATTCAAGCCATCGAAAGCCAGGCCCCACCGCTCCGATTGCTTCTTCCACGGAGCCTTCGGCGCATAATTCACAAACGGCGCGCATGGGGAGCAATGACGGCGCCAATTCAGAGCGTGGCGCGGGATCCCCGAAGCGGGTGGCTGAGCGTTGCGTGACGGCGACGGCGAACATGGAGAACCCTCGTTTTTGGCGGCAGTGACGGTTGGACGCCAAAGAGTTCGAAAAGTTCAAAAAATAAAAAAACATCGCCGCCGTTTCGGCGCCTCATGCCCAAGCCCCAAGCCCGCGGCTCACAGCCGACGAATCGCTTTCATCAAAGGAAGCCGCGAGCCGAGAGGATCGCCCGTTGAGGCCGCATGCTCCCGAAGAGCTCCCCTTAGCGCCGCGGCCTCCAAAGTGGCGCGAATGGCCCCATACGGGTCGCCGGGCTCCATGGGAGTGCTTTGCGGCCACTTTTCAGGCCCGTCGAGCCCCGCTCGTGCGCAAGCGGCGCCGAATCCCGAGCTGGCATTGATCGCGCGCGCCAAATCGGCCAACGCCGCTGGCCGATCTTTTTTTGCGTTGTCGACTCTTTTCACGACAATCCAGACATTCTCAGCCAAAGCCAAATCCGGGTGGTCCAAAATAGCCAACTCATCGCGGCTAGGCTGAGCCGCGTTGGACGACGGGGAGGGCAAAGCGCGCAAAAAGAAAGCGGCGTCTGACCGCGTTGGGCCCGTCAGAAAAAGCAAACTCATTTTCAGACGGACAATCGCGGCGGAAGGCAAGCAAAAAGCCCCTAGCCATTCGGGGTTGGATCCAAACGGCGCGAATCCGGCAAGCAAGACATCCATATCCACTCCAATGCGGCGCAGGAGCCGCAGGCCATAATAAAAACAAAAAATGGCTCAAAGGCGATTGGCGGGCCGGGAGGCGGCAATCGGCGCAAGATCTTCGGGGTGAGCAAACACACGATCCAGCAAAATCACCGCGTTGAGCACTCGTTGCTCTTCCGCCGGCGTCTCCGGCTTCACGACGGCTTTCGCGAAGGACGCTTGGCAATTGGCGGGCAAAGGGGTCGCTTTCACCACTTCCGAATGCGCGCGGATCATCGCGTGCGCGCGCTCAGCCAGCAAACAATAATCAGACAAGCCTTCTTTTCCATAAAAACGAGGGCCTCTTTGAAACTCCGCTCGAACGCACGCCCATCGGGTCGCGGGAGGCAACTCTTCAAACGCCACCCGCCACAACGCCGAGCGAATCTCGGGCCAGGCTTTCTCAAAACAGGGGCGCCCCAAGGCGTCCAACCACTCCTGAGGCGGCGCCTCCTCCGCGGTGCCAGCGATCATCAACGCCGTGGGCCGACTGCTTTCGGGCGCGTAACGGTTGTTCAAAACCTCGCTGGCTTTGCGCAAGCTCAAAAAAACGGAAAAAGCGCGTTCAATGCCCGAAAAGGATTCCGCGGACAGGCGCTCAGCGCTGGCGGGAAGGCTCACGCAAGCCTCCGACTCCCGCTCCGTGTCGCGAACCAACTCACGCACCTCATCCAGGCTTTGGGCTTCGTCAATGCGCTGTTGCAGGTAGGACAGCGTCAACGCGTTTTCGCTGCTCCACGCGCGCAAGCAAGGCGCGCCGTCTTCCGACAAGTCGACGGCGACGCCAAATTCTCCCGCGCGCGATGCGTCGACGCCATCGGCCACGCAAGCTGCATGCGGAATGCCCCAGGTTGTGAAAATGGCGTGAACCGCCTTGAGCAAATCAGCGGCGCGCTGCATGCCTGACTGGGAAATGACCAAGCGCTCTTCGATTGGAATGCTCTCTCCGTCCTCAACCGCGTGATCTTTTTGAGACTCATAGGCCCAGTCAAAACTCAACCGAAAAAGCACGTCGGTGGAGGAGTGAGGAGTTGTTTTTTTGAACGCCGGATAGCTTCCCTTGAAAGCGCTTTCGCCCAATGCTGCGGCTTGCGCGGGAAGCCGCATTTCATAAGTGGAGGAGGGAAGAACATCCGAGGCATCAAGTTCGCGCATAAAAGATCCAAATATAAAAAATGAAGGCCCCCGCCTTCCAATCTTTATATTTTAGCGCCGAAGCCACGCAAACGCCAGAGCAAAAGACAAAACGGCGCCGAAGCGCCGCCGATGTAAAACAACATGGCCATCGAGCGAGCCCAAGCTCACTCGCCGCCCTCAGCCGAAGCCAGCAGGGGAGCCAAGCCGCCAGCCAGGTCTAGCTTTCTCAAATCATCGAAGCCGCCAATGTGACGATCGCCGATGAAAATTTGAGGAACGGTCCGGCGGCCTGTTTTTTCCATCATTTCTTCGCGACGACCCGCCTCGCGGTCAATCAAGATTTTCGTGATTTTTTCCGCGCCCTTTGCCTTGAGCAATTTATCCGCTTGGACGCAATACGGACAAACCTGAGTGGAATACATTGTGATTTCCGGCATGTTAAGCTCCTTGCGATACAGTTTTTCGAAACGCTCGGGTTCGACGATGCGCCACCGCGGCGTTAAGCCATATTGCCTCGGAAAGAGGCCAAAGGCAAGAAGCAAAGTCTTCCATCCGCCCATCGCGGGCATTGGATTTCGCTATGGGAGCATCCGTTAAAAACCTATCAAGCAGGCTGGAATGGCTCCCTGCATGAAAAAAGCCGCTTTCGAGCGGCTTTTTTCGTTTCTTGCGGCGCAACGGGATCGCGAATTTAGAAAATTTTCTTTTCCCGAATTGCGGCCCACTGGCGGCGGCTGACGGGAAGCTTTTCTTCGAGGCCGTCGACAATGGCAATCCAACCCGACTCTTCCATGCGATTGCGTTCAAAACCACGAAGTTTGGCGCGAGGAATCAGGCAATTGCGATGAATGCGCAGGAATTCGTCCGGAAATTCCTTTTCAAGGCTGACCAGGGGCTCTTCCGTCAAATATTCCTTGCTGACGGTTTTGATCGTCGTGTATTTGAGTTCCGATCGGAAATAAAGAACTTCTTCCAGCGGAATCAGGCGAATCTTGCCGCGTTCTGAAATCGACAGGTGGGTGCGCTTGGAGAGCGTGCGCGCCTCAGGATTCGCGAAAGCCATGCGCTCCGCGCGCTCCGGATCAATTCGCAGATCCGACAGCGGGCGCTTCCCGCCTTCGAGGAGAGCCGCCTGGCTCAGACGCTCGATTTTGGCGAAGACTTCCAGCAGGCGCTCTTTGCGCGCCGGCTTTAGCAGATAGTCCAGCGCGGACAATTCAAACGCGTCAATGGCGTGCTCTTCGTGCGCTGTGCAGAAGACAACGATCGGAGCGCGGCGCATCCGGCTCAGATGTCGCGCCAACTCCAAGCCATCCATGCGCGGCATGCGGATGTCAATGAAAGCGATCACGTCGCGGCCGCCAAAACCGTCTTCGTCATCTTCGCCTTCGTCAATCATTTCAATCGTCCCGTCCGGGCCTTTGGCGGCTTGGCGGGCAGGCACGCCTTCGTGCAGCGAGCGGATTTCCTCGAATGCCGCCAGGCCATCGTCAGCAAAACGAATTTCGCCAATCGGGGCCGCTTTTTCGTCACGCAACTCACGCAGCAGTGAGCACATGCGATCGCGCGCAAGAGGTTCGTCATCAGCGACGAGGACGGAAAAAAGTCGTTCATTGGCCATGGCGGCATTCCTGTGAATTAAGCTTAAAAAATAATGTCCCGGAGAAAGGCTGTGTGTTGTCCGGCTGAGCGGCATCTAAGCAGATGAAAGGCCCAAACGCAAGTGCTTTCACAAAAGATTGACGGCGATTTTAAAAAAACAAATTTCTCTGATCCCTTAAAAGAGAACCCACAAAGGACGAGCGGCCTTTATTTGCCGGGGACAAACGGCAAAAAGAAGAATTGAAAATGCAGGACATGCGGCAAAAAAAAAGATTGCGAAAGCGACGAACGGTAATAAAAAGGACTCTTTGAAAAGGGCCAAAAGCCCCGCGGGGCGGGGCTTGAACGTCGAGAGAAGAGCGGCATTTATTTGCAGCGCCCTTTGAATCGGACGGGACCCGCGGGCGTCCCGCAAGACGCAGCCTCAACGAGGCTCTTCCAAAAACTCGTCATAGGAGCCGTTGGAGACGTCTCGGGCCTCGGATATCTCTTGTTGCTTGAAGTTGAAAAACTCGACGATGGGATCCACGTCGAAACCTCGCGGCAAATAATAACTCTGCGCCCCTTCGGCCCAGCGCAATCCGGCTCCCTTCATAATGGAGCGAAGCTCCTCAGGGACGTTGAACAACGTGCCGAAAGGAAAGGCCTGCGGATCGGATGTCGCGCGCAAAGCGGCGGCTTCCGGGCCTCCGCGGCGCGGAGCGTCCAAAAGGGCGCGCAAAGCGCTGCCCTCTTTCTCCAGCTGCATCCAATGGTCCGCGTTCAGCCATCGATCGGGGCGATGAGTGAGCACGACCGGAAAGCGGCCTAACGACAGTTTCCCGCTGCTGATTTGGGCAAGGTCCGCCTCCGACACCATGACCGCGCGCTTGCTTTTTAAAAAGGGATAATAGACGCCAAATCGAGGGCGTGCCGGATTCATCAAATCTGGCACCCAAAAAACAGAAGGCGGCTCTTCCAGCACGTCCAGTTTAAACAGAAAATAATGCGCTTTCACGCATACGGCGAGAAGGCGAAGGATTGAGTTTTTCACGGCCAAATCTTGCGTGGCCGCCTCGGAGCGCGCAGGAGGGCGGTCCAACGCCTCAAAAAAATCAGAGACAGGGCGCATCCGAGTGTGCGCGAGCGAGGGGCCGCCCACGCACACATAGGCTTGATAAAGCGTCGGAACGCGTTCTTCGAGTTGCCCGTTTGCGAGAAGGGTGGACAGCCAACGCTCTGATTGCAGGCGCATGTAGCGAAATGACGCGTTTTTCGCGAAAGAGCGTTCTTGGCGGGGATTGTCTGCGGGCATAAGCGTCGGGCGAAGGGCGAATAAAAGGGCGAATGAACAAGCAAGGCCGTCTTTTTACCGCGTTAGGCGCTCAAACGCAATACGCCGAGGCAAATGAGGGCGCCAGCCCATGGGCAAAAAAAATCCTCGCCAAGCGCGAGGATCGGAAAGCGAGCGTCGAGTCAAAAGCGCGCGCGGCGAACAGCAGACGGCGCCTGGGGCGTGGCGCCAAGAGCCGCCCGAGCGCGAGCAAATGCTTCGGCTCCGTCAAAGCAGGGGATATCCAAGACATTCGCCATGCACATCAAATTCGTGGCCGCCGGCCCCAGCGTCCCGCTTGGGCGCGGAATGGCCAGCAAGAGGTCAACGCCGAGCGACTGGAGACGCCTTGCGCCGCGCATGGTCAACTCGTCCTGCGCAAGCACGCTGCGGGGGATCGGGCGTGTGTTCAAAAAGCTATGGAGACGCATGTCGTGAGGGCCCAAATCGAGCGCATGGTGATGGACATTGCGCTCGATGGCCCATTCGCGAGCAAAAAGATCGGCGCCATTGAACGGGCCAGAAATAATCGCGCCGATGTGGAGATTTTTGCTAAAGGCGTCCAATGTCGCATAAACGAATGACTGATCGTCAAAACGGTCACTGCCACAGACCAACAAGCGGGCGGATGAGGATGCCATCAAATCTCCTGAATTTCAAAGCGCTGCGACACGGTCGGCGGACTGTTCCGCCAGTGAGCATTTTACCTCGGGAGCTTCGGTCGTGGCAACCGTTTGAAAGCAAAAAAAGAGGGGAGACATCGGGGCAGAGCTTCGGCCTGAATATATTTTATTCAACTTATTCAATGAGTTAGGGGGGCTTTTTGAAAAAAAACAGTGAAAATGAAGAACGCTCCCGCCCAGAGCGCGCCCAATTAGGTCCGATAAAACGACGGGCGGGCGCCGTGAGGAGGGGCGTTGGAATGAAAAAACGATGACGGCCGCCTGTTTTGCGCCCGAAGACGCAAGCGCCGCTTGACTACCCATTTGGGCTCGCCGACGCGCGAGCATGGATTTTCGCGTCCAAAACGACCTTTGCATCCGAAAGAGCAGGGCCAAAGAAAAAGCAGAAGAAAAATATCCGTCGCAAAAATGGAGCGCCAATAAAATCAAAAAAGGGCTCAATGCGCGTCAAAGACGGCCCCGCCCAGGGCTCAATTGACGAATTCAAGCTCGCTGGAAGAGTCATCGGATGCTGGCGCGGGCGCCACGCGCGGCTTCGGTTTGGCGATTCGTTTGATTTGGGCGACGCTTGGCGCGGAGGCCGCCGCCGCAATCGCCGCCGCATCTGCGGCTGACGGCGGAGCATCAAAGCTCGCCCCTGATCGGCCAGCCGCCCAATGCATCGCGCTGTCGCCAAAAATGCCCCGCAAGCTCTCCGCATGCGAACGAGCCAGCGCCGCGTCGCTCAGATACCCGCTCCACGCCATGTAGTCGTCCGCCAGCGGGGCGTTATCGTCCAACGGCACCAAAATCGGCGCGCGAGCGCTGGAATAAGGCCCCAACACTTGGCGCAGCATAACCAAGGCTTGTTGGCCGCCCTCGGGCCGAGCGGACACGCGCACGATCGATATCTGAGGCGCATTTTCCGCCGCAGAAACGGTGTTCCAAGCCGGGCAGATCTTGGCAATTCGCGCAAAATCATATTGAGCCGCTGAGGATTGCCCAAAATAAAGGCGACTCAGCGTGTCCAGCGGTGTTTTGAGGTCATCTTCAATGAGATTGCTCGCGCCTTGTCGAGGGGCGATGTTGAAACTCGAAATCGAGGGCGCGAATTTTTTGATGACAGGATCAAAAAAGGGCGCCAAAATTTTCATCCACCAAGGGCGTTGCGCATCGTCTTTCTTCTTTTGCTCTTGCTGCGCTTCGACCGGAGCCAAGCCTTTTGCGCGCACCCGCGCGATGAAAGACTCTTCGTTGACTTCTTTTTGGCGCTCAGCAAACAATGCCTTTCCCGCGGGCTCCGACTGCGCAGGGCACGTCAATGCACGCGACAGGTCGAACAAAGGCCCTTTGATTTTGCTCATCACTTGATCGCGCGCCGAACACGGCGAAATATTCGCTTTTTTCAAATCATTGACGGCGTCAGCGGTCATGCCGATGCCCGTTCCGTCCCAATTGCGCGCAGAGCAGCCCCCCGCGCTCCTGTGCGGAGCCGACTGAACGGGCTTGTCGTTTAAATCGATGGATTCAGAATCGTCTTCCGGCGCCGCTGGAGTGTCGAAAAAAGAGCCGTTTGAAATGGGCGGCGCGTCAGGACTCGACGTCGAAGACCGCCCGACATTGGCGTTCGGGCCATTGAAATACAAAATCTCATCTTGCGCAAAAACCGCGCCCGAATAAAGCACGCACGTAAAAAAAACCGCTTCCAGGAGCCCTGATCGGGGGGGCGCGGCAGAACGCAAAGCCAAGAAAAAGCGACGAAACATGAGAGGTCTCAAAAGAAATCGCAAAACGCGAAACACCAGAGCCCTGCGAGCGCGCAAAGCCGGAACCGAGGGATATTACAAAGGCGTGAAGAAAAGTCAACCGACAAACGGTAAGCATCGTGCAATAAGGGGAAACCCCACGCCTCCGAATGGAAAACGCCGGCCAGGAGCGCCGGGGGGCCGCCAGTCTTTTCGTCCTTGATTCCCTAACCGTGGAGGAGCAAGGTCGAAAAAATGGGGTTGTGCTTTAAATTCAAGGGGAATAACCATGAAAGTCAACGATATTTTGAAAATCAAAGGGGAAGCCCTGTTCACCGCGGCTCCGCAAACCTCGTTGAGAGATGCCGTCGCCACGATGGCCCAGCACGATATTGGCTCGTTGGTTATTATGGAAAACGGCGCCTATGTGGGCATTCTCACGTTCCGAGAAACCCTTGCTGTGGTGAACGCCAACAATGGCAGCTGCGGCCAAGCCACGATTGCGTCCGCTGTGCGGAAAAACGCCCCGAGCTGCGCGCCCGAAGACGACATCAGCGCCTTGCGCGAGCTCATGATTGGCTCGCACGCGCGATACTTGCCGGTTCTAAAAGACGGTTCGCTGTTGGGTGTTTTGTCGTTCTACGACGTGGCCAAAGCCGTTTTGGAAGAGCAACATTTTGAAAACAAAATGCTGAAGTCCTACATCAACGACTGGCCGCAAGAGGGCGCTCCCAGCGAGTCTGTGATCAAGGCTCCATCACAAAAAAGCGAGAAGGAGCTGGCGTAAGGCTGGCCACTTCCGAGGGCCCGCACGGCGAGCCCTTTTGCCGAGCGCCCGCGGCGGAGGGTGAGCGCGAGCAAATAAATTCTGAATAAGCGCGCAAAAAGCGAACGATTTGTTTCTCTTCACACTCTTTTGAAAGAATTGTGGGGTTTGCGCCACGGCTGTGCCGAATGGCCAAATGCCGTCAATGCGCTTCCAAGCGGGGTTTTTGCTTTAGGGTGGCAAAAAAGCCACAATCGGTTGAAAAAAAGCCTTTTTTTTGATTGCAAAAAACAAAAAAAGATGACAGGCGCTCAGAAACCGCGCTATAAATGAGGCCTGTTGTCAAACAACGCCCAAAAATTGGGCTTGCCTTGGGGAACAATGTGGCCGAAGTCCAAAAACACGGGTTGAGCTTGGAGCTTGCGCTTCGGGGATCCTCGCGTTTTTTCGGCGCTCACCTTGTTTCGCAAAGCTTGCAGGCCGAGCATGACATTCCTGCGCAATTTGACGCCATGGACGGCAAACCCACTTGGGTCAAGGCCGTGGCATGCAAACCCATGGCCGGAAAGCCCGCTGGCGCGGCCAGTGCCGTGATGACCCTTGACGGTCGCTGCCTGAGGGCTGGGGAATTTTGCATGGCCGACGCGCTGCGTTTTTGGCAAAGCCAGGGCGACGTGCGATTGATCGTGGGGTTTTACGAACAAAAAGGCGCGCGCAAAGAGTTTTTTGATTTGCGCGAATTCCACTTGAACGACGCAAGCTTTCAAACATTGCGCGGCGGCATGCCGGCCTCGGAAATCGAGGACATTCGAGAAACCATGCGAGCGTTCGGCGCGGGATTGAAAGAAGCTGAAAAAGCGCGCCAATGCGCAAAAGAAGACGTGGCGAAAGCGAAGGCGGCCTATCCGGCGACGATCACCCAATTGCGCCCAAAAATCGACAGCAAAACTCAGCGCCGTTTGCAATGCGCGGTGTCTCTGGAGGGCATGACGCAGGCGAGCGCAAGCTGGCGCAGCATCCCCTTGGCAGAAATGGAGCATCATGGCTTTGACGCATGGCCGTGGAGCGTCCAGTCGGCGCCGCGGACGCTCAAAAGCAAAAAACAAAAAGCGTTGGACGCCGCCGCCTTGGCTTTGGCCGCCGAGGGCGTTTCAACTCCTGTCCCGATGGCTTTTGCTTTGTCTGAGCTGGCGGAAGCGAACTCTCGCTTTGCGCAAAGGCCTGCGGGCTGCGCCGACGCCGCGTGCGCCGCGTGGCATTGATGCATGCGCAGGACCAATCGGGCAGCGGCGCTGCCCAATAAAAAAGGAGCTTCGAGCTCCTTTTTTTATTCAGTTCCATTTGCGCATCCCAAGTCAGCGCCGAATGGCCTTTTGGTGATTGGGTGAACGCCGCTTCGCGGGCTGCGCATGGGTCGGAGCGCTTCGCAGCTTGATTCGAGCCTCGCGGGCGCTCAACCGAATGCGCCGATTGGATGGCGTCAAAATCCAGGCACCTCGCAATTGATGCGGTTTTGCGGCCCAGGCCACAGCTTGGCAATCATCTTCTGACAAGTCGCCGAGCCACTCAAAAGAGTCGGCGGGTTGTGATGAGGCAGGGTGCTTGCACGGAAATATCCAGTCCCAACCCGCGCCTATTTTTTCCGCCGGGCCACTGCTGCGCCCATCGTGAAGCGCGCCTTGCTGCGTGGCGAGCCAACAATCCCAATCGGCCTCTCGCAAATGAATGGGCCAGTTGCCCAAACAGGAGTGCCAAAGCCCATACCGGCTCAACAACGTTTTTTTTCTGGGAATGTCAAAGATCAGGGCAATCGCCGCCGAGCCCGGCTGCCGAAACCGCTCCGAGGCCAGTTCTGAGCGAACATGCCGCGCGTCAATGAGCGGCCAAAACCACAAGGGCCAACGTTTGGCGTCGTGCGAGCGAGGACCCATGGCGGTTTGCCGGGACAGGGCCTGCTTCATGAATCCATAAGCTCCGCGCCAAGGGTCCATGGCGTCGTCAAACGTGGGCGCGCGGGCGCGAAGGCCCTGCCGCGAAAGGCTTTGCCGCAAAAAATGAACAGGCCCCACGATCGCCAAGCGCACAAATGATCTCCCGAGAATATCCTATTGTGGCACAAAATCAGAAAAAAAGGGCTCCGAGGGGGGGAATAAACGACCGGGCGAGCGCGCGCGTTGCTTTGCGCCAAAAGTCTCTATAAGACAAAGGAGGTGCCTGTCTTTGGCGGATCCAAAATTGATGGCCTCTGACCCGCCAGTTTTTCATGTTTTTAGAGAGAATGCTTTGAGCCTCCTGCCCGTTCCTGTGCGTTTTTTGGACAATGACAACGCGTGCGTCGCTTTGGGCGACAAGGTCGCCCCTGCTGAATGGCCCCTTCTGTTCGCGGAGCTGACAGCGGATGGAGAGCTTGAATTGAGCCGAGGATGCGCGATGTGGGGCGAGGACGCGGCCGGCCAAAAAATAGGCGACTTGCAAGCAGAGCCCCCCTGGTCAACGTTGCGGTTTTCCGACGTGGAGCATCATGTCGATAGCAATGGATGGGTGGCTTTGGCCCTGATTGACGGCGACGGCGATTTCATCGAAAAAGACAGAGCTCGATTGCGTTTGAAGGCTGGCGCGGCCGTCTTGTTTGATGATCGGGTGGCCCACGGCTTCGAGGCCACAGAAATAGGCGCGCGATGCGCCGCGCTCTGCGTGGAGATGGGCAGGCAAAGGCCTTCCTCGCAAGACGCGCGCAAGGCGATCGAAAAAGCGGCCGTCCTTCTGAGAATGCGGTTGCGCCTGGTCTCTCGGGCGTTCGCGGAAAAAACGATGCGGGGCGCCGAAGCTCCATCTGGAAAAAAAGCGACACCAGAGCGGGAATCTCTCAAATATTTTCAAAAAGCCACGCCGAAGCGGTTAGAATAGGCCCACAAGCCTTTACGGTTGGTTTATCCGGGCCAAGGGCCATGGATCGTCATATTGAGCCCAAAAGGGGAGAGAAAAATGCTGATTTCGCAATTGGGGGCCGTCGAGCCAACCGACGCTGAAATGTTTGTGGTGACTGGATGGGCGTCGCTCACCGAACAGAGGCAAGAAGCCGACATGCAAATGCGCTATGTCGCCGCGCGAAGCGATTTTGCCGCAGCCGGCGTGGTGCGTCGCGCAGAGCCGCGGTTTGTGATCACCGGCGTTGTTTCGCAGGCGCAATTGAAGGAGCAGGTCGCTCAATTGGAAAAGGCGCGGCACGGGCAAATCAAGTGCTTGGCCGATCAGGCTCTCTTCGCCGAGAGAGGGCGCCCGACCAGCCCGGCGCTCAGTGAATGCCTATCGGATTCGGGCGAGCGGGCCTCAAACGAAATAAATAGCGGGAATGCTTAGCGCCCGAAAAAAAGCCCCGGTTTCCCAGGGCTTTTTTTCGCGCTTGTGTTGCGATCAAGCTTTCATTTTTGGCTTTTTGGCCGACGCTGCTTTTTTCGCTGCGATGGCCTTGGCGCCGCCTTTGGTCGCGGCTTTGGGGGCTTTTTTCGCGGCTTTTTTGGCCACGGGCTTCGCTACGGTTTTCTTGGCCGAGGCCGGCGCCGTTTTTTCGGTTTTTTTGGCGGATTTCACGGGCTTTTTGGCGTCAGCGCCCTCATTCGATTCAGCCGCGGCGGCCAATTCTTCGGCCTTCATTTTTGCTTTTTTCGCCGCCGTGGGGCGCTTGCTTGCGCGCGCACGGCGCCCGCTTGCCAATTCCGCCTCGGCGAGGGCCGCTTTCATGGCGCTCGATTCCGCCGCCAAATCTTGAGGCGCGTCGCCGTCGAGGTTTTCGATGGCCGGATGCGCGCCCAAATTCAGAAGCGCCTGGACTGCGCGCTCATTGCCCGCGCGAGCGGCGAGGTGCAATGCCGTTTCGCCGTCGTAATCCGCCCAATCCAAACCCACGCCGGCCTTGGCCAAACGCTCGATGATTTCTGCGCCGACATGCGGGGCCGCGGTGTGCAGCGCCGAACGCCCATTGCTGAGCCGAATGCCCAACTCCGCGCCGTTTTTTGCGAGCAACTCTAGAGCCGCCACGTCATTGTTGGTTGCAGCGCCAAACACCGGCGGCCAGCTTGCGCCTGCCGGGCCATTCGCGTCAGCGCCAGCCGCGATGAGCATTTTGGCGCTCGCCAGGCTTTCACGACTCATCGCGGCGGCCAAAGCGGTGAGGCCATTGGCGTTGCTCTGGTTGGCGTTTGCCTTGTGGGCGAGAAGAAGCTCCACCACTGGCGGATGCGGCGCGGCCAGCAAAAGCGGAAACCAGTCACTCTTCTGGCTTTCGTTCGGGTTGGCGCCTGAATCGAGCGCGAGCTTGGCGAGCGGCAAATCGCCGCGCAAAGAGGCGATTTGCAAAAGTGAAAACCCGTCGACTTGAATCGCCAAAATTTCTTCTGGGGTGCATTGGCTGGCCAAGGCAAACGCCATTTTTGCGTTTTTTGAGCCCAATGCGGCCACAATGGGATGAATCGGGGCTTTCTGTGGCGTGGCGGGGGCTGCCGTCGGCTGGACAGCGGCTTCTGGCGTGGCGCTCGCGGCGTCAGAAACAGCGTCTTGGGCGTCGTCGGTCGGTTTGCGGCTCATTGAGAGCTCCAAAAAAGAGGAAAAAGACGCAGAAAAGCTCTTGCGCCTCAAAGAATTCAATCATACCATGCGTTCGGCCTTGCACCAAGGGCCCCAGCGCAAAGTTTGCTGATTTTTTGGATTTTGTCTTTTATGAACATTCCGCAATCCCCCGCCGCCAGTTGCGTGGCCGACGACGCTTCGCCGGCCGCGTCCGCTTTGGCGAATCAACAAACGGAGCGCCTGCTTCGCGCAAGCCGACTTTCGACGCAGTGCACAAAATGGACGCTGCTGGTGTTCGCGGGCCAGGTGGGGGCTTTTTGGCTCTGGGCCTCCCTGCCGCCCGAGAAAAACGGATTGATTTTAGGAGGCTTGTTGACTCTGTCCGCGTTGTGGTTCATTTGGGAGCTTGGGCGAGCGAGCCGCTGGTGGTTGAAGCTTTTGGAGCTTCAATCGCTGCAAGCGAAGCTGGACGCTCTGGAAACCTTGCGTCAAACCGCGGCGGACATCATCAAAGCGCGCCAAGGGGTGATCGTCACTCGCCCAAGGCCCGTTGGGCGAAAACCGATCCAGCATTCCGGCAAACGATAAAGCGTTTTTTGTCTCACGAATGCTCCGAATTCCGCGCGGAAAGAATGGCCGTCTTTGGGACGGCCTTTCTTTGTGATTGGAGAGCCCAGCCCTGTGTGGCATCACTCGGCGGAACGGGCTCTTTTTCGCGCCATAAAATGGATTTGGCGCAAAAGAGAAAGCCACAAGGCCTGTCGCCTGGCTCGCTTGAGCTGAGCGGTGAGAGCGGGCGAAAACGGCGCGTTCAAAAACAAAAACGCTTCCCGCCTTTGCGCCAAATGGCTCCACTCCCCCAAAGCCAATCCGCATTGAGCCTCCGCTTTGCGCGCAAAATCCGACAAAGACTCATGCCGATGCCACGCCAAGCCGCTTGCCTTGGAAATCTGCGACGAAAAACCCTTGGACTGCGCTTCTTGCTCAGAGTGAGCTCGCAAGTCGATGGCGCGAGCTCTTTTGCGACGTTCAACCAGAGTGTCCAGACCCAGCGCAAACAAGGCGATCAAAGCGCCCAAAAGCCAGTTCTTTTGTTGATTGGAGACGCTCGCGGCCTTGGCCCAATTGCTTAGGTCTAGGGTTTGAAGGGCGTATTGGACGCGAGCGAGCGTGTCAAAAAACTGGTCGGACGCGCTCGGTTGCCCCTCCGTCGTCACGCCCGCGGGCGTGGTGTCCAACGAGCGCCAAGTTTGCCCATCCCAGTAAATGGCCCAAGCGTGCGCGTCGCGCGTGCGAACCCACCATTGATCTTCTTTGGGATCGTATTCATGCACACGGAAGCCGGTGGCCAGCCGCGCGGGAACTCCGGCTTGGCGCAACAAAAGCACCGTGGCGCTCGCGAAATATTCGCAATAGCCTTCGTGTTCATTGGTCAAAAAATCGACCAAGGTGCGGCCGCCGCGCCCCATGTCAAGCGTGTATTTGTAATGCGAGAAATATTGATGCAAAATTTGGGCGTCCACAGCGCCTTGAATGCTCAAATTGAGTTCCTTGGCCTTGCGGTCCATCACTTGCGCGAGCATGGGCGGAACTTGCAGGTCCGTGTCTCCGGGAGGAGCTGAAAAATTGGCCGAGGGCTTTGCGTCCACAAAGTATTGAGTGAAGCCAACGCGTTCTTTTGCGCTCAAAGAGCCCAAGCTGCTCGCGCTCAGCTGATCCAGCGTGAACCCGCCCATTGAAAACGCGCCTTCCGGAACGGGGACCGGGGCACCGGGGCGAGACAGGCTGCCTGTGATTTCAAATCGAGTGCGACGCTGGCCTGGCTCAGGCGGGGCGCTGTACGGCAAGGACAGAATAGAGTTTTTTTCTTGCAGAGCCCCGTCCGGGCTGGTGGGGCCGCCCTTTGTGGGCAAGGGCGCCCAATTCACACCTTCATAGGTCGTGTTGAACAACGCCATCCGCAAAAGAAAAGACTGCCCAGCATCCTGCGGCGGCGACACTTTGACGCGCCACAACAGCGTGCCAGGCAGATCCACGCTGCCTGTGCGGCCAATGCTGGCGCGAAACAAGCTCGTGGACCATCCGCCCTCGGATTGATTGCGCCAGTTGGCCGCGCTCCATGCCGCGCGGTCCGCCAGGCGCTCCGCGAATTGAAGGCCCACCCCCGCAAATCCGCAAAAGATCAAAATCGAGCACAGCAAGCCGAACCTCGGCCAAACAGAAGCCTCCGAGGCCGGCGCCCGGCGCGCTTCGACCAGCTCCTGAGCGTGGTCAATCGCTCGCGCGGCCAGCCACACGCCAAACGCCGCGCACGCGTAAATGCCGCTGATTTCGTTGCCCGAGATCGCCGTGGCCATCGCGAGAAAAAAAGCCCCCCAAAATCCCGCACGGCCACCTGACGCGCCAGGGGCGTCGAGTCCATTTTCCATCAAGCGCTCCAGCGAGGCCAAAGGGCCCAGTCGCTCGGCGTCGGCATTCAGCCGAGCGAGCGCTGCGCCGTCTCCCTTTTCTCGCAAAGAAAACTCTTGGCTGCGCCCCCACGCCCTCAGAAGCAACCGAGGAGCCCAAATCAGCGGAAGGCGAACAATCACCTCCCAAAAAACGCCATTGGGGAAATCGGATTTGTCGACAAATGTCCAAAACGCGATGCCGACGCCGATGAAAAAACACAAAAACCCAGCGCGGCGGGCCGCTTGGCGAGAAAAAACCATGCCCGAGTCAAGGCCCAACCCCAAAGCCATGAACGCCGTCAGGGCAAGGCCGCTGAGCCATTGGCCGGATTGCCAGCCCCACAAGAAGCACATCAATGACAACGCCATGATTTCAAGGCGTCCCGCCCGCGGCGTTTGAGTCGGAGCTTGAGACCATTGCGGCCATGAGGGATCGGGCGTTTGCGCTGCCTGTCCAAACCAAGGGAATTTCATGCCGAGCCTCCGTCGGGCGCTGCGTCACCCGTGTTTGTCAAGGAAGAGAAATCAAGCGGCAAGAACGAAAGAGCTGAACCCGGCGTTTGAGCCCGGGAACGCGCCTGCGCATCCACCCGAACGCAAGCCAAAAGGCGCCCGCTGGCTTTTTCTCGCGCCATGGCGAGCGTCTGGTCCAGCGCCGCAAGCCCCTTAGGGCCCGCGATTGGCGCTTGTTGGGCGAACAGAGCAAGGCTGCGACGGTGGCTCGTGTCGGATCGGCCAAAACGCAACTCACGGGGTTGAGACTCCGCGTAGAACAGCACCGCGACGTCCGCTTCGCGCTGCGCCCAGTCAAAAGCCGCGGCCAGCAGCGCGTCAAACAAGCGATACGCTTCTTCGACCGTCGAGGCTTCTGGCAAACGAGGGTCGATCACTAAAGCGCGCGCTTGATCGGCGGGCTGGCTCCATTCTCGCGCCAAAAGGGTGCCTGCGCGCTCGCTTGCTCGCCATGCGATGGAGCGCCGACCGTCGGCGGAGCGCCAAAGTCTAAGCCCCGCAAGGTTGTCGCCTTGGGAAGCTGCGCTGGGAACCGCCTTGGGCAACGCGCCGGGCGTCGCGCCCGCCAATTGGGTCGATTGAAGCCGCGGGCCTATGGCGGGCAAGCAAATCACGTCATCAAGCGCCGGAAGCCAGCGCAAGGCGCGCCAAAGGCTAAAGGGGTCCCTGGCGCCAGCCCAAATGCCAGAAAAAGAGCGCAATCCGCGTTGGCGGCATAGGCCCGTGGCCAGCAAGCGCTCGCTGGCGCCTGGGGCGATTCGCGCGACAAAAAACCGCTCGCCGGCGACGCTTTCCGTTTGCTCCGCCATGGACAGCCAGCGCGGGTAGCCCACGATTCGGTCAAACCTGGACAGGCTGCGATCCGCCCACCAGGACCCTGTGGCCCAGCTGTGAACACGGGGCTCGATCAATTGAGAGCCGTCTCGGCCATCCAGTCGGGCCAGCGCGCGCGATGAGGAATTGGTGAGGGTCAATGTGTAGGGAAAAGGCGTTCCAGCGCGCACAAAATCCGGCAAATCACGCCGGACTCGAAGAGCGCGCATCGGCGCCATGCGGGCCCAAACGGCGCCCACCACCAGAGCGCCCAAACAAAAAGCAAAGACAAGCCGGCCGCCGCGACGCGACGGGTCGACGCAAAAAACAAGAGAAATGCCGAGGGCGGCCAAAAATGAACGACCTAAGGGCGGCATCGAACGCGTCCAGCGCGTGTTGCGGCGCATTGAGCGCCAAAAAGTCCTCGCCAATTGTTGACGCCAAAAACCAGGCGGCGGTTGTTCAGCCAGCGGGGGCTGCGTCGGATCCGGCACCGCGCGTTCTTGTGCGGCGGATTTGGCGCGAGAAAAAGAAAAAAGACCGGACATAAAAGGCTCAGACGACAAAAAAAATCAAAAATGCGCAAAACGATGAGGCGGCGTCAGCGCTTGAAAAGCGCGAGCAAGCCTCATGGAAGCGCGCCCGCGTTGGCTTATTGAGGCATCGCTTCTTGTCCGAGAACGCGCTCGATGGCCTCGCGCTCTCTATCGCGCGCCGATTGCGCTCCCGAATCCGCCCAACCCAATCGATGAGCCCAACACTCGTGAATCAAAGCGACCACGTCGCTGGGCAAAACAGCGCGTTGTCCGCGCAACCATGCGCGAGCCTGCGCTGCGCGTGCCAGCGCGATCGCGCCGCGAGCGGAGACGCCAAGCCTCGCTTCCGGGATTTCGCGCGTGGCGCGAGCCAGCCGTGCGATGTAATCGGCCAAAGGGCGCGACAACGCCACGCTCATGGCCTCTTCTTGCGCGGCGCGCGTGATATCCAGGCCCATGGATTCAACGCCTGACGAATTGGCGAAGGCGCTGGATTTGGACAAAATCAACCCCGTTTCCTCTTCCAGCGTCAACCGAGCCAGTGAAAGGCGCATGCAAAAACGATCCAGTTGCGCTTCCGGCAACGGATAAGCGCCATGGGTTTCCGCCGAGTTTTGCGTCGCGACCACAAAAAATGGGCGAGGAAGCTTCAGGCTTTGCCCATCGACGGAAACCTGGCCCTCCGCCATCGCCTCAAGCAAGGCGCTTTGCGCGCGTGGGCTGGCTCGATTGATTTCGTCCGCCAGCAACAAATTGCAGAAAACAGGGCCCTCGTGGAACTCAAACGCTCGCGATTGCGGATTAAACAAACTAGAGCCCAACAAATCAGCCGGCATCAGGTCCGGCGTGAATTGCGCGCGTCGAAACACACCGCCGAAGCCCGAGCACAAGGCTTTGGCGAGCGTTGTTTTGCCTGAGCCCGGAAGGTCCTCGAGAAGCGCGTGCCCTCCGCTCAAAAAACAACACAACAACTTTTCAACGGTTTCTTGCTGGCCACGCGCCACCATTGCCAGTTGCACCGCCAAGCGAGAAAAAGCCTCATGAGCAGCCGTCGACGCGGCGGAAAGCGCCGCCCCGTTCGCAGACCGCAGAAGGTGAGGGCGCGGCGCGTTGTCGCCAGACGGCGAGGCTGCGTCAGCCGGCTTCTCAGGTGTTTTGTCGGTTCGGGACGCGGTTCTCAAAGAAATAAAGCCAGTGGAGGAGCGCTCAGGCATGAAAATTCCTTGTTAAATAAAAAATGAGATCGGTGTTTTTGAATATTGAAGCGCCGGAAATGAAACAACCGACGGCGACGAATAAACTAAGCGGTCAAGAGCGCAGACGCAAGGGGCAACGGATTGAAGCTTGCAAAATCAAGCTCGCGCGGCAAAAAAATAGTTGCCTCCGAAAAGCAGGCCCAGAAATCCCTTTTTGTTAAATCTGCCCGGACAAGGTCATTGGGTTGATGTTTGGGTGGATTTTCTTGCGATTTTTTAAAAAAAGAGCCTCAGAGGCCTTGAAAAAGGCCAATGGAATCAAACGATAAGGAGGGCGCTGAAAAAACGTGAAGAAAAAGAGCAAAAACCTCTTGCGCCGACGAACGGAAAATAGGAGTATGCGCGCCTCACCCGGGGTTGGCGAAGCCCTCCCGGAGAGCCGCAGCGTCTCCCGCAAGCCATCGCGGAGGAGGCGTTGGGCGCAAGAAAAGGCTTTATCGGCCAGAATTTTAACGCTCGGCGACCTGATCGTCGGCAGATAAAAAGGACAGTGAAATGGGCGACGGGCTCAAGCAGTGGGGCATCAAGAAGTTGGCGTTTTTGGATCCGTCCAAAAAAGCGTTGGAGCGGGCAAAGGTCCGAGCCAAATCGGCAGGCCTTTTGGAAGAAGGATTCAAGGCCATGTCCGAAGAGCAATTCGACCAAGCATTGGCCGCTTTCCGCCAAGAATGGACCGCTGCTTATGAAAAACACGGGAAGGGCGACGCAAAAGCCTGGTCAGCCGCAGCTTGGGCGGGCAAGGAAGAGGGTCTGGCGCGGTTGATGGCGTTGGCGCGCGAGGTCGGTCGCCGGCAATTGGGAATGCGCCATTATGACTCGCAGCTGGTGGGGGCAAGTCTTTTGATGGAAGGGTTTCTGGCGGAAATGGCCACCGGCGAAGGAAAAACGCTGGTCGCGCCGATTGCGGCGCTTCATGACGCGCTGGCCGGCATCCCGGTGCATGTGGTGACGGTGAACACGTATTTGGCGGATCGCGATGCCCGCCAATTGGCGCCGTTTTTTGGCCGATTCGGACTCTCGACAGGGCTTTTGGTGGAAAATGCGCCGACGGCCATCAAGCAAGAAGCGTATGGCTGCGACGTGGTGTATGGCGTCAATCACGAGTTTGGGTTTGATTACCTGCGCGATCAACTGGCAAAAACGCCGGGGGAGCGCGTTCAGCGCGTGTTGGGGAGCGCTTTCATTGACGAAGTGGATTCGATCTTGATCGATGAGGCTCGCACCCCTATGATCATGTCCGGGCAGCAAGACGAAAACCTGCGCGTGCATTTGGCCGCGCGGGACATCGTCGAGCAAATTCCCGCCGACTGGATTGACATCGAAGAAAAAGACCGAATCGCCCGCCCCAAGGAAAAAGCATTCGCGGCGATTGAAGAGGGTTTTGTCGAGCTGGGCTGGATTGAAAAGGGCCATCACCTGTATGAGGGCGATGCCATGGCATTTTTCCGCGCCGCGCAAGCGGCTCTCAACGCGCGATTTATTTACAAAAAGGACCAGCATTACATCGTCAGCAACGGCGAGGTGATGATCATCGACGATTTCACAGGGCGCTCGATGGAGGGGCGTCGGTGGAGCGACGGACTGCACCAAGCCGTGGAGGCCAAAGAGCGCGTCGGCATCAAGCAAGACACAAAAACGCTGGCGACGATCACGTATCAAAACTATTTCCGGCTGTATCAAAAAATCGCGGGAATGACGGGCACGGCGATGACCCAAGCGCCGGAATTCTGGTCGGTGTATGGCCTGCGCGTGGCGCAGGCGCCGACCAATCGCCCCGTGATTCGCCAGGATTTGCCGGATGCGGTCTACAAGACGCGCGACGAAAAGTTTTTCGCGATCGTCGAGCAGGCGAAATCCGCTCGCGAACGCGGCCAGCCGGTCCTGATCGGGACCAGCAATATCGAAGACGCTGAAGAAATATCAAATCGGCTGCACAAGGCGGGCGTGGTCCACGAAAGCTTGACGGCGAAGAATCACGCGCGTGAGGCGATGATCATCGCAGAAGCGGGGCGCCCTGGCGCCATCACCGTGGCCACCAACATGGCGGGCCGCGGGGCTGACATTTCTCTGGGCGGCAGCTTTAACCAAGCGATCAGCCACATCACCGAAGAGACGGCCGATTGGGAAGCCAAAATCGAGGAAGAGCGCGCCGCTTGGCAAATACGCCGCCAACAAGCGCTGGATGCGGGCGGCCTTTTGGTCTTGGGCTCTTCGCGCCACGAGTCGCGTCGAATAGACAATCAATTGCGCGGCCGAAGCGGGCGGCAAGGCGACCCAGGATCAAGCAAATTTTTGCTTTCGCTTGAAGACGAATTGTTCCGGGTTTACGCCAACTCTCCCGTCATGAACCTGCTGAATCGATCGAGCCTGATGCCTTTTGGCGCGCCGCTTGAGCACCCCGCGCTCACGCGCGCCTTGGAAAAAGCCCAGGGCCGGGTGGAGTCGTTGCACGCGACCATGCGCCAGCAAGCGCTTGAATACGACAACGTGGCGAACGATCAGCGCAAAGCGGTTTACGATTGGCGCGTCCAGTGGATCGAAGGCCGGGTGAACCCCTGGGAAGAATTGTTCCAGTTTGGCGTGGAGGCGGTTGAGGCGGCTGCCGAGCAGGCGTTGCTGGAGGCGGGAGGGTTTTCGGAAAATGTCGATATCGCCCGGCTGGACGAGCTGGTGAGCGAAAGGCTGGGCGGCATTCCGGCTCCAGATTGGCCTTTGGACGAGGCCGAGCATTGGCGCGGCGATGAGTGGGCGCGCAACATGGCGGAAGCCGCGCGCGTGGAGTGGCGCGAAGCGTTTGAGCTGGGAATGCAGCTGGATTGGGGCCGCGCGGCGCTTCTCGCGCCGATGATTTGGGCGCTCGATGAAGCTTGGCAAGACCATCTCACGTCCTTGTCGGGCATGCGAGAGTTGATCCATTTGCGCGCGTATGTGCAAGCGGATCCGAAAAGAGAGTATCAACGCGAGGCGATCAATTTGTTCAAGCGCATGCGCGAGCGGGTGAGCGCTGAGGCTTGCGCCAGCGCCTTTCCAGCGGCGCGAGGAATCTTGGCGTGGGCGTTGGCCCAAGACCAAGGGTTGAATCCCGATGGCGGCGTCATTTGGTCTGCGCCTGCGGAAGCTGCAGGCGGAGACCTTGATCCGTATGCGTCATCGCTGGGGCCGCTGCTGGATGCGGAGCAGGCGGGCACGACAGCCGAGCGGCGATCGCTGAGCGAGCCCGCGCAGCCGGAAAGCGCTTTGATGGATTCACAAAGGCGCGAGTTAGCCGTTGACGACGCGGAGGAACGGGTCGCAAACGAATCTGATTTTTCATTGGAAGCGGCCCAAGACGCCGAAGCGCAAGCGTTGGCCGAAGCAATGGCAGCCGCGGCCGATGATGGCGATGCGCCGGAAGAAAGCGATGCGTTTCTGGATGGGCCAAGCAGGCTGGCCGGGTCGGACGCGAGCGCCGCCAAAAATCCGGAATTCGGCGCCACAGCGCTGGACGCCCATGGCGCGCATCTGCGCGCTGTCGGAGAAGATGAGGCGGCGGCCGCCTCTGGGGTCGACATCGAGGACGCAGGCCGGTTGGACGCCACGGTCCCTTCTGGCACGGCGCATCAACGCGTCGTGGATCAGGGCAAGGCATAAGCGAGCCGTCCGGCAACAAAGAAAAGGGGCTTCATGCCCCCTTTCTTTGTTTTCGATTTGTCTCAATGCCGAGAAAGCGCGCATCAGCCCATTTTGGGCAATTTGCGCGCCGGTTGAGCCAGCGCCTGAGCCGGTCGGTCAAACGCCGACAACCCAGAAAAATCAACGGATGCCAATTCAAGGCTTTCGCTTTTCGCCGCGGCCAGCCAGTCTCGCTCAAAGGCTTTGGACCGCGCGTCATCGATCGCCAATGAAAAACCCTGGCTCCACATCAGAAACGCCAACTCTGAAGGGGATTGACCATCCCAGTCATCATGGTGAAATGCGGGGAATTCATCGCCCGTCGCAAATTCCGCCCCCGGGATCAAACGGGACAGCAGAGTGGCTTGCCAAGAGCGATCGCTGTTTTCCGCATTGGCGTGATCGAGCGAAAAGCCGATCGCCAAACGATCATCGACTTTCGCGACCACCAATTTCCATTGCCCGGAGAAACACGCGCCGGCTTCACGCGCCTGCTCTTCGAGTTCGTCTTGCTTGTCATACAAGTCATCAGCAGACTCAAAAGCCAAAGCGCGCGCGATTTCTTGGGCTTGCTCGTTTTTGCTCTCGTCGTCTTGCGGCAAAGCGACAAGCAGCGAAGCGCACGACGCCTTCGCCTGCGCCAAAGCTGATTCGACCAGTCCAGACGGCCCCGCCGAAGGAGCTGTCTGCGGTTTGCTTTCTTTTTGCGGAGCTTGTGTTTGACGAGGTTCCGCGCGCGGTTCATCCGGAATGGAAAACAGGCCTTCGCCCTTGTCTTCGATATCGCCGTCATCGATCATGGCTGTGGCGCGAGGGGCCGGGGTCGAACGGCGGCCGTCATCCTTGGGGCCGCGAAAACCGGTCACATGGCCCAGGCCTGCGGCCCGGCCTTGCAGCGAATTGCCTGAATGTCCGCCAAATCCGCCAAAGCTTTCCTCTTCGTGAGGGCCGTCTTTGAGCGCTTGCCGAGCAGCTCGGCTCGCGCCTTTTATTTCGGCGGGGGTTTTGCCTTCCAAATCGGTGGCGTTGGCGTCGGCGCCAGCTTTCAAAAGCAGCAACACGGGGCCGGCTTGGGCCGAGCGCGCTGCAGCGTGCAGCGCCGTTTGTCCATTGTTGTCCTTGACGGAGACATCGGCCTGTCGTTGCAAAAGCAATGCGCAAAGGTCGGAGCGGCCGCGAAACGCCGCTTCGTGAAGGGCCGTGCGTCCGGTCTTGGATTGCGCGTTCACGCTTGCGTGGGCGTTAAGAAGCGTTCTTGCCGTGGAGATCGGAGCTTTTTCGGCGACGCGCATCAGCGGCGTGAAGCCCGCATTGTCCGACAAATTGAGGTCCGCGCCGCTGGCGATCAAAAATTCAATCGATCGGTCGCTCCCCGAGCCCGCCGCCGCGGACAAGGCGGTGAACTCTTCGTTTTCGACGCTGAGCGCGATGTCATTGATATCCTGGCCCTCGTCGAGGGCTTCCTGGAGTCCGCCCGTGTTTTGGGTGGTGGCGAAGTCATACCACTCGCGCGCGAATTTTTTCAATTCGGCTTCGCGCATGCTGTCAAGAAAAGGGGACATGGATTCAAAGGTGGCCAAAAAGCCCGCAGGGGGCGGATCGAGGACGCGCAAAGCGCCTCTGCTCTTTATATTGTAGCCATTGGCGGCATTCACGGCAAGGGCGGGGGGCAATTTTCCAGGCACCGCGCGTCAAAGCCTGCGGCGAGCGGGGGTTTGCGGCGCCGCGAACTCTGCGTCAGCGCTTTTGTCGCCCGACGGCTGGCGGCGTGAAAAAGGCGCCAGAGACGGGCACGTTTTGGCCATTTCTTCCGCCATGGCTTCGGCTTCAATTTGAGCGAAAAAAGCCGGATTTCCGGAAAGCAAAGCCATTTCCCGCGCCACGGGGAGCGGAAGCGCGCCTTCGCCTTCGCACCAATGGCATAAAGCTGGGCGCTCAACCTTGGCGCCGCAACACCCCCATTCGCCCCAGCCGCCGCAACAAGCCTCTTCGAGCACGCGGCCGTCCCCCGCGCACAAAGGACATCGCGCAAAAGGGCCATGGAAGTGGGGGAAGGCTAAGGAGGGCGTCATGTTGGCCATTATCGCCCAAAAAATAGCGTTTTGATAATTTTTTAACGGGGAAAAGAAAGCGCTTCCGGAAAGAAGCGCTTGTCGGGAAAAAAACGAGCCATCCAATAATCAACCCACCAAAGGCGGATTGCCATGCGAGGGATCAATCGTCGGCGGGTCGTCGTTCACGGGGACCAGCGACGCCATCGCGGCGCAGAGCAACATGCCGCCCAAAGCCAGCGTCCACATCAGCAAGCCCAGAGCGGCCACGGCATGCATCGGGTGAGGGGGAAACACCCGAAATGCGCCGAACAAAAACCCAATCAACAAATAATAGGGCCCCAAATAGCGGGCGGCGCGGGCCAATTCGATCATGGAGCGATTGGGGTGCATGGCAAAGCCCTCACAGCGAAAAAGACGCAGAACGCATCGGAAAAGGCAGATTAATCCAAAAGGAAAAAGCAGGCCAGCAAAAGCCGCTGTGAGCTCAAAATTTCAGACCAATGCACCGCCCAGAGCGCCGTGGCCCCTAGTCATTGTTTCACGAGAAACAATGACTAGGGGCCACGGCGTGGGCGAATCAGCGCCCGCGCGCCCAGACCGCCGCAGGGAATTGCCCTTTGGCGACGGACTCGGCCAATCCAGGAACCCATCCGTTGGGGGGGTTGAGCAATTGGCGAGCCAAGCGCTCGCGCGCGCGCAAGCGCAAATCAGCCCAATAAGGCGGATCGTAAAAATAAGCTTGATTGGATTTTTGGTTGTTCGCATACCCCTTGCACAGCCATTCTGGCGATTGAGAGGGCGCCTGGGCCATGAATTGAAAGGCGAACCGCAAAGCTTCGCGGGAAATTTGCCCATTTTGATGGGACGCGTCGCGAGAGGCCGGGTGCGTGCGTATCAAATCAGCGGCGGCGAATTGAATTTCATTCATCGTGCACAACGAGGTTTCTTGATAAGTCCCAATCAAAGCGGCATATGCCCAATAGGTCGATTTTTCAAAGCGCCCCGTGCGGGCAAGGCCTTCCGCAAGCTCCCAAATCAAGCGCACATGCCCTTCGCGAGCGGCGGCTTCATACCAACGGAGGGTTTTTGGGTCATCTTGCGCTTTTGCGCGGGAAATATTCTGCACAATCACAGCGTATTGCCCTGTGGCGAGCAAGGGGGTGAGCGTTTGATAAAAGGAGTCGGGCATGGAACTCGGTTTGTCGCCGGGGTTTTGCTGGTAATTGAGCAACGACTCTTTTTTCCCTTGGCTGGACTCGATGGGGCCTGATATCGCGGGCTTTGGATCTCCATTCTCATCCAGCAGCTCCATGGAGGAATTGGGCGCGCTGTGAGACTGCGCCAGGGCGGGCAGTGAAGCCAGCGTGCCCCCCGCGAGCGACCCGGACAAAAAAACGGCAAAAACGGCGTGGCGAAAAGGAAGGGGCATGGCGAGGAGTGAGCGGTGGCTTTGCCGACAAGGCGGACTGAACGGCAAAAAGTAGCTCAAGAACCATTCTCCCGCAAGGGCGGGAGGCGAAACAGCAGACAAAAGACGACTTTGCGGGGCTTCGACGCACCCGGTTGGCCATTATCGGCCTGGCGGCGTGTTTTGAGAGCCGCCGTGCGACCAAAAAAGCGCTTCCTCGGTCAATTGCTCGCCGATGTCCTTCGCCGCGGCTGCGGGGCTTTGCGGAAGCCCCCACGCGACCGCCCCGTCGGGAGCCTCGCGAGCCGGCGCCAGGAGGGACGCATGCGCGTTCGAGGCGTCCAGAGGCAAGATTTCGCGCCAAATCAAGAGCCCTTCGCCAAAAGCGCGAGCGAGGGCCGAGCCGCCGCCGTCGCCGTCGCACACGGCGTTTAGGCGCTTGCTCCACTTGAGCGAGTCGGGCGTGGGGGCTTGCGTGTTGGAAATCGTTTCTTGCGCGCAGGCCAGCAGCTGCCAAGCGGCCTGCTCAAAAGGGGTGCTGAAAGCGGCCGATTCGGGCGCGCTCGCTGGCCGGGAGCGCACGGCGCACAAGGCCCCCGCGTTCCATTGGAAGAAAATCCGCTCGGCGCCCCTCGATTGGGGCTGGACGTCGAGAGAAAAAATAGGGGACAGGGCGCGGGAAGTGTCGGTCATCTTGGGCTCCGAGGCAAAGGGCATTGCCGTTGGTTGCGGCTGAGACGATCGATGATAAAGGGGGCGGGAAAACGAACGCAAGCCTTTGGCGAGCCTAAAAGGCAAACGGCCGGCCCATCAGGCCAAAAGGCGCCCAAAAAGCTCTGGCGCGTCCGTTGTGGCTTTGAACAAGCAAAACGCCCCGCGACAAGGCGGGGCGAAACAGGGCGGGCGAAAAAGCTGGGATGGAGCCGTCAGACTTTTTCGACGTCGCCGAATTCGAATTCGACGGGGGTTTCGCGGCCGAACACCGTGACGCCAACGCGAATGCGGCCTTTTTCATAGTCGACGGACTCCACCGTGCCATTGAAATCTGTGAAGGGGCCGCTTTTGATGCGAAGCATTTCGCCGATTTCGTAAAGCGTCTTCGGCCGCGGCTTTTCTTGCGTCGCGCCTTGCTCATTCTTCACTTGCGCGATTTCCGAAGCTTTCATCGGAGCCGGGCGGCCGGCGGTGCCGCCGACGAAGCCTGAAACGTTCGCGATTTTTGCGATAAAGTGCCACGTGTTGTCGTTCAGATCCATTTCAACGAACACATAGCCGGGGTAGCGGCGACGGTTTGTGACTTTCTTTTGTCCGTCTTTGGCTTCTTCAACCAAGTCGCTCGGAACGAGAACTTCGCCGAAGGAATCCGCAGAGCCGTTCTCTTCAATGCCTTTGCGGATGCGGTCCGCAACCTTGTTTTCGTAGTTTGGCGTCGTTTGGACGATATACCAGCGCATGCCCATGATGTGCTCCTGAGAGGGAAAATGATGAAAAAGGCCAAAAATCGATTTTTGAGGTCCAAAAAAAGGAACCCCCTGGGGGCCCCTTTCGTCGTTCGATAAAGCGAGTATAACAGGCGACGGGCGGTTGGCAAGTCTTTTTTTGATTTTTCGCGATTGTGTCGTTGCGCGGTCCGGTTGGCGCTCGGCTTCAGAGTCGGCGTGTTCGGGTGGCCGGAGCGATCGCCGTCGCAGAGGCTGCGCCAGAAAGCGCGGATTGCGCGACGCGACGCAAACTGGCTTGCTCGATGGCGGCCAACAGCTCCGAGGGCAAAGCGATTTTTCGGGCGCGCGCCTGCTCTTGAAAATATTCGTCCGCGCTTTTCCCCGATTTGTCTTGCGCGGACGGGTCCACTCCGGCGGCGATCAGTTGAATGATCAATCGGGAGAGAGTCACCGAGGAGTCTCGCGAGAATGTCCACTCCCAATGCCGAGCCAAGGAGCCCGCGACGTAGTGGAGGGCATTTTTGTGTTGCGAGTTGGTCGTGTCGGCGCAGGCGCCGGCATTCAGCAAAACGCGCAATGCGTTCAGCCGGCCGCTTTTGGCGGCCGCGACGGCCGCAGGCTGGCCGCAGGCGCTGAGCGGCCGACGGCTCCACTCGGCGTTCGAGGCTGAGCGCGCGAGCTCGTGGAAAAAATAAAGCGCCATTTGCCGGCCATTGCGGGAATCTAGGCGTTTGTCCTCTATGATTTTGCCGGCCATGCGAGACAAGGGGCAGCTGCCGTCAGGGGCGAGGGCGTCAACGCAAAGCCCGGCTTTGAGCAGGGAGCGGGCCATTTTGGCGGCTTTTTCTCGCGCCTGCTCCTCCGAGCGAGAGGAGCGCCCGTCGGCTTGGGCCAGGGCGGAGAACGCCAAATCAAAGGGATTGGATTTGGATTCCGCGGACTGCGCCAAAAACGCCCTCTCGGCGAGCCGGGCCAGGAGGTCAAAGCGCGTCAAGGGGGCATGTGCGCAAGCCAAGGCGAAAACAGAGTCGCAGGCCGAGCCCGGGGCGCCAAACAAAGGATCTGCGTGCTTCAGAAGCGTTTTCAAAATGCGGCGCTCATGAGTGGCGCCAAGCTCTGAAAAACGCGTCAGCCAAGCGCCCAAAGGAGTGTCCGCCGCCCCCGTTTTCTCGTTGGCGGATTTCCATGCGATCAACGGAAGGCGGCCAAAACCCCAATCAAACAGCTCTCCCTGGGGGCCGGGCCTTTGGCAGACGGCCTGGGCCAAGGCCCGCGCCTCTGAGGGGGCATCGGGCGCGAGCCCCCACTCGGAGAGCCGTTCAAGGGCCGCCACCGCACGAGAAAAAGTTTGGCCTGTTTCCCGGGGTTCGGGCAACGAGCGCAAGGCCCAAGCGTCTGGCGTCTCCAATGTCCGCAAAACAACGCTCGCGTGCAATCCAGTTGAAAAAACGCGAATGCGAGACGCGCGCAGAGGGCTTTCAGCGGCGAGGCTCGCGTCATTTTGGCAGGCAAGGATCGCCGCCGGCAAGTTCTCCATGCGTTGGCCGTGCGCGCGCGCGATGTCCCAAGCCTCAGAAATCGCGCCGCTTTGGTCCGTGGCCTCAAAGGCGGAAACCAACGCCAAGGGATGGTTCAGGTCAAGCCCCGCGGCGCAAAGCGCCTGGGCGCCGAGATCAAACTGGCTTAGGGCGATGCGAGCCATGTCCCATCGCAAGCCTTGCGTTGTCTCCGGGCTCGCACTCCGGCTCACCACGCGGGCGATGTCGCAAAATGCGCGCGCCAATTGCGCGGGGCCGCCTTCGACGGCGATTTTTTCAGCGCACACATGGAGCGCCATTTCATCATCGCGTGAAACGAAAAAAAGAAAAGACCGATGAATCGGCCACTCTTTGCCCGCGGAAAACGGCGCGCGCAAAGCGGCCCCTTTGGCGAAAAGCGCTTGGCCGCCGGCGACGAAAAGCCGCGGGCCGATGGGCAATTGGCCCAACGCATGGCTTTCTGATGACAACGCCCTTCCTTGTCGCTCATGCCACTCCACCAAAAATTCAGCCGCGCTGGCGCGGCGAGCATGCGTTTCGTCAAACGGCGACGCGCCGGAGAATGGCGTGGCCAAAGCGGCGGCCAAGGGCGAAAGTATTTGGGTCGCCGAACCGCTGGTTGCGCGCGAGCGAGAGGAGTGTCGATGAATTTGAAAAAAAGGCCCTTCGGGCAAATTTTCGGGCATGGACAAATCAAAGCCCCGCTCGTCCAGGCATCGCAACACATTCACGTTGCCGCGCAACGCGGCGAGGGCCGCGCCGCTGCAACGGGCGCTCTCGGGGAGCATCAATTTCAATTGCGAGCCGCTTTCGGCCAAGTCGGCTCCGCAATCCGCGCTCGGGTCCCATCCCAAGTCAAGCGCGAGACGCGCGGCCTGGGCATTGTCAAAAGCCTGCGCGACGCGCGAGGCTTTTTGGGCCAAAGCGTTGCGAGGCCCTCCCAGCGAGGCGAGCGAAGAATGTTGGGCGTGCGCTTGCTCGCTCAGCATCGCTTTTGCATGGCGATGAATAGCGAGCACCGCGGGATAAAAACGAGACTCCTGGGAGTCCAGCGCGCGCTCGCTGAACGCCAAGCATTCGGCGTTCAAAGCGGGCGCCCGCCCGGCGTCAGAAATCCACATCAAGGCTTGGGCAAGTTCCGCGCGTTGGCGTGGATTTGAGCTAGGCAGCGCCGCGAGCGCGTTCGGGCCATCAGAGCGGGCGGATGAGGTGCCCTGCGCGCTCCACCAAGGGCTCGCGCCCAACGCCATCAGGTGTTTGCTTGTTTTTTCAAGTCGTGCCGAAAAAGCGTGCGCCAGCGCGGAAACGCCATCGCGGCGCGAGGCGCCGGGGCGCGCCAAACCGCGGGCCACCGCAGGCTGCGCGCATAAGAGCCCCAAAACGCCCTCATCGTCAGAGGACGCGACAATGGCGTCAAGCAGCTTGCGTTCGGAGTCCGTTAAGGCCATGGCGAGATAATGAAGAGGCCCTGGTGTCTATGGGCGGATAGGCCATTCTCTCGCAAATCGGAGTTTTTTGCAATGCGCCAGGCTTCGCGAGGCAAAAGCAAACGCCGTCAAACGTCAATCAGCAGCGAAGGGTTGAATCCGGAGTTTTCCCAGTCGCTCGCGACGCCCAAAGAGCCGTCCATGCGAAAAGCCCGCGGATAGCCGGTCGCTCTCACCTGCTCCAAGTAGCCGCAAGGATTGGCGACGATTCGGGTCCCCCCCATCGAATAATCGCGGGAATGATGAACATGCCCATGCACCCACAAATCGACCTTGCCAAACAATTCCGAGCAGTCGGCGGCGAACGGCGTCCCTTGGATGGATTGGGCCCAATCCGGCGTGAGCGACCGGCCATGCGGCGCGTGATGGGTGATCACGACGGTGCGCCCTGAAAACGGCCGATCCAAGACCGAGGAGAAAAACGCGCGGGACTCCGCATGCAAAGCCACCGTGTCCCGCGCGCGAAGCAATCGATCGCCAAACCCAATTCGCTTGTAGTCGCTGCGCCGATCTTGGGCGCGCTGGATGGCGGCCTCTTGCTCGCCTGGCAGCAAGCTGAAATCGGTCCACAATGTCGCCCCCAAAAAACGCACGCCCCCAATGCCGACCCAATCATTTTCCAAAAAATGAACGGGGGTGCCTTGCGCCTCGCGCCGCAAAGCGGCGACGACAGCGATGCGATCCGCGTCATAAGGTTCGTGGTTCCCGGAGACATAAATGACCGGCACGGGCCAATCGGCGAAAAGGGCGACGGCCTCGGCCGCGTGGGCGATGTCGCCGGCGAGCGCCAGCGCCTCCGCCTCAGGATGGGGTTCGATTAACCGGAACCCAGGCCACTGGTCTTGAAAATATTCAAGGTGCAAATCTGAAGCGATCTGGAGGCGCATGGAAAATGGCAAGAGGGCAAGAAGAGGGCAAGGTCGCAAGAGGAAAAATTTTATCACGGACACCGGACTTTGGGCGGCGAAACGCAGAGCAAATGACCAAAGGGACGCTCATGGCAGCCCTCCGCGACGGAGCCTCCTCGCGATTCAGCCAAAACCGCAAGGCAATCAAAACAAAAAAGCGGAAAAATCCCGCTTTTCGTTCTGGCTTCGCGTCGCTCACGCTCGCGGCGCGCCATCGTTCGTGGCGTTATGCGGAGCCGGACACCCCACATCGCGAGCGCGACTTGCGCCGCTGGGCTCGATGGTGTTCGAGCCCATGGGCTCCACGCCGCTCTCGGACTCGGCGTCCGCCAAGCCAGGAAGCGGTTGGCTCATCGCGGGGAACGCCAAAAAAGACAACATCCGCTCGCGCGAGGACAAGGATTGCTGCGCCGCCATCAAGGCCGCGCGCGAGCGTTGGTCCCGAAGCTTTGCTTGCTGGCCCGTCTCCACGCCCGGCAGCGAAGGCTCGGCCAACGCCAAGTTAAATCCTCCCAAAGCCAAAGCGTCAAAAGCCGAATCCACCGATATGTTGCCGGACAACGCCGTCCAACGCGGGGCGGACGGCTGCGGATACGCGTTGATCCGGGCCAAGGTATGCGCCGCGTTTTGCGCGCCGATCAGCTGCAAATGAGACCAGACGTCTTTGTTCCAGACATCCAGCAGAATTTTCATCGCCTCGGCTTCGGGCAAGCGCGGCAAATCTCGCTCCCACCACTGCTGCCAGCTCTCGCCGTCCAAACGCCCCAAAGCGCGCTTGGCGGAACAAAAGCCAATCAAGCGAATGTGGGTGGAATCCAGCAAAATTCGCCGCAGCTCCCACACCGTCGCCTGAGACGGTGGCTGGCTTTGCCAGCGCCGGAGCCGTTGCATCGTTTGAGCCCAAGATTGATTCTGCGTCATGATTTGTCTCCTTGCGAAACAAGGCCAATTTGCGTCGCAAAGCAGCAAAAAGCAAGAAAAACGGGATTTTAAGCGCCCAAAGGGGGCGCGAGCCCCCGATGAACGAGCGAATCCATTCGCTTTCCAACGCCGCAGCCCCGCCCCTGGGGGATTCCCGGCTTAACCACATGCCCCGGACGAACCAAAAACAAAAAAGAGTCGAAAAGATGGGCGGTCTTTGTTTAAGATCAAAAGGTGAGTCATATTTTCCGATTGCGCGCGGACCTGATGTTTTGCCTCTGGAGAAACGCCATTCTGCGCAAAAAAAAGAAGCCCCAAAGGGCCTCTTCACGCCGACTTGAATGCGCGCGCTTAAAGGCGCATGCCTTTGCGCCGAGCCGGAGCAGACGCTTTGGGCTTCTGCGTCGCGGGCGTGGGGTTTTGAGCCACTTGGGCATCCCGCACCTGCTGAATCTCCACCGCGATGGATTGAGCTTCGAGGGCGGCGACATACGCCGGATCGGACACAATATCCACGGCGCGCTTGCCCGCCAAATCCACCGCGCGAGGTTCGCCGCCATTTTCAAGCAACAGCCGGGCGATCGCCACGTCATCGGCCGTCGGGGCCTCCTTTTTCAAGCAATGATGCAGGGCGTTTTGCCCCCGAATGTCACGCGCGTTCACCGCGCAATTGGCGCGAACCAATGCCCGCGCCGCATAAAAGTTGCCATCCGCGGCCGCCTGGATCAACGGCGAACGTTGCTCGACGGTGGCTCGACGGTCAATTTCAGCGCCCTTTGCGATCAGCAAATCAAGCATCGGGTCCTGTCGATTCAGCAACGCATGCCACAACGCGTCGCGACCCTCGCCGTCAACCGAGCCCAACGACGCCCCAGCCGTCAACAGCAGCTTGACCGACTCCATCGCGCCATGCCGAGCCGCGATCAAAATCGGACTGAATCCATCGCGCACCCAATTCGGGCTCGCGCCACGCCCCAAAAGGCGCATGGCGCTTTCCCAGTCGTTGCGGCGAATGACATCGAAAAAAATCGTCGCGGCCTGAGTTTGGCGCTCCGTTCGGTCACGGTGGGCGTCCCAACTCAACATCAAACGATCCCACTCTTTCAACGAGTGCATAAAAGACCCTGGCAATTCGAACAAAAACAAAAAACGAAGCCTCAGTCTGGCGCAATTTAGAGCAAGAATCAAGAAGCGCGGCAAGCTTTGAGCCGATTTTCGGATTTATTTGGGATTTATTTTCCGGCCTGGCCAAAAACCTGGCAAGAGGCCAACAAAAAAAGCTCCTCGGGCAAAAAGATAAAAATCGATTGAGCCCAGCGCCGCGCGATCGTGAGGGGGTTGCAAAAAAAATCAATTAGTGGTAAATTACAACTAATGGCTGGGCCAATGAGCCGCAAGGGACAAGGAAATTGAAAATGAACGAAAAAAGTGTGGCGAAAGCATCCTTCGGGAGCGTGGAGGCCAGCGACGCTGAGCGCGGCCGCCAATCAGAGCGTCAGGCGCGCGCGTTGGCGCAAAGAGGCCAATTGGAACGATTCGCGCAAACGCCTTGCCCTTTGGGCCTGAGCTCCACGGTCTATTCGGTTCTTTGGCCAGCGGCCCAAGAAGTGATCGAAAAAGCATTTCGCGAGGACGCCCCTGCATTGCTTGCGGCGCACCAGCATCCATGGCTCAAAACGCAAGATGGCGCCGAAAAAAGTTTTTTCGACGCTTGGCTGAGATTCGCGAGCCCCGCGCTGGTGGGCGGCAAAGAGCGCTTCCGCTTGAATTTCATCCATGCGTATCCGACCGCGGGCTCGTCCGAGGCCATTCGAGAATCTATTCATCAACTCGCTTGCGCCACTCCGCGCGGCGTCGTCGTTGTCTTCAATGGCGAATATGAAGGATATGAGGCGCTCGCCGTGGCGGACGGCTTGGCCGTGCTGAAGTTGGATCGGGCGCGTTGGCGCGAGGAGCTCTCAGCCTTGTCAAATCGCCTTGGAACGCGGCCCGCTCGTTTTTATTTGTCGCAGCCGAGCTCCATCGATGGCGAGGCGTGGACTGACTTTGCCGCCTTTTTGGACGCCATTTGCGAACAGTTAGGAGCGCAAATGCCCGTGGCTTTGGATTTGGCCTACGTCGGAGCCAGCGCGCGCTTAAGGCCGGTCGCCGCGTCGCACCCAGCCATTCAACAAGTGTTTTTTTCCCTGTCCAAGCCCTTTGGCGTGTATTATCGCCGCATCGGCGGCGTGTTCTCTCGCGAAGCCATCCCCAGCCTTGCGGGCAACCAATGGTTCAAGAATTTGGACAGTCTGGCTTTGGGCGAAAAATTGCTCAGGGCGCAAGCGGAGCCCTTCGCGTTGGCCAGAGGCGCGGGCGCAGCGCAAACGCTGGCGGTGTCATGGATCTCGGATGCGCTGGCCGGGGCGTTGGAGACAATGGGCGCCGAAATCGCCGCGGCCAGCGTGCCGTTGCTTGCGACCCTAAGGCCGCTCAAGGCCGCCGACCTGGATCAATGGGAAATTTGGGCTAAACAAGGCGCGGCGGCGGGGCTCCCAGGCCAATTGGCCAAAATGGCTCGGCGCGGAGCGGAGGGCCGGCCAGCCGCAAGCTGGAGATTGTGCCTTGCGCCCTTGATCAGCGAGCTGCTCGCGGAGGCGGGCGCGGGCGCCGCTTCCTGGTTGCGCGACCCCCAGCAACTGGGACTCGGCCAATCATGGCCCATTTCGGATGCGCCGGGTCGCGCAAAAGAGCTTTGCGCGCCCACCGACCCAAGGATCCAGTGGGGGTTGGACGGCATTGACGAGGACGTGATGCGCCCGCCGCGGCTTGCCCAAGACGCTTGATCACTCCATCGTCCCCGGCGAAACGGGGGGAAACAAACGCGACAACGGGGCTGCGGCCCAAGGAAAAATCATGCGACTCGACCCATCTGAATTCCTCGTCGCCGCGAGCTCTTCAAGCGCGCTTCGGGCAACCCACAAAAAGACGCCGCGAGCGATCGCTTTCAGGCCGCCGCCCCGGCTTGAGTGGAAAGAAAACGGCGCGGACGCCTTCGCAAGCGGGCTGCGAAGCGAAGAAGGGCGATCCGCATGGGCGGCCGGCGCGTTTGCTCCGCTGAGGGAAATGCTGGGCCAGCGTGGCTGGTTCGTGGCCCATCCGGTCTGGCAAGAAGAAAAAATGCACTTTCACGCTTGGCACTCCGACGCCTTCATGTCTTGGCCGCGGCAAGGCCCCCGGCAAAAGTGCGACGCCTTGTCGGATTTGACCGCGCTGCATGAATGGATGCACATGGCGACCTTGCCGGCAGGATTTGAAAGCGAAAGAGCATGGCGCCGGGCATTCCGGGCCAATGAAATCGCCGTGAGCCTGGAGACCGAAGTGCTGGTGCGCTGGCGCGCGCCAGGATTGCAGCGCGCCGCTTTGGGGAGCATCGCTTATTGGGCCGACGAAATCCAGGATGGCTTCGCCGCTTGGATGGCGCGTCCGGGGCATGCCGAGCGCGCCGCGCGGTGGGCCGAGTCGCTCGCCGAAAGCGCGGACGAGCAAGCCATGAGGGCGGAATTCGCATCGGCTTTCTTGATGGGGCCGGCGCCGAAAACATGGCCGGAGGACTGGACGCCCGAGCGGCTGTGGGACGCGCGCCGGCAAGTGTCTCTGTGGCCCCTGGCCAGCAGCAAAGCCGAGACGCAAATCGCCCTGTATGAAAGCGGCTCGGAGGGTTGGATGGACCAATGGGTGGATTTGGCCCCGCAAGTGGAGGCCAATCGGCAAAAGCTGCGCGAAGCCTTGTCCGCGGGCCGAGCCGCAGAGGGGTGGGCCGCGTTTTCTGAAACGCTGAGCCAATCTATGGGCGAGCTGCAAGTGCCCTGGGAAAGCCACATGATGCCGGCGGGCGCGCGGGCCACTTTGATCTAGCCGAGTCGACGCCCGCTCCCGGCGGGCAGCGCCGATGCGCGGAAATAATTTTCGTGGCGTCTCAGGGCGATTCGGACTGGCGGAGGATCGGGGCGGAGAGGCGGAGGGGAGAAAAAACCAAAAACCCGCAATCGGCGCCATAATCGGCAGGCCAGCCGCGGAACGCGCGGCGAAATCCCCATTGCCTCCGAGAGCCCCTCATGCCGACATGCGCCCCCCTTGATGTGAGCCGCAAGCTCACCTGCCCTCGCTCAATCCAAAGAGCGGCTTTTGCCATGGGCTTGGCCGCGACATTGGGTTTTGGCGGATGCGCCAAGGGCTTGGACAAGAAAATTGACGCTTCGGACCCCGCCGCCTACGCCGAGTCCGTGCGGGCGATTGAAGACGGGATGCAAGAGAGCGACCGCGCTCAATTCGTGGCGGCTCTGCGCGAGGTGGAGTGGAGCGCCGCGGCCCCGCAGCGCGACGACCGGTTGGTCGTCAGGAGCGCGACGGCGGGCTGGATTTCAAGCGACACGCTCGATCAGGCCGCCAGGCGTTCTGTGGACGGGAAAACGGGCCGCCAGGTGATGGAGGCCGCTCGCGCGCAAATGCAGCTGCGCGAAAGGAGTTCGGGGGCGGCGCTTGATTCGGAAATAAGGGGATTGAGGAGCCAGAAAGCGGAGCGCCTTCAAAAGCAGGCTCTCTTGGACGAAGTCCAGATCAAAGATGCCCAATGGCGCTGGGACGAGTCGCTGGGGTTTGGCCGCGTGACGCTGAAAATGAGCGTCGCCAATGGCTCCCCGCAATCGCTCCGCTCCATTCAAATCTCTCCGGGGCCGGCCGCGGCCCAAGAAGCCGGGCCCGATGTTTTTGCGCTCCCCCATTCGCCGGGCGCCTCGGGTTGGTCCGTGGACCTAACCCCTCCGCTTGCGCCCGGAAAGGCGCGGCAGGTCGTGCTGGCGCTCAATCCGTATGCCGCGCAAACTCCCCTGACGGCCGCGCAAGAAGACGAAATCAAAGCAAAAGGCGGCGTGCCGCAGGATTTTCAAACGCTCAATGCGATTGCCGTGGACGGCGCGAAGCTCGCGCCGGATTTCACGCTTGCTGACCAAACGCGGATGAATCAGCTGGAAATCGAGAGAAATCGTCAAAAAAACCTGGATTTGGCTCTGGCCAAACCCCCTGAATCCAAGTAAGATGGGCTTCCGATGGACGGCGCCGAAACAGCGCTCAAACACGCTGGCGGAAAGAGCCCGCAAGGCCTGCCGTTGCTTCGCCGTTCCTGAATTCTGGCGCAAAGTCGTCGCTCACCGAGCAAAAAATGACCGAAAATTCGCAGTTGGACCGCTTTGAGCCCGAAGAAAACCGGGCGGCAAAAATCGACGATCTGCTGGCCCAATTGAACGCTCCGCAGCGCGAGGCGGCGACGTGGGACTCGGGGGCCGCGTTGATCATCGCGGGCGCGGGCAGCGGCAAAACAAAAACGCTGAGCACCCGCGTCGCGTGGCTGATGGACACGCAGCGCGCCCGTGAAAGCGAAATCATGGCCGTCACCTTCACCAACAAGGCCGCCAAAGAACTTTTGGCGCGAATTGGCCGGGTCGTCCCCGTGGATCCGCGCCGTTTTTGGGTGGGCACCTTTCACGGGTTGTGCGCGCGTTTTTTGCGCATGTTTCACCAAACGGCCGGGCTTCCGCCGTCGTTCCAAATCCTGGACACCCAGGACTCTTTGTCGATGCTCAAACGGCTCTACAAGCAGCCGCGGCCGAACAAATGGGACGAAGACATCCTGGCTCCCAAAGACGCCTTGTGGAAAATCCTTGCCGCGAAAGACGCTGGCTTGCGGGCGGATGACTGGAAAGCCACCGAGCCCATGACCAACGACAACCGATTGCTGTATGAAATTTTTGTGGCTTATGAGGAGCAACTCGCCCGCGATGGCGCCGCGGATTTCGCCGAGCTCCTGCTCCGCTCGGTGGAGACCCTTCGGGAGAGCGCCGACGCTCGCGACTGGGCCACGCGAAAATTCAAGCACATTCTGGTCGATGAGTTCCAAGACACGAGCGCGTTGCAATACGAATGGATCAAGCTGATTTCAACCAACGGCAAGGCCACCGTGTTCGCGGTGGGGGACGACGCGCAATCCATTTATGGATTTCGCGGCGCCAAAATTGAAAACCTGCGCCGTTTTGAGCGCGAGTTCCATGTGGAGCGCGTGGTGGCGTTGGAGCAAAATTATCGGTCCACGGGTTTTATCCTAAAAGCCGCCAACGCCTTGATCGCCAACAACCGCTCGGCCATTCCGAAGACGTTGTGGACCGCAGAAGGGGACGGGGCGCCGTTGGATGTCGCGGAGTTTGAGTCGGACGAGGATGAATCGCGCTACCTGGCGCGCGCCGCGGAGCGTCGCCGGGACGCCAATATCCCCCTCGTGGAAATGGCCTTGCTGTATCGGACCAATGCTCAGTCGCGGCCCTTGGAGCAAGCGCTTTCGCGGGCGGGCATCCCTTATAAAATTTACGGCGGCTTGCGATTTTTTGAGCGCATGGAAATCAAGCACGCGGTGGCTTATCTGCGCTTGTCCGTGAATCCGGACGACACGGCGGCGCTCCTGCGCATCGCCAATGTCCCCAAGCGCGGCATTGGCCCCAAAACGCTCGAGAAGGCCAACGAAAAGGCGATCGCGCAAAACAAAAGCCTTTTGGCCGCTCTGCGCGAAGCAAAAGAAGGCGCCAAAACCCAAGCGGGGATCAACGCCCTGCTGGCGGCCGTCGACGAGCTGCAAAGCATCAAAGAGCTGCGCTTGGGATCCGCGGTGAAGCGCGCGATTGAAATCAGCGGATTGGAGCGCGCTTTTGACACCGACAAGGACAAAGACGACCGGCTCGAAAACTTGGATGAGCTGATCAACGCCGCCGTTGCGTTCGAATCCGACCCCTTGGTCGAAGAGTCCACGCTGGACGCTTTTTTGGAGCGAGCCGCCTTGGATGGCGGCGAGCGCGGCGAGGACGTGGGCGACGCGGTTCAATTGATGACGACGCACTCGGCGAAGGGCTTGGAATTTGACGAAGTTTACATTTGCGGGGCCGAAGAGGGCCTGTTCCCCCACATCAACAGCATCGGCGACAACCAGGCGCTGGAGGAAGAGCGCCGCTTGATGTATGTGGCGATCACGCGCGCAAAGCGCAAGCTCACGTTCACTTTGGCCCGTCGCCGTTTGATGCATGGGTCATGGCGAGACACGCAAGCCAGCCGTTTTTTGGGCGAGCTGCCCGAAGAGGGGCTCAAAGTCGACGCGTTGGCCGAAAGTTGGCAAAGCGGGCAACGCGCAAGCTCCGGTCATGGCGGCCAGCGAGGCGTCCCCGCCGGCCGCGCGCGCATGGCGTCAAACAACGCGTTGTCTTCATCTCGCGGCGGATGGTCCATTGGCGACCGTTTGGCCCACGACCGATTTGGAGAGGGCGTGGTGTTGGGGCTGGAAAACGATGGCGACGATTTGACGCTGGAGATCCACTTCCAATCCAATGGGAAAAAGCGCTTGGTCGCCAAATACGCAAAACTCGCCAAGCTTGGATCGTGATGCGGCGCGGCGAGTCCGCGGACTGGCCGCGCTGTTTCGCGAAACCTGGCCGCGCGCAAAAATCGGTTCGCCGGCTCGTTGATTTTTCCAAGGAGTGTTTATGCAAAAAGGCTTCCCGCGCTTCCCAACATTGACGGCATGGGCTGAAAATCAGCGAGGGCGCTGGCTTGAATGGGCGACGATAGCCGCCATCCTGGTTTTGCTCGCGGCGGAGATCATTCCGCTCGGGCTTTATTTCGCGTCCAATGCGTCTTTCATGAGCGATGTGGCGAAAATGCCGATCGCAAAATAAAAAAAACCGCTCGGAGCGGTTTTTTTTGCGTCAACGCGCGAACAGATCAAACGCCGGCGCGAGCGCCGCGCTTGGCCGCCGCCGCCGCGACAACCGCCGCGGGCACCGGCGTGGCGGCTTCCGCGGACAGCACGTCGGTGTTGAGGCCAAACTGTCGAGCGATCGACGTCAAACGCTCTTTCCACTCCCAAATGCCGAACACGTCGTGGACGTTCTGCAGGCAGCTGAGCAAATCGACCGTCGATTTTTCATTCGCGTTGACGCCCGCGCGAAGCAAGCCTGCTCGCAACGCCTCGATGCCCACGCGCTGCGACTCGTTCATGTGGCGAGGGTCCGCCGCGAGATGACGCACGGGCAGGCCTTCCATTGCGGTCACGTGATCGCGCGGAGTCAGAAAAGAACCCACCGGACAGCCGCCGCAAAAACCGCGGTAAGCGCCGCCGCCGCGGGGCAACAAGGCCGCTTTGCCTTGCGTCAAAAGATGGCGAGCCGAACGATCAAAAATTTGCTGCGGGGTCAAAAAAGTGAGGACGCGAACAGAACGCATTGCCAAGCTCCAATCAAAAAGGTAGCCGCCGGGAAAGTTCAAAGAACCTCTAATCAGTCGTTGGCGGCCTACGAGCGGCTGATGACTAATGATGCGACGATTGGCGGCACTTCGCAGGTCGTATAAACCCTTAATGTCGTAAATTAAAGACAATCGGGGAAGAAAAAACGGCATTTTTTGCCAGAAAAAAAGGCCTTCACAAGGCCCTTTCGCAATGGTTTTCCGCAAGACGGGCAATCGCCCGCGCTTGATCCACAACCCCTTTGTGCGTGATTTCACAGCAATCCAATCAACTCGACGAGCGCGAAAGCGCCAACGGCGCCCAAAATGGCTCCGCAAGCGGCTCCAACGCTGTGGAATCGGCCTAAAAACGATTTCTCGGAGCAGGACTCGCAAGCGAAGGCCCAGCCCACCACAAGCCCGCCCAACCCAGCGAGAGCCAGCAGAGAAATGTCAGAAGACGCAAAATTTTGCACAGGCAACGAAGTCAGGTAAGAAAGCATGGCAGTCTCCAAAGGGCAGCGCCCATCCGTGTCACTCTTGAATGCTGCTCCTTTTTTTCAATAAAAGTTACCGGCAGTTACCCTAACTCAGCGTGCATTTAAAAAAAGAATTCGATCTTTTGTTGCGGTCAAAGCAAAGAAGCTTTACAAGAAAGAGCATGGGGACGCTTGATGGTCAGCGCCAAGCAAATGGAATGGGTCGTGAATGGAGATGCCGATTGTGCGAAAAGGGATAAAAAAGCGAGCGCCGCGTTGTTTTTTGGCGCCGTTTGTGTGGCTGGTTGTGGTTTTATGGTTGATTGAGCGCTTTTTGTGGCGCGTGTTGACGGGATTGGGGCAACTGCTCGGGCGGCTTCCGATCCTGCGGCAAATCGAAGAATTCGCCGCGACATTGCCGCCTTGGGGCGCGGCACTCTTGATGGCGCTGCCGCTGTTGCTTGCGGAGCCCCTGAAAATCGAAGCGATTCATTTGTTTTATCGGCACCATTGGATGCTGGGCTCGACGCTTTTGATTTGCACGAAAATAGGCGGCACAGCCTTCATCGCGCGACTTTACACGGTGTGCCGTCCTGCGTTGATGCAATTGCGCTGGTTTGCCTGGGGGCACGAAAAATTCTTTGCCGCGAAAGGCTGGGTTGAAAGCACAAGGACTGCCCAAAAAATTTTGGCGCGGATTCGCGTGGCCCGGGCGGTTTGCAAAGGCCGGGCGGCGGCTTGGGGGCGAAGGGTGTCTTTGATGTTGCGCGCGGCGAAAAGCCGGCGCGCTGGCATGGCGGGCAGCCTCATGATCGGCGTGGCGCGCATGTGGAGCGCTTGGCGACGGCTTGGGCGGCAAAAAGCGCGGCGATGGAGGCAAGCGCGCGTGGTGTGACTGGCGCGCGACGCGACTTTGCGCTCTGTCGTGGACCGATGGGAGCATCAAAAAAACCTCGGCGCGCCGAGGTTTTTTGTTGATGCTTCACAGCCGACGGCTTTTTGCGGCGGCTCGCCCGATGTCGGGCGCGCAGACCGACTCGCGAGGCGTTTCGCGCGTCGCGCCAACGCCCACCTCGGCGACCACCGCGACCATTTGCCGTTGTTCTTTGCGCGCGAAAATCTCGGCGACAGAAACGGCTTCTTCGCAAGCCTCTTGCTCCAAATCAGAAACCCAAGGGCCATAATCGCGAATCGACTTCTCCAACAACAGAAAGGCTTCGCGCGGCAGGAGAGTCGCCAACGCCTGGCGGCCGCTGCCCAACGCCGGGCTATGGATTTGTCCGCCGCTGAGCCGCTCACAATGGCATTTCAAAACCGCCAGCATGGGCTCCATCGCGTCCGAGTAAGATTGGCTGGCGGGCTTGCGCAAAACATCGCGCGCGACGGCCAAAGCAATCCAGTCAAAAACAGAGACGCGCGAAATCATCGAGACCGGATTGCCTTGGTCTTCGGATTTTTCGCTCCATTCCGCAAGTTTCTCCGGGGATCGCTCATTGAGAGCGGAAAAAAATAGGTCAGACTCTTTGTCTGAACGATCCGAAAAAGCGGGCGCGTTGAATTTGCGGATAAATGCGCCGAATGGCAAGGCTTGGCCCCTCGCGGTTTCGGCTCGGGCCAAAAAGACGTCCAACGCGGTCAGCGCTTGCCGAGCCGCGAGGGCTAGGGAAACGTCGCTGTGGACGTCCGGATTTTGGGCAAGGGCCGTTTCAACGGGAAGCTGAACATGACGCGCGTCACCCCATTCAAGCCATGCCCATGCTTGAGATTGTGTTTGCGCGTCTGCGTCAACGGCCTTGTGCGCTCGGCGCAATATCGCTTGTCCAATGTTTTTAAACGATTTCCTCGGGTCGTCCAGGCGCTCAAAACGCAGGGTCGCCCCCGCCTCCGCCAATTCGGTCGCCAAGTTCAAGTTGTTCGCCTCGAAAGCCAAACACAGGGGACTCACGGTCGGATCCGGCGACTGAATCGCGGACAGGTCGCCTGCGCGACCGTCAGGGTTCGCGCCCGACGCCAACAATGCGCGAGCAAGGCCCGAGTGCTCCAGGGCGACAGCCCAATGAAGAAGCCGTTCGTTTCTTCCCAACCGAGCTCCATATTGCTCACTTTGCGGCAAACGCGCGGCCGCGACCGGCGCGTCAAGATCCGCGACCGCAAGCAAACGCTTCAAAACAGGCGATTGGGCAGACGGCGCCGCATCAAACTCGGCGGCCCGGCGGGCAAGCGCCGCCAAGGGGGAGCGGCTTGCGTCCGCGCTCGCGCGCATCAGGGTCATCGGATCCGCCACCGCGCGGTCGAAAGCCAGAGGGTCGTCCGACAGCGCAGCCGCCCAAAACAAAGCGACCGGCGAGGCGGGCCCCGCTTCTGGGTCCAAAGCGCGCGAAAAAAGACGAGCCAAAGAGGCAAAAGCGGAAAGCTTTAAGGTTGAAGCGGGCGGGGCGCCAAGCAAATCCATTCAATGCTCCAGAAAATCAAAGGCGCCTTGCGCCGAATATGGCTTTATTTTCTCGCAGGCGCCGGCGTTTTGCAAGGCAAGCGGGCGAGAAAAAAAGATTCGGCGCGAAAACCGCCCGCATGAGGATGGCTCCGCGCATTCAAAGCCGCGGCGCGGGCCGCGCGAAGCCGCCCTCGGACGCCGCCGAAACGGCTTCGACCGACTTCTTCAGCACGCCCGTCTCTTCGCGGGCCAACGCCTCCCGTATGCCAGAGGCAATCAAGCCCTCCTCATTCGGCGGCAACGCCGAGGCTCCGTAAGGGTTCTCTTGGCGGCTCAAAATAGGGCCGAGCGCCGCGGGCAGTGGTTGGGCAAACCCTGAGGCGAACGCCGCGTCTTCCGCGCTCAGCCCTTCTTTGAGCAAGTCATTGCGCATTTGGGAGCAAGCGCCCTGAGCGTGCGCGAGAGCGCCTTGCGCGATGACTCGGGCAAACGCGCCCGGCGCCAAGGGTTGCTGGCGATCGGCGTTGATGCTGCACGTGGTGACGTGCAGGGCAAATCCCCAGGCGTTTTTATCAAATGCGTCGATCGAATAGGCCGAGCCGCTGAGCCCCATCCCCGACGGGCCAAGGGCCGCGTGCGTCGCCTTGCGGCACTCCTCGTCGGAGAAAAAGTCGAACCGCGATCCGATGGAGGCGATCGCGGCGAACACGCCTTTTGGGACCACCCAAACCGCAGCGCCCATGGGGCGCTCCGCTTCCCATTCTTCGTCAAGAGGGGAGCGGTTTGCTTCTTTGGAGGCGCGAAAAGACATGGCTCCAAGCTGCAAGCCTCGCTGTGTGGCGAAAATGGCCACATACGCTTCAAAATGGCCTTGCGCCCACGCCTTCCGAAGGCCGGGGAGCGCGGATTGAAAGGTTTTTCCTTTTGCAGAGAGGGCCATGGGGCGTCCAAAAAACGTCGTTGAAAAATCGGTTGGATTCATTTCAAAAGTATACCCTAAAAAACAGTCGCGCGCGCGTCGCGAAGAGTCCGAGCGGTGAGCCGACACAACAATAAATGATGCGTTTCGCCAGCGGACGCCTCGGCTCATGAGCCCGCTGAGCCCGCTGGAAAAAGAAGCCTTGCAAAATGAATGAAAAAGCTTTCAAATTTTTGAAAACGCGCTATTTTGTAGCCCGAAAACGCACAGCCAGAAGGACATTGCGATGCTCACCGAGCCCTTGAAAACAGACGCACGCGCCGCCCTTTCGTTGGGGGAGCGCCCCAACGAGTCCGCGACGGAGGAGTTGGCGCCATTTTCCGACTTGGAATGGCTTCAACCTTCCTTGCGGGACGCCGCGCAACGCTTGGCGGCGGATGCCGCATATTTGGGGGCTTTTGAGCTCGCGGAGTGCGAAAGGGCGTTGAAGGTGGCCCAAAAGGCGCACAAGGATCAGTTCCGAGCTTCGGGCGAACCGTATTTGGCGCATCCCATCGAAGTCGCTAGGCTGGTTTGCGAATTGAAAGTCGACGCCAAAGCGGTCCGAGCCGCTTTGCTGCATGACACCATTGAAGACACGCCGGTGCGCGAAGAGGAGCTGGAGCGGGAGTTCGGGCCCGAGGTGTCGGGAATGGTGCGCGCTCTTTCCAAAATTGAAAAATTGAAGCTGCCGAGCCAAGGCGTTTTGGCCAAGGCGAAGCTGACTCCCGCGCAAAATTTGCGAAAAATGGTGTTGGCCATGAGCAAGGATGTCCGCGTCATTTTGATCAAACTGGCCGACCGAATCCACAATTTGAGCACGCTGGACGCCTTGCCCCCGGCCAAACGCGTGCGAATCGTCGAGGAAACGGAAGACTTGTATTTGCCTTTGGTGAGTCGCCTGGGGCTCGAATTGTGGCGCGCGAAAATAGAAGAATTGTGTTTTGAGAAAAAACATCCTTGGCGGCATGCGATTTTGAAAGAGGCGTTGCGCCGAGAGCTTTCTCATCACTTGGGCGCTTTTGACGGGGCGCAAAAAACGTTGCGAGGGGCCATGGCCGCCGGTGGGCTGCCGGACGTCCAAATTTTCGCTCGTCGAAAATCCTTGGCCTCAATCTGCGCAAAAATGCGTGAGAAGGGCTTGAAATTCTCCGAAGTTTTGGACCGCGAAGGCGCCCGGGTGATCGTGGACTCCCGAGAGGAATGCTATCAGGCGCTTGGCATCGTGCACGCGGCTTTCCGCCCCTTGCCGGGATCTTTCAAGGACTATATCGCGCTGCCCAAAGTCAATGGATATCAATCGCTTCACACCACGGTGCTGTCAGCCGCCGGGGGGCCGTTTGAAATTCAAATCCGCTCGGAGCGAATGCATCAAGCCGCCGAGCATGGCGTCGCGATGCATTGGCTTTACAAGGAAAAAAGCGACAAAGACCCCATGGCCAACGCCTATCTTTGGATGCAATCATTGCTGGACATTCAAGAAACCAGCGCGGATTCCGCCGAATTTTTGGAGGCCATCAAAACCGATTTGCTCTCGGACGAGGTCTATGTCTTCACCCCTGCGGGCGACGTAATCGCCTTGCCGCGCGGCGCAACCGCCATTGATTTCGCGTATGCCATCCATTCGGACGTGGGCAATCGCTTGGTGGCGGCAAAAATAAACGGCGCCCAAAAGCCCGTGTCGACGAAATTGCGATCCGGCGACATTGTCGAAGCCGTGGGATCCCCCGCTGGACGACCAGCGCGCAGCTGGCTGTCATGGGCCAAAACAGGCCGCGCCCGGGCGAAAATTCGCGAAGCTTTGAGGCTCACCGAAGCCACCGCGGCTCAGCGGCTGGGCGAAGGGCTTGCCCGCGAGGCGTTGCGCAGCCTGGGAGCGCCCATCGCGCGCGTCAATATGGATGAAGCGCTGGAAAAAGCCGCGCGGTCCTTGGGAGAAACGCGAAACGAACTGTGCTCGCGGTTGGCCGTCGGAGACCTCGAGCCCTTGGCGATCGCGCGCTTGATGGTCGACCCGGACTCTGTCGAGCAAGTGGGCTGGACGCCAGAGCCCATCGAAATACATGGCGATGAGGGCGCAAATGTCCGATACGCCAAGTGCTGCCATCCCTTGCCGCCAATGCCCATTGTCGCCGTTTGTCAATTGGGACAACCCTTGGAAGTTCACCGCGCCGATTGCCCGGAGGCTGAGAAAAAGCATCGTTGGCTCATCCCTCTGGCATGGAGCGTGTTGTCATCCGCGGCCTTTGAGGCTCCCATTAAAATCCGCGCAAAGAATGAGCGAGGCACGCTTGCGCAAATCGCAGCGTTGATTTCGAAAACCGGAATTTTTGTTCAAGATGTCACCATTGAAAAAGGCGGGAAAAAAGACGCTTACTCACGCCTGTCGTTTGTTCTTTTGGCTCAAAACCAGGACGCGCTGACCGAGTTGTCGGTCGTTTTGAAAGATTCAGGATTGGTGGAATCGATCGAAATGTGATCCGACGCGCAGCCCCGAGCTCAGGAGCGAGCGAAATGGGCTCAAGACAAGAAAAAAGAGGCTCACGCCTCTTTTTTCTTTGAATCAACCGACCGGGCTTTAACGCTCCCGCGCCCAAGGCGTCATTCCATCAAATGCATCGCCCGCGCCAACCGACCGGGAAACACCAAGCCCAACAAAAGGCCGACAATGCCGCACCAGACAAGCGTTTCAAGAGGGGCTTCCACCGCGAAGAAACTCGCGCAAATCGCGCCGCCCAGCAATCCCGAAAGCAAACCGGCCAGGCCTTGCGCATTCACGCGGTTAAGGGAAAACCCCATGCGGCCGCTCATGAAAGCCGGCAGCAGAAGAGCGAACAAACCGCCGCCCAGGAGCGCTGGGATAAACGCGAGCATGTAGACGCTGGCGATCGCATACACCCAGTCGCCAGAAGACGGCGACATCAAAAGCGCCGATCCCCACCACGGCAAGCCGCCCACCAGGGGAGCCAAAATCGCCGAGGAGGCCACGAGAGCGGAGCGGCCAAGCCAGCGCGCGCGCGCCGGATGCGCAGAAAGGGGAAGGGGCAAAGCACGGGTGTTTTCGACAGCTCGCATGGAAGTCTCCAAGAAAAGGCGCCGTAAACGGGTCGGGGGTCGAGCGTCCATGAACGTGCCATGCGGCTCGGCGAGCGACGCGCATTAAGCGCGAACGACTCAATAATGTGCGTCTTAATGTCGCGCCGCTATTGGTGGTTACGCCAACAAAATCAGACAGAAGGAACGCGAGAGCGCATGAAGAGAAGAAAATGAAGAAATGGCCGATGGCTGTCAAAAAGCTTGCATCGGCCTCATTTTTTTTGGTGGCTCCGGGAGCCGTGGCTTCGGACCGGGTTGAGAAAGGCAAAAAAGACACCCGCGAAACCGGCGCTTGGCGTTCGGCGCAGCAACGGGCGCGCAACGCCCGCCTTCACAAATCCGCGTTGAGCTTCTTTTTCATGGCGGCGAAGAATTGGCGAGCTTTGCCGCCTGCGCTGTTTTGCGAGCGCACGCGGGTCGCGAGTTCGCGCGCTCCGGTGCCCATCGAAATATTCGCCGCGACGCGCGAGAGCAGCCGATCTTCAATCAGCGCCGCCGGCTGTTGATGCGCCCAGAAATAGGCTTCCGCAAGACTGTATTCTTCGCGCAGGCTCAATTGCTCCACGATGCTTTGCAAACTGGCCGTGGAAATGCCCGGGGACGTCGCCAGTTGATGAAACCAGACATCCGGCATGGGGAAATTCGACAGCCCTTGGATCCATTGTTTGCGCGTGACCCAGTCGAAACGGGTCGCCAAAGCCGATGACAAAATCATCGACGTCTCTTTGCGGCCCAATTCGCGGGACATGTTTTGCGCGACCCACGACCAGTCTTTGGACTGCGGATCCGCTCCAAATCGATCCAAAAGACCAGAAATTTCAGCAAGGGTTTTTTTAGGCGCTGAAGGCATAAGCCCTCCAAAGAATACGATACAGGAACGAGCGGCCAATTTGAAGGCAAATCCTTGTTTCGTCAAGGCGTTCACTGCATTTTTTCAGCATCTTCCAAATCTTTTTGGGCTTTTTGAACCGCGCCGGCGAGTTGAGCTTGGCGTTCGTCATACAACGGGGAGAATCGCGTGCCTCCGTTGCCCGTGGCAAGTCGTTCGCCGCCCAAAGGGGCCACGCCCTGCGCTTGCGCGGCTTGCGCCGCTTTTAGGTTGTCCTGGGCTTGGCTGATGGCGGCCCACCGATTTGCAGGAGCCGCCGAGGGCGAAGCCGCCACAGAGTCCGGCATTGGCGCCCCGGTTCCCGCGCGAGCCGTTTGTTGCTGCAAGGCTTGCGCCGAAGGAGCCCTGAACGGCGTGATGCCGCTGGACAGCGGAGTGGGGTCAATGGCTTTTGAATTCGCCTGAGGAACAGACGAGTAGGTGACGCGGCCTTGGGCGTCCACGCTTTTGTAAACCTTGCCAGAGCCTGAGGCGGTGATGCCGCGGCTGGTGTCGGCCTGAGGGGCGTTCAAATCTGCGTTTTGGCTTGCGCTTTGCGCCGACCCGGCTGCGCGAGGGGCTCCGGCCCCCCTTTGCGGCGTTTCGGTTTGGGCCTGCGTCATTTGCGCGGCTAGCGCCAGGACGCCGGCGGAAAACAAGGAAAAAGCGCGGAATCGCATAAAACCTCCAAAAAACGGCCTTCCGCTGCCCAACGGCGCAGAAAACCGTGAAAAAGGACAAGAATAGAGCTGGCGCGCCCCTGGCCCAAGAACGCATTTCCCGCTACCATGATTCAATTGAGAGAAAAACACAACAAGCTCGACAAAAAAAACTTGGAGAATCAACGGCATGCAAGGGAAATCAGCAAAGGAATCCGGCAGCCACGAGGGCTTGTCGCTGATGGGGTGGGCGTCCGAGCGGACCGAGCGCGAGCTGGCGGCTTTCTTCGGGCGCAAGGGCGGCGTGCACCTGACGCCTGGGCTGCACTTGACTCTCTTCGCTCATTTAGGCGCTTGGCCCGACGGCGTGAAAGAAAGGGATATTTTGCAGGCGCTCCCCTCATTGCTTGAAGTCCAATTGGCCGGCTTGCAATTATGGCGCCGTCCTCAAATGGATGGCGGCCAATGGACGGTGTTCGCCCAAGATTTTCTGATTTCGCCTTTGATTTCGCCCGACGCCGAAAGAACGCATGAAAAAATAAAAACCCTGGGGTTTGAGCATGCCTACGGAGAGTTCGTCCCGCACCTGACTTTGGCTCGGTCTCATCAAACGCTCGACATTTCCGCCCAGTTTTTGGAGGAGTATGGCCGCTTCATCGCCAAGCAACGATTGGTCGCTTCATTTGATCGTTGGGAAATCCGGCCGATGCAAACGCCCAATTATTTGCGCGCGCTGCCGATGGCCGGCTTCCCAAAAGTGAATCCAGAGGCTTGGGAGGGAGCTCGGGCACGGTTGTCCGCAGCGGCGAATGAGCCTGGGACGTCTCGGGGGCAAAATGCCGAATCGGCGTCAAAGAGCTTCGTGCTGGACGCATTATCCGCGGCCAAGGCGCAAGGCGCTCCGGGCACGCCCGCCCCTTGAGCCGCTTTCGCGTGTTGTCGAAAAGAATTTGCTGCGCGCGCTATTTTTTTGGCCGTTCATATTCCCAACGCAATCTTTCATTGGCCTTGGAAATGCGCCGTTGCAAATAAATGCCAAAAGACACATTTTTGGGGTATTCGGATTATCGTGCGGAAAGGGAAATCCCCACAACCGACCATTGTCGTTTTCGACTCAACCAAGCGCCCGCGGGTCGGCCGCAAGGGAGACTTGGCTCCCTTTTGCGCGCGGCTGATCCCAGGCCTGTTCGCGGCGCCCCAATGGCGCTCCTTTTCCTGCCCCAGCCGCCCACGATCGACGGGGGGCGCGCTTATCGGCACAAAGGCGAAAACCGGTGGTTTCTCACTTCAAACGGCTGGAAACCAGGAAGCGGCGCTTGGAAATAAATCGAGGCCGGTCGCGAGCTCAGCCGCTCCTCGCCACGCGCCCCCTCGCTGCGAGGGCGCTTCTTTTTATCGCATTGAAAATACCGCAAAGGGGCCCTCGGGGCTCTTGTTTGAGAACGGGATTCGTTATAGCATGCCCCGTCCCCACTGCCTTCTTTTCCGTCAATGTTCGCTGTCGCCCACCCCACCGCAGGCTCGCGCCTTCTCGCGCAATTCGACGGCGTCTCAATCACTTGGACGCCCAACCGAGATTTGACCACTTGGTATGCGGAAAGGAAAGACGCCCGGTCGAGCTACCGGCTTGCATGGACCGCCGCCGCCAGAGAGCGAAAGTATCGACTGGAATCGTTTCGCGAGCAAGAGCGCGCGGCGCGCGAGCTTTCTCAGAGCATGTCCTCCCCCATGGACGAAAAAGCCAAAAATGAACGCGATGCCGAACTGCTCAAAACACTGGCGCGCCTGCTGAAAGAGCGCGCTGAGGCGGATGAAAAAGCCCAGGACGCGTGGCTGGACTCCGGAAGCGAAGCCGTGTTGTTCGAAAAGCCAGACAGCTTGCTGAGCACTCCAGGCTTTTCTCTGTTTGGATTCGTCAAAGAGGGCGGGTTGTGGGCGTGTTTTGACGGGGACGGCGCGCTTGATTTTTCAGACAGCGGCGCGCGAATGGCCCTTTTTCAAACCGAAGACGTCGCGTTTCTCTGGGGCCGTGAAAACCTGAAAAGCCACCCCGACGCCGCGATCGCTTCGTTGCGGGCTGAAATCGCCCATCTCAAACCCGTCTTTGAGTTGTCCGCAACCGCCAGTCCGCAGTGGATATCAGACGTTCTGGGACAGCAAGACGGCGCATTGGCAAAGCCCGATCAATCTAGAGGCCAAGAGCCCATGCCACAGGACCGCAAGCGCGGGCGAGCGCTGGCTTTGGGCAAAAAAGAGCGCAAAGAGGCACGCGACAAAGCGTCCGGACGATTTGAAGTCGCCCTTCCGTTGAAAAAAGAGCGAAAGGCAGGATCAAGCCGTCGGCCGCGCTCGACTCAGAGCGTGCAGTGAGGCTTGCCCGCAAAGGGCTCTGTGGCGTTGTTTTTTGAAAAATCAACAAAAAAAACCTAGGATTTCATCGTGGAGGGCGCGCGGGCGGGCTTATCGGCCCATCCCCATTGGATGGCCAGTTCGCGAAAGCTCGACACCGACTGAGCGTCAACGCCACAGCTTGCGCGATCCAAAAGAAGAGCGGCCATTCCATGCTCCCTCGGCCCGTCTCTGTCGGCGCGAATGGTGTCGCCAATGAATAAACAATCCTGCGCGCGAACCCCAAGCGCATCCAGCGCAAACTGATAAATGCGCGGATCGGGCTTCGCGCTGCCGATGGCGAACGAAGAGAAGAATGGAATGTCCGAAAGGCCCTCGGCCTCCAGCAAGGATTGAACTGGACGCTGGTAGGGCTCCGCCAAATTCGAGCAGAGCGCCACAGAATGCCCGCGCGACTGCGCGGCGTGAATAAAAAAAACCGCGTCCTCAAACAATTCGATGGAGCCAATTTCTTCATCCAAGGCTTGGGCCAAGGCGACTCGCAAGGGATCTGCCACGTCGATCGCGCACAAACCAAAGGCTTGGATCAGCGAGATCGGTTGCGTTAAAAATCTTGCGCCTAAAACGCGTTGCGAGTCTGAATCACCGGGGAATGCGGCGCGCAAAAGAGCATTGAAGGGCCGCTTTTTGCGTGTGATTTGGGCCACGGTGCCAAAAACATCAAGAATGATGCGCCGATCGTCGTTCTGTGCATCGTCAAAATTCATCGCCCGTTCTCCAATCACGCACCCAGCGGAAAAAGGCGCCAAAAAATGACGCCTCTCCCTCTTGCCTGCTCACTTTGCCGCAGCAGATTTTCGCAGCAGCCAAATCTGAACTTGGACAGGATCGACCGCGCTCACGCCAGGCACCTGAGGCAACACTTTGATGATCGCCCCCAATTTCGATTCGCCGGCCTTCGCGACCAGATCATCGCCAAATTCGCCAAGCAGCCGCTGCGGCTCTAGCTCTTCCAGCAACTCAGGCTTCAATCTGCCTGAAATCAACGCCGCGCACAAAGCCCACTCCGCCTCCGTGCGGCTGGCGCCGGTCATCAGGCAGAAAGCCTCAAGGCCAGCGTATGGCATGTTGTCAAGCTTGGACGCCAGCTCCTCAATGCGCGCGCGCTTGGCTTCGCGCGAGCTTTGTTGTTTCGGGCCAAAAGGAGACTCTCCTGATTGCCGCGGGGGCGCCACCAATTCAGGCGCGGCGATCGGCGCCGGAGTTGGCGCGCGCGGCGCCTCCGCCGGAGTGGCCGGCGCCGCAGGCGTTGCGGTCACCGGCGACTCAGCGGTCGCGGCGGGCTGAATGGCAGGAGCGTCCTCCTTGATCGGCGCCGCGGCCTCCGAGTCGTCCGCGGACGGGCGCGGGTAAGCGGGAAGGATTGGATAGCCCGAATCTTCATCGAGCTCGCAAACCGCGCGCCAAATGCCAGGGCCGAAGGCCATTTGAATGGATTCTTCGGGAAGAGCGTCTTCGGGCGCATTTTCGTCCAAAGGCGTCGTTCCGTAAATGAAAAGCGTTCCCCGATCGATTGCGAAACGAGTGCCCCCAAATTCGGTGTCTTGGCAGTGGCCGTTGGGCAAATAGAATTGAACAAGGAAGAGTTTGTCTTTCATTTTGTCTGCAAAAAAGAGGCGCGAGCGCCAAACGCCAGAAGGAAAAATGCCAGGATCAAAAGTCCGAACAAGAAAATAGCGCTAAAAAGCTCCCGCGGCAAGAGCTTGCTTCTGAATTTTAGGCCTTTATCGCGTGGCGTCGACACGAAAAAACGAGAGAAAAGGAAAACCGCCCGAGCGGGGCGGTTTTCCGCGCGAGAGGCGCGAAGGAGCAGCCACCGGCGATCACTCGTCGCCGTGATCCAAAACTTGTTCGGCCAGCTCGATCAAATCGTTTTGCTCTTTCACCGCGCCGCCCTTTTCTTGCTCGGCGATGATGATCGAGACAATCTTGTTGATTTCGCCGCTTTTGCGGCCAAGCGCGTCCGCGATCGCCTTGGTGTCGTCGCGAATGGCTTCTTGTTCGAGTTTCAGGCGATTCTTGTTGCCGACCAGAGCCATGATCATCTTCTTGTGCTCGTCAGTGAGTTTGAGAATCGGTTCTTTCTTGTCTTTGCCGCCGAAATCGCCGGACAAAATTTCGTCAAGGGACTTGACCATGAGATGAATTCCTGTGAATTGAGAAACGTTAAGACTGAAAAAAGCCTGGGATTAGCGGCGCCTTGTTTGGACGACGGCCTTATGAATATTAAAAAAAGAGCCGTTTGTCAAGCGACGGACGGCTCTTTTTTGATTTTTGAAGAAATATTCTGGAACGCGACTCGCCAAAAAAAGCCAGAGAAAAGAAAAATAGCGCGACAAAATCGATTCGGGCGACCTTTTAAACATTGTTTCCATTTGCAACGAATTGAAACCAAGGGTATCCACGGAGGCTCGCACGTCATTTTTGGCGCCATTGATCAGTGGTTGACACCGCGCGTCCTTGATTGGAAACCGCTCAAGCCAAAATACGGAAAAATAGGGGTTTGTGGAGGTTGAAAACCCCAAAAAGTTTGCGAAGATGCCTTCAAGCAAGTTGCTCAACCGCAACGCTCATCGCGAGGCAATCCATGTCGTTGATCACTCCCACCCCGTCTCGACGGGCCGGCCAAAAAGCCTGCGGATCGCCGGATGGGAGCGCGTCGTTGACCGCCTCCGACGCTTGGGGCGCCCTCCACGGCAAAGCCTGCTTCTGCGAGAGGCCGTTTGCGCGCCTCCTTCCTCCTTTGAAAAGGACGCCATCATGAACTCACCTGCCACGAAATCCAGCGCCGCAAGCTGGGGAGCGCACCGTTTGGAGGCGGTGGATGCCCACACGCCCGTGATGGCGAATTCCCCCTGGGGGGCGGGCCCCAGCCAGGAAATCATCGCTCCATGGAAAGCGCGGGAAGCGGAGGGGTCATGGATTTCTGGGCCTGGCGCTCGCTTGCAACCCAATCTGGCCAACGAAGCGAAGCCCGCGCAATGGGAGCCCGAGGATTACCTGGCCCGGCTGCAAGCTTCTCGCGCGAAAAACGCCGCAATGGGCGCGGCCAAGGGGATGGACGAAAAAGCGCGGCGCAATCCTCGGGGGCTGGGCGCATAAGCCAGAGCTCGCAAAAAAAACAGCTCAATCCACCTTGGTTTTTTTGCCACTCATTCAGGAGGAAAATGCCCAAAAACGCGAAACAGGCCCTCACCAGGGCTTTCAAGGACCGGATTGAACGCTGATTCGGAAAAGGCGAAAGCCGCAGCCACAAAGGGCAAACCGCAGTCGCCCTTTAACGCCAGGAGAATGCGATGGAGTTGCAAATTCAAGGGAAATGCATGCCGCTGACGGAGTCAATCCGCTCATACGCAACCGAAAAATTCACTCGGTTGTCCCATCGTTTTGATCGAGCCATCAACATTCACTTGTGGTTGGGTGTGGATGGAAAAGACGCTCAACAAAAAGAGGCCAGCGCCACGATTCACGTGAAGGGCAAAGAGCTGCGGTTGGAGCGGCGCGAGGACAACCTTTACACAGCCATCGACAAATTGGCGGAAGCCTGCTCTCAGGCTTTGTGCCGGGAAAAAGAAAAACGCTCGCGCCAGCGCTGGAAGGCCATGGCCGTCAAAGAAGCGCGTCGAGCGGGCGTGGAGGGCGAGGTGGGCAGCCGGGGCGCGGCCCTTGCGGCCCCCCTGGCCTCCCGAGAAGATTTTGAGCCGACGCAGGACGAAACAATGGCCAATCAAGAAATCATTGGAGCTCCGAAACTCGAGCGCGCCACACGGCGGTCAACCGTCTGATGGCTCCCCAAGAGGCCCGCAGCCATTTGCGGGCTTTTTTGACTGCTCCGCGAAACCCGGGCCCGAAAAAAACCCCTGCGCAAGGCAGGGGTTCAGGGAAAATCAAAATCCGCGCGATCAAGCTTTCATGATCTTCCGTTGCGGCGGCGCTGCTGCCGGGGCGTCCTCAGATTTCGTCTGCGGAGCCGCTTCGTGGATGACCTCGGTGATCGCGTGGCGCTCGAGAAGGGCCGCGACGTCTTCGGTGGCGACGTCCACGCAGGTCTTGCCTTCGTCATTGGCCACGGTGATGACGGCTCCGCGCTCAAGAAGCGCCTCGCACAACGCCATTTCGCCATTGGCCGCCGCATAATGCAGCGAAGTGTTGCGCTGTTTGTCCATGGCTTTCACATTGGCGCCGCGCGCGAGCAAAAGGCGCGCGATTTCTTCATTGCCTTGTTGGCACGCCACGATCAGCGGAGTTTCGCCCTTCCTCGATTGGCGCGTGACCAATGCCGAAGCCGCCAAGTAAGCCGCCGTCAACTCCACGTCGCCCGTCTGAACCGCGTGATGCAACCCGCTCCATCCTTGTTGGTTGTGGCAGTTCGCATCAGCGCCGTTGGCCAACAGCCAAAGGCTCACTTCGCGCCGATTGCTGGTTGTGGCCGCGAAAAGCGGCGTTTGGTCGGTTTTTTCGTTGTCAATTTCAGCGCCATCCGCCAAAAGCTGCTTCGCTTCTTCCAGATTGCCCAAACGGCAGGCTGTGAAAAAGTTCAGGTTGAGGGTGGCTTGCTTGTCGTCAAACATGCCTGAGAAACCGAAAGTCATGAAAAACTCCTAAGGGCGTTCGCCCAAAAATAAAAAAACAAAACGTGACCGCTTTGAGGGGTGTTCTGTGATTTTACCTTGTTTTTGGCGACGACGCAAAATAACTTGAAAAAACGGGCGTCGCCGCCCGGTTTTTGAAGGAAATGCCGACCAACGGAAACAAACCCCCGCAATGGCGGCCCGCGCCCTTTGGCGGCGCGCTCACTGCGAGCTTTTGAGGAGTCAGGAAGCCGGCGAAATATAGGGCTCTGGCGGTCCCGCGAAATAATGCTCTCGCAGCGGGCCCTGATCGTCAAACTCCACCACCAGCAACCCGGTGGAGCGCCATTGCTCCGCAACAGCTTGCGGCAAGGCCAAAAACGCCAACCGCCCCCATGGCGTCGCCAACAAGGCGTCAATGGAGCCCAAAGCCGCTGAGCGTTCCGAGCAGGGGCGGGAAAACGCCACCGCTTGCGAAAAAGCGTCAGCGGACTCCGCCCGAAAATCGAGCGCGCCCAAAATAGGGTCGGCGTCCAAACTCACCGCAAATTGTCCATTGTTGGACCACACTTCATACGGGCGAGGGGAAAATTCAGCCTCGTCGGGCCGCTCCGTCAACGTCGGGGCATGGGAAGCGCGGGCAATTGAGCTCATGGAGATCCAATAGATAAACAGGGCCAGGGAAAACGCGAAAGAAACAGCGCCAAAGGGAAGCAAAAACGGTTGCGCAAATTGAGCCACGATGCTACAAAGAGACCGCCATAAAAGCAAGAGCGCGTGAACGAAAGCCGGAGGAGGAGCTCTGTATGTGGCAAAAAACGCACACGCAGCGCGACATCATGAATTTTGAGGACAATATGGACCGTTTGATTTCTGGAGTTTGGACTCGCGCGCGAATCGCCGCGGCGTTTGGCCTTCTTGCGGCGAGCGCGGCTCACGGGCAAGCCATGCGCGGAATGGCTGACGCGCCGCCCACGGAGCAGCCAAGCAGCCAGAGCGCTCCCGCCGTGGACGCCCAAAATCGCCCAATGTGGCCCGGGCAGGGCGGCGTGGCCGCCCCTCAGCCGGCCCAGCCAGCGCCAGAGCAACCTTCGGCGTCGCCCGCGCGGACCTACACGCCCGTGACGACAGGCGCGCCTTGGCGTCGTTTGGATCATGGCTTGTTGTTGGACAACCCCCCGCAAGTGATGCTGTTTTGCTCGCCGAAAAGCGTCTGGTGTTCAACCGTGAAGCCCCAGCTCGCGCAACTGGGCGTGCAGCTGGGCAGCCAAGCCGATTTTGTCTTGGCGCCAGCCGTGGCCGGCGTCGACGACCTGCCATTCGCGAAAGCCCAAATCGCGGCCCAAAAAGTGATCGGGTATTCGGCCGCCTTTGATTTGATGCTCAGCCGAGCTTTCGCGTCAGGGCTTGACAGCTCCAGCGACAGCCAGGTGGAGGACCTGATCAAGAAAAATTACCCGCAAGTCGGTCCTCAAATCGCGCAAATCTACGAAGAGCCCGCCACCGATGTGTTGGCCAGAGAGTATGCCCTGCGATTGAAGGCCTTCGGGGTGCGAAGCCTGCCATCCGTGGTCGTCAAAGGGCGTTGCGTCATTCGCCCCGAAGACCTGACAGGCCCGCAAGAATATGTCGCGCGCGTGCGCCTCGCGCTTGCAAATTGCCGCTGATTGAGCCCGAAACCCTGCTTTGCGTCCAAAAAATTGTCGCCGAAAAAACAGGCCGCTGGCAACTCCGCGCGGGACGCGATATACTGAGCGGACGCCCAGCGATCCCGCTGGCGGTTAAAATCGCAAAACAAAATGAACCGCGCCACCCCGTTATCGCCCAAAACCGCAGACGACGCCTTGGCTTGGGGCGCGAACAACGGACTTCTTGAAGCCGTCGATAGCGACAGTCCGCGCGCCGCGACGCGATGGTTGGAGGAGGCCGCGGGCCCTTGGAGCGGATCGTCTTACGCGCGAAGCGATGACCCGGAGGTGAATCCGGTCCTGCGCGCTATCTTGTCCCCCCACGGCCCTGCGGTTTTAAACGCCATGGACAGCTGGCTGGTTGGCGTCGTCGATTGGGATATTGGCGGGTGGAAAGCGATCCACTGGGCCGTCGCGCATCAAAGCGAATGGGCCGTGGCATGGTCTCTGAAAAATGGACGCGGGCTGACCGAGCGAGAGCGCCGAGACAATGGACAATTGTCCAGAACCGCGTTGATGATGGCGGTCCAATTGGGAAGTCCAGAGTGGCTGGAAAAAGTTCTTGCGCTGGATGAGGAGTGGGGCGAAGGAACGACCAAGCTTGTCCGCGCTGACGCGCTCAACCATCAGGGGCCCACGGCCATTGGGATCGCGCTTTATGAAATGGGCGCTCGCGCGATGGACGTCCGCGCGGGCAAAGAATCTTCCCCAGGCCAATGGGGCGCATGCGCGAAGATTTTGTCGCAGAGAGGATTTTTTGTGGATTCGCGCGATGGCGCGCGGGCCGGCCGATCGGCAAAGCTTGCATGCGCCATCGCGCTGGCGAATGAAAAAGCCCCTGGTTTGGACGCTCTGCAAGGGGCGGTTCGCTTGGGTTTGAGCATGGCTCAAAAAAACGCCGCAGGAACCGCTCCGCGGCAGGCCGAAAAACCGTTTGAGGCGGCGGGGGGCGACGCGGATTTGGATTGGCGTCGCGCGTTGCTTGCTTGCGGGTTTGCAGAGAAAACGGATGGCTGTTGGGCGTCCGCGGCGTCGAAAAGCATCAGGGATTGGGCTTTTGGCGAACGCGCCGAAGCTCCACGCGGGCTATCCGTGAAGAATCGCTTCGCATGGCTAGAAGTCGCCAAGGCTTGTGAAGAGTCATTCGCCGCCGCGTGCATTCCCGAGCTCGAACGGCCGATGCGAGGCCTGGAAAAAGAATTCCTATTGTGGGCCGCGACAGAAAAAGGCCACGAGGCGTTGACGGCATCTCAAATGGGTCGAAAAACTCCCCGCTCGGCGGTTTTGGAAGCCTGGAAAGAACGACTTCAGCTGGCGGACATCGCCGCGGAGGCCTCGCCGCCCAAAGAATCCATGGCATTGGCCGATCCTGTTCGATTGGGCGCTCGAAGAGTTTAGTCGAAAGTCGAAGGGTTTCATTGGGGCGACCGCGCGCAAGAAGAGCGCAGGGCGGAAATGGGGGCGGACAAAAAATCGGCTCGAAAGGCGGTTGGAATCACTCGTGCCCGGCCGAGCCGCGCGATTCTTCAATTTCGACCCATTCGTCAAAATCCGCCAAAAAATCCAAAGGCCCCGTAGCTCGCAACGACGAGGGTTCTTCGGCTCGGCTCGTGTCCAGCTGGCTGGCCAGTCTTTCGGAGGAGTCTGCGAGAAGTTTCTTTGGAGCCAGGGGATCCGCCAAAGGAATCAGCGACGGCGGTGCTTGCCGCTCGGTGGGGAAACCGCAAAAATGGGCAAATTGCCGCGCCGACATCGGCGGCGTCAGCGGCCTGCTGTCTCCATTCGACATGTCTTCGAAAAACACGACGAACGCCTGCCCTGTGAAGGCGCCGTGCGTGCCATGCGGAAGGCTTGGTTCGCACAACGCGCCATGCGCCTGATCGAGGCAAAAAGCGATTGAATAACGAACGATCGGCTCGTTCGCCTGCGACGCGGCGTCAGCGGAAGAAAAATCCATGTGCAAGGACGGCACCTTGGGCAAGGCTTCATGGGTTAAAGTGACCCAGCCCAGATCTCCGCCAGGAGAGCCCAACCGTTCTTTGATCCGCGCCAGATCAGGCCCGGACCCGTCGGCGTCCAACGGCAGTTGCGTTTCTTGCGCCACTTGGGCTTCCGGATCCACAAAAAAAGCGATCAGCGACCTTTGGGGCGCGAGCGCTTCGACGGTTTTTTCATCCGATGGGTCGGGAGACTCTGCTGTTCGCGCGTCGGCATTCATGATTTCATGGGTGGTTGGCAAGAGCGTTGCACCTTGCCCCGGCGGCGTCGACGCGTCAAGGGGCCGCCGCTGCGAATGCGGTCCGCTGGGCGAAAAAGCTGGATTTGAATGACAATGAGCGACTCGAAGGCCGCTCATTGTCATTCATGGCGAGCGCTCAAAGCGCGGGATGGGACGCCAACCACTCTCGCAGCTTGACGCGCTGTCGCCCCACGCTCACAACCGGCTCGCCTGCAATCTCCGACTCGCGGGCTTCTTGCTCGCCCACCACAAGGACAAACCCCCGGCCAAGGGATTTCGCCCTCGCGATTTTCCCGCCAAGCGGTCCGTCGGATATATCCATTTCAGCGTCTGGCCAGTGCTCCTGTAGCCGTTTAAACGCGGCGCGCGCGGCTTCATGGCTTTTTTCCGAGACCGCGATCAGGCAGGCTTCGCGCGGCCGCAAAAACAACGGGAGGGAAAGGCCATGGCTTTCCAGCAAAACGCCGATCATGCGCTCCATCGAGCCCAAAATCGCCGCATGCGCCAGCGCGGGGCGGCCTTTTCCGGATGGGGCGTCAAATTCGAGCCCAAAACGCTCTGGCAAGGCGCAATCGAGTTGAAAAACGCCCATTTGCCAGCTTCGGCCACGACCATCGCGCACATGCAATTCAATTTTTGGCCCATAAAACGCGCCGCCTCCCGGCTCCTCCTCCCATTGCAGGCCTGCTGCCGAGCATGCCGCGCGCAACGCCTCTTCCGCGCGATCCCAGTCTTCATCGGAGCCCAGCCGTTGATCCGGGCGCAAAGACACGCGAGCGTCCACATTCTCAAATCCCAACTCGGCATACGAAGACTGGCATGCCGCGAGCCAGTTGGCGGCTTCGGCCAACTCCTGCCCAGGCATCAAAAAAACGTGCCAATCGTCTTGGCAGAATTGCCGGCATCGCAGCAGGCTCTGCAAAGAGCCGCTGGGTTCGTCGCGAAACACCTCGCCGAATTCAAAAAGCCTGAGCGGCAAATCGCGCCAGCTGCGCCTTTCGCTCGCGTAAATGGAAATGTGGTTTGGGCAGCTCATGGGGCGCAGCGCCAGTTCGTGCCCCTCGGGCTCGAAGCCCACGGGTTTTTCCGCATTGGCAAAAAACATCCCCTCTCTGTATTTGGCCAAATGCCCAGAGCGCTCGAACAAAGAACACGGCGCCAAAATGGGGCTTTTGACTTCTTGCGCGCCAAAAGAACGCGCTTTTTTGCGAATAAACGATCGAAGCTTTTCATACAGCAAAAGCCCTTCAGGTTTCCAAAACACAAAACCCGCAGCGTCGGACGCAAAGTAAAGATGGCTGCGAGGGGCTTCTTGCGCCGGGCTTTTATCCTGGGAAAGGCGCGCCGAAACGACGGAGGAACGGGAATTCGAGTGCGACATGGCAATCTCCAAAAAATCAAAAAAAAACGAAATGAAAACCACAAGAGCGTGAAGGAACTCGCCGCCAATGCAAAAGGCCCCGGATCACCGGGGCCTTGCAAGGATTTCGTCGCGGGAGTTCCTATCGCGTTCGAGCCCAAGCGGCGTCCCGGCGGCCGCCAAAAGCGGTCGTCGTGCGGATTGTCGTCGTGGTGGTCGCAAAGCGGACGGGAGGAAGCATGTGGAACTCGCTTAAAAATGAATCTTGATCATGCCTGAAAGCCAGTTTTTTGTCAAAGGGAAAAAGTGTTTTTGTCGCAAGCCAACGTGCCCAGGGCTCGCAACGCCAAGGACGGCTGTCATGAAGCGGAAAAGCCAAACTGTTCTCGCGTCATGTTTTCTTTTGTTTTGCGCGCCGTTTCAAAGGCGTCGCGCAAATCGGAGCGCTCTTGCACTGCCGGCCACAAAGAGCCGTTGTCGCTGAGGGGCGACGCCCCGGCTTCAATCAAGACAACGGCCGCGCGCCAAGCCTGCGCCTCAATTGCCTCGCGCAACGCGCGGCTGTTTTGCGCGCCGGGGTTGCAGCCCGCGTCAATCAAAACACGAGCCCCCTCGGCGTTGTCCCCAGCGCAAACCAAGCGCAGCGCGTGCTCGCCGTCCTTCGACCAGTCGCCGCCCCAAGAGCGCAACAATCGCAACGCGTCCACTTGTTGCGCTTTTGCGGCGCGAAAGACAGGCAGGCCGTGCAATCCATTGGGATTGGCGCGCGTTTCCGCCAACAGCCACGCCGCGCATTCCAAATGCCCCTTTTCGCAAGCGAACGCGAGCGCCGCGTCGCGCTCCTCTGGGTCGGCCACGCTGTTGAGCCACGCGCGCTCCAAAACCGACAGATCGCCAGCCTGGGCGGCTTGCGCCAATGCGCTGGCCGAAAGGCTTTGTCTTTGCGCGTCGGTCGCCGTGTCGACAAGCCAGTCGTGCGCCGTGAGCGCGAGGACGCGCTCTTGCTCTGCGGCCAACGCCGCCTGCGCGTCTTTTTGCGCTTTGCGAGCTGTTTGAATGGCCAGAAGGGCCCGTCGCTGGTCGTCTTCGGCAAGCTCGTTCAAATCTGCCAGGTTTTTAAGGCGTTGCTGGTCTCTTTCCCATTGAGTCCGTTCTGCCTCTGACAGGGCGTTTGAAGAAAAATCCATCGCCGGGGGAGAATCTTTGGGCGGCGCCATGGCTTCCGAGGCGGCCATCGGCGATGCGTCAAGCGACGCGGCCTCGGCGATGGCGAGGCTGTCGGTCGAACCGCTTTGCATTTTTTCTTCTGAGACCTTCAGGGCGGCCTGGGCAAAAAACAGCTCTTCGCGCACGCGCGTCAATTCGCGCTCGGCGATCTCAGCTCTCTCTTCCATGGCGAAGAAATCGTCTTCAAGCCCCATGGCGTCCAAAAGCCGGGCCTGCAACACGGTGTTCCGTTCGCGCGCGGCGGCCAATTGCTCTTCAATCGTGCCTTTTGTGGAGAGCGGAGAGCTCGACTGCGAAACGGCGACGGTCTCGCGCAACGACGAGCGCGGGGTTTCGGCGTCCAAAACCCGCGCCGGCGCATGAAGGGCGGCTGCGCCCGGGGCCTCGTCTGCGAGCGGCGTGGCGTCAAAATCGCCGTCAAAGCCATGCGGTTCGGCGATTTCACGATCGGCGCGGTCGTTGGCGAGCGAGTCGTTGTCTGCGGAGTCTGCGGCAAGATTCCAATCTTCATTGGAAAACGAGCTTGCGTCGGCCCTTGCGGACTCGTCATGTCCGGGCAGGGCGCCGGCGCGCTCTTCATGCGCGGAAAGGGGCGGCTCATCCTCGGGTTCGGGCGCCGACTCGAGCGATGCGCCGACATCCAATGAGTGGCTTTCAAGCTCCGAGGCGTCCGATTTGATCGCATCGCCAAGGGCGTCAAAGCCCAACTCGCCCAATGCCAAAAGGGTGGCTTCGTCATGGGGCTCGCTTTCAGCCGGCGCCCCAAAGTGCTCGGGCGAGGATTCGGAGGACGGCTCGCTTGCTATTGGCTCATCGGCGACGGGGACTGCTTTTTCATCGGACAAGCCAAGATCGTCCAACCCAAAAGCGTCGATTGCGTCCAACGTTGACGCCTCTTCGCTCGGCTCGTGTTCGCCAAAATCTGCCTCTCGTTGCGGCCCCGAGGCTTCGTCCGCGCGCGCGACGGCCGGCGCCGAGCCCGCATCTTGCGTTTCGCGCTCGGCGGATTCCTCCGAGGCGCCGTCGTTTTCTGAAACGCCATCCAGGCCAAGGTCGTCAAAGCCAAAAGAGTCCATCGCCGACAGCGTCGCGGCTTCATCGCTCTGCGCCTCAGCCGGGCCTTCTTCTTTGGCGGGCGCTTGGCTTGGCGCAGCCGAGGCGGCCTGCGGATGTTGGGAGTCCGTGAAAAGAGGAGCCAAGCTGTCGGGTTGCGACAAATTGTTTCGGTCGAACATCATGCCGCCCGGCGTGCGGGCCAGAGAGCTCGGCTCGGGCTTGATGTTGTTTTCGCGCTGCCATTGGCGCAGCCGATTGGCCGCTTTGGCGTCAGCGGGGCGCGCGCCCAGGCGCTCGAGCCAATCCAGCAGCTCCCACTGATCGTGTTCGCTCGCCGCGCGCGACAACTCCCCGCTGGCGAGATCTGAATCCCAGCCTTTCTCAAAAACAGCGATAAGGCCCTCCTGAAAGCCGCCGGCGGCAAATTCGCTCAACACGATCTCTTGGCCGCGACGCCCGATTCGGTCCGGGTCCAACGCCAAGCCCCAAGCGGTTTCTCTGCGGGCCACGGCTTTGCGCGCGCGCTCCGCCAGGGCATCAAAGCCCGTGCGGCGCGGCGCGTCATTCACCGGACGCTCATCGCGGCTTTTTTCGACAACGGTGCGCGCGCGCGCGATCATGTCTTTCAGCGACACAGGGCCGTCGGGAAGCGGCTTCCCTTTGGGTTCAGAGCGTTCAATGGGCATTTCGGCCTCCGGGTCAAATTCGCGCGTGGCCGAAGAGTCGGGCGGGGGGGAAGGGGCGGGCTCGGGCCGCTCGGGAATGTCAAAATCAAAATCATCGGCGGTGAATGAAACCGACGAATCGCCAAAGCCCTCGGACTCCGAGAACCGCACGGCGTCGGCCCAGTTTTGGGTGTCTTGCGGATCGCCTTCCTGCAAATCGCCTTCCGCAAGGGGTTGCGCGAAAAAGGCCTCTCCGCTTCGCGGCTCCGCCTCGGCCGGCGAGGCATCAGGGCGCGCTGGGGCTTTGAGGGGCGGAGTGCCATCCAGGGGCTCCGGAGCGGATTCGAAGGCCGACGCAGACTCTGCCGACATCTGGATTCCGTCAGCGATCAGGGCGGCCGCCCCCGCGCCAGGCGTCGCGTCCGTGGCGTCGGCGGCGTTTTTTTCCTCAGCCGCGACAGGCCCTCGACTCTCATGAGGAGGCGGCGCTTGGCCATCCGCGATCTCGGCCTCTGGCGCGCTCGTCTCCATTTGCCCAGAGTTTTCCATTCCCATCCCAGGCGAGTCCTCTTGCGCTTCGGTGAGCGCGTGAGCGCTCTCTTGGACGAGGATTTCTGGCGAGGCGATGGTGGTCGGAGGCGCGGACGGCGAAACAATCGTCGGGATGGCGTCGGTCTCTGGCTCTTCTTGCGTCGGCGTTTTCCCGCTGGCCATGGCCGCGAGAGCCTCTCGCGTGATCGCTTCAAAGTCCTCCTCGTCAGCCCACTCTTGGTCCCACAACGAAGGGGTCTCCTCATCCGGTCCGTCCAGGTCGCCCAAGCGCTCGCGCAAACTCAATCGGCGTTGGGGGATGAGCTCCTCGCTTGCCGGCGAGCCGGGCTCCGGGGCCTGCGCTGCCGTCGCCGCCCCTTCGCGCGGAGGCCGCGGAGGCTCCACGAAGTCCAGTGTCGACGGCCCTTCCGCCGGCAGCGGAAATGCATGGGCATCCAAGCCCGCATGCGCGGATTCCGCGCGCGCGCGCGCTTCTTTTCGGAATGAATCGAGGGCGGCCCGTCTATCCATTTCTGCCGCCGCATTGTGCGGCGGAGACGGCGAAAGCTCAAAATCCTCGCCCAACGCGCCCACCGCGTCATCCTCTCGCCGCAAACCAAAATCCGCCTCATGGGCGATGAGGGCCTCTCGGCGTTCGGATTCCGAGGCCCGCGGATCAATGGCGGCCACCGGCTGCGCTTCGTCGTCGCGCTCCCAAGGCCAAGGGCTCGGGCCAAAATCCGTCACCGGCTCCGCTGACGGCTTGCGGTCAGGGCGCTGCCACGGCTCATGGCGCTCGTCCGCCCAGGGCTCGTCGCCTGGCTCCGCGCGCGAAGCGGGCGTGAGCGGCTCCGCGGGCAACGGGGGCGGCATGTCCGCGCCTCCCGCCGAAGCGCCATCAGGTGAGGCTTCACGCGAGTCGGATTCAAACATCCACTCGTCGAAATGCGAATGAGCCACATGCCCCGCCAACGGAGCCGCCGGCTCGTGGCTGGTCTTTGAGGACGCGGGCTCGGACGCCTCCGACAGCGGCTCTTGCGCGGCGACTGGCTCCTCCAAGCCGGGGGGGGCTTCCCAAAAAGGACGCTCCGCTCTCGCCAAAATGGGCGCGGCGCCGCCCGCCGGCTCGGAGGAGCCGAGGGCGTCCAATGAGTCCGAAGGGGCCGCGGGGTTTGCCAAGCGGCCCTCTTTGGCCGCTGTTTGGCGCATGCGTTCCTTGAGCGAGCTGAGCTGCTTCGCGCGAAGGTCGGCGCTTTTGGCGTTAGGGGGCGACGGAGGGCGCGGATTGGACATAGGAGCATTCTGTTGGAGGCGTTTAATCTAAGCGGCGAAGGCCTTTGTGTCAACGGAAAAGAGAAAAAAAGAGTTCGAAGTCAAGGTTTTTGAAGCCCAAAGGGCGCTTGGCGGAAAAGAGCGAGGAAAAGACGCGACAAACAAAGGCGGGCCGCCTGCGTGCGCAAAATCGAGCAGCGGCAAGACCCGCGGCCACTTAAACCGGAAAGCCGGCGGCAACCGCTTTGACTGAGTGAGCAAAGAGGCGTAGGGTGGGAAGCCAAAAGGACGCGCACGCCGCGTCGTCGCAGATTCGGACAACCGGCCAGACGCGCAAGGGCAGAAAAGCGAATCGCCATGAAATAAGGCGCAAGCCAGAACACCGTTCCCCGGAGGACGCAATGCTATATGATTTGATTGCCCCGTCGGCCGTGCTGGCCGCGGTGAGCGACAGCGATGAGAAAGAAAGCGTGGGGGCGCTGATCGCCACACGAGACGCGCTGGCGGAGTCGGACAGCGAAGAGGGGCGGCAAAACGACGCCGTCCGATACGCCAGCATGGTGTCCACTGCGCTCGGCGTGATTCGTCAGACGTCTTTGAACGCTCTGGGGCAACTGGATGTGACCATCGCGACCGATGCCACCCAGGGATCGATAGAGGCGGGCGTCCAATCAGCCCAAGAAGCGCTGAATCAGTTCAGCGACGAGGGGGAGCGTCGATGGAGCGCCGCCGAGTTCGCCGAAGAGCTCTCCGATCGGGGATTTCCAGCAAGCTTGGCCCAAGCGCATGCCCAAGCGTTTGAGGCTTTGGCGGACCCTCACGCGCAGGCGCCCGAAGATATTTTGGCGGCCATGGAGATCCACATGGATGCTGAAACCAAAAGAATGAGCAGCGCATCGCTCTACATTGGACGCAAAAGCGCTCAAAAAATGGCGCATGCCGATATTCAATGGGCGTCAAAAAACGGCGCGCTGGTGTCGCAAACCCATATTTCCATTTCGTATTTGCATTGAGCGCAGGCTAAATCCGAGGCGAAGTTTTGCGCGGCGGCGTGAGAGCCTTCTCATGCGACGGCGCTTCGAAAAGAGAGTAGCGATAGTGTTCCTGTCGCATGTGAAAAAGAAGCTCGCGCGACTCGTATTCGGACAACAGCCGTTCTCGGACATAGGCGTCAAAACCCGGAATGCGCTGGGCATCGGGGCCTGAAAAAAGTTCGCTTAGACCCTGTGGAGACGCATTTTGCGCCCCACCCTTCGACGCTGGATTTTTCAACCTTGAAAAAGCCTCCTCGACAGGCTCATCCGATTGATGCGCTTGGCCGGGATTGCTCAAAAGAGCCGTGCAATCGGCGCCCCATGCGATCAATTTAGCGCCTAAATTCGCAATGCATTGCCGAAGCGCCGGCCTTTCGGACAGATAGCTTTCGCGCGGTCGGCCGATAGCGCGCGCGCCTCTTGACCGAGCCAGAGCGACCAGCGGATAAAAACCGCTTTGCTCTAAATGATCCAGCCGCAAATTGCGAGTGATAAAAGCGTGCGCCATGGAGAAAACAGGCATCGAAAACACTTCGCGCAGCGCCGTGGAGGACGCCTTTTCGGGGGTCAGCTCTCCCCCCGCCTCAAGCCACCGATCCAAAAAAGCCTCGAATTCAGGGTCAAGGATTTTCGCCGCTTCGCTCGCGGGCGCGTTTTTTGCGTTCCACTGGGAATGCCGCATGTCCTGGCTCGCCTTCAAAAACGACAAAGCGGCCAGCAGGGGATGGTTGCGGGGAGAAAAATCAGCTTCCGCCAACGGCGTGCCGGGCTGGCCTCCCGCGGTGCCCGCAGAACCGCTCACAGAAAGAAGGACCGAGGGCGGTTGCGGCAAAGGCGAATCGCCTGAAAAAGGCAGCGGGCTGGCGCCAGCGTCCAAAAGAAAAATGGCGGCGGACCATGCCCCGCGCGAGCAGGCGTAAGAGAGCAAGTTTTGCCCCAGCTCGCTCGTGCGCGCGTTGGGGCTTGCTCCATTGGCGAACGCCAACTTCAAATTATCCAAAGCCGATGGGTCAATTTGAATGTCTCGCACCCAGCCGGCCAGCCATTTGAAGGGCAAGGCGTGCGCTTCGCGGGGCGAGAATTGCATTTTTTCTCCTTTTGAAGAAAAAAAGCTCATGGATTCATTGGATTGCGGAAGGGCTTCGCTGGACATGGGGCCGGAGGACAAACAAAAAAAGGGACACAATCAGTTTGGCGAATAACATCCGAGTTGTCCAGGCATGCCGTCTTTTTTGCGAAAAAAAGATTTCAGGGATCGCCAGAGCCTCCTCGCAATCCAAAAACACCTTTTTTTCATTCAAACGCGTCGCGCTGGGTGGACGCCCCGGGCATAACCTGCGAAAATGAGTTTTTCAAAGGCCGCGCGCGTTCACGCAGTTCGTTGCAAAGCGATTTCGGTTAAAAAATGAACCCTAAAGAGATCTCCCTCCCCAAAATCCGCGTCGCGCCCTCCGAGCCGCTGGAGTCGCAATCCGCTCTGCTTGTGAATGCCGCGCCAGATGGTTGGCAATTTTTGCGCGTGCTGCGCGCTGCGAAGCAGGAGAGGGCTTCCTTGGCGATGGGCTCGCCGCTTTTTGCGCGTCTGAACGAGACCGTGAAAAATTGGAAAAAGACACCCGACGGAGAAAATGAACTGGCGTTTGTTTTGATCGCTGCGATTGAAGATCCAGAAGACACCGGAAATGTCATTCCATGGCTTTTGGACGCGGGGCTGTCTCCCAATGCGCCTCACGAGTTGGACGGCGAAGAAGACGGCAAGCTCGCTTATCCTTTGGCCACCGCGGTGGAATGGTCAATGGACGAAGCCGCCGAGGCGTTGATGGGGCACGGGGCAGTGATCGGCGACCAAACGATAAAGGCCGCAGTTTTTCAATGCCATTGCCGAGAAAGAGCCGCGATGGGCAAAAAAACCGCGGATGAACAACGCATCGCGGCGGTTTTCCGCGCGGAAAAAATCGCCTTGGCTTTATTGGAGCGCCATCCAGGCGTCGATGTTTGGGCGCAGGACGACGCCATAGGGCCGTCCATTATGCATTGGGCGTGTTGCTTGCCTCATGACCGAATGCTGCGCGCTTTGTGCTCCCTGCCGCAAGGCGATTTGCGCGGCGCAAACGCGCAACCGTTTCTCGCTGGCTTGTTGAGCATGGCCGTCACCGAGGCCAGCGGCACAAAAACCCTGGAGACGCTGATGGAATTGGCCTCGCTTCGCCAAGAGGATTTGGATCAAGCCGTGGTGCTCGCCGTCGCCAACAATAAAACAGCGTGGCTTTATCGGTTGCTGGAAAAAGGCGCGACATCCCATTTGGCGAAAAAATGGGCCAAGGGAGAATCCAACGACGATCGGCTCGCGGGGATGGTTCCTTATGCCTGGACGCACGACAAAGACACGGTGAGCCGGGGGTTTGAAAGCTTGGCCGCTTGGGAGGAGTCTCACTCGCTCGCCCGCGATGTGAAAGCTGTGGAGCAAGCGACACAGCCTGAAAAAGCTTCTGCGGCCGATTGTGAAAAATCGGCGCTGACAAAACGGCGCCGGATTTAGCCGCATCGCAGTCTTCGCGACAATGCCCGCGAAGCCAAAAGCGAAAAAACCTCCTGCGAGGCTTTTGCGAAAGGGGCGCCCGTTGTCAAGCCTCGTCCTCCGCGGCCTGCTTCTCCAGGGTTCCAGGGGCAATGGGGTCGCTTGCGGGGAATGTGTCATCCAAGCCGTCATCCAACCGATCGCGAAGCGTTTGCGGTTTTTCATTGGCGTCATCGGCATGCGGCTTCCCGCTTCCCGTGTCTTCGGGGATGTCTTTCTCAGTGGACGCAGGGATTTCTGGGCCATCCGGCTCAAGCGGCGCGGAAAACCGTTTCAATTCACGGTCGGCGGGGATTTTTGAGTGCGAGGTGTCTGAGTGCTCAGTCATGGCCGGCTCCTTTGAATGCCCGCAAATGGCGCGGGTGACCAAGCCACCATGACGGGGGAGCGCCGCTGAGTCAAATGCGCAGGCCCCGTCGTTCAGCCTCAAAACGCCACGCACCGGCCCAAGCGACCCGCGAGGCGCCGCAATCATCCCGGTGAATCGATCGGTTCAGATCGGGTCTCAACCGCGCTCAAATCACCCTCCGGCGGGGTCCGCCCGGCGAATTGCCATGCCGGCGCCCCCAGCCGAACAGCAAAGCTTCCCGTCCCCCAAGGGTTATGCGAATAATCCCTAACGCTTGACAGCCTTGCCGCACGGGCGTCCTCTGCTATTTGGAAAATTTTGCAAAGCGGTCGACAGGCCCGAACAGCAAGGCTCGGAAGGAGCATAAACTCTTAGAGATTATTCGCATAGGTTTGCCAAGGCGTTGCTTGTTGGCGCGCATTCAGGTATGAGAAACGTCTCGCTGACCGGAGAGCGTCATGAAAGAATTGTTTAAAAAGCCTCGAACCGATGCCCAAGCGCACCGCCAATTATGGTGGGGCATCTTCGCGATCGCGATCGTGTTGGTGGTCGCGGATTTGATGTATGTCGCAGGCGCCCAATGACTCCTCGCGCGGGCACGGGGCTTACTGAGGAGGCGAGCGAGGCGTTTCCTCGGCGCGCAGAGTCGGCTCGGGGGCATCCTGAATGTAATAAGGAGCGGGAATCTGCGGGCCTGAAAGCGGCATTTTGAGGCTCAAGCCGCCAATGCGAACCCAAAATCCGATCCACAGCCCCAAATACACGAGCAACGGAACAAAGGCCAAGGCGTAAAATAACGCGGCGAGGACAAAATTTCGCCCATACAACGCCTCAATGCCTGGCGCCAAAAGAACCGCATGCGCCACCGCGGCGGCGGCCATCCCGACGGAAAAACCCAAGCCGCCATTTTGATGGTCTGCGCGACCGGCGTCGCGAAAATCTTGGCGAATGGCGCGCGAAAGCAGGATTTGATAAATAAAAAGCCAGCCAGCCCCCAGATAAGGCACGAAGCCCAGCCACACCCACCCGCCCGCGAAAGGTCTGCGCGCCGCGCGAACTTTGTTCATGGCGCGCTGCAGCGTCAAATTGTAAAAAACAACGGCGACAAAAAAGCCGATGATCAGCATTAAAATAGAAACGGCGAATGAAAGCAGGCTCATCAGAGAGGCCGAGTCATGAGCATGAGGAAAAACAGAATGCATACAAGCCTCTCAAAATAAAGGGACCGACGGTCGAACTTTATGGCCAGCAGGTCTTTTCGTCAAGAGGAGAGTCGAGAAACGCGTTCTTCTAAGCGCTGGCGGCCTCGCGCAGCCGATTGGCGGGAGCCGCATGGTTGAATTTGCCGTTTTTTCGGAACGCAATGAAAATGTTCATAGCCACTGGAAACAATTTGCAACACATATTGCTTCTTGCAAAGGCAAAAAAAGAGAATTTTTTTTGCATTTCTCGAACGAAAGGATATTGTGTGGGAACTGGGATGGCCCCTGCCATCCCGCGTTTTCCCGGAGCGTAAAAATGAAAGGATTCAAAGTCGCAGTGGCGGGAGCCGTGCTGGCCTTGTCGGCCAGCGTCGCAAATGCAGGATGCCTCGGCGGCGCCGCCGTGGGCGGGGTCGCGGGGCATTTTGTCGGAAATGGGCATGCTGTTTTAGGGGCCGCGGGGGGGTGCGCGGTGGGCCATTACATGGCTCAGCGAAAAGACCGCCGCAATCAGCAACGCGCTCAAAGCCAAAGAAACTACAATCACAAAAATCAAAGCTATAACCGTTGATTGTTGGCGCGGACAGAGAAGTCTGGCGCCATCCATATTGGGCGAAAGCTTGGAAAAGGACGAAATCGCTGCATGCGTTTCGTTACTTTTCAGGCTTTCGTTTGCTCGGGGGCAAGATTGAGGGGCGCTCTGCGCCGCTTTTTTGAATTGATTAACGCCCCACCTTCCAGTAAGATAAAGGTCGGCCAATTGAGGATGGGCCGAAAACCGCGCCGGCGACCCTCGCCAAGCCGCGCCTCGCCCCCTTCATTCGTCCAGGCCTCTTTTGATGAAAAAGCCTTCGCCTTCAAAGCTTGTTTTTGACAGCCTGTCCGCGAAAAGGCCTCAGGAGTCGCAGAAGGCCCCGATGCAAGAGCCGCCGCAGAGCGCCGTCGAATTCAGCGCTTGGCTGAGCCAATCCATGGCGTCCGCGTCCGGCTTGGGAGAGCTCGCGGATCTCGGCCATCGCGCGTTGGAGCTGGCAGAGCGCCGCGCCAGAGGCGCGTCCGAGTCAGAGTGCGCGGAGGCTTGGATCTTGTGGGCGGGCGTCGAGTGGGCATTGGCGGCCACAGAGGCCGATGCGAATGCGGACCTCGCGCCGGGATCAATGGCCGCGGAGGCCGATTGCGCGCTTCCCGCGGACTTTTTGAGCCAATGGCAAAGGCGCGCAGCCTTGGGCGTGATTGAAGCGCTGGCTCAACCCCGCGCTCATGGTTGCCGCCGAGAAGCTCAATTTTTTTGCGCTCGGCTCATGGAAGACCTCGCCGTTTGGGCCCGCACGCTGCCGAGCGCAAATGACGAAGGCCCGCAATCGCCTCTCGCCAGCTCTGCGCAAGCGCGTCGCCTCTCGCGCGTCGCTGAAAAACTGGCGCGCCGGCTAACCGGAGATGCTTTTTGGACGCTGGCGCATGCGCCGGAGCCGTTATGGAGCGGGGAAGAGCCCTTTTCTGCGTTTGCGCGGCGACAAACCATTCGATTCCGAGAGGATGAGAAGGGCGTCAAGGTGTTTGGAGCCGCAAACGGCGAAGGGGGCGAGGCTGAGCAAGAGCCGCGAAGCGTGGAAGATATCGCCGAAGGGCTGCTTTCCAGATTTGGGCTGCGGCGGATATCAATGCACCCCTTCGGCGGCGCGCGTCGAGCTCGGCGAGAGATGGAGCGATGCGAGACAGGGTTCGCCGCCTTGATCCACCAAGCAAAAATTCCTGAAAAATCAGGCGGATTGGGCGGTCTGGCCATCAGCGTGGGGCGGCCCGAGCACCTTTTGGGCGGCGGCCGCGCCTGGCATCGCGCCAACGAGTCCGCGGCGCGCTCTGTGGCCAAGAAGGGCTGGGCGCTTCCTGGAGAAATGAGTTTTTCCGCGCCGTTTTCTGACTTGGGGCATGAGTGGACCCATGCGCTGGACGCGCACGCGCCATTTTGGTCCGCCCGCCAACCGCCAGGCCGTCGCCGGGCGTTCGACGCCGCGCTGGGCGATTTGCGCGAGGCCATGCGATTTGAGGAGCCCGCCACGGCGAAAGACGCCGCTCGCTACGTCCGCGACATTCAACAAGAAACTCGCAAAATGATCTGGAATGAATGGGTGCAGGGAGAATTGTTGGATTTTCTGCAGCGCAACGCGGAGCCCGTCGTGGCGTCGCGAGCCTCCAAAGGCTTGTTGCCCCCCGATTTCGCTCGCCAATTTCAGCCGGTGTGGAAAGCGTGCAAAACGGGATCGGAAAAAACAATCGCGCGCGCCGTCAGCCAATTGATTGAGAATTACTGCCCGCCCGCGGCGGAAGCGCCGGCAGAGAGCAAGGAAATGGGGATCGGCGACGGCCCGCGGGGACGGGGCGATTCATCAGAGGCGGCCGATTTTGGCGATTGGGCTCTCTTCTTTGCGCGAAACTTGAGAGAAAGCGCGGACGCAGAACGCAAAGCCAAACAAATGATGAGGGAAAACGCCAGCTGGGGCCCCATGCGATGGGCGGCTCTCCTCGAAGACCGGGCCCAATGGAAAAGCCTGCGAGCGCCTTACTGGGCAACTCCGGAGGAGCTGGCTGCTCGCGGAGCGGAAGCTTTCTTTGCCCAAGCGGGAGTTCCGGAGCTCGGCTGGATTGAATCGGAGGGCCATTTGCAGCCGAAAGGGGACGAGCGAGACCGGGCATTGAACGCTTTTGCGCGATTTTTTGACGAAGCCAAGCCTGCGTTCCAAGAGTTGGCGGAAAGCCTGAGGGAGGATCCCGCCCGCGGCTTGGAGGCGCCGCGGAGCGCGCCGCGCTCGTTGGCGGATTGGAGAGCAAAAAACGCGGGAATAGGGACGGAGCCAATAAATGCTGAGCGCGCAAATCACGCGCTTTCTTTGGTTGTTGCGCCCGCAAAGCGGGGGTGAAGGGATAAAACGGCGAAAAAGAGCGCGCAAGGCCTTGGGGGCGGAATTTCGCCGCCCAATAAGAGCAAAAAAAACGTTCGCGGGCCGAGACAAGGGCCGTTTGTTCGTGTAATATCGAAGAGCCCCTTTCTTGAAGGCCTCACATGTCCAACGCTCGCCAACACGATCAATTCTACACCCGCAAAGATCTTGCTCTGCGGCTGACGGAATGCGTCCGTGCAAATTGCGCTCCGAAAGAGGACGAATTCCAGTGGCTGGAGCCCTCGGCGGGGTCTGGATCGTTCCTTGACGCCATGCCGGCCGGCGCGCATGGCCTCGATTTGGAGCCTCGGCACCCTGGCGTGAAAGAAGGGAACTTTTTGTTTTGGGCCCCCTGCGAAGAGGACCGTCGCCCTTGGATGGTGGTTGGAAACCCACCTTTTGGAAAAAACGCATCACAGGCGATTAAGTTTTTCAATCACGCGGCGAGCTTTGCGCACACGATCGCGTTCATCGTGCCTCGCACTTTTGAGAAAAGCTCGGTTCAAAAACGGCTCAATCGCCAGTTCCATTTGAAATTGCAAGAAGTTTTGCCGTTGGATTCTTTCGAATTCGAGGGACAGCCTTACTCAGTCCCCTGTGTTTTCCAAATTTGGGAGCGCGGCCACTCGGAGCGAGAACACGTTCAATTGCCGTTGACTCATTTGGATTTTGAATACACCACGCGCGCGCGAGGCGATTTTGCGTTTCAACGAGTGGGCGTGAAAGCCGGAGCGGTCAAGGCTCTGCCCAATGAAAATTTGGCTGCGCCATCGCATCACTTCATCCGCGTGTGCGACCGAAGCCAAATCGAGGCGGTGCGCGATCGGCTGAAAAATTTGGATTGGGAAGCCGTCAAGCACCGCACCGCGGGCAATCCAAGCATCAGCAAGGCCGAGATGGTCGCGTTGTATGCCCAGGAAATGGAGCGATTGAGCGCAAAAACCGCTTCCTCGCCGCCCGCGTTCGCGTCTGAGCGCGCCGCGGCATAGCCCTCGCGCCTCAATGGCGCTCTAATGAAATTAGAAAGCAAGATTCGGGATGCGTCGGGGCATGTTTTGGCTAGAATGGAGTCTGGTTCTCCACTCTCCAAGGAAAATATATGTCCAAGAACGCCTCCCTTTCCATTTTTTCCGCGCGCGCAATCGTCGCAGACCCTCGTTGGGCCAGTTTGCAGGCCAAAACGCCCCCGAGCGAACGCACTGGCGCCGACGCATTTTATTATTCGGTGCTAAGCACCGGCATTTACTGCCGGGCCGGTTGCGCCTCTCGCCTGCCTCGGCCGGAAAACACGCAATTTCACGCCACGCCAGAAGCTGCGGAGGCCGCAGGATTCCGGCCCTGCAAACGGTGCCAGCCCCAACGGCCAGGGCGCGCGCCGGCATGGCAGAAAAAAATAGAAGCCGCCTGCCGCTTGATCGAGCAGTCGGAGACGCCCCCCTCCCTGGCGGAGCTCGCCCGTTCGGCCGCTTCGAGCCCGTCGCGCTTTCATCGACTATTCAAAGCCAGCACGGGCCTCACGCCTAAGGCGTATGGCGCGGCGGCGCGCGCGAAGCGTGTGGCGAGCGCTCTGCCGCGCGCGGCGGAGGAGGCATCCGGAGGAGGCGCCGCGAGCGAGAACATCGCTCGCGCGAGCCTGGACGCGGGATACGGATCCAGCGCCGCGTTTTATCAAGACGCGAAGAAAAGGCTGGGCATGACGCCCTCTGCGTTGAAGAAAGGCGGCGAGGGGGCGATTGTGCAATTCGCGACAGGAACGTGCTCGCTGGGGGAGATTTTGGTGGCTCGAAGCGAAAAGGGCTTGTGCGCGATCACTTTGGGCGATGACGCCGAGTCTTTGATCGTCGATTTGCACAAAAGATTTGCGCGTGCGACGTTGATTCCCGGGGACTTGGCGTTTGATCGCTGGGTGGCGGAGGTGGTGGGGTTTGTGGACGCTCCGCAGAAAGGGCTTTCCCTTCCCCTGGACATTCAGGGCACCCTTTTCCAAGAGCGCGTGTGGCGGGCGTTGACCAAAATCCCCTTGGGGACAACGAAAAGCTATGAAGAGTTGGCCGCGGAAATTGGAGCGCCGAAAAGCGCCAGAGCCGTGGCTGGCGCGTGCGCCGCCAACGCATTGGCGGTCGCCATACCATGCCACCGCATTGTGAAAAAAGACGGGGGACTTTCTGGCTACCGATGGGGCATTGAGAAAAAACAAGCGTTGCTGGACAAGGAGCGCGCGCGGGCGGCGTGACAATCAGCGCGCTTTGGAGGCAGGCGTTCGCTTTCGCTGCAGGCCGTTCTGCGACTCGGGGCGTTTGCCTTGGCCCGCATGTCGTTGAGAATCTCGCGGAATCGAGAAACTCCGCTTGTGCTTCTGCGCGAAAAGCGGTAGAAGTGGGGCCCTTCAGCGAGCGACGCCTCAGGCTAAACGCCTTGGTTTGAGGGCCGCCAAGCGTTCAGGAGCCGGTCCCAATGAGCGAATCGAAAAACGACCCAGCCCTCCATTCGGCGATTCAGGAGAATTCGGATAAAATGACGCCGATCGGCGTCGTTGCGCCGTCCTTGCGCATTGTTTTTCCTGCGCTGATGTTGGTGATGCTTTTGGCCGCTCTCGACCAAACGATCGTCTCCACGGCGCTTCCGACCATTGTCGGAGAAATGGGCGGCCTTGATCGTTTGTCTTGGGTCGTCACGGCTTATTTGCTCGCCTCGACGATCGTGGTGCCCATTTATGGAAAATTAGGCGATTTGTTTGGCCGCAAAATTGTGATCCAAGCCGCCATCGTTATTTTTTTGGTGGGCTCAGCCCTGTGCGGATTGGCTCAAACCATGATGGAGCTGGTTCTTCTGAGGGCCTTGCAAGGGCTGGGCGGAGGCGGTTTGATGGTGGTCGCGATGGCTGCGATCGGCGATGTAATTCCGCCGGCGGAACGCGGGAAATATCAAGGTTATTTTGGCGCTGTTTTTGGAGTGTCCACGGTGATCGGGCCTTTGCTGGGCGGGTTTTTGGTGGAGCACTTCTCCTGGCGTTGGATATTCTATTTGAATTTGCCGCTGGGAGCTCTTGCATTGGTGGCGATCGCCGCGGCCTTCAAACCCCATGTGGCGCATATTCGGCGCCAAATTGACTATTGGGGAGCTGGATTTTTGGCCTTGGCGCTGACCGGCATAACGCTTTTCGCCACAGAAGGCGGAACCAGCCTGCCGTGGGGCTCTGTGGAGCTGTGGATGACGCTAGCCGTGGGGCTCATTGGGTTGGCCGGTTTCATTCAAGAGCAACGCTCGGCGCCAGAACCGCTGCTTCCGTTGCATTTGTTTCGGATTCGAACATTCGCCTTGGCGTGCGCGATCAGCTTCGTGGTGGGGTTCGCCATGTTCGGGGCCATCACGTTTGTGCCGCTTTACTTGCAGGTGGTGAAGGGCTCCACGCCCTCGCAAGCCGGGTTGCAGATGGTGCCCATGATGGGCGGGTTGCTGGCGGCGTCAATTCTAAGCGGACGATGGATCAGCAAAAAGGGGAAATATCGAGCGTTTCCAATCGCGGGCACTTTTTTGGCGGCCATGGGCATGCTGCTGTTGTCCAGAGTGTCTCTGGCGAGCCCGTTGTCCCAAATGTATGAAAGCCTGGTTGTCTTGGGGGTGGGCTTGGGTCTTGTGATGCAGGTGCTGGTTTTGGCCGCTCAGAACGCGGTGGAAATCGCCAGCATGGGCGTCGCGACATCCAGCGTCACGCTTTTCCGCTCCATTGGCGGGTCGATCGGAGTGGCGTTTTTCGGCGCGATTTTTTCTTCCAGCCTGCATGAGCGTCTCGCCCGATTGATCGGCGGCGATCAAGCGTTGCCGGAGTCGTTGAGACCGTCCGCCATTCAAGCCCTGCCGACGATGCTAAAAGCCTCCTATTTGAATGCGTTTTCCAATTCCTTGCATGGTGTTTATTTGTCGGCCGCAGCGTTTGTCGCCATCGCTTTCATGCTAAGTGTGTTCATTAAAAACGCGCCATTGCGCAAGCGCGCGGGCCCTGAGCAGGAAGCGGCCGAAGCCTCGCCTTTGTCGCCCCCCACGGCAGGGGAGTGAGCGTTGTGGCGACACGGCTCCAATAAAAAGCGCCCGAGGGCGCTGTTTATCGCGGTCCCGGGGTCAGGGGCGCGGTTTGCGGGTTGCCGCGGCCAGCGCTGGCGTCGGCGACTGGGGAGGCGTGAAGGGAGCCAGAGCGGCGCGCGCTTGCTCGACCGCCGCTTCGCAATGGGCGATGAAGGCGACGACTTCGGGGTGGCGCGCGGCGGACTGGGCCAGCCGGTCCAGCGTGGTGGACCATTGCGCCACGGCATGAGCCGGGTCCGACGCCAATTCAGCGCCTTCAATCATCAAATCATAGGCTGTTTTGACGCTCAGGCGGCTTTGTTCGGCCAACCGCGCTCGCATGGCGTCTCGGGATTCTTCGCGCAGGGTGGCCGTGGCGTCCAAAAGGGCTTGGTCCAATGATCGAAGCTCAGCCAACACAGCGTCTTCGGGCCCAACGGGGACAAAGCTCACGTCACGGTCGACGCGAGAATCCTGATCCCATTCCAATTTGGGCATTGCGGATGGAGGGGGCAAGCTTTTCGCGTCGCGCGCAAAGAACTCCGACACAGAGTCGCTTTGCGCGGCGCCAAGGCTCCACAGCTTGGAGTCGCGCGGCGAGTCAAGAGCTTCGAAAACAGCGGAGGCGATCGACACGAGCATGGGGAAAGAGCCCGGCTTGCGGACGTTGTTTCGAACGCTTAGGCGCCAATATTGCCTCGTTGGCATTGCCGCGGCGGCCACCGTGGCGTTGGCCAAAGTCAGCGCGGGCAGAAAATCTGATTGGACGCTTAATTCGTCGCCTTCTTGCGTCGAGACTTTAAAGCTCGGAGAGCCCCATTGGCTTGCTTCCATGGACAAAACGACCTGGTTTTTTTTCCACGCGCCGCCAGTGGGTTCCCAACCTGCGGCGTCTTGAAGCGTCGTCGACACGCTCAACGGACAACCCGCCGGAAGCGCCCAACTGTAGGAGGTCTGCGATAGTTGCTCGCGCGAGAGGGGGCGGATGGAGCCTTCACGCGCGCTTCCGAGCTCAAAAAAACGCGTTTCGTCGGATTTTAGCGCGCGCCACATTTTCAAGATGCTTTCGCGCGCGGCCGTCGCCGCGAAGGTCTGGGCGCGGGCGTTCATCAAGGACGCCCACCAGTCCTGTTGGTCGGAGTCCAGAGCGTCAAAGCGAATGAGGTCCAAATTATCCGCGTTCCGGCTCTCCCAGGACGCGTCTTTGGTGTCCGCTTGATAGCGTTCAATGGCGACATCGGCCCGGGTGGCGGACCATGCGGCTTTCACGGAATAACCCTTGGCGTTTCTGGGGTTGTCAGCGATTGAGGCGCCGAGCAACGAGCCCCAGTCAAGGTGATGGCTGTCCACATTTGGAAACATTCGGGCGATGCCGAATCGAACGGAAACCGGAGGCGCCGGCGGAGGCGTTGTTTCGGCTTTCGCTTTGGCCGCGGCGCTTTCCCATTTTGAGACGCGCTCTTGCAACGTTTCTTTTTTCAAAGAATTGGCTTTTTGATCGCCCATTTGGACAGTCCATTTGCCCGATGCGGGGTCAAACGACCATTGAGCTCCATTCGCCGCGGTCATCGACAGCGGAGCGGGAAGGCGGGCGTGTTGAGAAATGTCGTCAGCGTTGGCTTTTGCGTCGGAGGCGGGGTTCTTGGGCATGACGGACCTGAATGTGATCAAAGATGGCGGGGGCGAGTCTATTCATTTTAAGGGAAACTTGCGGAAGCCGCAAGGCGATCCGCGCCCCATCCGCCCCCGAAGGCAAAAAAGGGCCTTGCGGGAGCAATTGTCCGCATTTTGCTCCGGGCGGAGGGATTCGCGCTAAAATGGGGCCTTGAGGCGGCGTCGGGCCATATCGGGCCACACAAACGGCGCGGGAGAAGCGCGCAAAGAAGCGCGCGAAAGAAATGTGGAGATTGAAATGATCAAATTAATCGTCGGGTTGGGAAATCCGGGCGAAAAATACGAAAAAACACGCCATAACGCGGGCTTTTGGCTGGTGCAGCGCTGGGCGCGAGCGACGGGGGCCGTTTTTGATCCTGCGTCCTCGGCTTTGGGCTGGCGCGCCGCAACCGCTGAAAATGGGGGCGCCGGCGACGAAAAAACAGACCCGCCGCCCGCGCTTTTGTTGCCGCAAACGTTCATGAACGCATCGGGCGAGGCGGTTGCGGAATGGGCCCGGGAGTTGGGGCTCGCCCCTGAAAACATTTTGATCGCGCATGACGAAATGGATTTGCCCGTGGGGGCCGCAAAGCTAAAACGCGGAGGCGGCGCCGGGGGCCACAATGGGCTCAAAAGCGTCTCCGAGCGCTTGGGCTCGTCCGATTATTGGCGTTTGAGGCTGGGGATCGGGCATCCGCGCGCGTTGTTCCAAAGCCCCGGGGCCGTCGCCGCGGGCATTGTGCTGGAAACGCCGAAGGTGCTTGATTTTGTGCTGGGCGTCCCTGGCGACGAAGAGCGCAAGCGCCTGGACGCAGGCATCGAGCGCGCGCTTGCAGCCTTGCCCTTCATGATCACGGGGCAAACAGCAAAAGCGGTCGGGCAGTTGAATCGCAAAGGGGCGTGAGCGAGGGCGCGCCTAAAAAGAGGGGGGATCGGCGGCGAAGCCTCCCTCAGCGGAGGCTTTGCCGCAAATCAAACGGGTGAGCGCGGGCGTGATCTTCGTCGGGCAGAATAAAAAATAAAGTCGTTGAAAACAAGAGGCAAAAACCCCTCTGCCGCGGCTGTTTCGCCCTTGCTATTGCAAGCCTTTTGCGCTATGATCGCGAGACCGAAATGGGGCAAGGGGCGACAAACCCCAAAACTTGCGAAAAAGGGGGCTTTAGGGCCCTTAGAAAAGAAGCTTGAAAAAAAGACGCTCAAAAAAGTATCGGTTTTTGGCCGAAAAAGGCCCTTAAATCACATTAAAATTCAATCGAAAAGGCGCAGATTCGCGCCCAAACTGAGGAAATCCCCGTGAACGCGCAAGAAGCGACGCAACAAATGACCAACACAGACGCAGACAATCAAGGGCTTGCAGGCTCCGGCGAGAATGAAACGCGGGGCGTTGACCATGTCGGCGCGGCGTTGGCCACGGACAACATGCTGGACGGGAGCGTCCAAGCGGGAAAAATCATTAATTTCGACGAATTGCGCGACGCGCCCGAAGCCGCCAAAGCCCAAGCGGCTTATGGCGAATCATCGATCAAGGTGCTTAAAGGGCTGGAAGCCGTGCGCAAGCGCCCGGGCATGTATATTGGCGACACCGCGGACGGCTCGGGCCTGCACCACATGGTCTTCGAGGTCGCCGACAACGCAATTGACGAAGCTTTGGCGGGGCATTGCGACAACATTTTGGTGCGCATTGGCGTCGACGAGTCCATTTCCGTGGAAGACAATGGCCGCGGGATTCCTGTGGGCATGCACCCCACTGAGGGGCGCTCGACGGCGGAAGTCGTGATGACCGAACTGCACGCCGGCGGAAAATTCGACCAAAACAGCTACAAGGTGTCCGGCGGTTTGCACGGCGTGGGCGTTTCGGTCGTGAACGCATTGAGTCAGTGGCTCGAGCTCACCATCTGGCGCGACGGGCACGAGCATTTCGCGCGCTTTGAAAATGGCGACGTGACGCGCCCAATGGAGCAGCGCGGGGCGAGCGACAAGCGCGGGACGCGAGTCGTGTTCAAAGCCAGCGAAGAGACGTTTGGCCTGGTGGAGTTTGATCGCGAAATTCTCGCCAAGCGCTTCCGCGAGTTGTCGTATTTGAACGACGGCGTCCGGATTGAGCTCATCGACGAGCGCATCCCCGAAGGCGAAGGCGTGGACGCCGGCAATGGATCTGAGACAGCGGTCGCCGAGGCCAAGGCGCTCGCCGGAGAAACGAGCGGCGAGCCGACGACCGCGGCGGAAGACGCGGTTGCGGCGGCGAAAAAGAAGCCCGTGCGCCTTGAAGTGTTCCACGGCATCGACGGCTTGAAGGGGTTTGTCGAATTCGCTCGCCTGAAAAAGGGCCAAACCGCCCTCACGGAGCCGTTTCGCGCGCTGAAATACAAAACCATCAAGCGCAAGGGCGAAACGCTCGAAGTGGGCGTCGAGGTCGCGATGCAATGGACAAACTCCTATTCGGAAGAAGTGTTTTGCTTCACCAACAACATCCCGCAAAAGGACGGCGGCACGCATTTGACCGGCTTGCGAGCGGCGCTCACCCGCGCCCTGGGCAAGGCGGCCGAAGAAGAAATGGCCGGCAGGCGTCCGAAGGATCGAATCGAGCTGTCGGGCGAGGACATGCGCGAAGGCCTGCTCTGCGCGCTGTCGATCAAGCTGCCGGAGCCCAAGTTTTCAAGCCAAACCAAGGAGAAGTTGGTTTCCTCCGAAGCGCGTCCCGCGGTCGAGGACGTGGTGTTCGACGCTTTGAGCACCTGGCTGCTGGAAAACCCGCAGCAAAAGCAACTGATTCTCGCGAAAGTCATGGAGGCGGCGACCGCGCGCGACGCCGCGCGCCGCGCGCGTGAATTGACGCGCCGAAAAAGCGCTTTTGACACCCTTGGGCTGCCAGGCAAACTCGCGGATTGCCAGGAGAAGGATCCGGCGAAGTGCGAACTTTACCTGGTGGAGGGCGATTCCGCAGGCGGCTCGGCCAAACAAGGGCGCGATCGCAAATTCCAAGCTATTTTGCCTTTGAAGGGCAAGATTTTGAACGTCGAAAAGCATTCGTATGAAAAAATGCTCGGCAGCCAAGAAGTCGGCACGCTGATCCAGGCGCTGGGCGCGGGCATTGGCGTGGACGGATACAAGCCTGAGCAATTGCGTTACCATCGAATCATCATCATGACGGACGCCGACGTTGACGGCGCGCACATCCGCACGCTGCTGCTGACTTTCTTTTACCGGCACATGCCGGAACTGGTGCAACGCGGGCACATCTACATCGCGCAACCGCCCCTTTACAAGGTCAAAGCCGGAAAAACAGAGCGCTATGTGAAGGATGATGAAGCGCTGGCGACGTTTTTGCTTGAGTTGGCGTTGACGGGCGCGGAGTTTGTGAATGGCGAGGGGATCGCGGTGCCGCGCGAAACGCTGGTCGCGGCGGCCACCGACTATTTCGCCTTGGGAGGCACCCTCAATCGACTGGGAAAAGCGGGCGACGAGCACCTCCCGCAAGTGATGCTGAAAATGGGCGAACGGATCAATTTGTCCAAAGACGGCATCATGGAGGAGCTGAACAAAGCCATCAGCGACCCGAACGTCTCGTTCAATGTGTATGACCGCGAAAGCGGCGAAAAAATGCTGCGTTTGACGCGCGAGCGTTTCGGAAATCAGTGGGTGAGCGAATATCCGCAAAGCTTTTTTGACACGGCGGACGCGCGGGCTATCGCGCGAGTGGGAGCCGAATTGTCCGATTTGTGCGCCGGAGAAGCGCAAATTTCACGCTCGAACTTCACGGCGAAGTCCGACTCGCTGCCGGTTTTGCTCGACAAGCTTCTCGCTGAAGCGCGCAAAAATCTCGCCATCCAGCGATACAAGGGGCTGGGGGAAATGAATCCCGAGCAATTGCGCGAAACAACGCTGGACGTCTCTGTTCGTCGCCTTTTGCGCGTGACGCTCAACGACGCCCAAAAAGCGTCGGACACTTGCCAGATGCTCATGGGCGACGAAGTGGCGCCGCGGCGACGCTTCATTGAAGAAAATGCGCTGCTCACCCGCAATCTTGACGCTTAATCGACGCCGCCTAACCGGCGCGCAAAGCCATTAAGGAAAAAGACGCCAATTTGGCGTCTTTTTTCATTTCGCCAGGCTCGCCGCATCGCTGGCCTATTGGGGGCGCGAAGGCCCAAAAAAGCCATAAGACGCGATCAAAAAGCTCGAAAAATAAAATAAAAATCAGTCTCCCCGAAACATTGCCGAAAAAAAACGCGAAATTTTTGTTTTTTCATGAGGCTAACGAAAAAAAAAGATTTGCCGCTGGGCCCCTCTGCGGAGACGTTGGTCTTCAATAAATGGCCATTTGGCGCGGCCGCTTTCCAGCGGGGTTGCTATTGAAGAGGATAGCCGCAAAGGTGAGCCCATAGAGCAAAGGCGAGCTTGCCCGAGGGCAGGCTTGATGACGAAGACGTTTCGGGCAGTCTTCAAATCCCTCTGCTTGGATCGCGCCCAATCAGTTCACTGCGCCACAAGGCGCTCGGAGAAAACCATGAACACGACGGAAAACGCAATTTCGACGCTGAAAGACTTGATCAAGACCTCCACTGACGGCGAAAAAGGGTTCCTCTCAGGGTCGGAGGACGCCAAGGACTTGTCGTTGAAACAGACGCTTCGCGCATGCTCCCAGCAATGCGCGGCAGCCGCCGTTGAGCTGCAAAGCTGCGTAGCCACGCTTGGCGGAGAAGCCGACCATGAAGGCACGATTTCAGGCGCTATTCATCGCGGCTGGACAAACCTGAAAACCTCGATGAGCTCTGACAAAGACCTCGCCATTCTCCAGGAATGCGAGCGAGGCGAGGATGTCGCCAAAAAGGCCTATCGCCAAGCGTTGGACAAGGACCTGCCGGCGGATATCCGAGCCATCATCGAGCGCCAATATCAGGGGGTGATCCAAAATCACGACAACATCAAAATGCTGCGCGACGCGCGCGCCGCAATCGCGCATTGAGCCGTTGCGCGCATCTCGAAGAAAGAGGCCTGAGGGTCTCTTTTTTCGCTCCAAAACCAGGCCAAGATCCTCGCGGAAAAACGCTCGGGTTTTCATTTTTTTCTATTGCATAGCCGGCGCATGCCATTTGGAGGAAAAACATGGCCGTTGGGCCGCCGCTGGCTGGAAAGCCGGAAACAAAAACACAATGATTCACAGTCTTGAAAAAGCAAGCAAGCCGCGGCGAAAGCGTCAAGGCTTTTCCTCTTAACCCGGATCGCGCGTCAGCGATCCATTTGCAAGGATCAAAGACATGAACATCAAAAAATCAAGCTTGCTGCTGTGCGCGGTTTCCGCTTTTCTCGCTGCCGGCGCGCAGTCAGCCTTCGCGGCCGATCCCAATGGAGTGCCGGCCTTAGAGGATTACCCCGATGTGTTTGACGGATTCCAATCCCAAAGCTTCTCGGGGGCGGGATCCTCGATGATGGGCAACGGGGACGCCCCCGCCAAGCCCCCAAAACCCATGATCCTTGAGGCGCGCGTGTATGCTCAGCTCAATGGGAAAACGGAGTTGATTTCAAAAAATGACTTCGCTTTGCGTCAGGGCCAGGCACAAACGGCAGAAAAAATAGTATCCGCCAACTGCGTGAAAATGGCCTCGGACACCACTTCGAGCACGACGCCCATGGAGCCCAACCAACCGATGCCCGCGGACACAAAGCCCGTGATCGAACGGGTCCAAGAAGGGCTGCGGCTTGGAGTGCTGTGGACCGCCACCAACGGAAACAAACAATATTTGACCGTGGCCTACAAACTCAAAAACCTGACGCAGGTGCAAGGCGGAAACCGGTTCTCATACAACAATTCTCCGAATGGGGCCGTGGCGGCGGAGTTGATGAGCATCGCCCTTGACAATGACTCCAGCCCGCGCGTGGTGAGCGTCGCGAAAAGCGACGGCGGAGGGCAGTGGGCATTGGTGATCGGCGCGCCGGAATCCTTCGCGCGCATGGACATGCAGCAAGGAGCAACCCGGCCCTTCGCTTTGACGCCATAAACGGCGCGGAAGGCCGACGAGCTGAAAAGAAAAATGCGATTTTTATCGCGTTTTTCTCGCGCCAAGCCTGTTGTCATCAAGGGCGTTGCCCATGAATTGGCGCGCTGCTCCCCGGCCCCCGGGCGAAGCGCTTAGGCGAGCGCGAGCGCCAGCAGTTTCTCGCGAAAACCACGCGACTGAGCCCAGAAAACAAGCCAAAGAGCCAAGCATGCGACAGCGGCCGCAATTTGAACGCCCGGCGCCAAGAGCAGCGGGATGCAGACCACCATGCCAATCGATTGAGGCAAGCCCGTGGCCGAAGAGGCGGCGACCCCGGAGGTCCGACATTCAGACCGAATGCCCCACGACAAGCGATCTGGAAAAACAAAATCCAAGCGTAGCCCGCTCCCGGAACGATGATCAGCCACGCCAAGCCGCCCGGGAAAGGCTTGTGCGCGGTTGACAAGCAGTCCATCGTCGCGCGCAGCGCCCGAAGATAGCGAATGGCGACCCACAAAAAAAGAACAAAGGACGCAGCCAACGCCACGACGGCGCTTGCCGGCAGGCCAGCAAAAAAAAAGAAACGTGAGAATTCGAAGCCATAAGCGAAATAAATGAAAAAACGCACTGGCGCGTGCCATGGATGAGAATTTAGGCTCTGGCGCGCCGTGAGTCAAGCGAGCTTGGCGATAAAAAAGCTTGCAAAAAGCGAAAAACCTTGAAATAATGGACCCATGAAAAGCGCTCACATGCCCATTCTGCTATTGCGTCGCCTCTCGGGGAATCCTCTCCGACGGCTCGATGGCGCACGCATGGCTCAATAGCGCTATCCCCCGTCGCAGACCCCGAGAGGCTTCTATTTGGAGCAGTCCAACAAGAGCCTTTGGCAAAAAACGGAGTCTGACAATGAACGTCTCGATGAATCCCCCAGAGCTTTCCGGCGATGCGGCGGCCTCGAAGCCCACGCAGGACGTGGCCGCGCAGCAAGAAAAAAGCTATATCGTCCCCATGTTCCCATATCCCTCGGGGACGCTCCACATCGGGCACGCTCGGGTTTATGCAATTGCTGACGCGATGGCTCGCATCGAGCGAATGCGCGGAAAAAAGGTTCTTTTCCCAATCGGTTGGGATGCCTTCGGACTTCCCGCCGAGAACGCCGCCATTGAAAAAGGCGTCGCGCCCTCCGAATGGACTCGCGCCAATATCGCGACCATGAAGAAAAGCCTCGAAAAAATGGATTTTTCATTTGATTGGAGCCGCGAAATCGCCGCTTGCGACCCTGAAACGTATCGTTTTTCTCAGCTTTTCTTCGTGAAAATGCGAGAAAGAGGGATCATATACCGTTCGGAAGCGGCCGTTCAGTGGGACCCGGTTGAGAAAACGGTCCTTGCGCGCGAACAAGTCATTGGGGGCAAAGGATGGAGGTCCGGCGCGACCGTCGAAGAGCGAATCGTGCCCAGCTGGACGGCGCGCATCACGGCTTACGCCGATGAGCTTCTTGCTGGATACGACGCGCTCGACTGGCCGGAGCCGGCCAAGGCCATTGGCCGCGCCTGGATTGGCAAAGAGGCTGACGGATCGCTTCGCCTCCACGATTGGAATCTCTCTCGGCAGCGCTACTGGGGTTGTCCGGTTCCCATCATCGAGTGCGCGGATTGCGGCGAGGTTTCGGTTCCCGAGTCGGACCTCCCCGTGGTTCTTCCGGAAGGCGTGCGGCTCTCCGCGCCCGGAAATCCACTCGCCCAAATGAACGAATGGCGCGCTTGCTTCTGCCCGCGATGCGGCAAGGGCGCTCAACGCAGCATTGAGACGCTCGACACGTTTTTCGATTCTTCCTGGTATTTCCTTCGCTATCCAAGCGTGGGAGAGCCGGGCAGCGAAACTCGCCCCATGGTGGAAAGCGCGAGCGATTGGGCGTCGGTTGATCACTACGTTGGCGGCATTGAGCATGCGTCCATGCACCTTATTTATGCCCGTTTTTTCTGCATGGCGCTCAACGACATGGGGTTCAAGGCGCCTCGCGAGCCTTTTAAAAAGTTCACGGCCCAAGGATTCGTTTGCGCGCCGATTTATCTTGCGAAAGCTCCGCAGGGCGAGCGATTTGTGGCTCTTGGCGAGATCGAGGAGCAAGAAGGGCGCCTTGTCGAAAAAGCCACCGGTTTCGCGGTGCGAGAAGGAGGCGTGGAGAAGATGAGCAAATCCAAAAAAAATGGCCAGAGCATTGAGTCGATTCTTTGCGCGGGGCATTCTGCGGATTCCATCCGGCTTGCCCTTTTCTTCGCGGGGCCGTTTGCCCAAAACATCAATTGGACAGACAACGCTCTCGCGGCGTCGGAAAAGGCGCTCTATCGGCTCCGCGAGGCCTGCAAGCAAGCCGTTCAGGCTCCAGGAGGGGCCGACCGCGCGGTGGAGGAGGCCGCGCGGGAGTTCGTGAAAAAGGCCCGCGATGAAATTGAGCAAGCGCGCAGCCTCAACGTGACAATCGGGGCGGGCCTCGGCGCGCTTAGGGCTGTGGAAAAAGCGCTTCGGGAAGGGCGTGGGGGCCAAAGCGCGCGAAGGGCGCTCATGGCTATTTGCGTCGCTTTTTTCCCGATTGCCCCCAGAACGGCCATGGAAGCCGGACGAGAGATCGAGCCCTCTTGGAGCCCCGAGAAAAATGGGTTCTCTGCTTTTGAGGCCTTCAGGCCGACGGTGAAAAAAATCGCCCTTCAAGCCAACGGCCGCTTTCTCGAAGCGATGGACGCGCCAGAGTTCTCCACGCAAAACGAGGCAGTGGAGTGGGCGATCGCCAACAGCCCTGAGTTTGCGAAAAAAATCGATCCCAGCCAGATTGAGTCGATTCACTGGCGGCCGGGACGCGTTCTCAACGTGGTCGGACGCTTTGCGGGGCCAGGCGTTGGCGCGCTCGCTCCGATCGTTGAAAAAAAGAAGGCCGCCGAGGCCCATGGCGAAGACCGGCCGAGGCCCAAGCCGCCGGCTGCGTGACGGGCGTGCCGCGCTTGCGCAAAAACCGGAGACCATCTCCGGTTTTTGCATGGAACGCTTGAAAAGCGACGAACAAACAGAAAAGCCAAAAGCGATCAATGGCTGTCGATGAACTGCGTCACATCGTCAAAAACAGGCTCTATGCGGTGAAAAGGCGCAGCCAATGCCCCCACGACAGGAGCGTGCCCCAAGCCTGGGTAGTGGCGCAACTCGACAAAATCGCCGGCGGCTCTGAGTTTCGCGGCCAAGCGTTCGGTGTTGCCCGGATCCACGGTCTTGTCTTTGTCGCCCACACCCAAAAACACAGGAATTGCGCCCGGACGCACGAAATTGATGGGCTGGCTGGCTTGGCGGCTGGTTTCGGGAAAAACCTCCATCAGCTTGGGGTCCGTCAAAGGCAAAAAGTCATACGGGCCCGACAAGCCGACAAATCCCTTGAAGTCTCGCGGGGACAAATTCTCTCGCTCCAAATAATGTCCGTCAAAGGCCAAAAGACCGGCGATTTCGGCGCCAGCAGAGTGCCCCATCAAAAATATTCGCTTTGGGTCTCCGCCGAATTCAGCGGCATGGTCATGCGCCCATTTTGCGGCCGCGGCCGCGTCCTCGACAAATCCCGGAAAAGCCGTTTCTGGATAAACGCGATAATCCGGAATAACGACCACATATCCGTGAGCGGCCAACGCCGCCCCCGCGAACATGTAAGTGTCTTTGTCCCCATTTTGCCAACTGCCTCCATAAATGAAAACGATCACCGCGCGCTCGGGCGGAGGACGGCTTGTTCCCATTGCGGGAGGGCTCGCGACCGGCGCGGCCTTCGGCGCATACACATCAAGCCTCTGCCGCGCTGAAGGCCCATACGCGATGCCTTTCGCCCGATCATAATTGTTTTTGGAGGTTGTGGCGTTCAACGCCGCGGCGGGGCCGCACCCGCTCAAAAGGCAAGCGACAAGAGCGAAGAAAACACTCAGGGCGGAAAAGGTGAAGTGTTTTTTTGAAAGCATGGCGCGCCAAGTTCGCAGACAGGGCGTCCAAGGTATCTTTTTAACGCTAAAAGGCAAGGGTTTTAAGCCTAAATGGCGCGAGCGAGCGCTGATGTGCACTTTGGTTTTTCATGTTTTCAGGGAGGTGAATTGCGAAAATCCGGGGTTGATCGCATGGGCGGAATGAACATCGCCGGAAAGAGGCTGTCCGAACGCGTTGTTTTTTTGCGAAAGATCAAGAATTTATTGGCATTGCGCAAATAAACATTCACCGTTTATAAAAAGAAGCGTACGATTTGACTTGTGGGGCGTTTTATGTCCCGCGTTGGAACACCAAGCCCGACAGGCCGAGTGAAAAGGGTCCGGACAGGACCGGCTGAAGACCGTGTGAAAACGAGATCAGACCCACAGGAGGAACACCATGATTTCAAAAACCATTCGTGGATATTTAGTCGCTGGCGCCGCCGCGGCTTTATCCATTTTCGCGACCCAGGCCATTGCCGCTGACGCAAACCCCGTCGCTCAGGCGCCGGTGTGGGCCGTGGGGGACTCGTGGGTTTACCAGATGTCCGACGCTGTTGAGCACACCTGGAACTACAAGAGATACGAAAGCGTCACGGCGGTTCGCGATGGCGTTCCCGCATACGCGGGGCGCAATGAAAGCGGCAGCGTCTATTCACGCGTGACGGATGCGGAAGGCAACGAGACGAGCTATCACGGCGGCCACTTTGGGGGCGACGGGCACAAGGTTTTGTCCTTTCCGCTCTTCGTGGGCAAGGAGTGGGACGCGACTTATATCCGCGGAAACGGGGATGGCAATGACGCTCGCGTTGAAACGCACGCAAAAGTGGTGGAGTTTAAAACATTGCACACGCCCGCAGGCGATTTGCCGGCGTATCGCATTGAGATTTCGGGAAGCTTTCAAATGAGCTCGATTTCTGGCGGCGCGATCAACAGCCAACATGAAACGATGTGGTATGCGCCGGCGGCCAAGCGGTTGGTGGAGTATGAATTCACCCGCCCCTCGATGGACCGGCACCCAGCGGTTGAATGGCATTTGAATTTGTTGAGCTTCCAAGTGTCGCAGCCGCAGGAGGCCGCCCCCGAAACGCCGGCGTCGAATTGAGGGGCCAATGGCAAATGGCTGTGGGGGATGATCGAAGAATCAAGCTCGGGGCGATCCCCGAGCTTTTTTTCGTGGGCAGGCCCTTAATCAGAAAGGTGTCCCCCGCATCCTGCCGCCCCTTGTGCATTGCCCCGATGTTTGAGAAAGTAGGGGTTGGCGTGAAGAGCACGCCAAAAATGCCCTGAAAGGGGCTTTAAAATCCAGGTGAAATCATGAAAAAATTGGGACGCGGATTGGCCATGGCCGTTTTTTGCGCAAGCGCCTTTTGCGCGGGTTCGGCGCAAGCTCAATACCAACCCGGCCCCGCCAATGATCAGGGCGTCCACACGGACAGCACCGACTTTGGCCGGGGCGGCATAAGCATCACCCCATACACCGCGACTTACACGCCCGCGGGCGGGGGAGCTAGCCTCGGCGGGGCCGACGCAGGCACCGGAGGATGCTCGCGAGTCACCAACGCCGGCGGGTGCGGCGGAGCGGGCGGCGCATCGGGCGGCTCTGGGGGCGCGAGCGGAGGAAGCGGCGACGGCGGCGCAGGCGGCGGCTCAGGTGGCGGCGGTGGCGGCGATGGCGGCGGCGGAAGTGGCGGCGGCGGCGGAAACGGCTGATTTTAGCCGCAAACCGCGGCCTCGATTTTGCGGCTGACCGCTTGATCATTTGCGAAAAAAAAGATAAAAAGCCTTCCGCCCAGCGCGCGAAGGCTTTTTTCTTTGAATGGCGCAAAAACCCCACAGAGAAGGACGATGCCGCAATTGCACAATTTGTCAGACCCCCCTATTTTGCGCGGTCAAGAGCGCCGCCTTGGCGAACGGGCGAAATTTCAGCAAATTGGCGCCGCGATTGCGATCGCCGAGGCGATTGAGCGCGACGACATTGCCTTGCTCATGGACATGGCGAGAGACTTCCCTGAATGCATAGCCGCTTCACAAAACAACGGCGAAACGTGGTTGATGAAAGCGGTGGACATGGGCGCGTCAGTCGTTCTGCCTTTTTTGGCCAAGATCGAGGGATTTGGGCGCCGAGACGCCAAAGGGCGCAGCGTTTTGATGCGTGCGGCGCGTCGGAGCGAGCCAGGCGTTTTGGCATGGCTGGTTGAAAAAGGCGATCCGAAGGCCATGGACGAAGAAGGCCGGACGGCATTGATGTGGGCCGCCTCTCACGGGAACGCCCCTGGCGTGGAGTTGTTGTTGCCGGTCTCTGATGCGCAAGCGACTTGCGAACGCGGAAACACCGCCTTGATTTGGGCGGCAGCCGGAAATGGGCCGGGACACGCTCTTTGCGTCGCATTGTTGGCGCCCAAAAGCGACGCGATGGCCACCAACGCCATGGGGCATGATGCCTTGTGGGAGGCCATTCAGTGCGGAAGCGTGAATTCAGCGCAAACATTGGCAAAAAAAATAGATTGGCCCGCGCGAAAAGCCCTCCGTTTGGATGCCATGGCGCAGTGCGCGCAATGCGGGGCGTTCGCGGTGTTCAATGCTCTCGAAAAGACCGTGTCGCCCGCTGCCGAAGCGGATGCCATCACGGCTTCGCGCCCAAAGGAGCTTTGAATGGCCAGCTATGTGGATTGCGCGAGCATTATGTTCAAGGGCAAAAAAAGGCATCACTTGACCGCCGACTCGGTGGCTGAGCTGCATCTTTTCGCAGGCGCGCTGGGCATCAAGCGCTGTTGGTTTCACAAAGCGAAAACGCATCCGCACTACGACGTCACCGACGAAAGCCGAGAAGCGGCGCTGGCTGCGGGCGCGATCGGCGTGAGCCAAAAAGAGTTGGCGAGCCTTGCGCGCAAGCTCGCAAAACCACCCTCATGCATCGCATCGCAAAAAAACACGCCGAGCAAAGCGCGAGCAACGCCAAAATAGCGCGAAAAAGGATTTGAAAAAGGATGTTTAAGAAAAATTATCCACTCGAAAAAAAAGACGCCCGCGAAAGCAGGAACGTCTTTTTTCGAAGTTAAAACAGAGCGACTGCGAAAGCAATCACTGCAGTGTGGGATGAGGCGGATGAAGCACGCCCTTGGTCGCTTGCAAAGCTTGTTTTTCTGCTTGCTTGCGAGCGCCGCGCTGGATAGCCATTCGCGCCAGCAACCCCGGCCCGTCTTGAATCGCGCGCGCAAGGGCGATGTAGTCGGCCACCGCCGGATCGCGTTGAGCCTCTTTGATCGATTGTTCAGCGCTTGCGACAATGCAAGCCTCCAGCCGATTCGCCGGCAGTTTGCGCGCAAAATCGGCCACGGTGGCGTGCGCGCCAAATTGATCCAGGCTCAATCCGTCAAAGGGCTCGCCTGAGGTGTCGCAAAAAGGACGGCAGACGCTGACGGCCTCTTTGACCGCCAAATCAAATTCCGGGCGGCCGCTGAGCGCCGCAAGCTTCCAGCGCAAGGCAATCAACAAGGAGTTTTCATTCAAAGGGTGGCGGTTGGACAACTGGTGCTGGACAACGGATTGCTCCAAATGCTGTTCCATTTTTTCTCCTGAAAGCGACGTGAAAATTGAAGGCGAATCATCGCCTTCGCCACCGTTGCATTATATACGATTTTCAGGAAACGTGAAGCGAAAAAAACCGCGGGCTGAACACTTACTGATTTTCGGCAACGAGCCATCCCTCTAAAAAACCATTGAATGGACGGCAATGTTTAAAAAAAGAAATACGATGAAATTTCTGGCGAGTTGAATCCTTGGAGGCGCGCTCAGAAATGGTTGTTTTTAATGCATTTTTATTGGCAAACAACGGGCTGCTCAAAAAAAATGCGGCTCAGAAAGGGCCGCATTTGATCGGTTGAGCCAAAATAGATCAGTGTCCGCCAAAGAAACATCCTGCGCTGATGCTGACGATCGAGCTCGTGCCATTGGAGTAATTCACC